>SXGS01134719.1_pt1 | contig 13266 bp, 8 predicted proteins | sample 3174681 | NCBI WGS metagenome assembly SXGS01 (sample SAMN11356861, study PRJNA531348) | freshwater metagenome | isolation source: freshwater sample F1-80 | place: China: Fuxian Lake, Yuxi | collected 2017-12-25
CGACCAAGGTGTGGATCTCGTCGATAAACAGGATAATTCCTGGATTGTTCTTGCATTCCTTAATGATCGACTTTAACCTTTCTTCGAAGGTGCCTCGGTACTTCGTGCCGGCCACCAAACCGCCCATGGAAAGCTCGATCACGCGGAGTCCGAGCAGGCGTGGTGGACAATCTTCGGAAGCGAGCACCTGAGCCACCCCCTCCACAACGGCGGTCTTGCCGACGCCCGGGTCGCCGAGTAGAAGCGGATTGGCTTTTTGGCGGCGGACCAAGGTTTTCATGACCGATCGGATTTCGCGATCGCGGCCCACCACCCTCGTGAGTTTGCCTTCCAGTGCAAGGGCGGTGAGATCTCGACCTTGCTCATCGAGGATCGGCGTTAAGCTTTCATTTTCGGGCTTGGTTTCCTTTTCCTTTTCTTCCGCTTTGCCTGCGGCCTTCAATTGCGATTCACAGTACGATTTGCCGTCCTGTGCAAACTGGCTGCGCGGATCGACCTCCACCGCCTTTTCCCAAAGAGGAGCCGCCTCTTTAAACCGGCGCAATGCATTTAGTGCAGCGGCCTTTCCTTGCAGTGCAAAGGTGTGTCGGTTTCCGGCGGCGATAGCTTTGTCAAACCAGGCGAGGCTCGCCTCATATTCACCAAGCATTCGCATGGATTCGCCACGTCCAGCGAGCGCGTAGAGGTGGTCCGCCTTGATTTTTAGGGCGCGGTCATAGGCTTTAATGGCGTCTTTGTAGCGCTCGTTCTTGCGATGGCATTCGCCGATATTCGTTGCAGCTTGCACGTGATCGGGTCGGATCTGTAAGCAATATCCGTAGGCGTCGATCGCCTTTCGAAATTGGCGATCTTCCTCGTGAGCGTGGCCCAGGCGAAAGGCCGCGTCCACATAATTGGGATCGATCTGCAACGCTCGCTCGTAACATCGCGTGGCAGCGGCGTAGTCTTTGTCCCTTTGGAAGGAACGACCGCGATCGTATTCGTCGCGTGCCGCCTGCACCTCTCCCTCGGCGACCACCGGAACATTGGCCTGCGCGCCTGCTTGTCGGCCTGGTCCCTCCTCGGTGGGGAGGTCGGGTTCGGCGGCGAGGGATTTGCGAAGGCCGAGCTCGCATTGTTCGATGCCCGCTAGGGCGAACGGAAGATTTGGGTCCCGCGCGAGCACCTGCTGCCACACGGTTCGCGCCTGCTCAAAATGGCGCATTGCAGTTAGCGAGGCGGCTTTTCCGCACAGCGCGGTCAAGCTCTGCGGATCCACGCGCAGCGCGCGCTCAAACCAGCGTTGTGCGTCGGAGAACCGTCCCATCCAACGGAGGGTTTCCGCGCGCCCGGCGAGTGCGCCCACTTCCTCCGGATGCGCCCAAAGCACGCGATCATAGGCGGCCAACGCCTCCGAGAAGTCACGCAAGCGCCGAAGCGCGTGGGCCCGATGCAGGGCCGCGCCAAGGTGCTGAGGATCCCGCTCCAAAGCCTGATCGTAGGCGGCGATCGCCGGGCGGCCTGGCTCCAATGCCTCCAAGCAAAGTCCTAGTAGAAACCACGGTACCGCCCAGCTGGGGTCTGCGTCTGCGGCTTGCCGGAGCTGGTCGGCGGCCTCGGCAAATCGGAGATGTTCCAGTTCGCGTTGACCTTCTTCGACAGCACGGCGCGCGGACACACGGGCGGTCGTCTCTTCGCGTTCCGCTGGCACCGCCGATCGCGCCAATTGAAGGGCGTGGTCGGGCGAGGTAGTGTCCAAAGCGACGCTGGGGAGCAGAGACTCCCGTCCATCCCTAGCTTGGCGCGCGCGCGCAACTGCCTGGGCGAGCGCCGCTTGGACCTCGGGCTGGTGCGGTCGGAGTTCGGCGTGGACTTTGCGCGCTGCCAGGGCCGAATCCCATTGTTCAAGAATCTCCATCTCTTTGGCGAGTCCGGCGAGCCACTCGACCTGGTCTGGGGCCTGTTCCAGGGCCCGCCGCCAGGCTTCGGCAGCTTCCGCCACGCGGCCATCGAGAATGAGAGCGCGCGCCCATTCGCGGCGAACCTCTGCTTCCGAAGGGACGCTTGTCGCGAGAGGGGTGTCCACGGGTGGGGAACGCGACGGTTCGCCCGCGTGAAAGGCAAGTTCCGCCTGTCCTGCTTGTACTCGCGGATTATTAGGGATGATCTTGATGACTTCCGCCCAGGCGAGTTGCGCTTCGCGCCATCGTCCGAGTCCGGTGAGCAGTTCCGCTCGGGCGAGCAGAACATCCGGCCGATCGGGTCCAAGCCGGTGCGCGCGTTCGATGACCACCAGGGCGGCCGACGGCCGATCCGCCTTTACCAAAGCCTCGCCTTTGAGCAGGAGAATTTCCAGATCGTGGGGCCGAGTCTGCAACAGCTCGTCGAGGGCGGTCAGGGCGGCCAACGGCGCTTCCGCTCGCAGCAATGCCCGAATCCAGCGAACCTTGAAGGCGACGTTCAGAGGGGACTGCGAAACCGCACACGCGAGCGCGTCCACGGCGCGGGAGTGCTCGCCGAGGGATTCTCGAACTCGGGCCAACCTTAATGCGGCGTCGACCAGGCTGGGATCGCTGTCCAATGCGCGCTCGTACGCCCGCGCGGCATCCAAGGGAAGGCCCGCTCGTTCGTGACGAATGCCGTCTTCGAAGGCAGCACGCGCGTCGTCGCGCCGTTGCATGGCTTTTTTCCTCCATGCCCATCATAGCTCAGACGTCGAGCGCTTCGACCTCGGTGGCCATGTCCATGATGTACCGGAACCGCGGGGCGGGATCTTTCCCCATCAACTCATTGACCGCCAAGTGTGCACGTTCGACATCGGGAATCGTCACTTGGAGCAGGCGCCGACGCTCTGGATCGAGGGTCGTTTCGTACAGGGTCTTGGGCGGCATCTCGCCCAAGCCTTTGAATCGGGTGATCTCAGGTTTTGCGCGAGCTCCCTGCCGTTTCAAGATCCGGTCGCGGTCGCGGTCGTCCAGCGCCCACCATGTCTCTTTTCCGATATTGATCCGGTACAAAGGGGGTTGTGCTATGTAAATGTAGCCCTTTTCGATCAATTGTGGGAGATATCGGTAAAAGAACGTCAACATCAGTGTGGTGATGTGAGCGCCGTCCGAGTCCGCATCCATCAGCAACACCACCCGTTGGTATCGGAGCCGATCTTCGCGGAAATCCACGCCTACGCCGCAGCCAAGCGCGGTGACGATATTGTTCAACTCTTCGTTGGCGAGCACCTTTTCGAGCGTCGCCTGCTCGGCGTTTAGCACCTTGCCTCGAAGCGGAAGGATCGCCTGCGTTTCACGGTTGCGCCCTTGTTTGGCGGATCCACCTGCGGAATCGCCCTCGACGATGAACAATTCCGTTTCCGAAGGGTCCGAGCTCGAGCAATCCGCCAATTTCCCGGGAAGGTTGAGCCGTCCTGCGGTTGGGCTCTTGCGACGTACATTTTGAGCGGCCTGTCGTGAAGCTATGCGGGCACGGGCGGCTTGGGCGGCCCGATTGACGATCGCTTCGCCCTGACGCCGGTTGTTGTGCAACCACTGTTCAAGGGCGGGGCGGATCGCTCCGTCCAAAACCGGCCTGGCTTCTGGATTGTTCAGGCGATCTTTGGTCTGACCCTGAAACTGGGGATGGGTATGATAGCAGGAGAGGATCGCGTACACTCCCTCACGCAAATCTTCGGCGGAAAGGGGTAAACCGCGCGGCGCAAGATCGTGGGTCTCCATGAATTCGCGCACCGCCTTGGCCAATGCATCGCGAAAACCCTGTTCATGGGTGCCTCCGTCGCGGGTGGGGATGCCGTTAACGAAGGAGAGTACGCGCTCTTTGGTCGCATCGGTCCAGGTCATGGACAGCTCAAACCGGATGCCCTGATCTTCACGGTTGAGTAAAAACGGCGTTTCAATACATGGAACCACACTCTCGCGCGTGCAAAGGGCGGTCAGGTAGTCCTGGATTCCGCCCTCATGAAGCAGCTCGTGGTTCGCGTGACTGACCTGGTCTTTGAAGAGGATCTTCAGGCCTTTGTGCAGAAACGATCGGATCTCCAAATGCTGGAAAATCCGCTCTGGATCGTAGGTGACCTCCTCGAAAATCTCGCGATCCGGGGTGAACGTGATCGTCGTTCCGGTGCCCCGCGCCGCGCCGATCGCTTTGACCGGCTCCTTTGGGCGGCCCTGTCGGTACTCTTGGAAATACTCCTGTCCATCCCGGCGAATGCGCACTTCGAGATGGGCCGAGAGCGCATTGACCACCGAACTGCCGACGCCGTGGAGGCCGCCAGCGGTTTTGTACGCTCCCTCTTCGAATTTGCCGCCGGCGTGCAGGGTGGTGAGGATCACTTCCAGCGCCGAACGCTTCTGGGTGGGATGCTCGTCAACGGGGATTCCCCGCCCATTGTCGGTAACGGTCACCGTGTCGCCGGAGGCATGCAGGGTGACGGTGATGGTCGTCGCGTGTCCGTTGATCGCTTCGTCCACGGAATTGTCTACGATCTCCCATAATAAATGGTGGAGACCGTCGGAGCCGGTGCCGCCGATGTACATGCCTGGCCGCTTTCGAACAGCTTCCAAGCCCTCGAGAACGGAGATGTCGGCCGCGGTGTAACCCTTGCTCATTCCACTTCCTTCGTCGAATGACTCCTACCGGTCGACGGGGGGGCAAGTCAAGCGCCCGAGCGGAAACCGGTGGGGCTAAGGCTCGGCGGGTGTCGGAGATTCGCTTTGTCCGCTCTGAATCCACGTGCGTTGATTGCACCACTCGGCGAGGGCACCGCGGCGGATCAATGCGCGACCCTTGGCTCCGCGCTCGGAAACACCAAATTCCGCCTCTGATACGGTGATGTGTCGTCCTTGTTCGGTGACGACCTCCACCCCTGTCGCCCGCTCTGACACCACATCAAATGCAAACAGGGCGTCGTTTTCCGCCAATTTTATGCCGCTAACGCCCTTTCCAGCCGCCTTAAGCACCGGAACATCAGAGGTCGCCAACACGAGCACATTGCCCTGCCGCGAGGCGAGGGAAGCGCGATCGGCTCCGGTCACCGGCAGGACCGAAAAGACCTTGTCGGTCTCGTCCAAACGAGCGTACTTCCGACCATTTTTGGTGGACGGTTCTTCGTGTCCGGCGAGCGCAAACCGCATCACTCTCCCATAGCGGGTGATCGCCATGGCATAGGGAGGAGGCGGAACATCCGCTTCGGGGTTGGGCTGCTCCAAGATCGGCCACCGGTTGCGCTCGTCGTGGCTGATTGCGCCGATCACCTTCTCCCCGTCGCCGAACGAAAAGTGGCGTTGCACGGGGTCACCATGCCCGGTGGTCGAGGGGATGTCTTGAACGCGCATCACGTATGCGCCGCCCTGATCGCCGAAGAAAGTGATGGTGGAACGGGTGTTTGCGCGGAACAACCAACCCACGGAATCGCCGTCGCGAACGCGGATCTTGTCCAGGGAGGTAAAGGAAGATTGCCGTTTGACCCACCCGTCTTTGGTGACGACCACATAGGCGTCTTCCCTGACAATGTAAGCATCGGCGTCGTACGTCAGCTCTTGTTCGGGCATGCCGATCGTGGTGCGACGTTTGTCGTGATACAGCCGTTTCAACTCCAGCAATTCGCGCTTGACGACCGCCCAGAGTTCGACGTCCGACGACAAGATCTTCTCGATTTCTCCGGCGCGAGCGCGCTTTTCATCGAGTTCCTCGATGATGAGTCGGATCTCCAACTGCGCCAACTTGTACAGTTTCAGTTCGAGGATCGCGTCGACCTGCAGATCGGAGATCCCAAACCGCGCGATCAGCTTTTCGGCGGCATCGCGTTTACCCTCGGATTGCCGGATGATCCGAATGGTTTCGTCGAGGGCATCAAAAACGGTCCGGAAGCCTTCGAGGATGTGGATCCGCTCGTGAAGCTGGCGCAGATCGTATTCAAACCGCCTTCGAACCGTTGCAAACCGGAAGTCGAGCCACAGGCTCAACACTTGGTGAAGGTTGAGCCGGTCCGGCCGGCACACATCGTGGCGCTCCGTGGGGATCAGCACGGTCATGTTGGTGGCGAAAGACGACTCTAAATCCGTGTGTTTGTACAGCCAAGCCATCGCCTGTTCGGCCGAGGCGTCCTGCTTGAGCTCCAGCACGATGCGGACGTCGTCGGTAGATTCGTCGCGTACATCCACGATTTGCGGAACCTTCTTCTGCTCGACGTCGGAGCCGATCTTTTCCAAGATCTTCGACTTGTTTTGGCCGTAGGGGATCGAGTTGATCACCAAGTTTCGTTTGCGGCCGTCCTTCTCCACCTCCCAGGTGGCCTGGACTTTGACGCTTCCGGAGCCGGTTTCATAGACGGCGAGCAGCTCTTCACGGGTGGCCAAAATGCGGCCGCCGGTGGGGAAATCCGGACCTTTGATGAACCGGAGCAGCGCTTCGACCGAGAGATTTCGATTGTCGACCAGGGCTGCCGCCGCGTCGACCACTTCGGAGAGGTTGTGCGGGGGAATTTTGGTCGCCATGCCGACGGCGATCCCTTCGACACCGTTGACCAGCAACTGTGGAAATTGTGCGGGACGTACGATGGGTTCGAGCCGCTGGCCGTCGTAGCTGGGGCGGTAGTCGACGGTCTCTTTGTTCAACTCGGACAGCAGCTCTTCAGCAATCGCACGAAGTCGGCATTCGGTGTACCGCATCGCCGCAGGAGGGTCACCGTCCAACGAACCAAAGTTGCCTTGGCCATCGATGAGCGGCGCGCGCAGACTGAAGGATTGTGCCTGTCGTACCAACGCTTCGTAGATCGAGCTGTCGCCGTGGGGATGGTATTTGCCCATCACATCGCCCACCACCGCCGCGCATTTGCGGTAACGGCCGGTCGGATGGAGCGAAAGCTCATGGTACATGGTGTACAAAATACGGCGCTGCACCGGCTTCAACCCATCGCGCACGTCGGGAAGCGCGCGAGAGGTGATGACGGACAGCGCATACGAAAGGTAACGTTCGTATGCCGCATCATGCAGGGCGACAGGTTCAGGGGCGTGGGCCATGGCGCCACTCTATCGCGTGAACCGCCGTGGAGGTGGTCTCGGAGCAGGAAATTTTGGACCTTGGGGTCAAGTTTGCCCCCTGTTGCTCCGACATTCTAAAAGGGGGGGATGTATGAAAACCCACTGGGCGCCGCTTTGGCTCGGATTGTTGCTCACCGGAGCCGCAGAGGCGAGTCCGTTTCGATGTGAAAATCCGACCGCAAACGATCTTATGGCGGGCATTAAGGATTCCGCAGAGTCGCGCGGGGGCAAGTTGGTGGTGGAAGGGAGCCAACCGTACCCGCTTTCGGGTGTGTGGGGCCGGGAGTTTCCATTGGAAGGAGGCGAACGGTACGAGCTCTTGGTTTCCGCCGGGGTGAACACCTGGGCCAAAGCCGGCGTACAGGACGCGCGCGGACGAGCGATCAATTCGACGGAGGTGATTTCCTCACCCCGGCTGAAGTTGGCGTTTCAGGTCCCCATTGATGCGCCGTACGTGGTAAACATTGGCGCATTGGGCGATGAGCCCCGGCGCTGCTTTTACTGGTCCTTGTACCTCTTCCAATAAAATAGCGATTAGCCGTCACTCCGGCGTGGGCGGATGGGCCATCCCCGGAAGCGTGTCCTCGCGCTCGACCTGGCCGTCGTGTCCGTAGACGTGAAACCGACGCGAGTCGCCCTGGTCGACCATGAGTACCATCCAACCGGCGAAATAGCCGAGCTGGGCTTTGGTGGGGGTCGGCGCTAGAGTGATGTCCCGTTCCCAGACCACATTGCCTGTCGTGGCGTCAAAAGCCACGACTTTACCGGTGCTGCCGGCGCTGGAGTACACAAACGCCCGCACCCCCCAACTTTGAACGTACAGGGCGGCGCGGTCGTATCCTTCGGGGATTTTGTAGGTCCAGGCTACCGATCCCTTGGTGTCTAATTTCTGGATCTCGGCCGTCTCGCGAGAGTAGCGGATCGATTCCGATTCAGGAGTATAGGAGTTGATCTTCAGCACCACGGGGCTAACGTCGGGCGCCGGCTGGCTGTTGTCCCAGAGCCACTCCGCATCCTTCGGCATCGGAGGAGGAGGGTTGTAACAGCATTCACCTGCTTTCGGACGGGCTTCCGACTGCAGACATCCGGCAGCGACCGACAGGGCCATGCCGGCGGCGGTCGTCAAAATGCGGCGGTTCATGGGCGCTCCGAGGGAATGTGGGGAGGGGGAGGCGGGTTGTAACAGCACTTGCCTTGCTTGGTGTGCTCCACTTGGACGCCCTCGCGGGTCCAAGTGTGGTGTTGATCGTACGGAAATCCCGTATATTGAATGTCCCAGTGTTCATCGACAAAGCCGATCACTGCCTCATCCACATTCTCCTCCACGGCGATGGGACGATTCCAAAGCTCTTTTCCGGTGCTGGCGTCGATCGAGGTCAACGTTCCGACCTTGGAACCCGGGATGTACATCAGCACCGCTACTTGGCCGCCGTTCACGACGTAAGTGGCCTTTCCCCCTGCGGGTACGCGTGCGCTCCACAGCACGGCGCCGCCGGCTTCCAGCTCCACCACATCGCCGGCCGGCGTGGGCACAAACCGGACTTGTGCGGTTTCGGTGGCTTCCGCCGTCTGGGGCCAAATCGGGCAGGCCTCCAGACTCGGCCCGGAAATCGAAAGAACCGCTCCTGCAGCTAAGGTTCGGACGAGCTGTTTGCGCATTTTTTTCCCCACGTCGGATAGGATACGCCATTCGACAACGTCTGCGGTGTGGAGTTTCCGATGCGGGTTCCTGTGGCGATCCTTGGGGCGACCGGCATGGTCGGTCAGCGCGCCATTCAGCTGTTGCAAGGCCACCCTTGGTTCGAGATTGCGGCGCTTGCGGCGTCCGAACGATCCGCGGGAAAATCGTATCGCGACGCCTGCCGTTGGCATCTCGATGGCGAACCCTACGCGGGACTCGGCGATGTTCCCGTGATTGCGTGCGATCCGGCGACGGTCACAGCGCATGTTGGGCGCACGGGGATCGCGCTTTCGGCCTTGGAGACGGCGGCAGCATCGGCGTGCGAGCGCCCGTTTGCCAATGCGGGCTGGGCGGTGGTGAGCAATGCCTCCTCCCACCGCATGGACGACGACGTCCCATTGCTCGTCCCCGAATTGAACGCCGAGCACCTTGCTTTGCTCGATCGACAACCTCGCGGCGCACTGATCACCAATCCAAACTGCACCTCGTTGCCGGTGGTGTTTGCGCTCGCGCCGATCCTGCGGTCGGTGGGGATCGAAGCCGTGTGTTTGGCCAGTTATCAAGCGGTGTCTGGTGCGGGTTATCCTGGTGAGTCCGCGTGGGACATGCTCGGAAACGTTCGCCCGCATCCCGGCAACGAAGAGGAAAAACTAGCGATCGAACCGCAGAAAATCCTGGGGACGGTGGGCCCCGCCGGGATCGTTCCAGCGGATTTTGCGCTTTCCGCGCGTTGTGTGCGGGTTCCTGTGACCGACGGCCATTTGGTGGCCATTCAACTGAAGACCCGCCACCCGTTGTCGCCAAGCGACGCGGTCGCCTTGCTGTCCGGTTTTGATCCCGGGTTGGACCTGCCGTTTGCGCCGCACCCGCTGATGATCCACCGCACCGAGCGCGATCGCCCGCAACCCAGGTTGGATGCGGATCGGGGGCGCGGAATGGCGGTGAGTTTTGGTCGCGTGGAGCACTGTCCGGTGATGGGCTTGAAGTTGTTCGCCTTGGCGCACAATACCGTGCGAGGGGCGGCGGGAGCGGCGATATTGAACGCCGAACTGTTGGTGGCACGCGGGAGGGTCGCATGAAGAGGGGGTTGTTCCTTCTGATTTTGGTAGGGTGTTCCAAGACCCCCGAGCAGACCTTTTCGACCATGGAGGGGTTTCAATATGGATGGTCGAGCTTTAACCATCGGATTTCCCACTTGGAAGGTGCTGTGGACACCGAGGGGGGCCGGATCGCGGTGGTGGGAGGGACATCCACCACGGGTGTAGATGAGGATCTCCCCTCGGATTCCTGTGATCCAGAGACCTGCGCCGAGTTTCCCTTCGTGGACAGCGCGAACATTCGCCTGGATTGGGCGACCGCGACCACTTCCGCGGTGTGGGTGGGGCAGGGCCAGGTCGAGCTGGTCGTGGGCGAAGAAACCACGGCAAATCTGGAGATCCCAGTATCGGCGAAAGCGAAGGGCGAAGTGTTCGTGTGGGTCACCGGGTTCGCGCTCGATACCGATGTACCGCTTTCGGTCGACGCGGAATCCTGTTATCGGCCTCGCAATGGATGGATTCCGACGCGTCTCGCGTTTGGCATCGGCGAAGGATCCTTGACGGAAGGAATGGTCAGCGCGGAGGTAACTGCGAATTTCACCGCCGGAAACTCACTCGAGGAAGAACGGGAGTGCCTGGATGCGGTGCATGACCAAGCGCAGATCGGGCTGACGCTCGAAGCGATCGCGGTGGTAGGGGAGTTTTCGAAAGAGACTCAGGACGTGAACGGTGCTGCAAGCTTCGAATACGGCGATGGACCCGCGGACCCCGACCCGCAGCCCGAGCCGACCGCCACCGACAGCCCACTGGAACTGCAAGCGGAAAACCGCGTGTTGGGTTGGACTTCGGTCGATTGGCGGTTCCACATTGACGATCCGGAGGAGCGGGGAGCTTACCTGCGAACGTTGGCGTTGGCGGCGGATCCGGAAGCTGGAATCGCCAGCGGACATGCGACGAACTATTCACCGTTCACGCAGTTGTCAGGTTTTGATTATGCCTTTTCCGGAACCCTGGCCTCGGTCGATCTCGGGGGCACGGTGACGCGCGGTCGGGTGGAGGAGACACTGCCGGCGGCGTTGGACGATAATCATGATCCGATGGTAACTTCGGTTGAGCCGGGGGCGTGGGCGGCCGCCGAATAGTAAAGCGATTTACTACTTGTCCGACGCGGCAGTCTCCGACTTCAACGCGGCTTCCAACTCCTCAAACGCCGTGAGGTCCGGGGGGGTAAACCCGGTGATCCGCTCAGTCTGACCGATGCGCGCGATCCCCAGATCCCGCTGCGGATCCAGGGCAAACAGCGTAGACACCACCGGATCGACAAGATCTTGCGGCGTTTTGGCGCCGGTGACCACGGTGTCGTTCGGCGTGCGGCCGGTGATCGCCAACACTCGAAGGCGGGATGCGGAAATGCCCGCCCGATCGGCACCAATCCAGGCGCCGCTGTAGGTCCCCGCCACATCGCACGCGCCATTGGACAGGTCGCGCAGCGCCTGAAAATGGTTGCCACTCACGCGTCCCTTCAAGTCTTTATCTGGGTCGAAACCCTGCTTTCGAAGCCATGCGCGGGGCAGGATGTATCCTGTCGACGAAGACACATCGCTGTAGCAGATGGTGAGCCCGTTGAGCGGCTGCTCTTCGCCCACCCCCGACGTTCCACGTACTAAGATAACGCCGTCCGATCCGGTGCTATCGTCGAACACCTTCATGGCGACCAACTTCAGGTCCGGGTGTTTCTGATGCGACGTCAGATAGGCGATCGGCGGTAGCATGGCAAAGTCTGCGCGTCCGTCCGCCAACATCTCGCCCGCTTCGGCATAGGAGGCGGCCACCTCCATTTGCACAGGACGGTCGAGACGACTCTCCAAATGCTTCCGCAAAGGCTCGTATTCGTAAAGCATGACTGCGGGGTCGTACACGGGCGCCAACACCCATCGGATCGGCACCCCCGAACGCGAAGAAACACCCGCAGGAGGCTGATCTTGCATCCTCCACCACAGCGCGAGCGAACCGCCGACCACGACCGTGGAAGCGGCCAGCAAAAATAGACCTGCAACGACGGCGGCGCCGATCCAGCCCAGCGCGCGCGTGCCGGTGAACGAGGTGCCGGTGGAGGTCGGTGCCGGTCTGGGGGTGTAACTTGCGCGGTTCGGCATCGGCGCATGCGACAAGATGGCTTCGATCTGGGTACGTTTAGCGCGGTGTCGCGCTCCCAGGATGGCGTGGATCCAAGTGATGGCGGGTTCGGCGGTGGTGATCAATCCGGCTTCGCGCGCCGCTTCTGCGATCGCCCAACGCATGGCTTCGGCGGTGGGGTACCGGTCTTCGCGGTCGACCGCCAGTGATTTATTTACCGCTTGAATCAGCGCTTTTGGGAGATCGGGTCGGAGGTCGCCCAGTGAGGGAACATCGCCGGTCACGATCGCCTGCATCGTGGCGAGTTCGGTTGGTCGGTCAAACATCCGTGTTCCAGCCAACAACTCCCAGGTCACAATTCCAAGCGTAAAAATGTCGGAGCGCCGATCCAGGGGCCGCTGCTCCGCCTGTTCCGGCGACATGTATCGAAGTTTGCCCTTTAAAACGCCGGTTCGGGTGAAATCGCCGTCGTCCTGCCCTTTGGCGATTCCGAAATCCAGCAACTTTACGTGCGCTTGGTTGTCCACAATCAAGTTGTGCGGAGTCAGATCGCGATGCACCAACCCGGCAGGGCGGCCCTGGCCGTCGGACAGTTCGTGAGCAGCATGAGCCCCCGAACACGCTTGAATCATCCAGTACAACGCCACTTGTGCGGGCAGCCCTCGCTCCTGTCGGCGGGCTTCATTGGTCACCTCGCGCAGGGTGCTTCCGAGGACATACTCCATCACAATGTAGGGCTGTCCGTGATCTTCGCCGACATCGATGATCTGGACGACATTCGGGTGCTGGATGCGGGTGGCGACGCGCGCCTCGTGCAGAAACATCCGAATCATCGCTTGGTTTTCGGCCAAGTGCGGAAGGATACGTTTGATCACCACCACTCGGGAAACGCCGTGTGGACCGCGGTCGCAGGCGAGGTACACTTCCGCCATCCCGCCGATCGCCAAGCGCTCGACGACCTCATAGCGGCCAATGTTGGAGGGGTGACCCGTGGACATGCCGCGAATCTTAAACGAACGTCACAGAAGGAGGGGACATGTTCGCGTTGTGGATCGCGTTGGCGTGTGCGCAGCCCACGGAGGCGACCGAGGAATCACAAGGATTAAGCGAAGTAACTTCGCTGACCGAGTCTCCGCCTGAGATCCGAGCGGTGACCACCGTGGGCGAGGCTTTTCCACCACCCCATGGCGCGGAGCGCGTGAAAGGGGACGCCTTTGGGGATTGGTTGGGTCATTTGACCTTGGCAGCTTCCGATGCGCCGGTGCGAACCTACGAGGGCGCCACTGTCGGCCACCGCGCCCGGGTGATCGAATTTGGGCTGGTGGACGGGGATCTTCAGCAGTGTGCCGATACCGCGATTCGCGCTCGCGCGGAATGGCTCAAG
>SXGS01135730.1_pt1 | contig 13265 bp, 12 predicted proteins | sample 3174681 | NCBI WGS metagenome assembly SXGS01 (sample SAMN11356861, study PRJNA531348) | freshwater metagenome | isolation source: freshwater sample F1-80 | place: China: Fuxian Lake, Yuxi | collected 2017-12-25
CCGGTTCTGCGACGCCATGATCGCCATCCGGGCCGAGATCGACGCCGTCGCGGCCGGCACCTGGCCGGCCGACGACAACCCGCTCGTCAACGCACCACACACCGCTTGGGCGGTCGGCGCCGACGAGTGGGACCACGCCTACCCCCGATCCATCGCCGGGTGGCCGACCGGCGTGCGACGACCGACCAAGTACTGGCCCCCGGTCCGCCGGATCGACGGCGGTCACGGTGATCGCAACCTCGTCTGCAGCTGTCCGCCGATGGAGGATCTGGTCTGAGCGGGAGGGCTCAGCCAGCCACGAACGGCAGCTCGACGCAGCGGGCCGCCAGCTCGGCGCTCGGCCCCCTGATCACCACCTCGTCGCCCACCACCACGTCGGGACTGGTGGCCGCGAGGGCAATCCCGACTCCCAGAACCGGCGAGAAGTTCCCCGAGGTGACACGCCCGACGACCGTGCCGTCGACGACCACCTCGTGTCCTTCCCGGGGAGGACGTCGCCCCTCGCAGAGCAGGCCACGCAGCACCGGATCGACGCCCGACTCCTGCTGGGCGAGGAGTGCGTCACGACCGCGGAACTCCTCCTTGTCCCAGCCCACGACCCAACCCAGTCCGGCGTTGAGCGGAGTGGTACCGGGCCCGAGCTCGTGACCGTGGAGGGGCAGTCCCGCCTCGAGGCGCAGGGTGTCCCTGGCGCCGAGTCCGGCCGGGGGGATCCCGGCCGCCAGGACGGCCTCCCAGAACCCCTCGGCGATGGCCACGGGTACAGCGCACTCGACCCCGTCGCCACCGGTGTAGCCCGTGCCGGCGCTCAGGCACTCGACTCCCTCGTGGACGAACCGGGTGACCCGGAACCGGCCGACTGCTGCGGCCTCGGGCGACACCGTGGCGAGCCGCTCCCGGGCGCCCGGGCCCTGCACCGCCAGCACGACGCGCTCCGCTGTGGTGTCCCACACCGAGAGCGAGGTGTCGTCGCCGCCGATGGCGGCCACCACGCGGTCGGTGTTCGAGGCGTTCGGCATCACGTCGAAACGCTGCTCGTCGACCCACCAGACGATGATGTCGTCGAGCACCGAGCCATCGTTCGGGTCCAGCAGGTGGGTGTACTGGGCCCGCCCCGACTCGACCCTCCGGAGGTCGTTCGTCAGGCTCTCCTGGAGCCGCGGGAACGCTCCCGGCCCCTCCACCCGAACGGTCCCGAGGTGGCTCACGTCGAACACGACGGCGTCCTGTCGACAGGCGAGGTGCTCGGCGACGGTCCCGTCCCCGTAGGCCAGCGGCATCTCCCACCCGCCGAAGGGGACCATCCGGGCGCCCAGACGGCGGTGGGCCCCGTCGAGCGGCGAGATGCGCAACGCGCTCAGACCGCGTCGGCGGCGGGAGCGGGCGTCCCGAGCGGCGCGGAGTCCGGGAACAGCGCCACGATGCGGCTGTCGATCTCGTCGACGACGCCGGCCAGCGGGAGGACGCTGAGCACGCCCTGCCCGTGCTGCAGGACGTCGATCAACTCCTCCCCGTCGTGGACCAGCACCGAACGGGTGCCGTTGATCACCAGGTTGGCCGACGTGACGTCCTCGCCCAGCTGGTCTCGGAGGTAGGCGAACACCTTCCGGACCAGCTCCAGCTTGATGCCGCTGTCGAGCAGGGACTTCACGACCTTCAGCTCCAGCAGATCGCGGTACGAGTAGGTCCGCCGGGAGCCGCTCCCGGCGGCGTCGGTCACGGACGGCCGGATCAGGTCGGTCCGGGCCCAGTAGTCCAGCTGCCGGTAGGAGATCCCCACGATCTCGGCGGCCCGCTTGCCACTGAACCCGTCGGTCCGACCGGCCCCCGGATGCGGTGCGGCGTCGGTCCCGTCCGCGACAGCGTCCCCGTCCCCGTCCACCGTGGTCTCCTGCTGCGTCGTCGACATCGCTCGCTCCGTGCGTCGTGTGGGCGACGGCATCAGCCTGAGTGCCCACGGGGTCCTCGTCCGACCGCCCAGCTCGGTCTGCGCCCCGCCCTCCGGCGGGTGCGCCCGGGGAAACTACTCCAAGGTGATTCGAGATGGAAGCTTTTTCGCGCGACCGCGCTCCCAGCAGGGAACTGCGGTCAGGACCCCGACTCGAAGTCCTCCGGGGAGATGCTGTCGATGAACTCCCGGAACTCGGCCACCACCTCGTCGGGGTTCGACGGCTCCACGGGCTCGTCGTCCACCTCGGTGAAGCCGCCCTCCTCCATGACCGCATCCTCCACGAAGATCGGACAGCCCACGCGGACGGCCAGGGCGAGGGCGTCCGACGGACGGGCCGAGACCACCAGGACCTCGTCATCGAGGTCGAGGTGGAGCTCGGCGTAGTAGGTCGTCTCGCGGATCTCGGTGACCACGACCCGGGTCAGCTCGGCCCCGAGCTCGTCCAGGACGTTGCAGAACAGGTCGTGGGTGAGCGGACGGGGCGTGGAGACGCCCTCGAGTGCCAGTGCGATCGCCGTCGCCTCGTGGCCGCCGATGAAGATCGACAACCGACGCCGAGTGGGCTGGAGCTCGCGCAGGTGGACCGCTGGCGTGTTCGACGGCGGCTCCACGCGCACTCCGAGGAGCTCGACCTGGATCATCGAGACGAGCCTATGCGCCCCGGATGCGCCATCGCAGCAGGGGCTCAGGCCCGCTCACCGAGGACCGGCCCCAGCTCACGGCGGAGGAGCGCGGCGTGCAGGTCGGCGCCGATGGCCGCCAGGTCGGCGCTCAGCTGGATCGCCGCATCCCGGCCCGCCGGGTTCCGCTGCTTGAGGAGCGGCATCGCCAGCTGCTCGATGAACCCCGCTTCCCGCTCCGCCGACACCAGGTACATGCGGAGGTGGCGGGCGGAGATGCCGTGGCGAGCGGCCCGCTCCGCCAGGACCGCCACCTCCAGCGCGGAGTCGCCGTAGAACGCCTCTCCGGCCCGTTGGGCGGCCCGAACCAGTCCGAACCGCTCGAGCTCCGCGAGCTGGTCCGCATCGAGTCCGCTCAGCGAGCAGATCTCGTCGGCGGTGTGCGTCGGCTGGTCGCCATCAGGCCGTCCGGCCCAGAGCGGCTGCCGCTGCTGTCGGGGCTGGGCCGGCCGGGGCCGGGCCGGTCGTGGGTCCTCCTGCAGGGCGGCCACCACATCGGCCGGAGTCTCCAGCACCCGACGGGGCGGCGGATCAGCCACGGGCGGTGGCTGGATCGCAGCAGTGCCGGTCGCAGCGGTACCGGTCGCAGCGGTACCGGTCGCAGCAGTACCGGTCGCAGCAGTGCCGGTGGCAGCAGTGCCGTGGGGGCCGGGGCCCGGGGCACCTGCACCCGGGTCGTCGCCGGTCTGCTCGGCCTCCGGCTCGTCGAGGTCGTCCGGATCGTCGAGGTCGTCCGGATCGTCGAGGTCGTCCGGATCGTCGAGGTCGTCCGGATCGTCGAGGTCGTCCCCAGCGTCTGACTCCCCGAACCGACTCCACAGCGTCGGCTGAGCGCCGACCCCGTCGTCGAGTCGGTCGATCCCCTCGTCGAGCATGTGGCGGATCACCTTCAGCGGCAGGAAGTGGTCACGCTGCTGGCGGAGGATCCAGCGCAACCGCTCGATGTCACCGGAGTTGAAGCGCCGGTAGCCCGAGGCGGTCCGTCCGGGCTGGATGAGTCCTTGGCTCTCGAGGAAGCGGATCTTCGAGATCGTGACGTCCGGGAAGTCCTGCTGGATCAACTCCAGCACCTCGCCGATCGACAGCTCGACGGCCGTGTCGGACTCAGAGGTGCTCACGCGTCGCCGCCGTACTCGCCGATGACGAACACCAGGCGGTAGCGGCCGATCTGGAGCTGGGCCCCCTCCCGCAGCGCCGCCTCCTGCACCCGGTCGCCGTTCAGGTAGGTGCCGTTCATGGAGCCGACGTCGCGGACGGTGAAGGTCCGGTCCGGATTGGCGACGACCTCGGCGTGGCGACGTGAGACGGTGACGTCGTCGAGGAACACCTGGCTGGCCGGGTGACGACCGATCGTGGTGAGGGTCTCGTCCAGGGGGAACCTGGCCCCGGCGGAGTCACCGCGGATCACGACGAGCTGACCCTGCTCGCCCTCCCCCGCGACGTCCACCCCCACGATCGGGATGGTGCCCGTCGTGGCCTCGTCCCGCGCCGGCAGCTCGGTGCCACAGGCCGAGCAGAAGTTCGCTCCGGGCGCGTTGTGGAAACTGCAGGTCGGGCAGGTCACCGACTCGCCAGGCACCCGGCTCAGCCCTCGGTGAGCGCCCGGTAGGCCTCGGCGTCCAGCATCGACTCGGTCGCCCGCAGGTCCACCGGCTGGAGGACCACCATCCATCCGGCGCCGTACGGATCCTGGTTCACCAGCTCCGGCGAGCCGTCCAGGTCGGCGTTGACCTCGAGCACCACGCCCTGCACGGGCGCATAGATCTCCGAGACCGACTTCGTGGACTCGACCTCACCGAACGACTGGCCGGCGTGCACCTCGGCGCCCACCTCGGGGAGCTGCACGTAGACGATGTCGCCGAGGGCATCCTGGGCGTAGTCGGTGATCCCGACCCGGAAACTCCCGTCGTCGTCTCGGATCCACTCGTGCTCGGCGGTGTAGAAGAGCTGGTCTGGAACGTTCACGCGGAGCACGCTACCCGACCCGGTGGCGGACCCGCAGCGTCCACCCCCGACCGGCCTCAGCGCACGATCTGGCGGATCCGGCGGACGTACTCCTGCGCCAGTGTCCGGGCCTCGGCGGCGGTGTCGCCCTCCACCCAGATGTGCGTGGTGGGCTCCTCGGGGTCGGGCAGGACCAGGGCCCACCCCCGGTCGTGGTGGACCTTGACCCCGTCCACGAGCTCCACGTCGCGACCGTGGGTCTGCTCCACGAGGGTCCGCATCACGGTCCCCTTCTGGTCCCACGGTGTAACCACCTCGTCGTGGTGGAGGTGGACCTCCGGGCAGTCCGACACCACCTCGGACAGGCGGGTTCCCCGGGCCGCGAGCAGGTCCAGGATCTTCAGGAGGCCGCCCGCCGCGTCGAACGCGGGCAGGAACCCCGGCAGGATGACGCCGCCCTCCAAGTTCGCGGCGAATCCGACCCCCGGGGCGGTGGCGGCGTCCATGAGCGCAGCGGCCGAGGTCTTGGACCACAGGACCCGGTAGCCGTGGGCCTCGACGATGTCGGCCGCGGCCCGCGGCGCGAGCACAGGGAGCGCCACCGTGTCACCGACCAGACGGTCGCAGACCAGGTCGAGGAAGGCGAACAGCATCTCGGCGTCGGAGAGCACGTGACCCCGGTCGTCCACCAGGGTGAGCTGGTCGCCGCTCGGGTCGACGACGGCGCCCAGGTCGGCTCCGGAGGCGGTCACGAGCGCCGCCACCTCGGCGGCATGGGCGACGCGGTCGAAGCCGATGATCCCGGCCGTCGAGGCGAACGGGTTCATGGCCAGGATCTCCGCCCTCAGCTTGGCCAGCACGCTGGGCATGGCGAAGCTCGTGGCGCCGTACGCGTAGTCGACCACCACCTTGAACCGTCGCTCGGCCACGGCGGCGACGTCGATCGTCGACTCGAGCGCCACGGCGTACTGCTCGATGGCCCGGGGGACCAGGTCGATGTCGCCGATGTCGGCAGGACGCACCCGACGGAAGTCCTCCCGGCCGAACAGCCGCTCGATCTTGCGCTGACGATCCTCGAGGATGTCGTCGCCGTCCGAGTCGAAGAACTGGATCTGGACCGTGTCCGGGTCCGAGGTGTCGAGGCGCACGGAGATCCCGGCCGTCGCCAGCGCCCCGCGGCAGTGGAACCGGGTCAGCGGCACGCTCGCCACCTCCAGGTCCATCACGTTGATCCCACCGGCGTTCAGCCCCGAGATCACGGCCCGCTTGAGCATCCGGGCGGAGCGGGAGGAGTCGCGGGAGACCACGACCGTGTCGCCGCGTCGCAACGACGTGGCGAAGGCCATCGACACCTTGGCGGCGTACTCCGGTGTGATGTCCACGTTGGCCAGCCCGCTCACACCCCCACGACCGAACAGGCTCCGGGCGCCGCGCGACTCCCAGATCAGCGAGGCGTTCACCACCGCTCCCGCCTCGACCGTCTTGAACGGGTACACCTTCACGTCCGTGGACACCACGGCGTCCTCGCCGATGAAGACCTCGTCGCCGAGCACGGCCCCGTCCTCGCAGCGCGCGCCCCGGCGAAGGTCGGCGGCCCGGCCCACCACCGCGCCGCGGAGCTTCACGCGCTCACCGAGGTAGGCGTTGTCGTGGATCACGCACCGCTCCAGCTCGCCCTCGGTCCTGACCCGGACGCCGGTGCCGAGCACGGCGTACTCCCCCAGGCGGACGCCGGCATCGACCAGGCAGTTCTCGCCGATCACCGCCGGTCCGACCAGCTGGGCCTCGGGGCTGATGTCGGACCCCTCCCCCACGAACACCCCAGGGGAGACCTCGAAGCCCGGGACCGTGACACGGACCCGCTCGTCGAGGATGTCCTTGTGGGCCCGGACGTAGGCGTCGAGCGTCCCCAGGTCCTCCCAGTAGCCCTCGGCGACCGAGCCCGTGACCCGGTGACCGGCCTGGAGCAGCTTCGGGAAGACGTCCGAGGAGAAGTCCACCGGGACGCCCTCGGGGATCCAGTCGAACACCCGGGGTTCCAGCACGTAGATCCCCGAGTTGATGGTGTCGGAGAAGACCTCGCCCCAGGTGGGCTTCTCGAGGAACCGTTCGATCCCGCCGTCGTCACCGGTGATCACGATCCCGTACTCGAGCGGGTTCTCCACCCGGACCAGCCCGATCGTCGCGGTCGCGCTGCTCTCGCGGTGGTCGTCGATGATCGCACCGAGGTCGACGTCGGTCAGGACGTCGCCCGAGATCACCAGGAACGTGTCGTCCAGCTCGGCCATGGCGTTGCGGACCGAGCCCGCCGTCCCGAGGGGCGACTCCTCGGTGGCGTAGACCATCTGCACCCCGAACTCCGAACCGTCGCCGAAGTAGTTGCGGATCACGTTCGGCATGAACGCCAGCGTGACCACGATCTCGGTGATCCCGTGCTCCCGGAGCAGCTCGACGATGTGCTCCATCATCGGCCGGTTCACCAGTGGCAGCATCGGCTTGGGCATGTTCGAGGTGAGCGGCCGGAGCCGTGTCCCCTCGCCACCGGCCATGATCACGGCCTTCACCAGTCGACTCCCGAGTTCCTGACCCGGGCCGGTGCCCGGACGCGCCGCCTCACGCTACCGGCCGGAGGTGCGGGCGACACCGGACCGACCCGCCGCAGCACCACTCAGCCCGGCTGGTCCACGACCGTGCTGTCCGCCGCCCGGCGGCCATCACGGAGCGACTGCAGGCCCCGCGGGATGTAGCCGACGAACGCCGCGATCGAGCAGACGAGCCCCGGGATCGCCGTCCCCCAGGCGACGAGCTCGAGCAGGTTCACGGCCCACTCCGGCAACCGGGGATCCGTCGCGGCCAGGAACGCCGGGAACGCCGCCATCATCAGGAACGTGCCGGTCTTCCCGACGAAGGTGACGTCCATCCGCGTGCCGCCGAGCGCCAGGAGGCCCACCACCCAGATCGAGAGCAGGACCTCGCGGATCACCACCACCAGACCCAGCCACAGCGGCACGGCCCCGACGATGAGGATCGAACCGACCCCGACGATGAGGAGCAGTCGGTCCACCGTGGGGTCGAACGCCTTGCCCACCTCGGAGACCTGGTTGAACCGGCGGGCCACGTAGCCGTCAACCCAGTCGGTGGCCCCCAGCAGCAACAGGAGCGCCGCCGCGGCGGCCGGGGCGTCGAGGCCGAAGAGCAGCCAGACGAACACCGGGATGCACAGAAGCCGGACCAGGGTGATCAGGTTCGGTGCCGTCCACAGGCCGCCGTCGGCGGGAACCTCGTCTGCGCCCGGAGCCATGGGGGCACTCTAGGTCGGTGGCCGGATCTGCCAAGCTGAAGCCGTGGACGACGCTGAGGTGACCGACGAACCGACGATCTTCACGAGGATCATCCGGGGCGAGCTCCCCGGCCGGTTCGTCTGGCGCGAGGACGACGTGGTGGCGTTCCTGACGATCGCCCCGATCCGACCGGGTCACGTGCTGGTGGTGCCGGTGGCCCAGGTCGACCGCTGGACCGACCTGGATCCCGGGACCTGGCTCCGGGTGTGCGAGGTGCAGCACCTGCTCGGGCGCGCCCTCCAACTGGCGTTCGAGCCCACCCGGGTCGGGTCGATCATCGCCGGGATGGAGGTGCCCCACTGCCACGTCCACCTCATCCCGATCGACGACGAGCGCCAGCTCGACTTCTCGCTCGCCAATCCCTCGACCGCGGCCGACGAACTCGATCGCTCCGCCGACCGGATCCGGGCAGCACTGCGGGAACTGGGAGATGGCGGGTCCGTACCCGCTGGGTGAGCCGGCGGACCCTGCTCGGCCCGGGACGGAACCGGCTCAGCCCGGGACGGGCGCCGCGCCGTCGGTGCCGGGCGGCGCGCCGTCGATCGGCTCGACCGGATCGAGCAGGTGCTCGCCCTTGTGCCGGGCGTCGTTCACCTCGGTCGACACCGGGCGGAGCACCGTGAGGGAGTCGGGCGCCGGGACGCAGAGCTGCTCGAACCGGCCCTCCGCCAGACGCTCCGGGGCCAGCCACTCGTCCCAGTCCCCGGGAGCGAGCAGCACCGGCATCCGGTCGTGGATCGCACCCATGGCGCTGTTGGCGCTCGTGGTGAGCAGCGTCACCGTCCGCAGCACCTCGTCGGGCCCGATCGGCTCGACCCCCTCGGCGGCGGGCGGCCGCCACTGCTCCCACAGGCCGGCGAAGGCGTAGGGCTCGTCATCGGGTCGGTGGATCAGGTAGGGCTGGCGGGCTCGAGCGCCGGGGACCCGGAACCACTCGTAGAAGCCGTCGGCGGGAACGATGCAGCGACGGGAGGCCGCAGCACGCCGGAACGAGGGCTTCGACTGGGCGGTCTCGCTCCGGGCGTTGATCATCCGGTTCCCGATCGAGGGGTCCTTGGCCCAGGACGGGACCAGGCCCCAGCGGAACCGCTCCAGGCGTCGGCCCTCCGGGGCGGAACGGAGCACGGAGACCCCGGTGCCGGGGGCGGTGTTCGTGTTGGGGGCCGATCCGGCCACGGCCTCGTCGATCGTGGCGGCATCGAAGTACGCGGCGAGCACCGACGGCGGGCTGGTGGAGACGAATCGGCCGCACACACCGCCCAGCCTAGGAGCGCCGTGATGCCGACCACGCTCCGCGAACGAACGCCCGGACGCCGGTACGATCCGGCGGCGATGCAGGACGAGTTCCCCACCGCCTCCGGAGCACCCGTGCTGTCGGTGGTGACACCGACGTTCAACGAGGCCGAGAACCTGCCGCTCCTCGTGGCCGCCCTGCAGGAGTCACTCGCCGGGTTACCCCACGAGATCATCGTCGCCGACGACGACAGCCCGGACGGCACCTGGGAGATCGCCGAACGACTCGGCGAGGCCGACCCCTCGGTGCGGGTGGTCCGCCGCTTCCACGACCACGGCCTGTCCACGGCGGTGCTCGACGGGATGTCGGTGGCCCGGGGCCGGGTCCTGGCCGTGATCGACGCCGACCTCCAGCACGATCCGGCGATCCTGCCCGAGATGGTGGCCGCTCTCGACGACGGCCGGGCCGATGTGGTGGTCGGCTCCCGAGCGACCGAGGGCGGTGGCTACGGCGACTGGGCCGCCTCCCGCCGGCTGGTCAGCTGGGTGGCCACGTTCATCGCCCGGGTCGTCCTGCGGGTCAGCGTGAGCGACCCCATGAGCGGCTACTTCGCCCTGACGCGCTCCGCCTACGAGCGCGGGGCGGCCGGGATCAACCCGCGGGGTTTCAAGATCCTGCTCGAGTTCATCGGGCGTGACCGGGACCTGCGGGTCCTCGAGGTCCCCTACGAGTTCCGCAATCGGGTCCACGGCGAGACCAAGCTCAACCGCTCGGTCATCCGGTCCTACCTGCTCGCCGTCGCCGAGCTCCGGCTGGGGCGCCAGGTCGACCCGGCGTTCCTGCTCTACGTCCTGGTGGGCCTGGTCGGGCTGGTCGTCAACTCGGTGGTGTTCTCCGTCGCCGAGGCCGCCGGCGTCCCGCAGTTCACCACGGGCCTGAACGAGGCGCTCGACCCCATCTACGGCTCGTTCGTGCTGAGCGTGGCGGTCTCCACGATCGTCGTGTTCGTGCTCAACAACGAGTTCACCTTCTGGGAGCAGCGCTACTCCGGCTGGAAGCTGCTGCCGGCCTTCGGCGTCTTCGTCGGCATGACGATCGTCGGGACGCTCGTCCACGTGGGCGTGTTCACCTACCTGCAGAACATCGGTCTGCTGCTGTCGGTGCTGGGCGAGGCCGGCGCCAGGACCTTGCACAACCTGATCGGAGCGGTCGTCGCGCTGATCGTGAACTGGTACCTGAACACGACCTACCTGTGGCGGCGTCGGAACCGTTGACGGCGATCCGAGCCGCTCAGTTGGACGAACCGCGCGGCCGTTCGCAGGGCAGTTCCTCGAGCCGCCGGGCCCCCGGCAGGATCCGGTAGCGGGCGGCGTCGTAGGCCTGTGCGTCGGGGTCGTAGGTGTCGATGAGCCGGGTGGTCACCACCACCTCCTCGGGGTTCGCGTCCACGATCGTGTACCCCTGGTCGACGAGGTTCATGTACCGGAGCATCGGGGCGTTCTGGGTCAGGACCCAGCGCTCGGCGATCCGCAGCACCTCCTCGGCGGCATCCCGGGGAAGGTCCTCGAGGTAGTTCCTCGGGTCGGGGTCCGTCGTGAGCGAACCGGTGCAGAAGTCGTAGGCGACCACCGGCGACCCGGGCCGGTCCACGTCCGGCTTCAGTTCCGTGGTCAGGTGGATGTGCGTGTGGCCGCTGCAGAAGATCGTGTCCTGCACCTGTTCGTCATCGAGGAACTGCAACAGGTCGCGGCGCTCGGCCATGTAGTCGTCCCAGGCCTCGTTCGGCGCGTACACGCCGGGCTCCCGGGGCAGGTCCGGCCGGAAGAAGCGCAGGAACTCCAGGTTGACGAGCCGCCACGGGTTGATGTTGTACGGATTGCCCACCATCCGCCAGCGGGCCGACGACCCGCCCAGGACCCCCTTCAGCCACGCGAGCTGCGTCGCACCCAACGTCGTCCGGGCCGGATCGTCCATGCCGCTCGCACCCAGGTGCACCGGGTCGTCGATCGCCGGGTCCCGGAAGGACCGGACGTCGATCACCGGCAGGTCGACCAGGTCGCCCCACTCCAGGGCCCGGTAGAGCTGCCGGTCCCCCGGGTCCACCTGCGGGAAGTTCTCGAACCACGCCTGCTTCGCCGCCTCGAGACGGGCCGGCGGGCCGGCGCCGTCGACGCCGTTGTAGAACTCGCCGTCGTCCCACATGGCGACGACGGGCAGGTGGGCGTGCAGGTCCCGCAGGAACGGCTCGCGACGCCACCGGCGGTACACGTCGCGGTAGTCCTGCACGGTCTGGGTGCCGGTGTCGCTGACGTAGACGTAGTCACCCAGGTGCATGAAGAAGTCCAGGTCCGGCTCATCACACAGCGACCGGTGGGCGTTGAACCAGGTGGTGGTGATCTGCTGACAGGAACCGAAGGCGAACCGGAGGCGGTCCGGACTGGATCCGGACGCCGGAGCGGTCCGGAGCCGGCCCACCCGGCTGGCCCCCGCTCCGTCGCCCGTCGTCTCGAACCGGTAGTACAGCCACCGGTCGGCCGGCAGATCGGCCACCGGCACGGTCACGGTGTGGCCCGAGTCCGCCGTGGCGACGGCGAGCCCGCCGGCGACGATCGAGGTGCAGGCCTCGTCCTCGGCGACGACCCACATCAACGGCACGGCGTCCTCGCCCGGGCCGGGCAGGACCCGGGTCCAGATGGTCGATCCGCCCGGCAGCGGATCACCCGAGGCGACTCCGTCGGGGAACACGCCCGGCTCGGGCAGACCGGGCGGTGGGCCCGGAGATGTCGGTGCCGGAGCGGGCACCACGCAGCCGCTCACGACCACGGCCGCCCCGGAGGCGAACCCGAGCGCCGTCAGCAGGTCCCGCCTGGTGATCCCTCGTCCGGGTGCGACACCCGGTGTCCCATCGTTCCTGACCGCCACGACCCGACCTCCCGCACCGCCACGGCGACCCCTCGTCGCCGTGCCGTGCTGCGAGTGTGCCACGCTGTCGGTCGCCCGGCCATCGACTCCAGGAGCCGGCATCGCCCCGTGGAGCACGACGTGCCGATTCCCGAGCAGCACCCCAGCCGCAGCCGGTCGGCCTCTCGGGCGTGGAGTGCGGTCCTGGCGGCCGTCGCCCTGGGCGTCGTCGCTGCGTGTGGTGGCGGATCAGGCACGGACAGCGCGGAACCGCCGGACCCCTCGGCTGCACCGACGAACTCCGTGCCGGCCGCACCCGACCCGGGGGCCGCAGCAGTCGAGGTGGCAGCCGAGCCGTCGCCGGGCTGTTCCGCCGGGGCGACCCCGGCTGCGCTCGACGACCGACGGACGATCGACGTCGCGGGCGAGGACCGCTGGTACCTCTGGACCGCACCCGCGCACAGCCCCGGCGCCGCTCCGATGCCGCTCGTGTTGGACTTCCACGGCCTCGCCGAGGGCGCCGAGTTCCACGGAGCCATGTCCGGGTTCGCGGCGCTCGCCCAGTCCGAGGGGTTCGCCTTGGCCGTCCCCAACGGTTCCGGCAACCCGGTCTCGTGGGGGATCGCCGCCGATGGGACGAACCGCGACGTCGCCGTCGTCGAGGCGCTCATCGACGAGATCGCGGCCACCACCTGCATCGACCTCCGTCGGATCCACGCCACCGGCCTGTCCAACGGCGCCCTCCTCAGCAGCGCTCTCGCCTGCACGCTCAGCGATCGCATCGCATCGATCGCGGCCGTGGCCGGACTCGCCGACCCGCCCGGCTGCTCCCCGGATCGACCGGTGCCCGTGCTGGCCTACCACGGCACGGACGACGCGATCCTCCTGTTCAACGGCGGCGTCGGCGAGCTCGGTGTCGCACTGCAGGGTGGCACTCCGACCATCCCACCCGGGACGACCGCCGACCTGGACGGACCGGGTACCCCGGCGGCGGTGCGGGGCTGGGCCGCCCGCAACGGGTGCGAGGCCACCCCCGAGGACAGCCGGGCCGGCAGCGACGTGCTCCGCCGCTCCTACCGGTGCCCGGCCGGTGCGGACGTGGAGTTCCTCGTCATCGAGGGCGGTGGGCACTCCTGGCCCGGCAGCGATGTCTCACGCTCGCTCGAGCAGGTCGTGGGACGGACCACCATGTCGATCGACGCCACGACGACGAG
>SXGS01138985.1_pt1 | contig 13263 bp, 7 predicted proteins | sample 3174681 | NCBI WGS metagenome assembly SXGS01 (sample SAMN11356861, study PRJNA531348) | freshwater metagenome | isolation source: freshwater sample F1-80 | place: China: Fuxian Lake, Yuxi | collected 2017-12-25
CTGTGCGGCAGGCCTGAAAGACTTCCTGTCTGACAAGATTGTGCATGATCCCGCTCTCGCGCCACTCTCCCGGAGGCAACATCAGGGCTGACTCCCCGGGACGGGCTGCACCACGGCCTGGGCAAGATCCTGAAGTTTCCCCAGTCTTTCCAGTTCCCGCAAGTGTTTCTCACTGCTGAAGAAGACCTCAATCGATCGTGACATGCCGTTGCAGAGTTTCTCCACCGTTCGCTCCGCATTTCGGTTGCGCAGTTCCTTCGCACGCATCACAGCCGGAACCCGGATCGCGTTGAGTGCCGCATCGAACTCGCGTTTCCCCGGCAACTCCAGCAGATCACGGACGGCTGCCGCCAGACGCTCCGGATCGCGGTCAGCGGCCGCTTTCTCCGCGATTCGATTCAGCACTGCACGTTGCGCCGCCACATCCACAATCTGATCCCGCAGCAGGTACAATTCGCCTTCGACGCCAAGCCGGATACTGTCGTCCGGCAGCCGGATCGTGTCAAACGGGATCAGCCCGGGCGCATAGGGCACACGTGCCAGCAACAGACTGCCGCTGTATACGTACAGCCAGAATGTCGGATGTTCCGGATCAACCTCCAGCTCAATCTCACCCCGACGATCGGTACTCAGCTGCTGCAGGTTTTCTTCGTGTTGATCCTGATACCGGAATTTTCCCACCTTGTCGACTCGGTGGGATACCAGCGGACGATCGACTGCCTGATTCAGCACCAGCCGCACGCGGCTGCTTTCCGCCGCAGGACGCAGCCTCAGCGCCAGTTGCTGGACACTGCGTCCGCGACGTCCAAAGTGGGACAGACCGTGGGACAGGACCACGCCCGAAACCCGACCACGGTCCTGATCCGGGTACTTGCCATTTTCGACCGGCGTGTGACCTGGAACGGTGACACCTTCGTCAGGGCCTGACGCCGTGTCCGAGGCACCTTCCGAGAGGTCCTGATTGAATTTCGTGACGCGCACCCAGGTCAGATCCAGTCGCTGCAGCAACCGCACCCGGGTCGGCTCGCGACGTTCCATATGCCGGAGGTACGGCTGCAGGACATCGCCGGCCGCGATCTGAGCAGCCGTGGGATCCGGCGGCGGGATCTCCCCCGCCTGCAGCAGCAGCTCAACTTCATCCGAATCCCGCACGGCCTGCGTCAGAAACAGGACCGGACGAAATGAATCACGCATCAGGCTGGCCGCCGTGGCTGCAATCGCCCGATCGTCGGCGACCACGCGCCACCGAGACGGTGACAGTTCCCGAACTCTCGCATCATACTCGCGGCAGCAGACCTGCCAGGCACCCGCCACAGCTTCGATCGTCACGAGCATCACTTTCTGCGGGGACTCGTCACGACAGATTTCGGCAAGCTCCGCTGGCTGGACACGATCCAGCCGCGCGCGGCTGGCCGGCAGCAGCCAGCTGGTCATTACCACATCGGGCACCCACATTTCGCCGTAAACCTTCAGCACGGCATTCCTGACGTCCTGCTGCAGACGCGCTATCCGGTCCGCCGGCAGCTGGCTGTCAGAAGTGCAGCTCAGCTCCACTCGGACAGTGTAGGGCTGCAGTGACATCGCCGGAGCGTGTTCCGACTGCGCGGCGCTCGGACCACTCTCCGCCGCATACGTCGGCCTGCCACCTGCATTCGGTTCCTTTCCGTTCGGTACTGCGATTTCCGCTGGCTGGGACTGTGGCAGCCCAGACTGGAGGACGACCCCGGGTTTTTCCGCAGCCGGTTCCTGCCCCGAACCAGCAGCACCCGCCGTCATCACGATCGGGCACAACAAGAACAGCAGCACCGCTCGGGGCAGCGAGAACGCCGCGCGGTAATCGATTCCGGAGTTTCGGCCAGTCGGACCGTCGACTGCAATCATGGCCGCACCGCCCAGCGTTCTGCGTTCTGATAGACCGAGACCGGTCCCTCAACGAAACCGGAAATCGTCTTGTGAAACACCACGTAGTCGTCCACTTCCCAGAGCGGGATCAGGAAGGCCTGCGCCGCAATGTGGCGATGGATCGTAAACAGGCGATTCTGAGCTTCCACAAAACTGCCGGAGTAATCCAGGCCGATCAGCTCCTGCCGCATCCAGTCCGGAAAAAATCGCAGTCGCGCGACATCCAGGCTGGTATCGTTCGCCAGCAATGGCCACAGATCGAAGAGAGGCTCCTCCATGCGAACGCGGCGATACATCAGGTCCCATTCGACGTCAGCCAGGCGGCTGCCGTCTGCGGCCCCGGAAATCAACTCCACGTCAAAGCCGATGGTTTTCCAGTAGACCAGGATGCGGTCGGCTGCCGCAATCGCCGTCTCCTCCGGTTCGACCACCATCCGAAGAGCCGGCAGACGAATATGATCAACGTTGGTATCCGCCCGGAACCGGTCCCCGTCGAAATCCTCGCGCCGCGCTTTGGCCGCCGCCCGTGCCGGCTGCTCCAGCTTCTGCAGCTCGGCGATCTTCAGCTGATTCTCGGCGGCAACTCGCAGAGCATAAGCCAGTCGCAGGTTGTAGCCCGGCGGCTGTTCCAGCGGGTTAGTGGCGTAGCTGCCGAGTCGCCAGGCCGCACTGCTGATCCGCCCGTGCCGTGACGTCGGATCACGCAGCACGACGTTCTGCAGAATGGAGTCACGATCGATTGCCAGAGACAGAGCACGCCGCATCTGGGCACTGGAGATTCGGTTCGACAGCGGGTTGAACGTGATCACGTGTGTGACCGGCAGTGCCCGCTTCAGGGCAATCAGATTCGGCGAGGCCTGAAACGCGTCGATCTCCCACGGCAGGACATGCGGGAGAAAATCGGCATCGCCGCGAATCACGGCCTGCACCGTCTGCGATCGTCCGGGGTAGCGGCGTTCGCGGATCTCTGCCACGTGATACTGCGAAATTCCGGGTCCGTCGGGCTCCGGAATCCGGCGCCGGTAGACACGTTCCAGGTCGGTCTCCCTGACCAGGTGGAATCGCGTCGAAAGCAGCGCGGCAGCGGTTTCATCGTCAGTGGATTCCGCCGCGGCTCCTTCCGCAGGAGCGGCTCCTCTGCCGGCAGTGACAGGAAACCGCAGCAGCGATTCCAGATTCATCGGAACCCGGGAAAAGCGCAGCTTCAGTTCCGTCGGGGACGGCACGGAAAACTCGCTGACGAACGACGCCAGCCGTGAGTTAAAAAGTGGATCCGTCGGGTCCGTTCTCCGCGCAATCGCATCGGCGATCTGGCTGGCAGTCAGGACGGGCTGAGACTGCCAGTAAGGCCGCGTCTCCCGCAGAGTCAACAGCACCTCGCGCCCCAGGTCCGACTGGTCCCATTTCTCAAAAAAACCGGATCGGTAATACGTCATATCATCCGCGGCACCAGCCTCAAACAACGAAACCTCGGTCAGCTCCCGATGCCGCAGTTCGCTGTCTCTGATTCCCGGAAACACCAGTTCGCCGTGACCCAGGGCGTCCACGGCCACGCGGAGGACCTGATACCGTGAAACGATCTGTGCCCAGGCCGCACGGGAATTTCCGGTCAGGGGCCAGATGACTTCCGCCTGATGAGCCAGCTCTGCCGCTTCGGCCAGGTCGCGCTGCTGTGACAGCTGAATGGCCCGGTTCAGCATCTCCGTCGACAGTTCCGACAGTTTCATGCGGCCCGTGAGCGCTGCCGGATCCTCGGGAAAATGTCGCTCAATCCGGCCGATCAGGTAACGTGCCCGGGCATAGTCCGCTGCTGCCAGGGCCTCAGTGATCATGCCGTTGATCGTTCGGGAATATCGGGGCTGCAGCTCCGCGTTCTGCAGATTTCGGGCGGCAAGTTCATCCAGCAGTGCCAGAGCGGCGTACGGTTCACCGGCCTGGGCCTTCAGCTCCGCTTCCCGCAGCAGCAGCTGCTCAAACCGCGGCAGAGATTTCTCCCAGCCCGGAATCGCCCGTTCAACCGACAGCAGCAGGTCATATGCCCGGCGGATGTCTCCTTCCTCCAGCAGCCTGTCAACTCGCCGCAGCATCAGATCCTCGAACAGAATGATCTCCCGAATCTGGACCAGCGGCAGCCGATATTCGCTGGAGTCGCCCGGCAGGCGAATGATCAGGCTGCGGAGTTCGTCCAGCCGCTCCGCCTGCTGTCGACGCGCGTCCGGTCCGGCCGGCTTTGTGGCTTCCAGAAGCTTCCGTTCGTCGTCCATCTTCTTCAGGGTGTCTGGTCGCGGATACAACATCTCCGTGACGACCACAAGATCACCCACGGCATCGCCCTTCAGCACGACCCAGTCGAAGCCCTCATCCTTTTCCTCGGCCTGCAGCAGTTTCCCCGCCGACGGCAGTTCCATGTCTGCCAGCCGCGGCAGCGCTGTGCGGTCAGGACCGCCGTCCTGGGCCAGGACAAGGCTCGATGCCAGACAGCCCGTCGCGATCATCCACCAGCAGAAACCGGCGGAGGTCCGCCGCGGACGTCGTGCCGGCTGGCCACCGGGGACTGTCCGGGCGATCGGATCCGACACGTCCCCCGAGCGATCTTCAGTCCGCAACCACGGCGCAGCCCAATCCGCCGGGTTGCGCTGTCCTGCCGCGTGCTGCAGCCGGCCAATGTTCACGTCAGATTCGTTCGGCACGCCGGTCTCACCGTGTGATTTCTGCAGGAAGTGCATACAGGCTGCCGTCGGCAGCCACAGCAATCAACTGTCCGGCGATCAGCAGAGGACCGCGACTGAGCGTCTGCCCGATGGTGACTCCTCCCGCTGCGAGCATCCCATCAGCCGTCAGTCGCTCAATCGCACCATCGTTCAGAGCGACCAGATGACTCCCGTCCTGCAGGCGGACCGGAACACCCGCCAGGGAACGCCCCGCCAGCGGAAACGAGCCAGCTGGCCGCAACGAATCGGTCAGTACAAACGTCTTCAGTTCTCCGGTCGAGACTTCCACGAAGACGCGGTCACCGGCCAGGAACGGAGAACGCCGCGGCACGCCGCCGAGTTCTGCGCTGGCCAGAACCTCCAGCGAGTCGGCTCGCATCAGAATCAGCCGACCTTCCGCCGTCGCCAGCACGACATGACCATTCGCTGCCGCCGGGGCGACTTCAATGGAATGGTCCAGCGGCGTAACACTGATTTCCGCCAGCTGCGGACGCGGCATCGGACGATACTCGACACGCACCATCCGATTCTCGGTCGTGACCGCCAGAACCTGAGAATCACTGATGGCCGTCAGATGCTTCCAGCCGGACTGCTGGCTGACCGCCTGAGCGGCACGGTAATCCTCCACCGTGACCCCGCTGCTGACCGCCGTGAGATGAAGTCGCCCGGGTAATGCAAATACCACTCCCGCCGCGATGGCAGCAGGAGCGGTCTGAGGCACATCGGGCAGCACCCACCTGCGTTCCAGTTGCCCCGTCGTACTGATCGTCCAGAGCAGGGGCTCCGGCGCGCCGCACCATGCGCCAAGCCGACCGTCAGTGAGTGTCAGACCGTCAACCGATGACGCCAGCTTGTCAGGCAGCCGGAATTCGCTGATCGACTCGAGACTGAAGCCCCCCCGGGAAATCTCCGCCAGAGGAACCCGGAAAACCCGGCCGAAATCCGAGACAACCAGGATTGAGGCATCTCCGGCTGCAGGACCGGCTGCCACCACTCGGGTGCCCAGGACCGTCCGCCACGTTCCCTGCATCTGCTCGGGATCAGCCCGAATGAAATACACGGATGCCAGCGACGCGTCCCGGTACGTCAAAAACACCGACTGATCGGCAAACTGGATGGGCTGCAGATGAATTCCCTCGGCCACGTGCCCGGATTCCAGCAGCACGGCATTCGTCCGCAACTGAAATTTGCGGAGCGATCGTCCACCAAGCCACAGCTGGCCCCCAGGGCCGGCCAGCAGGAACATTCTCGTCTGCTGACCATCTTCCAGCTGATTCGCACCGATCTTTGCCAGAGGCAGCGGGCTGCCCGCGTCGGCCGCGATGCGAAAGGCGGTCACTCGCTGAGGAGCCGACGGAACGAACAGTTCTGCGCCACGCAGCAGCAGCGGGTCGCGGATGTGACCGTCCACCAGCTCAGTCCCCCGCACCGCGAGCTGACCACTGCTGTTCAGCTCCAGTATGCGAACCCGACCACTGTCAGCCCGATGGTTGTCGGTCATCACGAACAGATCGCCCGCAGTCAGCAGGGGAGATTCCACCGATCCTGCCCGATGTTCCAGATACGACACCGCGGCACATGTCAGCGGATTGAGTGTCATTGTATAGACGAACATCGCATCGCCGGGAATAACCAGCTGCCGACCATCCCGTGACACGGCCGGAGGTCCGACGACCGGCTGACTGAATGTCAGGCGCGCAGTGATTCGGCCATTCACTGTCGAGACCTGCCAGAGTTCTCCACGGGCGGTTGTGATGTAGATTTCCTGACCCAGAATCAGCGGGTCACCTGACGGGGAACTGCCAATCGACTGACGCCAGATCAGCCGACCATCCTGCTGCCGCACCATCAGGAGTTCATTCGTGCGGCGGCTGTGGACCAGCAGTCCCGGCAGTGTCCCTTTGACGGCGATCGGAGCGAACGCGGGCTCCCCGCCAATGACCCGTTTCCAGCGGGGTTCGCCGGTATCAGCGTCCAGGCCATACAGACAGTCAACCCCCACCCCGAACACCAGTCGCTGCCGGGAGACGAGGTCATTTGTGGCCTGAGTTCTGAGATTCAGGGACAGAGACGGCAGTTCCGCCGGCAGATCGTCGGTCAACGCGTCCGTCCCAGGTTCGGTTCGAACCACAGTCTGCTGCTCCCGCGTCAGGATCTCCTGCAGCAGCGCGGCCACATCGGGATCATCCCGCAGAACTTCGTAGCGATCCAGCATCGCCTGTCGCGTCCCAATGGCTCCGATCGTGTTACCTTCGCCCAGCAGTTTTCGCGTCTGTGCCAGCGCCGTATCAAATACCATGCGTCTGGCGACAGCGGCTTCCGCGATTCTCTGGCGGCGAATCAGTTCTTCTTCCCGATCCGGAGGCACACGGCCGTCGGGTGAGAATCGACGCAGAATTTCCAGACCCTCGCGGCTGATGTCGAGCGGCGCCTGCTGCTGGCTGATTTCCGCAACTCGAGCCCCGGCATACGTCAGCCGGTCCGCATATCGCTGGATCGCCTCCCGTTCGTTGTCGAATCCGTCCAGGTCCTTGCCGACACTGATCAGTGCCTGCAGTTCGCTGAGACCCCGGCTGACATCCGGCGTCGTGGTCAGAAGCTGCTTTTCCACGCGGGACTTATGCAGACTCAGCCGCGCTGTCTCGGAGGAACCACCCTCCGGATAGTCCTCCAGATATTTCAGGAACAGCTGTTCCGCTTCCCCGTATTTCCTTTGCTCGAGCGCAAGCAACGCTTCGTTCAGACGTCTGGTTTCACTTTCCCGGCCGATGATGTAGTAAAATATCGCCGCCAGCAGCCCGAATCCCAGGACGCCGCCGATCAGGGCCAGTACGAACGGAGACCGGATGACCTGCTGATCGCCCGGGCGTGTCGGCCCGCCGGCAATGCTGTCGGCCAGCCGGGCGAGCCGCCCGCGGGCGATCTGACGCCGCCCTTTTTCCGCGTACTTCTGCCGCGCAGCATCTTCCCGCTCGTCGGTGTAGACGGCATCATCCGGCAACTCATCGTCGTATTCTTCGCCCGCCACTTCAGATTCCATCTAGTTCTGCTGCCGGCACCTTCCCGCAGACGTCTGCACGGCCGCATTTCCGGTCAGCTGACAGTCAACACTCCCCGATTCGCGCCTCACTCCTCAGCCGGTTTCTGCCCCACGAAGGGCTCTACAAGGCTTCAATCCGATTCCGAATCCTCTGGAACCCCGCCTGCGTGGCTGCGTCAATCACAAGGACACGCATCTCGTGCAGGGAATCCGGATCGAGCCTCAGATCGACGTCTGTCACGTCCGCTGCTTTTCCCTTTTCAGACTCCAGCAGACTCAGGACTTCAGCATAATCCGCGGCTCTGCGCCCTTCGACAAACACCACGTTATCCCGGTCGACCTGAACCAGAATGGCACTTGTGGGCGATTCTTCAATCACGATCGTGGTGGCACCATCGGCCGTCCGAGCCGGCGGCACGTCAAAACACTTCTGTGTGCTGAAGGAAGCCGTAATCATAAAAAAAATCAGCAACTGGAACGTCACGTCGACCATGGATGTCAGGTCCATCTCTTCCATCGAACTCGCGGGTTTACGCGGGACATAACCCGGGTCGTCGTCATCTGCCGGGAAATCCGACACGGTCGTCAGCGGCGAACGTGGCGAAGATATCGCGTCGCGGGATGTTCGCGACAGAACCCCGCGATCCGAAGGTGCGGCTGTCTCGACCGTCGCAATATCCACCGGATCCTCAGCGAATTCCACGACATCCAGAACTTCCAGGACTTCTGCTTCCCGCACCGGCTCGGCCCTGCCCGCAGCCTCGTCCTGTCTCACCGCGTCAGCCTTCACCGGCTTGTTCGCTGGCCGCACTCGCGCCGGCAGAGGGTTCGGAATAGCGCGAGTTGCTGCCAGGCCCGGTCGATCTGACAGCTGACGTGTCCCGTCGGCGACCGGGAGTTCGCGCGGCGAAGCAGCGGGCTTCTCGGACTGGGCGCGAGCCTCAGCGGCAAGCTGTTCGAGCTGTTCCAGGCGGGGCAGACGGATGCGATCCGGCGATCGTCCCTGTTTAATGGCTGTGCTCAGCTTCGTCACGTCCGCGAGCACTTCTTCCGCCGACTGATACCGCAGCGCCCGACGCTTGGCCATCATGCGATGCACCATGCGGCAGAGGATGTCGGGCAGCTTCGGGTTATTTTCCTTCAAAGGCGGCGGTGGTGAATTGAGATGCTGCAGTGCAATGGCCATGGGCGTCGAGCCGGTGAAGGGCGGCTCGCCACACAGCAGTTGATAACACGTGACTCCCAGCGAGTAAATATCCGTGCGAGGATCCAGATCTTTGCCGCTGACCTGCTCCGGGCTCATGTACAGCGGAGTCCCCATCGTGATTCCTTCGCGCGTCAGCCCACTGGCGTCGTCGGAACCATGCAGCTGAGCAAGACCGAAATCGGCGACTTTGACGTCGCCCTTCCGGGTCACCATGATGTTTTCCGGCTTGATATCGCGGTGCACGATGCCCGCCTGGCCGGAGACAGTCAGGGCAGCCGCCACCTGCTGTATAATGTGCAGCGCTGACGGCAGGTCCGGCTTGCCGCGCTCACGCAGAATCGCCGCCAGATCCCTCCCCTGAACGAGTTCCTGGGCAATATAGTGCAGGTTGTCCTCGCAGCCGATCATGTACACCTGAATGATGTTCGGGTGATTCAGGCTGGCTGCCATCATGGCTTCCTGCCGAAATCTCGCGACCATCGTCTGACCGGAAGTTGCCATCACGGAAGGTTTCATCACCTTGACGGCAACATAGCGCTGGAGCGATGTCTGCTCAGCCAGGTACACGTCCGCCATGCCGCCTCCGCCCAGGTGGCGCAGCAGGTGAAAGTCTCCCAGCTTTCTGTCCGTCAGATCGCTCATCGGCTATTTTCGATCCTGCACCGCAAAGTGATACTTCAGGCGCTCCACCTCGGTCAGCGCGGCTTCGACTTCCCCCACGATTCCACTGGGGACCCGACGCTCAGCCAGAATCATGACTTCCACATCGGCCGAGGCCGCCTTCTCCCCCAGCTGTCTGCGGACCTCCTCCAGCGACATCGAAACTCCGTCCAGTGTGAATTCCGGTTCGGCACCTGCCACAGACGGCGCGGCCACAACCAGCTGCAGCATGCCTCCGGTCGGCCGGGAAGCTCCGGTCACCGCCGGGGGAATGTCCCGGTCCGGTGTCCCCTGCATCGTGGAACTGACCATGAAAAATATCAACAGCAGAAATGTGACATCAATCATCGGAGTAATGTCCATGTCCGCATCAGGAACCAGATTCCTGCGGCGGGGAAAGCCGCTTTCATCTTCATCAAACACAGCTCACCCCTTCACACGGCCGATCAGTCCCGCAGCGTGCCCGATCATCGCTGGCTCCGCCCCCGGGCGGCTTCCAGATCGTCGATCAGGACCCCCAGACTCTCCTGGACGGAATCCCGCAGGCGAGACATTCGGACACCGGCAGCAGCCCCCATCACCACCAGCGGAATAGCGATGAACAGGCCTGCCGCAGTCGTCCACAGGGCAAAACTGATATCGCCAGCCAGATCTCCGGGATTGATCCCGGACTGAGCGGCGCCGGCAATCTTCTTGAAGGCATTGATCATGCCCACCACAGTCCCCTGCAGCCCCAGCATCGGCGCCGCCTTGACCACGGTGGAGACCCACGATGCCGTCTGTTCCATTCCCGCCAGAATGTCTCGTTCGAATCGCTCACCCACCAGCTGACGCAATTTCTTCGCCGGCAGGTCGCGATTCTGTACCGCAATCTGCGTCAGCTGCGGAACTGCGCGTGACCACAGTTCCGGCGTGTCGCAGATCTGCGATACGCCTTCGAAGTCGTTTTCCGCGAGTCGATTCCCTACGTCTTCGAGAAACGCCTGTTCGGCCAGTGGACTGGGAAATCCCTTCTGCCGCACGCGACGCATCAGGAGCACCACGCAGAACAATCCATATCCCGCGGCCGCAGCGAGACCCACCCAGATGGAGTTCTCCACAAAGGTCAGCAGCGGCGTGACGTTGATCTGAGCAGTCCCTGTGGTTGCGTCGTACCACGAAAAGTCCGTCTGCATGGGAAATCCCGAATCCTGTTCTGTTGCCGCTGAAAAACGATCTGCAGCCATTTCCGCCATCAGGTCCGGTTGTCCGGCATCACCGGGAAGCTCCGGAACACGCCCTCCGCCATGGAACCCTGCCCGCCAGGCAGGTTACCTCGGCTTCTGGCCGGTCACCCGAAACTCGTAACCGTCTCCACTGCGTGCCACTTCAAAATACGTACGCCGAATCTGGTCCGGCAGGCGCCGCGCGAAGCTCAGCTCAAGCCGCGCCAGCTGCTCCTCCAGCGGAGCCGGATAGAAATGCAGAATGACCCCGGAGCGCGCGTCTATGCCAGCCTTCTGAAACAACTCGATATCAGCATCCTTCCGTTCACCACCCTCCCAGTTCATGAACAGACGCCGTTCACCGTCACCCGTCCGGACTTCACGCACTGCGGGCTTGTCGTCACTGATGCGACTGAGATAGACCAGGCGGCTCTCCTGCGGAAACATCACCCCCAGTTCAATCCCGAAAAAATCCAGCTGCCGCGCATAGCTTTTCAGATCGCCCCGGTCCGCGAACCGCACAAACCAGCGCTGTTCCCGCTTCGCCCCTCCGGTCCCGGCCCCCCCGGTTCCCAGAGGTCTCCCGCCAGTTCCCTGAGCACTTCCCGGCTTTCCGGAATGCTTTTCGTCGCGGAATTCCGTCGGCTCGACCAGCTGTGATGCCAGATCGGAGAGTTCAATCACCGGATCAGTAATCTCCATCAGCTCGGTCACGTCGGATTCATCGGTGGCCAGCGACGGGTCATCCGTGGGGTCCTCGGGAGACTCGACATCCGGGGTCGCATCCGGAGTGCCGTCCTCCCACCCGCCATCCCCCTGCAGGTAGATGATCGGCTCCGGCAGCACGCGCGTGGGAAGCAGATTCGCCAGCCAGACCGCAATCAGGCATGCCAGTATCACCGCCAGAATCGCTACTGCCGCAATCAGGCCCGAGGAGACCAGGTCATAACGTGTGATCCTCGTGTGAGGCACTCGCACAACGGCCCTCTGCCTGTGTTTCACTGTCGCTCTGTTGCCCAGCGCTGAAGACACCCTTCCTCCCCCGGCGGCTGCGGATCCAGTGAACTGACAGCCAACTGCCATACCGCCCCGGACGCAATTCCCGATGCGGAACTGCCGCCTGCCCACGATTGATGCTACCCCGCCCCCGACGGCACTGTCAACGAACCGAAGAAACAATCACAGCGGAACTGCTGTTCTGCGGGTTTTCACGGGCATCACCGGTCCGTCATCATGCTTCACCGGACTCACCAGATGGGCTATACTCGGGGTGAGCGTGTGCCTATTTGGCGAGTGATGCTTTGTTCCGGTGATATCAGGTTCCGGGTCGTTTCGTGGATTCTCTGGAATATCTGACGGGGAGGACCGATGAATCACAACAACCGGAATGGAAATGGCCCGCATCCGATCTCGCGACGCGGAAGTCTGGCGATTGGAGCCTTCGGATTCAGCGGCTGGCTGCTGGCGGATCTGCTGCGCGCAGAAGCGGCTGCGCCCGCCGCACGGTCTGGCAGATCGATTATCAACATCCATCTTGACGGTGGCCCATCGCATCTGGATACGATTGATCCCAAGCCCGAGGCGCCACTGGAGATCAGGGGCGAGTTCGGCACGATTGAGACGCGACTGCCGGGTGTGCGTGTCACGGAGCTGATGCCACGGATCGCGTCCATCGCGGATCGCTTTGCGATGGTGCGTTCGCTGGTGGGTTCCGTGGGTGACCACGATGCATTTCAGTGTCAGAGTGGCTACGGAGCCAATGATCTGAAGGCGTTCGGGGGACGTCCGGTGCTGGGGTCGGTGCTGTCGAAGCTGGACGGATCGGCCGCTGACACCGCCCCTCCGTTCATCGACCTGATGCAGGGCCGTCCGCTGGTGCGAAACAGCGCCCGCCCCGGTTTCCTCGGACCTTCGTTTCAACCCTTTCGCCCGGATATTTCTCATCTGTTTCAGCGGGAGCTGGAACCGGGGATGAAAGGCGAGCTGGCTCGGCTGGGCCCCGACCATCGCATCAGCCTCACACTGAATCCGCAGCTGTCGCCCGAACGTCTGCAGAACCGAACTGCGCTGCTGACACACCTGGACAGCATGCGGCGGGAGGCGGACCGCTCCGGAACGATGGAGGCAATGGATCGTTTTTCGCAGCAGGCCGTCGGAATCCTCACCTCCGGTCGGCTGGCAGCCGCCCTGCGTCTGGAATCCGAACCCGCTCACGTGCTGGCCCTGTACTCGTGCCCACAGTCGGACTCGGCCCCGAGGTTTTCGACAGACGAAGGGCCGGGAGCCGTCCGCAAGTTTCTGCTGGCTCGCCGACTGATCGAAGCCGGTGCTCGCTGCGTCAGCCTCTCCATCAGTGATTTCGATACGCATTCCGATAATTTCAACCGAATGCGACGGCTGATGCCCATCGTCGACCAGGGACTGTTTGCACTGGTTACGGATCTGGAACAGCGGGGAATGCTGGACGATGTCACTATCGTCGTGTGGGGGGAATTTGGAAGAACCCCGCGGATCGATCCAAAGACTGCCGGTCGCCAC
>SXGS01459072.1_pt1 | contig 13261 bp, 12 predicted proteins | sample 3174681 | NCBI WGS metagenome assembly SXGS01 (sample SAMN11356861, study PRJNA531348) | freshwater metagenome | isolation source: freshwater sample F1-80 | place: China: Fuxian Lake, Yuxi | collected 2017-12-25
CCAGCAGGGCGGCGGTGACGGTGGAGTCCACCCCCCCCGACATGGCCGCCACCACCCGCGTCCCAACGGGCAGCCCGACGGCGGCGCGCACCGCCTCAAGGGCAGCATCGGCCGCAGGGGCGCTGGAAAGGTCCATAAGGTCCGTGGTCATGGCCCCTATTTAGCGACTGCAGCGTTCATTTGCGAGCCGGGGCGTAAGTCATGGTCCCGTGGCGGCTGGACCGGCAACTGGTCGAGGGGCAGACTTCTTCGACCCCGTGACGCCCTATCTCATCTCCAGGACCATCACCCCCATGAGCAACCCGTCGGATGCCGTTTTCCACGGCGGATGCCTGTGCGGCCAGATCCGCTACGTCCTGCAAGGGCCCCTGGCCGATATCCAGCTCTGCCATTGCAGCCAGTGCCGCAGGGCGCAGGGCTCGGCCTTCGCCGCCAATATTCCCGCCCAGGAATCACAGCTGCGCTTCACCGCCGGCGCGGACGCCCTGGTGTCCTATGAGTCATCCCCGGGCAAGACACGGGTCTTCTGCAGCCGTTGCGGCTCGCCCCTGTTCAGCCAGACCACCAACCTCCCCGGAGTCGTTCGCCTGCGGGCTGGCAGCCTGGACGAACCCCACGGCGCCAAGCTTGGCGCGCACATCTTCGCCGACTCCCATGCCGACTGGTGGTCCATCAATGATCCCCTGCCGAGGTATTCAGGCCGGGCCCCGGTCTGATCAGGCTTAGGGCCGCGGACCGTACCGGGCCCGCGTCACCCCAAGCTCCAGAGCGGAGTCAGCCTGGAAACTGGCCGGGGCGGCGCCCAGGTTGAGAGGCATGGTCACAAAGCTGTGGCCCCCATGTTCCCGACTGGCCTCGATATTGAGGGTGTAGCCCCCCCTGGGGACCGGCCGGCCGGCATCATCACGCCCGTCCCAGAGGACATCATAGCGGCCCGGGGCCCGGGTTGTACGCGCCACCCGGGCCACAACCGCCATGTCCATCCGCTCCACCCGCCGCCAGTAAATATAGTTGCTCTCGCGCCAGCGGGCCTCTGGGCCCAGAACCAGCAAGGTCCTCACCACGCGTTTGTCGGCGTCGGTGATCCAGACGGCCACATAGGGCCGTTCATAATTGGCGCCCCCGTGGGCGGGGATCTCCAGCGTCGCGGTCAGGGCAAACCCGGCCGGCCAGGGTGAGGCGGCGGCATTGGCGGTGGTCGACACCGTCTGTCCAGGCCAGTTCGCGGAGGTCAGCACCTGGCCACCCCCGACAACCAGCAGTCCGCTGGCCTGCGGCAGCCTACCCAGGAGCCGGAGACCTTCCTCCGGCGACATGACCGCCAGGGTGGTGGCCAGGGCGTCGGCGCAGGCGCCCGTCGGCCCGATCGCCACGGCGCCTAGAACCTCCGACGCAATCCCGCCCCGTCGTGGGTCCAGGATATGGCCCGCCCCCTCATCTCTGGCCCGTCGCCCGCTATAGGCCAGGGCGCCGTGATCCAGGACTAAAGTCTGCAAGGCTGGGGCGTTGTCGAAGGCGTTGGCCGGGTCAGCCACCCCAAGGCGCCAGGCATCTCCTCTGCCAGGCGCACTCCAGACCCGAATATCCCCGCCCAGGTCGATCAGCAGGCCGGTGGCCTCCGGCGCAGCCCTTCTGGCCGCCCAGAGGGCCCTGTCGAGAACATACCCCTTGGCCACGCCGTCCAGGTCAAAAGCCACTGGCGATGGACGGCCAATCCACCGGCTTTGCGGGTCCAGCTGGACGTTCGCCCCTTCCGCTGCCCGCACCTGCGCCGCCCGATCCTGGCCGGACACCACGGCTAGGTCCCCAAGCCGGCCGCTGAAGGCGCCGCCGGTCTCCTGACGCCAGGCCTCGGCCAGTGACACCACGGCATAGAGGTCGGCAGAGGCCATCAGTCCATTCAGACGATTGAGCCTGGAAAGCTCCGAATCTTGCCGCCAGCGACTAAGGACCTGGTCAAGACGCGTGATCTCGGCCAAGGCGGCGCGGCCGGCCTGGTCAGCGCTCTTTGGCCCTGCGCCCTTGATCATCACATCGAGGGACGACCCAAGGACATGTTCGGCGCCCCATCGGGCTATCGACGGCGCCTCCGCCGACGCCGCTGTCGGCGCCATGGCCGCCCCTATCCCCAAGAAGGTCGAGATCAACGCCACGTTTCAGTCCCCCATATATTTGCGAGTGAGTTGCATAAGCCGTGGGGCTCAATTAAAGCAACTGCGACTCATTTGCATATATGGAGGAGCGGTCATGCGGGCGGCGGGTTTTGGCATCGGAGGCGCAGCAGGTCTGGCGCTGCTGTTCGGGGGTGGAACGGCCATGGCCCACACCTCCTTTCTTTGGCCATCGATCTTCTCGGCCGGCGAGCAGAAGGTGATCACCCTGCAGGCGGCCTTTGGGGAGACGCACTTCTTCCGGCCTGAGGTCCCCGTCACATCGGACGACTTCCACCTCTATCGCCCCGATGGATCCCGGGACGCCTATGACCGCATCGAGACCTTCCAGCAGACCACGATCCTGGAGAGCGATCTCTCGGAGCCGGGCACCTATCGCTTCACAACAGGCCTTCGTCTGGGACGACGGGGAACCCACGTCCTGAAGGATGGCGTCTGGACGCCGCTGGCGCCGGGGGAGACCCCGCCCCCTGGAGCCAAGGTGGAGACCAGCCAGACGGCCACCGTAGCCGATGTCTATGTCACCAAGGGCGCCCCGACCGATGGGGTCTTGAGGACGCAGGTCGGTCCCCTGGCCTTCCGCCTGGGCGCCCATCCAAGCGCCATCTACGCCGAGGATCCCTTGACTGTGGATGTGCTGTTTGACGGCCTTCCCCTGGCCGGCGTCGCCGTCGAGGTTGACCGCGAAGGCGGTGACTATGAGACGCCGAGGTTCAAGCAGAGCCTGACCACCGATGGGGAGGGACGGGTCACCCTGACCTTCGACCGGCCCGGGGTCTATCTGATCATGACCCGCCACCGCGCCACCGCCCCCGAAGGCGCCGCCACCGACCAGCGGGGCTACACCACGTCCCTGACCTTTGAAGTCACCCCCTAAGGATCGAACCCATGCTTCAGATCAAAGCCCAACGTCTTGCCCTCGGCGCTGTCAGCCTGATGACCCTGTGCCTCAGCGCCCCCCTCGTCCTGGCCCAGGAAGCCCCCGCGCCGGGTCACAGCAAGCGCGAGTTCCTGGAGACCTATGATGTTGATCTGGACGGGGTCGTCACCCAGGCCGAGTACATGACTCGCCGGGGGGAGGCCTTTGTCCGCACCGACTCCAACGGGGATGGCGTTCTATCAGAGACGGAATACGTGGCCGAGTTCACCGTTCGACTGGACGCCGATTTGGCCGCCCAGCGGGCGCTCCAACTCCGGCAGGCCGGGGTCCGCTTCGGCGTCATGGACACCGACAAGAATGGCGGCATGAGCCGTCCGGAGTATGAGGCCACTGCCGGCCGCACCTTCCAGCGCCTGGATACCAATGGGGACGGCCGCGTGGACGATCGGGACACCGCCCAGGGGCACTGACCCTGAGGCCCGGCGCCCCCGGGCTTCAGCCTTGCCATTAGTTGCGATTGCTTCTTATTAGCATTATAGGAACACCCTCATGTCGAACTTCACACGCGGCGCCTGGTTTACTGGCGCGGCGATCCTAGCGCTCGGCAGCGCCCACAGCGCCTTGGCCCAGGCGTCGGATTCCCTGCAGGTGGCGGCCACAATGGTGGCCCCCCTGACCGTCACCGCCACCCGGCAAGCCAGACCGGCCGATGAGGTGGCCGCCACCGTCAGCGTCATCACAGACCGCCAGATTGAGGATGACCTGGCCTCGGACATCAAGGACCTGATCCGGTTTGAACCTGGCGTTTCGGTGCGCAGCGCGCCGGCCCGCTTCACCGCGGCTGGGGCCAACACCGGGCGGGACGGCCATGCGGGGTTCAACATCCGCGGGCTGGACGGAAACCGGGTGCTGATCCTGGTGGATGGGGTCCGGGTGCCCGACGCCTTCTCCTTCGGCGGCCAGGCCGTCGGGCGGGGGGACTATCTCGACCTTGACCTGCTCAAGTCCGTCGAGATTCTTCGGGGACCGACTTCGGCCCTCTATGGCAGTGACGGCCTGGCGGGCGCGGTATCCTTCACCACCCGCGACCCCGACGACTTCCTGACCGGGGACAAGACCTTCGCCGGCCGAGCGCGGGCCGGTTACGGGTCGGTCGATGACAGCTGGACCGGCAGCCTGCTCGCCGCCACCGGCAATGACACCCTGTCTGGGCTGCTGGCCTATACCTTCCGACAAGCCTCAGAGACCGAGAACCAGGGCGTCAACGATGCCCTGAACCTCAACCGCACCACCCCAAACCCGCAGGATTTCACCACCCACAGCGTCCTCGGAAAGCTGGTCTTTCAGCCCGTTCTGGCCCACCGCCTGCGCCTGAGCGGGGAGTATTACGACCGGGAGATCGTCTCCGAAGTCTACAGCGCCCGGGCTGTGACGCCCACCAATGTGGCCACCGCCGTCCTCGACCTGGATGCCCTGGACACCATCAAGCGCTCCAGGATCGCCCTGGACTACACCTATCGGGGCGAGGGGCCCATCGACCGAGCCCTGGTCAGCCTCTATCGGCAGGACAGCGAGAACCGCGAATTTGCCTTTGAGAACCGGAACACTGCGCCCGACCGGGAACGCCTCAACACCTTCGACACCGCCATCTGGGGCATGGCCGTTCAGGCCGAGACCAGGTTCAGCTTCCTTGGCCTTGATCATAGCCTGGTCTATGGCCTGGATTATGCCGCCACCCGGCAGGAAGGGGTGCGGGACGGAACCCAACCGCCGATGGGGGAGACCTACCCAACCCGGGCCTTCCCCAACACCGATCATGTTTTGGCCGGGGCCTATATCCAGGACGAAATCCGGCTGCTGGATGGGCGACTGACCGTGACGCCGGCGGTCCGCTACGATCACTACAGCATCGATCCTGAGACCGACCCCACCTATCCCTTCCCTACCGCCAGCCAGGACGCGGGACGGTTCAGCCCCAAGGTCGGCGCTGTGTTCTGGATGGTGGACAAGGTCGGCGTCTACGCCACCGCCGCCCAGGGTTACAAAACGCCGTCCCCGAGCCAGGTGAACAATGGGTTCTCCAACATCGTCGGCAACTACCAGACCATCTCCAATCCCGGCCTGAAGCCAGAGACCAGCGAGACCCTGGAGGTGGGCTTGCGCCTGCGCAAGGTGGAGGCCTTGGGGGGCATCTGGTCGGGTCAGATCACCGCCCATTCCAGCTGGTTCGACGACTTCATTGAGCAGGCCCTGGTGAGCGGAAACTACACCCCCGCCAACCCGGCGACCTTCCAGTTCGTCAATCTGTCCAAGGTGGAGATCAGCGGCCTGGAAGCCCGTCTGGAGGGCGGCTGGAGCTCAGGCCTGGGGGCTCAGTTCGCGTGGTCGTGGACCGAGGGCGAGGAGACCACCGGCGCGGTCTCCACCCCACTCAACAGCATCGATCCATGGAAGGCGGTGGCGGGTCTGTCCTACCGTGATCCCGAGGGTCGGTTTGGCGGTCGGATGATGCTGACCTATGCCGCCGAAAAAGACAGCCAGGATGTGGAGCAGGTCTGCGGCGCGGGAGGCTGCTTCGTCCCTGGGGCGGTCACCCTGCTCGACATCACCGCCTATTGGAGCCTGACGCCCGCCGCCACCCTGCGGGTCGGTCTGTTCAACCTGACCGACGAGACCTACTGGTGGTGGAGCGACGTGCGTGGGCTTGGCGCAGCCTCCACAGTAAAGGACGCCTTCACCGCGCCGGGCCGCAATGTGAGCGCCTCGCTCACCTATCGGTTCTAGGTCCGTCGGCAGGATCAACCGCTGGCGTCGGGACAGACCCCCAGCGCGGGTTCAGCCGCGCCGCGCCGCCCCCGGGCAGAACCACCTGATAGTCGCTCAGGCGCACGTCAGGTGTCATGTAGTCGGTGGAGATGTACTGGGCGCCTGCTGCGAAGGCGGCTTCGCGGCGGGCGCCGTCATTCTGGCGGGCCTCCACCGTGTCGGCGTCCGCCCGGGTGCGCACCATCAGACCAGCCGCCACCGCTGCAGCGATGCGCTCGGCCTGGGCCAGGGGGTCATTGAGGGTGATGTAGCCTGCGGCGTCCTCGGTCTCGGGGATGTTGACGAACATCACCCGGCCCTCCAGGGACGAACGCTCGCCCCGGTAAAGGTCGACCTGGTGGCGGGGGGCGTCCAGCGCAAACATCACCCGGCCCCGGCCCTTCGCCAGGTTCGGCCACGCGCCGGCCGCCACGGCGGCCTTCAGAGACGGATAGGCGCCTTGAACGCTGTCCGGGGTGATCAGGGACTCAGGACCAAAGACACGGCGGATTTCGGCGTCCACCACGTCCATCGCGGCGGCATCGAAGGCCACCGGGGCCACAGCACCCGGGGCCGGCAGGGCATTGCCCTCCTTGAGGTTCAGCAGGATCAGCAGCGGGACATGGTCGGGATGGGCTTTCGACCAGGCCGCCACCTCGGCCAGACAGCCGGTGAACAGGACGCAGGAACTGCGATAGTCGATGTCCTGGACATGCATCACCTTCAACCCCGGCGCACTGAGCAGGGCCACATCATAGGGGTCAGTCCCCGGCGCCATCCGCAGGCCGAGCGGGCGGGCATACCGGCCAGGCTCTGGATCATTGAAGATATCGATTTCCAGCTGCCGGGCGCCGGCCGCCAGCTGTTCAATGAGCGGGGGGTGGGCATAGTCGAGACCGCTGGCCTGGGCCGGCGCTATGGCCCGCAGCAGGGCCATCTCGGCCGGCGGGATGGCGAGCTTGTAGGAATTGTGCGTGCCCACCGCCTGCAGGGCGTTGATCGGCAACTGGTCAATCGCCGCACGGGTGCAGCCTAGACCGCCGTGGGGCGCCTCCAGATCGCAGTCCGGGGCCAGGGCCAGGGCGGACGCAAACATCAGGGCGACGATCATCGGGCTCTCCCAGGGGGCAAAATGGCTCGGTTCAGGCGCCAAAACCTACCGATTTTGGGTGATTAAACGCGCTTATCACAGGTTTTCGACATCACCGTTACGCGGGATTAAGCCTGAGCGTGCAGAGTGCGCCGGTAACAGGAGACCATCTTGTCGCTCACCAACAAAGCGCTGCTCGGCTTCGCCTTCGCCTCGGCCGATCTCCTGATCGAAACCTCGGCGGAAGGGCGCATCACGATGGCGCTTGGCGCAGGCGAGGCCTTGGCCGGGTCGAAGGACCGTGCGCTTGAGGGCGTACAGCTGGCCGACTTCATCGCCCCGGACGACCGGGAGCTGGTGCGCATGGTGTTCAAGGGGCTGCATGAGGGCATGCGGGCTGGCCCGATCATCGTGCGTCTGGCCAGCCAGGATGGGGAAGCCCGCGCCGCAGGTCTGTCAGCTTTCCGACTGCCGCAGAACAATGGCGCAGTCTCCTGCGTGATGACCCGCGCCGCCGTCACCCCCAGCCCCGGTGCGAATGGTCTGCATGACCGGGCCTCCTTTGAGACCGCTGCGGTGTCGATCCTGGAACAGGCCCGCAACCGCGGCCACGAGGTCGAGCTGACCATGGTCGACGTGCCCGGCTTCGAGGCCGTGGTCAAACAGGCCGGCGAGGCCGAGGGCGCCGAACTGCGCGCCCGCCTGGCGGCCGTGATCCGCGCCCAGTCCTATGCCGGCAGCTCCGCCGCCGGCCTGGGCGATGACCGTTTCGCCCTGCTGCGCGACGGCCCTGAGACTCCCGAGGAACTCTCCCACAGGATCGTCCAGCTGCTGGACCTGGATCCCGCGCTCGGCGTGTCGCCGGTGGTCCAGGCCGTGCGGGCCTCGGGCGAGCTGCCCTCAGGCCATCTGCTGCGGGCCATCCGCTACGCAACCGACAACTTCCTGCGCGAAGGCCATACCACGACCCTGCCGTCCGATCTCAGCCAGGCCTTCGAGGCCTCTGTGGCCAAGACCATGGCCCAGGTCAGCGCCCTGGGAAAACGGGTGGAAACCCGCGACTTCGCCCTGTTCTACCAGCCGGTGGTCACCCTCAAGGGCCCGGCCAAGCTGCATCACTATGAGGCCCTGATCCGGTTCGGCGACCAGGGCGCCCCCTTCCCCATGATCCGCATGGCCGAAGAGATGGACCTGGTCTGCGCCCTGGACTCCGCCGTCGTCGACAAGGCCCTGGAGCAGCTCTATCAGCGCCCCAAGCTGATCCTGGCGGTGAACCTGTCGGGGCGCTCCATCGGCAATCCGATCTTCGTCGATGATCTCTGCTCGCGCCTGGCCGCCAACCCCAACATTCGCAACCGGCTGATGTTTGAACTCACCGAAAGCGCTGCGGTCGGCGATCTGCCCCAGGCCAATGGACATCTCCAGCGGATCCGCGCCCTGGGGTGCGAGATCTGCCTGGACGACTTCGGCGCAGGCGCCAGCTCCCTGGCCTATCTGCAGCAGCTCACCGTTGATGTGGTCAAGTTCGACGGCGCCTTCATCCGCAACCTGGAACATGACAGCCGCGGCGCCGCCTTCATCAGCCAGCTGGTGCGGATGTGCGAGGAGATGAAGGTCGAGACCCTGGCCGAAATGGTCGAGACCCCCCTGGTGGAAGAAGTGGTCCGCAAGGCCGGCGTCGACATGGCCCAGGGCTGGCTCTACGGCGCCGCCGCCCGCGAACCCGTCCCCTACCTGCCCCCCGCCACCGCCGCCACAGCCCCCGCCCGCCGCCGAGGCGCGATGGAGAGCTGGGGATAGGGTCCGCGTTGGGCTCTTAGCTGACTTTAGCTACGTCCGCTTCGCGGCATTGAGGCTACCAGGGGCCGCAGTGCCCCGGCTGATCCCGCACTGGTCCGAGGCTCTGAGCCAAAGCTGCCTTTTTGGGTGTTCTATCCAACCCGTCCTTCATGCTCCACGGGCTGGGCTCTGGCCAAGGGATGGCTTTACCCTCCTTCCTCGCTAGGCAAGGGTCTCTGCTATGTGCGCTTCACAGCGCGCGCGAGCCGAAGTTCGATGGCGCGGGCGAGCTTGTCGCGAACCTGCGTGAACAGCCCTGCCGGCAACAGCCCATAGGCGACGGAGGACATGTCGCCCGGATTTCGGGGACGAAGATCTGGGCCAGGCCAGATGAAGCGGTTTGCTTCTGTGACGATGATCCAGGAGGGCTGATCGTCCAGGCCAAGCCGGACCTTGGTTGCCGCTGGTATCTCGACCGCGAGCTCGGGAACTCTGGGGGCCGTGTGGGTCACGGGAAGGACGATGACGACGGTGTCGCCTTGATTGTCCTCGGTAGTCATCACAATAGCGCAGGGACGGTCCTTCTCACCTTCCTCCTGACCGCGGTCCGCTTGTTCACGCCAAAGGAACGAATATCGGACGACGAGCCCGGGCTCGGGCTTCGGGAAGGCCACGCCGGACTACTTCAGTTCGTGATCGAATGCGGCTGAGCCGGCGGCGGGCTGGGTGGCCCGGATAGCCTGGAGATCGGCGTCGGTAAAATCGTCGAGACTGAGAACTTCGCGGTCCCGGCGCTTGAGCCGATGATACTCATCCGCTGAAATCACGACGGTACGGTCCCGCCCATTGCGGGTGACCGTGACAGGCTGCTGCAAAGCAATGTCCTGATAATGCCCCGGGTTCTTTTGAAACTCCGTCGCGCTGATCCGCACCATATCCAAGACCTCCATACATACGCAACTTACGTAAATTACGTAGATTTGCCAAGATCGGTCGAACGAGTCCGTTCGATCCGCACCGCCCGCAGGGAGACCTGAGCGGTCACAACGCCGAGGCAGGGCTTCGGCAGACAAGTTGAAGGTCCGCGTCAGGCTCTTGGCAGAGGAGTAGCCCTCATTGGGGAAAATCGATCATCACGCTACGGCCTAGATATGCCCACGTGCTTTCAGGGTGCTCATCGGGGTGAACCCCGTTGTCGATTCAGCAGACGACGCGGGCCGGCTGCTTTCCGCACTCGTGGCAATGCCCCCTGGCGCCGCCCAGCCATTGCGCCGTCTATCGCGGCCTAGACGATCGCGCTTCGTCAGTTCGTCCTTGCGGCGGAGGTCGGAGTAGTCTTCGGGCAGGCGATCGAGGATTTCGAAGCGAAAGGCGTCTGCCCCGTGGGTGATCCAGGCGGCCTGTAGGGCGCGGTAGGGGCTGGAGCCCTGGCGCAGGGCAAACCAGAGGCCGTTCTGATGGGTGTCGATGTGGCGGCTCTGGCCGACCCAGACCTGGCCGGTGGCCTCGCAGATCACGGCGAACACCCCGGCGAGGGTCGGGCGCTCCTTATAGGCGGCGATCTGCGCCTTGCGGGTGGAATTGATCATGACAGCTCCTTTTTACCCGGGTATATGTCTCAGATCATTTTATCCGGGTAAATAGATGAACGACGCACCCACGCCATTTTCCCCCGCCCTGGCCCTGTTCCACGGCGACCGCCGGATCGCCGCAGGATCAGCTGAAACGGTCCTGGTCGCGGCCCTGGCGGCGCTGGAGGCTGACCCCCATGCGATTCTGTTGGCCTTCGACCTGGGCTCAGGCCGGGTGGTGGACCTGGACTATCGAAGTCGCCCTGCGCCCCAGGCGCCTGAGGCCGTCCGCCGGGGGCGGCCACGGCTGGGGGTCGTGGCGCGGGAGGTTACGCTGCTGCCCAGGCATTGGGACTGGCTGGCCGACCAGCCCGGGGGGGCCTCGGTCACTCTGCGGCGGCTGGTCGACCAGGCCCGCAAGGCCAGCGCCGGGGCCGATGAGACGCGCCACAGGCGAGATCGCGCCTATCGTTTCATGTCGGCCATGGCCGGCGATGCGCCGGGGTTCGAGGAGGCCAACCGCGCCCTGTTCGCGGGCGATGAGCGCCGGTTGAGCGCCCTCATGGGCGCCTGGCCTGTGGACGTTGTGGCCACGATCAGTGAGCTGCTGGCGCCTGACGGCGAGGCCTGATCGCCTCGCCGGCTGCGGCCTCAGGCGGCCTTCTGCAGCTCCTGCTTGACCCGTTCGGCCAGGGTCTTGATGTCGATGGGCTTGGGCAGGAAGGAGATGTTGGTCTCGCCTTCCAGCAGGTTCGAGAACTCGGCCTCGGCATAGCCGGAGATGAACATGACCGGCGCGCCGGCCAGGTACTGACGGGCCTGTTTCAAGAGGTCAGGCCCCTGCATGCCGGGCATCACCACGTCGGAGATCATCAGGTCGATCTGGCCGGCGTGCAGCTCGGCAAGCTCCAGGGCCTCTTCGCCGGAGGCGGCCTCGATCACTTCATAGCCCCTGGCGCGGAGCAGGCGGGCGGCGATGCCGCGCACGGCGTCCTCGTCCTCGACGAACAGGATGCGGCCAGCGCCAGAGAGGTCGCGGGCCACCGTCTTGGCCTTGACCGTCGGGGTGGGCGCAGCAACCCCCAGGGCCGGCTGGTAGACCGGCAGGAAGATGCGGAAGGCCGAGCCTTCGCCCATCTTGGAGGCCACGGCGATCCAGCCATCGGACTGCTTGACGATGCCATAGACGGTGGCCAGCCCCAGGCCCGTGCCCTCGCCCACCGGCGTGGTGGTGAAGAAGGGGTCGAAGATCTTGTCCAGCACGTCCGGGGCGATGCCGGGGCCGTCGTCTGACACTTCGATCAGGGCCTGGTCACCGCTGGCGCCCGCATAGCCCAGGGCTGCGGCCTCAGACTCCGAGACCCGGGCGGTGCGGATGCGCACGGTCGTGCCGCCATGGGCGCGCACCGCGTCCCGGGCATTGACCGCCAGGTTCATGACGGCGGTCTCAAGCTGGCCCCGGTCGACCCGCACATGGGGCAGGTCGCGGCCATATTCGGTGTCGACGGTGACATCCTCGCTGAGCACCCGGCGCAGCAGCACCTCGAACTCGCTGATCAGTTCGCCAAGCTCGAGGATCTCCCGCTGGACGGTCTGCTTGCGGGAGAAGGCCAGGAGCTTGCGCACCAGATCGGCGGCGCGGTTGGAGGTCTGGCGAATCTCGTTCAACCCCTCATAGGAGGGATCGCCCACTGGATGGCGGGCCGCCAGGCTGTCCAGCTGCATCAGAATGGCGGTCAGCAGGGTGTTGAAGTCGTGGGCCACCCCGCCGGCCAGCTGGCCGATGGCCTGCATCTTCTGGCTCTGGGCCAGCTGCAGCTCCATCTGCTTCTGGTCGGACACATCCACCAGATAGCCGACCCAGCGTCCGCCAGCCCGGGACAGATAGAGGTGGGCGATCTTGGCCGGGTCCTTGGCCAGACGGACCTCCAGCGCCCCTTCGATCCCCTGGGCCAGACGCTGGGCGGCGTCCTGCCGCGACTGGGTTTCGATCAGGTCGCCAAAGGCCTGGCCCCGCTGGAACGGACCGGCCATGCCGGCGAGCGCGGGATTGGCCTCGATGATCACGGCGTTGAAGGGGTCCTCCCCCTCCAGCAGGGCCGCCCCGAAGGGCGAGGCTGCGGCAAAGGCGTCCAGCACCTTGGGCGGCGGGGCCTTGGCGCCGGCGGCGGCGGTGAGCACCTCCAGCGCTGCGGCCGGCAGGGCCAGACGCTCGGGCGCCGCCGGGCGCAGGCGGATCAGAAAGCGGCGGGCGCCGCCGGGCGTGCCCACGGGGGCGATCTCCGCCGCATGGTCCTGACCCGCAGCCCGCAGGGTGGCGTGCGCGTTCTCCCCCCGCCGGGCGGCGCCCAGGGCGGCGAACAGGCTGGCTGCCGAGGCTCCGCCCTTGGGCAGGCGCGGGGCGTCCCCCAGCACCTGGCGCCAGGCGTCGTTGCAGGCGTGGATGCGACCGTCCGGGCCGGCCAGAGCGGTCGGTTCGCTTAAGGCCTCCACCAGACGCTCAGCGCCAGGCTCGGCATCGGACGGGGGCTCCAGGGTGGAGCGCAGGACAAACAGACCCAGGCACGCCACGCCGGCCAGCCCGACCAGCAGCATCAGACCCGCCAGGGTGGCGGGTCCGGCATTGATGGCCGGGGCGGCGGCGAAGGCCACAGCCAGCAGGAAGAACACCACCGCGATGGCGGTGAGTGGGTCAAACCGGCGGGCCGGTTCGGGGCCGTGCGGGGTCTCTGCCATGGCGGACCTGCGGCTTGCCTTAAGGCGTGGGGCCGATCGCCCCACCGAATCATCGAGCATCATACTGCACAAGGCCACCTGAGACCCTTAGGAGACCTTTCTGTGGCAGGAAGGTTTTAACCAAACCCTCTCCAGGGCCTCTGAGGGCTCGCCAAAGTGGCGCTGGCCCACCACATTGCGTCCAGGCGCCGGCGAAGGCGCAGACAGATCAGCTGGTCCGGGAGAGAAC
>SXGS01125815.1_pt1 | contig 13258 bp, 12 predicted proteins | sample 3174681 | NCBI WGS metagenome assembly SXGS01 (sample SAMN11356861, study PRJNA531348) | freshwater metagenome | isolation source: freshwater sample F1-80 | place: China: Fuxian Lake, Yuxi | collected 2017-12-25
CCCCCGCTGCGCCGCGACGCGCGCTCGGAGCCGGCGCCGAACCCCGACCCCGCGCCGAGGCCCGAACCCGCGAAGGCGGCCGTCACCCCCTCCGCACCGCCGACCCCGCGATCGCCGTCGGTGCCTCCCGAGGGCCCTCTGTCCGCGGAACCGGCGTCCGGCGAGCCCATCTCCGCGGAGCCGCTGAGCGTCGAGCCGGTGTCGGAGCCGGACACGGTGAAGCCCGCGCCTCCGATCCCGTCGGAGCCCGTCCGCTTCACCGAGACGATCAAGCCAGCGAACCTCGCGCGCCCACCGGAGCCCGTGCCCCCCCCGCGTGCGCCGGAGCCCGCGAACCTGGCGCGCGCCACCGCGCCGGCCGCACCGCCCCCGCCGCCCGAGCCGCCTCCCGGGGTGGGGAAGGCGGAGCCGCCTCGACCGCCATCTCGCCCGGACTCGGTGCGACCGGTGGAAGCGCCGAAGTCGGTGCAGACGCCTCCCTCGGGCCCCCGTGTGCCCGGCATCACACCCGCGGGCGGGGTCCCCGCGAAGCGACCGCGCATGCTGGCGCTGACCCTCCTCGACGGCACGCAACTCAGCCTCCCTGCGCGGGGCCGCAAGCGGGGGGACACGGCGCCCCCCGCCGCCGGGCCCGGGGCCGGGGCCGGGGCCGGAGCCGGGGCCGTACCGGACGGACTGACGACACGCGATCTCCTGAGCGCGCTGCGCGCCATGTCCCACGGCGCGGACGCGAGCGAGATCCTCGGCGAGACGCCGCAGTGGGAGGCGATCCTCGCGGCGCTACTGTCGATCCTCCTGCGCAAGGGGATCATCGCCGACTGGGAGTTCATCGACGAGTACAAGAAGATCTGAGGGGCTGTCCTTCAGACCGCCTTTCCACGTCGACGTCGACGGGAGCCGCGCGGGCATCGGGCCCCTCGCGAGGGTCACCCGCCGAGGACGCCCGCGGCGCGCAAGGAGGCGATGCGCGCGTCCTCGAACCCGGCCTCGCGCAGGATCTCCTCGGTGTGCTCGCCCTGCCTCGGCGGCGGCCGCGTCGGAGCCTCCCGCGAGAACGGGAGCCGCATCTGGTCGATCTCGCCCCAGGGCGACTGCATCTTGAAGAAGAGCCGGCGCGCCTTCACGTGGGCGTCGGCCATCGCCTCGACGGGCGTGAGCACCGGCTCGAGACAGCAGTCCCGCTCGCTCGCGAACGCCTCCCACTCCGCGCGTGTGCGCGCCGCGAAGATCTCCGCGACCCGCCGCGTGAGATCGGCCTGGTGAGGACCTGGCACGAGCGCGCCCATGTCGGCCTCGAGACCGACGCCCGCGGCGAACGCGAGCCAGAACTTGGGCTCGAGCGCGCCGAGGCTCATGTACTGGCCGTCCTTCGTCTCGTAGGTGCGGTAGCACGCGAGCCCGCCCGTGAGCGGCTCGTCTCCACGCGTCACCGCCGCGCCGAACTGCGTGCCGAACCCGCTCATCGCGAAGCCCATCGCGGCCTCCATCATCGACACGTCGACGACGGCGCCGTCTCCGGTGCGCGTCCGTGCGAGGAGGGCCGCGAGGACGCCGACGACGCAATAGAGCGCCCCGCCGATGTCCGCGATCTGGAAGCCGGGAACGGCCGGCGGTCCGTCCTTCGGCCCCTGGAAGCCGAGCACGCCGCCCCGCGCGAGGTAGTTGAGGTCGTGGCCCGCGCGGTGCGCGAGCGGGCCCGTCTGCCCGTAGCCCGTGATCGCGCACACGACGAGGCCAGGGTGGCGACCGCGCAAGGTCTCGTGCGAGAGCCCGAGCCGCGCGAGCACGCCCGGCCGGAACTGATCGATCAGGACGTCGTACCGCGGCAAGAGGTCGAGGAGCGCCTCGCGCCCTCTGGGGTTCTTCAGGTCCAGGACGAACGAGCGCTTGCCGCGGTTGAGCGCGAGGAAGATGCTGTTCTCCCCGCCGATCTGCGGCGGCATGTGCCGCATGTAGTCGCCGCCCGAGGTGTCCTCCAGCTTGTCGATCGAGGCCCCCATGTCGGCGAGCAACAGCGTCGCGAAGGGCCCGGGCAACAGGCGAGAGAGGTCGAGAACGCGAACGCCCGCGAGCGGCCGGCCCGCAGGGCCCGCTTCACTTTGCGGATGCACCTACTTGAAGCTGAAGAGCTTCTGCAGCTTCATCGCGAGCATCTGGTTGCCCGCGACCTTGAGCTTGCCCGCGAAGAACAGCTGCATGCCGTTGGCCTGCGGGTTCTCGAGCAGCTTCTGGAAGTCCTCGGACGTGATCGTGAGCGTGCAGTCCGCGGGCTTGACGCCGTTCGCGCTCGACTCGCAGGACACGGCCGTGTCGTTCGCGCTGATCCACCACTCGCCGCCGTCGTCGCCCGAGATGTTCAGCTGGTACGTGGCGGCGAGCTGCTTGGCGTCGTCGCCGTTCTTGGCGAGCCCCGCGGGCAGATCCTCGTTGAACAGCTTCTTGATGTCCACGGCCATGGCGTTCTCCTTGAGGGCTTCGTGCGTCCGGCCGGCCACACCAGTGAGCGGCGCGAGGCAGCGGTCTCTGAATCGCGGTTCAGTGAGGTAACATCCCTCTTCCGGCCGCGTCAAGCCGCTCCGACGCACGGCGCGCAGGCTACACGGGGGCTGACGCGCGTCAGCCCGCGACGACCCGGTTGCGGCCCGCCTTCTTCGCGTCGTACATGCGCTCGTCGGCGAGGGCGAGGAGGAGGCCGGGCGCCGAGCCCGTCGGGATCTCCTCGAGGGACGCCACGCCCGCGCTGATGGTCACGGCGATGTGGGTGGCCTCGCCGAGGCGCCACTCTCCGCTCCCGTCGCGCTCGGGCTCGTGCGACACGTCGAGCCCCTCGATCCTCTGCCGGAGGCGCTCGGCGAACGCGGCCATCCCCTCCCGCGCGACGCCGCGGACGAGCACCGCGAACTCCTCGCCCCCGTGCCGCGCGAAGACGTCCTCGGTGCGCACGGTGGCCGCGACCCTCGCGGCGACCTCGCGGAGCACCGAGTCCCCGGCGGCGTGGCCGTGGGTGTCGTTCACGGTCTTGAAGTGATCGATGTCGAACACGACGACGCCCACGGGCGTTCTGTGGCGCTGCGCATAGGCCATCTCGGCGGCGAGGCGCTCGAGGAAGTACTTTCGGTTGTAGGCGCGCGTGAGGGCGTCGCGCGTCGATGCCTCGTACAGCTGCGTCGCGAGCGCCACGTCGCCGCTGTCCACGATCGATAAGCGCATGGAGATGTTGGGCCCGAACTGGACGCGGTCACCCGAGGAGAGGACGCGCTTCTTGATGCGGGCGCGCCCGACGAAGGTGCCGTTCGTGGAGCCGAGGTCCTCGACGAGGTACGAGCCGTCGTCGCGCGCGAGGATGCGCGCGTGGTGGCGACTCAGGCCGTCGTCGGTGAGGAAGACGTGGGCGTGGGGCGCCCGCCCGATCAGCACCTCGGGCGCGTCGAGCACGAACGTCTGCCCGGCGTGGACGCCGGACAGGACCGTCAACGTGGGGCGGTCCGGCTCCGCCTGCTCGATCGGCAGGAGGATCTCGGCCTTCGTGTCGCGGATCGCCTCGATCTCGGAGAACGAGAAGTGGTACTCGGTCGACCGCGCCGGAGAGGAACGCATGGCACCCACTCGAACGGCACGCCAGCACGGGACTTGAGGATCAGTGGCAGCGGGACGTGGCGCTCGTGTACGGCGGGAGGGCCTCGATGTTGCGTAGCTCGACGGCGCCCGAGGTGGCGATCTGCCGGTACGTGTTGCCGCTCGGCCGGAGCGTGCGCTTCTTCGTGGCCGGGTCGTAGGACGCGAAGCCGAACTTCGGGCAGAAGCCGCTCGCCCACTCGAAGTTGTCGAGGAGCGCCCAGTGGAAGTACCCGCGGATGTCGGCGCCGCGCGTGATCGCGCGGCCCACCTCGTAGAGGTGCTCCGCCAGGAAGCGCGCGCGGTTGGTGTCCTTCGCGTCCGCGAGGCCGTTCTCGGTGATCAGGATGGGCAGCTTGTAGGTCGCCACCTCGTCGAGGACGGTGCCCATGCCCTCGGGGTAGATGTCCCACCCGAACTCCGTCTTGGGGCGCGTGGTGGGCAGGTTGTCCTGGATGACGGCCGCCCGGATGACAGGGATGACGACACCGCGGCTCGCGCTGATGAGCGTGTCCGAGTAGTAGTTCACGCCCACCCAGTCGACGTGGGCCGCGAGGGCAGGGTCACCCTTCCTGTCCGCGGGCCCGGTGTAGTTGCCGTCGTAGTCGTCGTCCCAGTCGCCGCGGACGACGACGTTGAGGATCCACTGGTTCCAGACGTACCGGGTGCGGCGGGTGGCGGCGACGTCGGCCTCGTCCTCGGGGTCGAGCGGGTGGAACTCGCGCTGGTGGAACGCCATCGACACCATCGCCGCCTTGCCGTCGCCGTCGGCGTCCGCCTTGTCGGCGGCGTGGATGGCCTCGAACGCCTTGGCGTGCGCGCGCGCCTCGGCTTTCACGACCGCGAAGGTGCGATCGAGCGCGAGGAGCTGCCCGGGGGGGAAGCTCCCCTGCACGTACCCGCCGAGCGCGACGTTGAGCGGCTCGTTGATGGTGCACCACCAGTCCACCTTGTCGCCCCATCGCTTCGCGATCCGGCGCGCGTACTCGACGAAGAGGTCCGTCATCTCGGGCCGCTCCCACGCCTGGGGCTCGGAGCCCTTCGACGGATCGGAGAGCCAGCTCGGCGTGACGAAGTGGTGGAGCGTCACCATCGGCACCATCCCCGCCGCCTTCAGCTTCGCGAGCACGCCGTCGTACGCCTGGATGGCGGCCGGGTCGGGCGTGTCCGTCGCGAAGGCGTCCCGCGTCGGGTAGAGGCGACCCCACTCGATCGAGAAGCGGTACGCGGTGTTGCCCATCGCCTTCATGAGGGCGATGTCCTCGTCCACGTGCGCGAGCGCGTCGGGGCCGGCGGCGTCCGGCGAGTCGCCGTTCTTGATCTTGTCCTTGGTCTTCACCCAGGCGGCCCAGTCGGTGGCCGCGAGGCCCGACTCGACCTGGAACCCGGCCGTGGCCGTGCCCCAGAGGAAGCCCTTCGCGAACGTCACGCGGGCGGGCTTCGCCGGCGTCGACGGCCCCGGATCGCTCTTGCACGAGGCCGCGGCGACGAGCGTGGCGAGGAGCGGCGCGACGACCCTGAACCTATGCATGCGATCCTCCCTCCGCGCAGACCTTGTTCCTGCCCGCCAACTTCGCTCTGTACATCCGCTTGTCCGCGAGATCGAGGAGCGACGCCGGCGTGGCGTTCTCGCCCGCCTCCGCCAGCGTGGCGACGCCGACGCTGACCGTGACCCTGAGGTCCGCGGAGCCGTCGATCGGCACCTGCAGCGACGCGATGGCCTCGCGGATACGGTCGGCGAGCTGGCACGCCTCCAGGCGGCCGGTCGAACGCGCGAGGATCACGAACTCCTCTCCCCCGTAGCGGGCGAAGACGTCCTCGACCCGGATCACGCGGGCGATCTGCGCCGCGACGATGCGCAGCACCATGTCGCCGACGAGGTGGCCGTACGCGTCGTTGAGCCGCTTGAACTCGTCGACGTCGATCATGAGGATCGAGAGCTTGACGCGGTGCCGGTGGGAGTGCGCCACCTCGGCGCCGAGCCGCTCGACGAGGTACTTGCGGTTGTACGCGCGCGTGAGGGCGTCGCGCGTGGACGACTCGTAGAGGCGGCGCTGGAGCTCCTCGTCGGCGTCGTCGGTGATGGCGAAGCGCAGCAGGAGCGTGGGCCCGAGCTGGATGCCGTCGCCGTTCGCGAGGCGCTGCACCGTCACGCGGTGGCCCGCGACGAACGTGCCGTTGGTCGAGCCGAGATCCTCGAGCACGAAGGTCCCGTCGCTGGCGCACATGATCCGCGCGTGCTCCCGGCTCACGGACGCGTCCTCGATCCAGATCTGCGCCTCGCTGCCCCGACCCATGACGTACGCCGTGCCGTCGAGCGCGAACACCTGCCCCGCGTTGAAGCCCGTGATCACGGTGAGCGTCGCGCGATCCTTGAGGCGCGGGACGGCGGCGACGAGCTCGGGCTCGGTCGTGCGTTCCGTCATCACGCCCTCGGTCTTCCAGCTCGGATCGGACGAGGGCGGGAAGCGCGCGGACGCGGGCAGGGACGGGGGCGGAAGCCGCTGCGAGGAGCTCCCGGCGATCGGGACGCTGTGCGGGTCCGACGCGGGGCCGAGGTCGTCGACCGGCCGGACCGCCTTCAACTTCTGGGTCTTGAAGGGATCTTTCACCCGCGCCTTTCGCAGACCATACCAGATTCGCGCACGGGCGAAAACGCGTGGTAAGAGCCGGCCATGGGACTGCTCGACGGCAAGGTCGCGATCATCACGGGCTCGGGCGGAGGCATCGGCCGGAGCCACGCGCTGCTCTTCGCCCGCGAGGGCGCGAAGGTCGTCGTCAACGACCTCGGCAGCGCGCGCGACGGGCGCGGCGCGAACGCGGCCCTCGCCGAGGGCGTCGCCCGCGAGATCCTCGACGCGGGCGGACAGGCGATCCCGTTCGCGAGCAACGTGGCGTCGCGCGACGACGCGGAGGCGCTCGTCGCGCGGGCGGTGGAGGTCTACGGCAGGGTCGACGTCCTCGTGAACAACGCGGGGATCCTGCGCGACAAGACGTTCCTCAAGACGGACGACACGATGTGGGACGCCGTCCTCGACGTGCACCTCAAGGGCACCTTCCTCGTCTCGCAAGCCGCGGCGGCGCGCATGGTCGCGCAGGGCGAGGGCGGCCGCATCGTCAACACGACGAGCGTGAGCGGGATGCTGGGCAACTTCGGGCAAGCGAACTACGCGGCGGCCAAGGCGGGGGTCTACGGTCTCACGCGCACCATGGCGATCGAGCTCCAGAAGCACAGGATCACCGTCAACGCGCTGGCCCCGATCGCCAAGACGCGCATGACCGAGGACCTGCCGATGTTCGAGGGCAAGGCGTCGCTCACGCCCGATCACATCTCGCCGGCGGCCCTGTTCCTCGCGAGCGACCTTGCGGGCGATCGCACGGGGCACGTCCTCGCGGTCGCGGGCGCGCGCATGTACGCGTTCAAGGTCATCGAGACGGCCGGTCGCTTCAAGGAGGCGGAGGGCGGCGTGTGGACGGCCCAGGAGATCGCCGACAACTGGGATTCCATCCTGAAATCGTGAGGGCCGCGGGGCGACGACCCGTGGTAGCGTCGGGGGTCATGCTGAAGCCTCGCGCAATCCTCTCGGCCGCCGCGAAGTACGTCCGGAAGAATCCCGACGAGGTGGTCCGCGTCGCGGTGAACGCGGCGGGCCTCAAGTTCGGCGTGCCGATCGCCGCGCTCCGGTACCTCGCCGAGCAGATGGCCGGCGGCAAGAAGGCGCCGAAGGACGTGCGTATCTCGACGGCGCCGCCCGCGATCCGCCTCTCGGCGATCGTGGACGCGATGGGCACGGCCGTGCGCGCCTCCGCCGCGATCCGGATCGACGAGGTCGACCTCAACCCCCAGTCGATGCGCATGACGGTGCGCCTCCGGGACGTGAAGCTCGAGCTCGTGGGCGAGAGCGACTCGCCCGTGGCGACGCTCATCAAGTCCGGGGCGCTCGACCTGTCGAAGCCCGGCAACCTCGTCAAGTTCATCCCGAGACGGCCGCCGATGATCGTCGAGGCCGAGGGCGACCGCGTCGTGATCGATCTGCTCAAGGTCCCGAAGATCGCGGACAACCCGCGGATCCGCCGCGCGCTCCAGGTGGTGACCCCGGTGCTCGGGGTCGGCGCCATCGAGACCGACCGCGATCACCTCTACGTGCGGCTCAGGGCGAGCCCGCTGGGCCTCCTCGAGGCCGCGTCCGCGATCCGCGGCCGTTAGCCGCGGGCCCACCGGGGCGACAGCCCGCCCGTCGGGTCTCCCGCGCGCGCCCGACGCTACGCAGCGCGAAGGCGACGACGCGGGAGCGGCGGAGATTCGTCAGCGATTTCCTGGGCCGCGGCCGTGCACGCGTCTTGCTAGGTCATCGAGTGATTCAACCACTATCGCTTGGCTTCGCTCGCCGGTGCTCTTGCCGACAGCGAGCGGATCTCGTTCTCGCGCGACGCCCCCCCCGGGGCGTCGGGAAAGGAGCTCCCGAGCCATGTCCATGCTGTCCGTCGTCGCCGCGGCCGCCACGTACCTCGTCGCCGCGGACCTCGTGTACGCGGTCGATCACTACCTCGTCCACCACGATCGCGAGCGCTACCGGCGCACGCACGGACGCCACCACCGCCGCTACAACGGCACGAAGGACGGCCCGCAGCTCGACGCGTACGAGCTTTCGACCTACGGGAGCGCCGCCGTGTACGGGATGGCGCTGATGAGCGCGCTGTCGCTCCTCACCGGCAACGTCGGCTTCTTCCTCGGCGCGGCCGGGAAGCTCGTGCACTCGCTCGTGTTCCACGTCTACCAGCACCGCTGGTGGGGCGACGTGCCGCTCCGGCGGCAGGGCCTGCCGCCGGCTCGCCGCTCGTGGGGCCTCGCGAGCGCGCGCTACCACGCGTTCCACCACTCCCACCCCGACGACACGGTCTTCGCCTACGCGGAGTCGTGGGCCGGTTTCGATCGCCTGCTCGAGTGGTGCCACCCGTGGCTCGTGAAGCACACGGTCGACGGACGCGCGGGCGTCCACGTCGCGGAGCGGCGCGCGTGAACTGGTTCGGCTTCGACGCCCGCTCCCTCGCCGGCGCCCTCGTCGGCGCCCTCGTCGGCGCCCTCCTGTTCGGCTGGGGCCTCTCGCGCGGGCTCGACCTCCCCTGGGTGGTGGGCCTCGCCGTGGGCGGCGGGGCGATGGCCCTCGCCCGCGACCGGAACACGATGCGCGGTGGCCCCTTCGCGGTGCTCGCCGTGTGGACGGGGGCGCTCACGCAGGCGCTCGTCGGTCCGTTCGCGGAGGCGGGCCTCTGGCACCTGTCCTCGACGCTCGACGCGAAGCGGGTCGGGTACTACGTGACGTCGGCGCTCCTCGCCGCGGCGCTCGGCGCCCGGTCGATCCGGCGAGGCGCGGCGCGCCGCGTGGCCGGGACGTGACGGGTCACTTCGGCTTGGCGAGCTCGGCGACGATCGCGGCCCCGATCTCCGCGGAGTCCGGCGCGACGTCCGTCAGGTAGCGCGCGACGACCTTGCCCTTTCGCGAGACGAGGAACTTCTCGAAATTCCACGCCACGTCGGCCCCGAAGCCAGGCTGCGAGGCGATCCACTTGTAGACCGGCTGCCGGGCCGGGCCGACCACGTCCGCGATCGCGAACATCGGGAACGTGATGTTGTACTCCTTCGTGCAGAAGGCGCTCACCTCGGCGCCCGTCTCCATCTCCTGATTGAACGACTTCGAGGGGAAGCCGAGCACGTAGAAGCCGGCCGCCTTGTGCTTCTCGTATAGGCTCTGGAGCGGCGCGTACTGGTAGGTGTAGCCGCAGTAGGAGGCGAGGTTCACGACCAGCACGACGTTGCCCTGGAAGTTGCACATCGCGGACGGCTGCTCGGTGATGAGCGTCCTCGCGGTCTGCGCCCAGAAGTCGGTCGTCGTCGCGAGCTTGGTGCAGTCGGTCCCCTTGTCCTCGGGATCGACCTTCGGAGGCGTGGTCGGGGCGGTGGTCGGCGCGGTCGTGGGCGACGGCGCGACGGGGCTCGTCGCGGCTGGACCTGGCGAGGTGGGCCCCGGCGGTGTGGGGGACGGCGAGGAGGTCACGCTGCACGCGGCGAGCGCGGCGACGGAGCAGGAGATGAGCGCCAGAGCGAGTTGGGTTGCGCGCATGGGTCGGTCCTCTACACGGAGTGTAGCACGTTCGTCAGAACCCCCCCTCCACGCCGATGCTCGGCACCGTGATGGGACCGATCATCCGCGGCGTGCAGCGGTCGATCGGCCCCCCCTCCGGGTCGCGATCGCAGTCGAGACCCACCGCCTCCTTGCGCAAGGTCGCGTTGAGCCACTCGAGCACCAGCGAGACGCGGCCCGTCTTCCCCGCCCTCCAGCGCTTCTCGAAGCGCGCGTCGACCCGGTGGAAGCTGGGCATGCGCTCCGCGTTGTACGGCGGGAGCGGCAGGCCGCTCACCTCACGCGAGTAGGGCGTGCCCGTGTAGAAGAAGAAGCGCCCGCCCGCGCGGAAGCCGCCGCCGAGATCGTAGCTCATGACCACGTTGAGCACGTGCGTCCGGTCCATCTCGCCGGCGATCTCCCCGGTCCGCGCTAGCCGCCCGATGGGGCGGAGCGCGCCGTTGGCGTCCGTCCCACCGAGCGGGGTGCGTGCATCGTACACATACGTGAGCGCGTGCGTCTGGCGCGTCGTACGCGACAGCGTGTACGCGATCCAGCCCGTCCAGCGCGCCGTGATCGCGCGCTTCACGAGCAGCTCGAGCCCGTAGGTTCGGCCGGTCACGCGGCGGTTCACGCAGTCGTCGTCGGTGTCGCGGGCGGTGCCGTTGCAGGACGTCGCGAAGTCCGTCATGCCGAGGTAGTTCTGCACGAACACGGTCGGCGCGGCCGTGAACGACCACGGGAGGTCGATCTCGAGGCCGTGGCTCACGCCGATCGACGTCTGGAGGCCGCTCTTCAGCTGGCCGACCTGGAGGCCCGGCACGGGCACGAAGAACGAGGGCGGCTGGTGCGAGACGCCGATCTGCGCCACGTGCGTCACCCCCGACGACACCTGGATACGCGTCGCGAAACGCGGATCGATCGAGGGCACGGAGCCGTTCCGGATGGCACGCGGATCGCGCACGTCCCCGAGCTCGGGGTGCGACTGCACGGAGCCGAAGTGGTCCGCGCGGAGACCGGGCACGATCTCCACGCGCGGCGTGATGCGCCACACGACGTCGGCCCACAGGCCCGTGACGACGTCGTTGCGCGGAGGGTACACGCGCTCGGTCTCGTTGCCCGACGAGTCCACGGCGGAGCCGGAGTCCGGGCCCGGGGCTCCGGGGGCGGGTCTCCGCGCCGGACGGGCGCTCGTGACCAGATCGTAGTGGTCGAGGATCGTATCCGCCCCCGCGCGCACGCGCAGCGTCGGGCTCACGCGCTTCTCGTAAGCGAAGCGCACCCCGATGGATCGATCACGCACGCCCGTCACGCTCTCGGTGCCCGTGTAGTCGTGCCCGAGCGTCAGGGCGAGCCGCATGTCGGCGTCGGGCGCGAGCCTGCGGTCCCAGCGCAGATCCAGGCGGTGGAACTGGGTGCCGAGCACCTCCTTCATCGCGCCGGTCCTGTCCCGCTGGCCGAGGAAGTCATAGCTGCCGAACAGGAACGCGCCGATCGTGTCGCGCGGGCCGACATCCCAGGTGACCCTCGCCTGGTAGTCCCAGTAGTCGACCCTGGTGTCCCCGGCGAGGAGCGTGAGGAGGAGCGCGGTGTAGCTGTACCGTCCTGCGACGAGCGCCGATCCGCGCCCGTCCGCGAACGGAGTCTCGACGAGCACCCCCGCGTCGACGAAGCGGGCGCTGGCCTCGCCGTGGAGATCCGTCGCGCGCGCGCGGGTCTCCCCGGAGAGGATCCCGCCCGCGAAGCGACCGAAGCGCGCCGGGAAGGCGCCGGCGTAGAAGTCCACGTGGTGCACGAGCCCCGGGTGCACCACGCTCGGCCCGAACCCGAGGTGGTAGAGGAGCGGTACGCGCACGCCGTCGAGGTAGTACCCGGTGTTGCCGGGCGGGGCGCCGCGCACATAGAAGAACGGGAGGCCGCTCACGATCGGCGTCACGCCGGGGAGCGCCTCGATCGCGCGGAACGCGTCACCGAAGGCGCCCGGAAGCTCGCGGACCTCGGTGGCCCGCAGCGAGGTCTTCCCGAGCTCGCTGCGCTGGCCACGCACCTCGATCTCCTCGGTCGGACCGGGAGGCGGATCGGCGCTCGTCGCGCGCGAGAGTGCGCTGGTGAAGACGAAGGCGACAGCGGGCAGCGGACGGCGGCCCGCCGTCAGGACGCCGCCCACTCCGCCTTGATGGCCTCCAGCAAACTGGCGTCCGACAGCACCTCCGCGGCCGTGCGCGCCATCGCCTTCGCCGCGTCGAGGGCCGTGTCGAGGCCGCGCTCGCTGCCGGCGGCGTCCGCGAACGCGTGCTGGTGGCAGAGCGCGACGTTCTCGTCCACGACCGCGAGGTACGGGTGGATGCTCGGCACGACGTGAGACACGTCGCCCATGTCGGTGCTCCCCGCACCGACGCGCCCGTCGGTCTCGCGGGCCGTACGGCCGATCTCCGCGAGGTGCGCGCCGAAGCGGCGGGCGAGCATCATGTTGTTCCGCATGTCGCGGTACCCCTGCCGCACGGTGATGTCCACGGTCACGCCGCTCGCCATCGCGGCGCCGCGCGCGCAGCGCTCCACGATCGCGGCGACGCGCGCGAGCTCGGCGGTGTCCCGCGCGCGCACGCTGATCTCGCACGCGGCATGCTCCGGGATGATGTTGACGGCCTGACCGCCGTTCGTGACGAAGCCGTGCACGCGCACGCCGTCCCGGAAGTGGACGCGCTGCCCGTCCACGAGCCGGAACGTATCCATGCACGCCGTGAGGGCGCTGTGGCCGTCGTGCGGCGCCGCGGCCGCGTGCGCGGGCGTGCCACGGAAGTGGAAGTTGTACCAGTTGGACGCCAGGGCGGGGTGCGCGAGGATGTCGCGGTCGAACGGGTGGAACATCATCGCCGCGTCGATGTCCGTGAAGGTGCCCGCGTCGATCATGCGGATCTTGCCGCCCCCCCCCTCCTCGGCGGGCGTGCCGAGCAGGAGCACCTCGCCCGGGAGGTCCTTCATCACGCCCGCGATCGCGAGGAAGGCCCCCGTCGCGGCGGTCGCGATGAGGTTGTGCCCGCACGCGTGCCCGATCTCGGGCAGGGCGTCGTACTCCGCCAGGATCGCGACGCGCGCGCCCTTCTTGCCGCCCTCGGCCTTCACGCGGAAGGCCGTCGACATCCCGGCGATCTCGCGCTCGACGGTGTGGCCCTCCTTCTCGCACGCCTCCGAGATCCACGCGGCGGCCTTGTGCTCCTCGAAGCGGAGCTCGGGGTTCTCGTGGATGCGTCGCGACAGGAGCGAGAGCGCCTCCACGCGAGCGGTCACGGCATCGTCGATGCGTCGGGCGATCGAGGGATCGAGGGGCATGGTGGCGCATCGTAGCTCAGATCGGGCCCCCGACGGTGGTAAGGTGCGGTTCGATGGGATCGAACCGGAGGCGAATCGCGCGTGGCCTCGTCGCCACGGGCGCGTGCGCGGGTCTCGTGGGCTGTCCCGAGCCCCCGACCACGCCTCCGCCTGCGGCCCCGCCCGACACCCGGCCCGTCGCGACGGCGCCC
>SXGS01184810.1_pt1 | contig 13256 bp, 12 predicted proteins | sample 3174681 | NCBI WGS metagenome assembly SXGS01 (sample SAMN11356861, study PRJNA531348) | freshwater metagenome | isolation source: freshwater sample F1-80 | place: China: Fuxian Lake, Yuxi | collected 2017-12-25
GGAACAGTCGAATTGGCATGATTAGTTCGCAAAAAGACGAACAATCGGTTCAGGCTCGAATGGCGAGCTTGGTCCAACTCTCGCGAGAAATTGGACGAGAGGATCGTAAATTATCGATTCTCGCTGAGGGCAACACTTCGTGCCGGACGGGACGAGGTCAGTTGGCTGTGAAAGCCAGCGGAGCCTGTCTTGGGACATTGACGGTCGCCGATTTAACTTTGTGTGAGAGTCCCAAGCTGTTGGCGATGTTGGATGCAGGCGTCCTTTCTGACACTGAGATCGAACGCCGATTGATGGATGCTCGCGTCGGAGGTCTTGGGAAACGACCCAGTTGCGAAGCTGTTTTTCATGCGTGGTTGCTAGAACTCGAAGGTGTTGAGTTTGTGGGTCACTGTCATCCTACCACAACCAACCAGATTCTTTGCTCTCCCCGCGCTCGAGAATTTGCCGAAGGCCGGATTTTTCCAGATGAGGTTGTGTGCTGTGGCCCAGCTTCTGTGCTAGTGCCTTATGTTGATCCCGGATTGCCACTCGCCCGGGAGGTTCGCCTTCGCACACTCGCGCATATCCAAAAGCATGCTCAGGCGCCTCGATTGATTTTGTTGCAAAATCATGGAATCATCGCCCTCGGCGCAACCCCTGCCGCAGTTTTAACGTGTCTCTTGATGGCGTCGAAAGCGGCCGAAATATTTATTGGTGCTGCGATCCTTGGTGGGCCTGTGTTCATGCCGTTTGAGGAGATTCAACGGATTGGAGCTAGGCCGGACGAGGCGTATCGCCAGAGAGCACTCGGGCTTTGAGAGCTTTGTCTCCGCCCGGATGGCTGAATAAGGGCAGGGTGGGACGTTAAGTTTTGGTGTATGAGTTTCTTTGCAACCGCGAATAAGTGGGGAGATTTTATCAAAATCTCCCACACGGTTTTTGCCTTACCCTTCGCACTTGCGGCAATGGTTGTTGCAGCTCGTGAGCGCGGAGGTTGGCCCGGTTGGCGAATTTTTCTTCTGATCCTCTGCGCAATGGTGACGGCACGCACCAGCGCAATGACATTTAATCGGATCATGGATCGTCGCTTCGATGCATTGAATCCTAGGACTGCGCAACGGCATCTCCCTGCTGGCACGATATCATTGTTGAACGCGTGGGCATTGTTTTTTGTAAGTTCTGTCTCATTCTTGGGAGCGACATTTTTCATCAATCGATTGTGTTTCATCCTCGCTCCCGTCGCTTTGCTCATCGTGTGTTTTTATTCGTTGACCAAACGATTCACGGATTTCACCCATGTTTACCTAGGAATCGCATTGGGTATAGCTCCTGTGGGGGCTTGGTTGGCTGTGCAGGGGGCATTTGCACTGCCACCTGTCGTGCTCTCATTAGCCGTGGTACTTTGGCTCACTGGATTTGATATCATCTATGCAACCCAAGATTACGAGTTCGATCGACGACACGGGTTACACTCGCTTGTGGTGCGATGGGGGGTTGCCAATTCCCTGAAATTTGCTTTTCTAGTTCACCTCGCCTCATGGGCAGTTCTCGCGTTATTCGGGTTATTGTGTGGGTTTCGCCTTACCTATTTAATTGGATTGGTGATCATCCTTGGCAGCGTTATTGTCGAACACTGGCTCGCGAGTCGCCGAAGTTTGAAATGGATCAACATCGCATTTTTCAGGTTGAACGCGTTAATCAGTATTGTTTTTCTGATTTCAACGGTTGTTTCGGTTCTTTTTCCAGGTCTACGACGCACTTGGACTTGGTGATTCATAATTAACATGCATGTAGCCCTTCGACAGAGCGAGTTACACGACCTTTACGACAAGTTAGCTGTTGGGGAACGGCTCACTGAGGGGGATGCTTTGCGAATGTGGAAATCCACCGATCTCCATGCCGTGGCTGCATTGGGGGATTTTGCTCGTGAACGCAAAGTGGGGAACCGTGCGAGTTACATCATCAATCGTTACATTAATTATTCCAACTACTGCATCCTGAGTTGCCAATTCTGTGCCTTTAGCCGAAAGAAAAGAGATTCTGATGGGTTCCAACTCAGCGTGGATGAAATTGTTCAGAAAGCCCGCGAAGCCCTAGCTTTGGGGATTACGGAACTGCATATCGTGGGTGGTTTGCATCCAAATCTGCCTTTTGAATACTACCTAGAGTTCCTCCGAGCCTTGAAGGTTCTAGATCCACGGTTACAACTGAAGTGTTTCACGGCGATTGAAGTGTTGCATTTGGCTTGGATGGCTCGACTGTCCATAGAAGAGACACTGACCCGATTACAAGCTGCAGGTCTGAATTCACTCACTGGCGGAGGGGCAGAGATTTTCGAATCCGGGGTGCGTTCGCGTATCGCGAAGGGCAAAGAATCGGCTGCGGAATACCTGAACGTGCACCGAATTTGGCACAAAATGGGTAACCGCAGCACATGTACCATGCTCTTCGGTCATGTTGAAGCGTTGGAAGATCGGGTGGATCACCTTCGTCAATTACGAGACCTCCAAGACGAAACAGGTGGTTTTGTTGGCTTTGTTCCATTGCCATACCAGCCCGAAAACAACCAGTTGGACATTTCCCACAAGCCAACCGGTGTGGACGCATTGAAAACTATCGCGGTCAGTCGCGCCTACCTTGATAACTTCGAACATATCACGGCTTACTGGGTGGGGTTAGGGATGAAATTGGCGCAGGTTGCTTTGAGTCATGGTGCGGACGATTTGCATGGAACCATCATAGAAGAACATATTTTCCACATGGCTGGAGCATCGTCTCCGCAGTTGCAAACCGAAGCTGATATGATAAGTGCCATCCGTGAGGCTGGGCGTGTGCCCGTTCAAAGAGACACTTTTTATCAACCCATTCGAGAGTTGAGCGGGGACTGTTTGGTTCCCATGGAACCGGGAATCAGCGGATCTCGTCTGCTGGTAAACAATCTTGCCACGGCGTGATGTCTAAGGCTCTTCTTAGCCGCGTAGGATCAGTACCCTATCTCAATGCCGTACCCTTGACTTACGGCTTGGAGGGGCATGTCGATTTCCTGCCGCCTGCTCAACTCGCGGCAAAACTCCGAGAAGGAGGGCTCGATGCAGCACTCGTAAGTGTGACGGAGGTTTTGTTCAATCCCGGTTACCATATTCTCGATGGGATCGCGGTTTCGGGGAGGGGAACGATCAAGAGTGTTTTCCTCGCGCATCGTCGCTCCCTCGAAGAGACAGGGACCATTTGGTGTGACACGGCTTCGTTGACAAGCGTAAACCTCCTTCGCGTCTTACTAGCGGAGAGGGGGTTGAACCCAAAGTTCGAACCATTGCCCAATTATCACTCAGCAGCCGAGTTTGATGCTGTGTTGTTGATCGGGAATCCCGCCATCGATTTTTTCCGTTCTAACCCACCACACGTGTTCTGTGATTTGGGGGCTGCTTGGTTTGCACTTACCAGTTTACCCTTTGTTTACGCCGTTTGGGCGTTGCGAGAAGGATCTGATCATCTCGCACTCAGGCAGTGCTTGAGGGATTCTGCTCGCAGGGGGTTGGAAAACCTCGACGAAATTATCCAGAATCGGACGGATTACGATTTAGAGTTTCGACACGATTACCTGCGTGACCACATTCACTATGAGTTAGGAGTCGATGAAAAACGCGGTCTCAAAGAGTTCGTAAACCTACTTCGTAAACATTCTGGGCAACGAGTCTTTGATCCGATCTTTGTGTGAGGTGCGGACCAATCGTTACAGGATCTTGCGGTGGGAGATCCACTGTTTTGCACCCTCCAAGTTGTCAAAGTCGCCTTCGAGTTGAGCCTCATACGCTAATTGAAGTGCTCGGCCAAGTTGAGGACTTGGCGTCCATCCATCCTCCAGCAAGTGCCTTCCTAAAAGGATTGGTTCGGGAGGTCCTCGGTGGACTGCAAGTTTTTGAGCCGTTCGCCGGAGCTCGACTACCGTTTTTGGCAGATGAGGAGGCAACGGTGGACGCCCCGCAGCATCCGCAGTCATGATGAGGCAGAGGCCATCGATGTTTTCTGGGTTGAGCCGACGAGCTAATCGCCGGACCGCCTTGTCGCTCCAGTGATCCCCAGTGACCATGTGGTTCGCGACAAGCGGCAGCACACGATCGCGGACCGCTTGAGGGATATGGAGGCGTTCCAAAAAACTTGCAGCCAATCTGACTCCGGCAGACTCATGGCCTGGAGAAGTAATCCTCTGACGACCTTTTTGCCAGACTTCAACCGTCGTCGTCGGTTTTCCAAAATCATGAGTCAACATTGCCAACATGTAGGCAACGCGATCCTTCTCCGGTGCATCCTGCCAGTCGCGCATCGAGGCCAACGCATCGCAGCAATGGCTGGTATGAGTAAAGACATCTCCCTCGGGATGCCACTCTGCATCTTGGGGAGTATTCGTCAGTGCGGTGAGTTCGGGATAATGAATCATCCAGCCTGTATCCCGGAGCCATTGAAGTCCGCGTGAGGGCTTTGTGGATTTAGCCGCCCACTTGACCCACTCCCATTCGATCCTTTCCAAAGGGAGTTCAGAGTAGCTATCCACCATCGTCCGACAAAGGCTCAAAGTTTCCGGTGCTCCGACAAAATCGAATCGACCTGCGAATTGCATTCCACGCAGCACCCGGAGTGGGTCTTCAGAAAACGCAGGGCTGGTGTGTCGAAGAATCCGATTGTGCAGATCAGCCTCTCCTCCAAAAAAATCCAATAACTCGCAGCGACGGGGATCATACATCAACGAGTTGATGGTGAAATCGCGTCTTGAAGCGGCTTCCTGAAGCGTGAGTGAGGGATCAAACTCGATCGCAAAACCTTTGTGTCCATCACCAACTTTCGAATCACGTCGGGGAATAGTGAAATCATAAGTGTGGCCATTCTCGACGGTTAATTTGACGACTCCGAACGACCTTCCAACCAGATCCGTCCGCCCCCATTTTTTCAATGTGTTGAGGAGTTCATCGTAACTCAGGCCAAAAACCTCGATATCGATATCTTTCGAGGGAAGACCGAGGAGGGCATCACGCACGCATCCCCCTACGAGAAATGACTCCGAAAGTGTAGGTGTTTCCCGGAGTATCTGATCCAAGGCCGACGGGATTTTGATCTCCAAGGCCACGTCGTGAATTAACGGTGCACGCGGGTCCCGATTTTTTTCAATGCCTTGAGTTGTTCACCCTTGGCCTTGGGAGAAAGTGGGTTCCCCTTGAGATAAACGTTCAAAAACGGAGCGAATCGTTGGGACGTATCCCCTTGTGCCATCTCCACGAGAGGTTTCAAATCTTTGACCTGATTATTCTCAATGAAAAGATTGTAGATGTTGCTGAGTCCAACAAGGGGAGCCAAATCCGATACTTGGTTTCCAGAGAGTGACAAACTGTAGAGTGAGCGCAGGTGGTTGATCCCCGCGATCGACTGCACTTGATTCTGGTCCGCATAAAGAGTTGCTAACCGAGGAAGCTGTAACACAGGTTTGAGCTCTACAACCTGATTACTGGAGAGGTAGAGAGATGCCAGATTGGTTAGCACAGCAAGCGGGGCGAGATCTTTGATTCGGTTCCGGCTCAGCTCAATGTATTGCAACGCGATGACTTTGCCCAAGGGAGCGACCGATTCGAGTTGATTGCCTGCGATGTTGAGGTATTGCAGACGGGACATTCCTTGTAGTGCCGAGACATCGCTAACTTTATTGCTCGCCAGATCCAACGAAGCCAACGCCACGCATTTTTCCAACCCTGCCAAATTGGAGATTCCATAACCGGAAGCTTGTATCGTCGACAGGTTGGCGACATCCGCTTCGGTTAAGGGTTGGTCGTTATCTCGTTTTTCGAAAACATGTTTACGAACCGCAGCCTCCAACTTTTTGTCTGGAAAAAGCGGCTTGTCCTGAGCACGAATTGTCGTGACTGCGCAGACCAACAATCCAAACAAAAGGCAACGCGTAAAAGTCAGTGTGTTCATGCAATATCTGGGTAATACTTTGAATGGCAACATTGCAGGATTATTCAAAAAAAGGCGAGTGCCAGATTGTGTTGTAACAAACCAGATTCTGCAGATCAGCCTGATCGGGGAGGTTTTGGTGCGGTTTATTGCCTTCCTAGTTTCAACGCGGGCTGCCAGTGAGGCCACATCGCTCCCCAACCCTTTTCTAGGCGAGTGATCTGTGAGCATTCGCCTCCGTCAGACTGCATCACAAAAAGTTGCCTTGATCCTGTTCGATTCGAACCAAAAACGACCCGTTTCCCGTCAGGAGAAAACTGCGGATGATAGTTGAAGGAGTTTGGAGGAGTGGTCGTTAGTTGTTCGGGATTACCGTCGAGTGAAACCCGCATTAATTCTACGCTGGAACCAATCATGGCAGTGTAATAAACCCATTTCCCATCGGGAGACCACAGCGGTACGTCACTACTTCCGCCATGGAAATCCGGCACATCGAAAATGGAGACTACGCCTCGGTAGCCCTGTCGATCAGCGACTTTTCGTAGTCCCGTTCCGTCGCGTCTGACGATGTGTGGATGACAGTTGTAATGCTCCCCTGCGACGAATAATAACCACTCTCCATCGGGCGACCACTGAGGCACAAAATTGAATGCTTTTCCCGTTTCGACACGCTTTGCGTCGGAGCCGTCCGCGCGAGCGATATAGACCTGATAGCTTTTGTGATAGGCGATTTGGGTCCCATCAGGAGAGGCGTTGAATCCATACGCGAACTCCTTCGAACCTGCCGTTAAATCAACCTTGTTTCTCCCATCGAGGTCCATGCTGAAGGGGTGGGAATCACCGTTGATCAGTGCTTGAAAACCCAGCCGATTGGGTTGTTTCGGCCAAAAAAATACCCCAGTGTTATAAAAACTCACCCGATCAATCGCCGTCACGTTGGTTGCCTTCCCGCTTTGGAGATTCACTAAAAGTGTATCATACAACCAGCCTTCCGCATTGAACCGAAACGTTTTTTGCGCTTCTTCCCATGCTCCATTCTCCGGGCTTTCCCAACCATTTCCTAAGATTGCTTGTTCACCATCAGGTGACCACCCTGCGAATTGCGTCCACGTGTTTGGTTTTTGAGTGAACTCCGTCCCCATTCGTTGATGTTGCCTGCCATTCGCTCGCACGATAGCCGCACGCATTGTGACCACATTTGGATGTCGACCACCTTCTAGGTTCGTCCGGTATTCTGTGAAGCCGATCCATCCTTCGCCTTTGATGCTTTTATCTCGCACTGCACCACTCGCGTACATCGGCGCAACGAGAGCAAGCCCGCAGCGGCCCACAAAACTGCGTCGGGAACAGAGTGCTGTTTTTTTAATCATAACATTAAAGTTCTGGGAGGAGTGGTTTCCGAGACTCTAAAGCGGGTTTGCATCGGCACCAAGTACGATGATCCGGAAACTCCAGAGAGATTTGAATGCACTTGGCGGGGATCGATTATTCCACAACAATTTGGTGAGTGAACTCGAAGAGAATTGTCGCTTTCGGTGAGATCATCTGGGACATCCTTCCGACCGGACGGGTGCTCGGAGGTGCCCCTGCGAATTTTGCAGCACGGTTACAGTCCCTTGGTCACCGGGTCTCGCTAGTGAGCCGAGTCGGCCAAGATCAATTGGGTTTGGAGGCCCTCACCCAACTCGAAAGGCACGGCATCGATCTGGGTTTGGTTGGGTTGGATGATCAGCATCCAACCGGCACCGCGACAGTCAGTGTGCAAAGCGATGGCACCCCAGTTTTTCAAATCCAACCAGAGGTCGCTTATGACTACATTCCGCTTACCACTGAAACGATCAACCAAGTTCGCAGTTCAGATTATTTTTGTTTCGGTACGCTTTCACAGCGGAGCTTGGTTAGTCGGGAGACGTTAGTTTCGTTGCTCGCTGATTATCAAGGCGTTCGAGTCCTTGATCTGAACCTGCGGAAGGATTGTTTCGAACGATCCACCATTCTCCAATCGTTGAGATGCGCCGATATTCTTAAACTCAATGCAGATGAAGCCCACTACCTCCGAACACTGCTTAATTGGTCAATGGTTAATAACCTTCAGCTCTCCAAACAGATATTACAGGAATTTGGTTTAGAAGTTTGTCTCATCACGTTAGGGGGCGAGGGAGTGATCGCGGTATCTCAGGAACAGCCTGCTCTCTATGTCCCTGGATTCGAGGTGGAGGTAATGGATACCTGCGGTTCTGGCGATGCTTTCACCGCCGCGTTCCTAGATTCTTACTCAAGAGGTGAAGCCCTGCTCCAGTCATGCCGTGTCGGCAACGCACTGGGAGCTTTGGTTGCAGCAACTCACGGGGCCACTGTCCCTATCTCCGACTCTCAGATCCAGTCGTTACTTCGCTCCCCACAGCCCTGCTGAGTTTTTTTGGGGGGTGCTATTCAGAATAGGAAACCCGTTCAGGTCGAACCTGCCCGGAGGACCAGCGATTCGGAATCGTGGAATAGTGCGTTTGAACCGCGGGTTCAGTGCTGGAATAATTGTATAATCCTGCCGGGTTCGCGAAATGAGATTGTAAAAAAGTGCTAGGAACTACGGTGAGCGGGTCGGGAGAAGCAGCTAGCCACCCTGTTTGATCCTTGGTTGAAGCCAAGGATTCGTCCTGCATCGTTTGTGATACGCGGAAGCCCGCAATCAAAAGGCTCGAAACGACGAACCCATACGTGCAAACCACCACGGGTTTAGTTTCGAAACAATCTACAAACCACTGCCACCACCCTGATTCTCGACGAAGTTCGTCCTTTTGCAAACGCGCGAGAATTCGATCCGGCAAATGTTCCAAATAGCCGGGAGGTGGTTGTTCATGCCGCTTAAGAGAGAGGAGCGACCGTAACCGATCAAATTCGTCTGGGGGCCTGTTTGTCATTGTTCTAAATACTCAGCCAAATAACTTTTCATCTCCTGACGGGCATAAAACAACCTTGACCGCACGGTTCCTGTATTACAATCCATGATTTTACCGATTTCCTCGTGAGAAAGTCCCTGCACATCGTGTAGAGTTATCACGAGCCGATGGGTTTCTGACAATTTCCGCATCCCTGCGTTCAGTTTTTCTTGGAGTTCGGCTAGATTTGCTTCCCGTCTTGGAGTTTTTTCACAAATCAACGCTACGAGATCCGGATCGTGTTCCGCATTAAAATCCAAATCATTCAGGCTCATTTGAACGCGGCTTTTACGCTGCTTCAGGAAATTCAGAGTTTTGTTCACCCCAATTCGATATAGCCACGTGAAGAAACTAGAGTCCCCTTTGAATGATTTGATGGCTTTGTAGGCCTTAATAAAGGTCTCTTGAGCAAGATCGTTAGCGTCCTCATGATTGGAAGTCATGTGGTAAAGAGTCGCGTAGATCCGCTCTTGGTGACGGCGGATCAACTCGTCGTATGCCCGCAGATCTCCTTCTCGAGATCGACTCACCAACGCCAAATCCGTCTCTGGCACTACCTCGTGTTCGGGCGGTTTAACCCGGGCGATCGCAGTCTGTATCATAAAAAATACTCGAACGAACTTCCCTACACTTGGATCTACTCAGCCGTAGACCTTCTCTTTCCAGACGGACTCGAACCCTAACGCGGCCGTTTGATCGGCCAAAAACTCACACACCCCTCGCAATGCATTCGCTGCTTCCGAATTGCGAGGCAACCCCTCCAAGCAGGTCACGCCTCGATCCAGATGATCCCGAATCAAACGTCGTGCATTGGTTAGAACACCTGACCGATGCAAAAGTTCAATTGTTTCTTCAAAAAACTCGCCGTCCCAGTTCTCCAATCGCTTTATCAACCGCTCACGGTCTGCTCGGTTCAAGGATTTCAACGCTTCTAGAATCGGAAATGTGGGTTTTCCACTCGCCAGATCGGTGCCCAGCGATTTTCCGACTACCGACTCCGTCCCGAATAAATCTAAGCAATCATCATAAATCTGGTAGGCCGTTCCAAGGGTCATCCCGAAGGCACGTAACGAAGCCCGTTCCGATGGGGAAGCACCAGAAAGGAATGCGCCCATTTCACAAGATAAAGCGAACAGTTCGCCTGTCTTCATGCTCAGGGCCTGTAAATACTCTTCAAGGCTGATGTTGAAGTTATGGCGTTGGTGCGTTTGGATAATCTCTCCCGTGCAAACTGCCTTCGTGGCGGTGGCAACGGCGCGGCAGACTTCCGCTGTTGAAAAATTGGACGCAAGACGGAGGGCTTGCGCGAAGAGGCAATCTCCAACCAATACAGACCGCTGGTTCCCCCAATTCGCCGCTAGGGTCGGGCGGGATCGCCGCACCTCAGCTTCGTCCATCACATCGTCGTGAACCAATGTCGCGAGGTGGACCATTTCGATCATCACCGCAACATCCACCAACGCATCGGAAGCGGGGCCGAACACCGCTCCACTGAGTGCGAGTAACGTGGGTCGGATTTGTTTGCCTTGATTGCTCAAGGCGTAGTGCGCGTATTCGCGGATGGCGGGGTGGAACTCTTCAACTTGAGAAGATAACCCCCTTTGAACTCGGATCAGAAACGGTTCGACGGGACCCGTGATTCCGCGCCAAGCTTCTACCACGTTCAACGGCGGCAGGCTTGTTGCGGAGCGGGGAATTGTATTCCGAATGTCAGCCAGCATGCCGAATCAGCCTAAGGCGAGATACGCCCCGAGTCAAATGAGCATTGGTCCGTTTCTCGATCCAGAATCGGAAAACATTCCTTGAAATTGCAGTCGTTCAATGCTTCCATCAATGGGATCCGTTGACTGATCCAAAAAAAACTGATCCGATGGGAAAAACCACGAACCCAGCAAAGGGAAAAGATATTCCGAGCAATTACATGTTGCAACAGAGGGCTTTACGACATGTTTCGATGCTAGCGGCTTCCATCGGCGTCGCTCTTAGTGGGGAATCTCACGGGATGGAAGCGAGTGACGTTTTGGTTTATGACATCGGCCCGCTCACGTTGCGTCCGATGCTGGATCTGAGCGAAACGTTTAATGATAACGTGCTGTTTCGTGGTAAGGATTTAGCTGCTGACTTTGTTTCTTCCGTCTCTCCGGGCGTCAAGCTTCAGCTAGGTCAACGTGGTGCGAATCTGATTTCAGCGAGTTATCAACACGATGAAATCTTTTACGCCCAAGAGAGTCAATTGAACGCAGGTCAAGATCACTTCGGCACAAGCGTTCGTTATTTGGGCAGCCGTCTTTCAGTGGACGGGAGGGATCAAATCGATTCGATATCCAGCGTGCTCGGCGGCGGATACAGCTCCCTTTCTGGTGTTTTGGTAGATCGAGTCACCGTTTCAGATCGATACACGGTTGGTTACGAAATCACCGAGAAAACCAGAGCATATCTCGCAGGCAACTTTGGATTGACGGATTGGGGTAAAAACGGGACCACTCTTTTTGATTCCACCTCGTTTGGTGGCACGGCTGGTTTTCAGATTAAGGCCTTTTCCAAAACGAGTTTTTTTGGCGAACTTTATTATGGAGAAACTGCTTTGGAGGCCAACAACGCTCGTAAAGAGAGACCGCAAGCAGATTTCATAGGCGGATTTCTCGGTGCCCGTGGGGATTTTACGGATCGTCTGACGGGTTCTGCAAAGGTCGGCTACGAAACGCGAAATTTCGGACTTCAGGACACGGGAGCCCCAGTCGTAGAGATGGAAGTTTCCTTCCATCGAACAGATAGAAATGTATTCACGCTGAGTTACCAGAGGAGCCAAGAAGTGTCCATGGATTTGACTCCGCACGTTTATACTGCAGATTTAGCCACTTTTGGTATCTCCCAGAACATCGGAGCTGCTGACAAACTCCGGGCTCAATTCGGCGTCACTTACGGAATGAATGCCTTCGACCCAAGCCTCAATTATCCGTTGCGGAATGACACTTATTATCGCGTAGGAACGGTTTTAACCTACAATTATAAACCTTGGTTGGCGACGTATGCCAGTTACGACTTCAACAAGTTCGGAAGCGACCTTCCTGCGTTAATCGATTACGCGCAAAACAGGGTAACGATTGGCATGAAGGTGGGTTTTTGAGTTATGAATGATTTTTGTAGGAAATGGATTGTAGTTTTTGCCTTAGCGGTCTGCCAATTGGGGGCTTTGTTGCCCCAGAGTAGGGCGGACGTGAGCGCAGATTATAAAATCAGCCCGCTGGATAACATCATCATCGACGTAGTAGGAGAGAAGGACCTCAATCGTGAGGTGAGGGTCAGCAGCGGAGGCACAATCACTTTTGCTTGGTTAGCGAACGTGGAAGTCAAAGGGAAAACGGCCTCCGAAGTAGAACAGATTCTGCGTGAATTATTAGACCGTGATTACCTTGTTGAACCCACGGTGATGGTGGCGGTTAAAGATTATAGAAGTCGGGAGGCAACCGTCCTTGGTCCTGTCGGAAAGCCTGGGGCAGTAGCACTGCCGGGTGAACAAAAATTGAACATTGTCGAGGTCATCGCGCGGGCGGGAGGGATGACCAAATTCGCCAACGAGAATAAGATTAAATTTACCCGTGCCGGAAAGACGCAGACGTTGAGCTTAGAAGAACTTAAGAAAGTAGTAGAGCCTGAAAAGACCATTTTTGTGGAACCAGGTGACTTGATCGAAATCACCGAACGTGTGTTCTAATCCCGGATCCACAATGACATCAAATCAACCGAACCAAGCTGAGAGCCAATCAAATCAACTTCCAGAAATTGACATTCGTCATTACTGGCAAGTGTTATTGGAACGTCGTTGGTTAGCACTCACTGCTTTCTTACTCATCCTTCTTCTCACGGCGATCTATCTGCTTCGTGCGACGAAGATTTATTCAGCATCTACCCGGATTCAAATCAACCGCGAATCGGAAAACATTCTGAACATGAAGGATGCGTTCGCAATGGAAGGTCGGGAAATGGACTACCTTGCGACTCAACATAAAAACCTACAGAGCTACTCCTTGCTCCAGTCGGTTGCAACGACACTCAAGCTTACCAATGATATCCGGTATTCAAATTCGTTGGATGTGGCACTTTCACTTTTTCAAGATGTTACGATCACGCCGGTTCGACTAAGCCGATTGGTCGATGTGAAGGTCGAACATTCTAACCCTGAAAAAGCCGCTCAAATTGCGAATGCGCTGGCCAAAACATTTGTTGAAAACAATTTGAAGCAGAAGAGCCAAGCATCAGTGGAGGCGGTGGCTTGGTTAAAAACACAAGTCGAAGAATCGAGGGATAAAGTCCAAAAGTCAGATTCCGCCGTGCATGCATACCTCACCAATTACAACGAGGTTTCCTTGGAAGAAGGCGAAAATATTGTCCGAC
>SXGS01150487.1_pt1 | contig 13247 bp, 11 predicted proteins | sample 3174681 | NCBI WGS metagenome assembly SXGS01 (sample SAMN11356861, study PRJNA531348) | freshwater metagenome | isolation source: freshwater sample F1-80 | place: China: Fuxian Lake, Yuxi | collected 2017-12-25
GTTTGGCCGCGGTGGCTTATGCCCCGCAGCCAGCTTCCGCCCAGCCTGCACCGTCACGAGCAACCTGCGAAACACCAGCCCCTGCCGACCCTGCGCCACCACCCCGTCCAGCATGCACAAATGCAAATGCACGTGTGAGTTCAGCGTCGCGCCAAAGCGGTGCACAAACAACACCCCGCCGCTGCGGCCTGCCGCGGACGTGCTTGTGCTCGCTCCCGCTGTCGCGCACTGCACTTCACGCATCGCGATCCCCGCCACCCGCTTCAAGCAGTCTGCATAACGGTCTAATAGTAGCGCACGCGCTCCGGAAATACCACCACCCACTGCCGTACTGCCGCTGCTGGAAATACATGCTCCACCATGTGCGCCGCCGTCTCCACCATGCGCCGTGTGTTGCAGCCCGGGCACATCCCGCGTCCCTTGCACGAATACGCTACCCGAACTTCCTTCCCGCACTGCTCACACCGCGCCCGCGCAAAGCCGTGCGCCAGACTGCCGCACTCTAAAAACTCGCGCAGGTCGCGCTCCACGTATCCCGGCACCGGATCTATCACCCAATTTGCGCCTGCAACCAGCCTACCCGCGCGCCGCTGCTGCAGCCACGTCTCCAAATTCTCACGCACCACTTGATACGCCGCACTCCGTTCCGGCCACCGGCGTTTATACACCGAGGCCCGCTTCAACTTGCAATTACTGCCTGCGTGTGTCCCCGGCGCACCTGCAGCGCTGCTCATCAATGGGGTTTGCATAATTCAATAAGATGGCCGACGAATAGAGAGTTTATTTTGCCACCACCATCCAGCTTGCGTTGCAAGCCGAGAACGGGACGGTTCGCTTGATCGTGCATGATGACGGACAAGGTTTCTCTCTCGACGATGCCGAAAGGAGTGAACGATTTGGTCTGCGCGGCATGCGCGAGCAAGCCGCTTTGGTTGATGGCGGGTTAAGGGTGGACAGCTCATTAGGGCAGGGGACGACTCTGGAGTTTGGGGTGACCGAGTGACAGGATGAGCCAAATGATAAAGGAGTTGATCTGCAACGACCTAGAAATCGCCCGTTAGGGATTGAGCATGATCCTCGGCTCGGTGGCCGACCAGAGGGTGGTTGGGGCGATAAGCAAGGGCGAAGAGGTGGTGCTGATGGATTTGAAGATGCCGGTGATGAACGGGCCCCAGCCACGCGCATCATTCGCCAGCGTTGTTCCGATGTGCAGGTGTTGGTGCTCACCACTAATGACGACGATTGGCTCTTCGACGCCATCCGTGCCGGCGCATCGGGCTATCTGCTCAAAGACACCCGCCCTGCCAATCTGCTGGCTACGATTCGCAACGTGGCGCGGAGCAAGTCACCCGTCGATCCGACCGTGGCTGGCAAACTTTTGCAAGCGGTGTCACAGCAGCAGACCGTATCCAACCCTGCCGTTGCCGAGTTGTTGAGCGAACGCGAGATCGGGTTTCTGAGCAATATGGCGCAGGGTCTTTCCAACAGCGAGATCGGCGAAGAGGTGGGTCTCTCCGAGGGGACTGTGCGCAACATGATCAGTCAAGTCTTCTCAAAACTAGGGGTCGCCGATTGCACATAGGCCGTTGTCGTGGCGATTCGCTATAAATTGATCAAGCTCAATGAGCTTTGATGGCGTCGAATCCACCCTTTCGTTCGCTGTTGATGGCGTCGATCAGCCCTTTAATATAGCCGATGGCAAAGATTTTGCCACGCACCATGTATCCGGGGGTGTCGTTGGATTCGCCTTCCATCGTGGGGGCATGATCCGGTCGCATAGGGCCATCGAAACCTATGTCGGCATAGGCGCGCATGGCAGCAGCCATGTCGGTCTTGCCTTGATCATGGAAGGTCTCTTCAAAGACGGGCACGCTGCCACGTACATCGCGAAAGTGGGCGAAGAAGAGCCTCTGGCGCGCCCCGAAGTAGCGAATTGCAGCAGGAATATCGACATTGCCCATAGCGGCGAAGTTGCCCTGACAAAAGGTGATGCCATTGTAGTCGCTGGGCGCCATTTCGATGACCCGTTGAAAGGAATTCATATCACGAATAATCCGAGCCAGGCCGAGTACGGGCGACATGGGCGGATCATCGGGGTGGAGCGCTAATTTGACCCTGGCTGCCTCCGCCACCGGCAGCACCCGCAGCAGGAAATAGCTGAAATTCGCCCACATTTGTTCGTCGGTCGTTTTACCGGCATAGGTCAACGGAGCGTTGGCCAGTTGCGCAGCGTCGAACTTGGTGACGAGCGCGTCGCCACGGCCGCGCAGCGAGGTGGAGGTGCGCAGCCAGTTAAAGATCGCCATAAAGTTATAACAATAAATAGGGATGCCAGCGCGGCCCATGTTGGTTATGCTTTCACAGAGGCGCGCTAGGTCTTCATCGCGACCGGGCAGGCCAAGCGTGATGCGATCCGATAATTGGTAGCCTTCGATGACCGAAAGGGTCAAGCCGGCGTCTTTGACCCGTTGACGAAGGTGCAGCAGATCGATATAGCTCCAAGCAGGGCCCTGGATCCGTTCGGGCGCCATGGACACACCAGGCATCGTGGTGACTACATCGGTCATACCCATCTGTTTGGCCAGCCGCATGTCTGCTTCGGCCAGCGGTCGAGAAACCATCGCAAGTCGTATCATATGCCTCCATGAGTAAGGGATGAGGGGTGAGTGAGCTTATCGAATTCATTTAGTGCCCGTCACCCCTCCAAAAATCAATAAACCACCTTGGGCGGAAACCACAGATCCTTTGGAGCGCCTGGATATTTTGCCACCGCAGCCTCATTGAGTTCGATGCCGAGACCAGGTTTAGTGGGTAGCGGGATATAGCCATTTTGAACTAGCAGCGGCTGGTCAACCAGTTCGTGCGCTAGGGTGCGAGTGTGCACCGACTCGGTGATGAGAAAGTTGGGGGTGCAAGCGGCGAATTGCACGACCGCTGCCAGTGAGACTGGCCCATTGGGATTGTGTGGGGCGACCGTCACCCCACACGGCTCGGCCATTGCCGCGATCTTGCGCAGCTCGAGGATGCCGCCAGCGTGGCAAACATCCGGCTGGATCACATCCACCAGCCGGTCACTGAGCAGCGGCCAAAAACCCCAGCGCGTAAAGTAGCGCTCACCGGTTGCCAGCGGTACGTGGACCTCGGCGCGCACGCGCGCCAGCATCTCGTTGTTGTCCGAGGGAACAGGCTCCTCGAAAAAGAGCAGGTCGAACGGTTGCAAGGCACGGGCGATCTTGATCGCTGCCTGCGGACCAAAACGCCAATGGCCATCGACTGCTATATCGGCCTTTTTGCCAATGGCAGCGCGCACGGCTTGCATACATTGGATTGCATATTCAAGCGTGTCGGGCGTGATCGTGAAAAAGTCCTCGCGAAAGGGGTCAAACTTGAGGCCGGTAAAGCCCAACTTTTCCACGGCATAGGCCGACGCTTCGCCGCATTCTATTGGTGTGGTATAGGGGCCAGGCCAAGTATATGCGCGGATCGCATCGCGCACAGGTCCACCCCACAATCGATACACTGGCGTGTTGTATACCTTGCCGGTGATGTCCCACATCGCCTGCTCCAACCCGCTGATTGCCGTGAAATCTGTGACGCCTTTCCAACACGAGGTCATGTGCCATTTGCGCCAGTGTAGCTCAATGTCGAGCGGGTTCTTGTCGATCAAGTTGCGCGCCAGCTCCTGGATGGCGCCGATCACAGAAAGCTCCTTGCCCTCCAGCGTCGCCTCGCCTACGCCCTCAATGCCCTCGTCGGTATAAATTTTGACAAAGACGTAGTTGCTGGCGCCAAAATCGACCATAAAAGTTTTAATGTCGGTAATTTTCATGTGTGCCTTCCTATTGATAGACAACTATGTTACGCTGTCAAAAGCGCTACATACGGCAAAAAACGGCTTCGAGCTTGCCGAGTACGACCTCAAGTTCCGCGGCGCGGAGGCGCTCTCGGGTACGAAGCAATGGGTTATCTCCGACCTTGCTATGGAAGCCCTACAGAATCTGAAGATGGTGGAAGCCGCCCGCTCCGAAGCGAAACGTCTTCTCGAAGAAGACGAAATGCTCTCGCACTACCCACTCCTCCAATCACACCTCGCCTCCCGCAAAAAAGAGGAGATTCATTTTGAATAACATTCCAACATTCTTGAGAATGTTGGAATGTAAAAGACTTTGTGTGCCGTCGAGAACGTAATCCGCTTTTGCGTGCGGCTGGTGTTCTTCAATAGCTTTCTGTTCTTCGGGCATCCACACTTCCTTCCACTGCTTTGAGTTGTCTATGCCGTCTCGTTGTATATCTCTCGCGACCCCTCTCTCGCACCCGACTTCTGCCGGACACTCTATCCATATACTGAAATCATAGTATTCACGAAGAAGTGGATGAAGTGCGAGTACTCCTTCAACAATAACAATGCCTCCAGGTTCTATCTCGTGCTGCTCTGCAAGCTTTCCTGCTTTCTGGTCGAAGCGCTGATAATTCGCTTTCTCATTCTTTTTCAACGGTAGGATTACATCACTCAAAATCCGCTCTCTATCTGCGCCTTGTATCGGGTATGCAAAGTCGTCTAAGTGAACGACTGTTACGTCCGGCAATTGCTTAACGAGCTGTTCAGCAAGCGTACTCTTCCCTGAACCACCACGACCGTCAATTGCAACGAGTAGTGTTTTACCTTCAGGCTTTAATGCACTTACTATTCTTGATAATTCAGAAATTATTATGTGCATAATGATCCGCCCGCTTGGACTCGAACCAAAAACCCTCCCGATATAAGCGGGATGCTCTAACCATACCCTGCCTCGCAGAACTCCAGGTAGTTCTAGCCGCAGGCGTTTCAAAAGTCGTAGATTGCCCGTCTTTCGTGAACGGCGGCGCGATATAGATGCCGACGGTTTTCATGGCTTTTCCTTAGTCCAGTCCATGCGCCCGATCGAGTGGCGCAGCTCCGCGAGCCAGGCGTCCGGGGTAATCGGCAGCGGCAGCGGTGGGTTCGAGTTGGGGCGGATCGTCGCGGCCAGACGCGCGGCGCCGTCGCGGTCGAGCGCGGACGGCAGCGGCGGCAGTCGATCGGCGATGGGAAGCTGCTCTCTCCAGTAGCTGTGGTTGTCCAGCCAGACCAGCACGTCGGTCAGCGCGTCGGCGTCAGCGGGGTGCGCGACGAGACGCGCGAACTCGGCCAGCAACTCTCTCGGGTCACGGTCCGGGTTCTCCAGAAGCTGCCCGAACGCGAACGTGTTGGAGAGCTGGAGCCACGGCAGGTAGAGGTTGCCCATCACGGCGTCGATCCCGGCATCCCGGAGGGTCTGGAGCAGCGCCCGGAGGTAGCGGACCTCGCTGTGGACGATGCCCCAGGCTCGGGGCCGGTACGGGTCGTCATCTACCACAAAGTGGGTCCACGCCAAGGTTGGGCATCTGGCGGCGCGCACCGATGCCAGGTCGTCGGCGGTAGGAAAGCGCGGGGTGTTCGCCCGGCCGCCGTACGCGTCGAAGCAGAGCGGCCGGTAGAGGTGGTGGCAGGGCAAGCCGAGGCCGACGTTTTCGGGCATCGTCTCCAGCGCTGCGATGACGGCTCGGGTGCCGACGATCTCCTGGTCGAAGACGTTGCGCCAGCCGTGGGGCACGGGGTCGGGACCCCAGTACGAGATGCACCAGGTGTTGGCGTAGAGGGTCTTGTCCGGGACCGCTTCGGCCAAAGCGCGGACATAGCGCAGGTAATCGGGGACGCCGCACTGGCCGCAGGTGCAGCCACCCCAATCCGCCGCGAACTCCTCGAAGAAGTCGGCGTTGCGGTACGTGTCGATGTAGAAGAGCGCGTTGGCGAGCGAGCGCTCGAAGTTACCGGGAACGCGCGGGCAGAGGTTGACCGCGCGGTCGCATAGCTGGTCGCCGGGCTCCCGGCCGTAGGGCACCGTGCTGACGACCGTGTTGGTGAGCAGGTAGCCGAACTCCATCCCTAGTTCGTGGGCGAGCTGGAGAATCGCCTGCCGGTCGGCGATCTTGCGTCGCTCCAGGTCGGTCGATGGCACGCGGTTGAACTCGAGCATGGTCGCGAACTCGATCGTGTCGATCCCGCAGGCGTGGAGCCACCGGATCTGCCGCTCCCAGGCCGCGTGGTCCCAGCCCAGTGGCGCGTGGCCAGGCCGGTCGCACGCAAACCCGTCGTGGAAGTAGATCCCGCGCCGTTTGAATCCGCTCACGGGGCCACTGCCCAGCGCAGGGTTCGGATCTCCCACGGTTTCAGGGCAAGCGTGACCGATCCGCCCGGGAGCAGCGGCGTGGTGATCGTGGCATCGACCGGCGTGTCGGCGAGCTGAACCAACCGCACGACCCAATCGCCGCCCTCACGGTAGAGCCCGGTGAGCTGGAGGGACAGTGGCGCGACCCGGACCTCCGGGGCGACGCGCGGGACGCTGCCCGATGGTGCTTGGCGCACCGGGCGGACGAGCGCCGGCTGGCGCACCGCCTGCGAACGGCCCGGCAGCGACCCCTCCCCGCGGACGGCGAGGCTCCAGCGCAGGGTGTGCGCTCCCCGTCCGGTCAAAGTGCTCTGCTCGACCTGCCCCTCCCAGACGTCCTGAGTGACCACGCTGTTGATCAGCAAGTGCTCCAGCCAGTCCTTGCCCGGCAGCTTGCGCCAGTAACGGTCGGTGTTTTGCGTGACCAGCGCGAAGTCGCCGCACGCAACGAAGCTTTTCGCGTAGAAGAGACCCGCGCGCGTCCGCTCCATGCTGTGGGGGCTGACCCGATGGTCGTCGCCGTAGGGCTCGTTATCCGGGTCGCGCGCTTCGAGTCCGAACGGAATGTCGGCGAAGAGCTTCGCATCGGCGGGCAGCGGCACTCGCACGGCGAGGAAGCCGTCGACTCCCGGCCAGTCCAGCGTCAGGGCAAAGTCGATCTGCGGCGTGCCGTCGTGCAGGGTGGTGACCAGCGTCACGGGGATGCCGGCGACCGCGCCCACGCGGACGCAGCGCCAGCGCACAGGGCCGGACTCGACGTACTCGATCGACTCCCAGATAACGCCCTCCTCGCCGACGATCGGACCGACGTGCAACGGCCCCTGAGTCACGGCGACACGGCTCAGGACCAGGCTCCCCCACTCGGTCTCGTTCGCGGCGTGCGCCTCCTCGAAGCCGGAGATCGTCGTCAGCCGGTGCGCGTCGTCGAAGATCAGGCGGATCTGGCCGTTGTCCATCACGGGCTCGATCGGGTTCGCGGACGGCGCGGCCTCGGCGGGAACGGCGCGCAGAACGGCCCTGCCCAGCGGCGGCAGCGTGACGTTCGCCACCACCTCCAGCTCGGGAAAGCCGCCCTGGCCCGACGACGCGTCGATGACCTGGGTCGGCAGAGCGTTGCCGTCGGCGTCGGCGAGCGTGAGCGGCCAGGTGTCGCAGAATTTACTCAGATGGACGGTCACCGGCTCGGTCCGTTCGTGCGCCAGCGGGTTGAAGACGACCGCGATGGCGTCGGCAGGGAGTTCGGCGGCTTCGGTGAGCCGGGTCAGCGCGGCGTCCCGGAGGCGCTCCGCCGCCTGCGTCACCTGCTCGGCCAGACCCCGGATGTGGGCGAAGTCGGCGCGGTAGAGCCACTGGGTCGCGTGGGCACAGGTCAGCAGGTGGTCCTTCCAGAGCGCCTCCAACTCGTCCTCGGGGTAGTCGAAGCCGGCGAGGCTTGCCAGTGCAGCGAAGCGCTCAGCCTGGAGCAGCCGCGCATCGTTCTCGATACGGACGACCGCTAGGCCCTTCTCACCGTTCCAGGCCGCGTTGTAGGCGACATCGCAGGTATCGAGCGGCCCGTCGATGGTCGGTAGTTGCGTTCGGAACGCTTCCAGAACGGCGAACTGCTCGACCGGGGTCGCGAAGAGCATCGGGGCGGATTCATTCTCGTTCCAGCGGGCGACCAGACCGCCGATATCGAACGGGCGATCGTCGAGCCGCCGGCCGGGGCGGGCGTCGTCGGAGCCGTGCGCGACCCAGAGGTGCGGCGCCACGGAGTAGCGCGACCGCTCCTCCAGATCGAGATCCCAGAACGCGGCGAAGACCTCGTTCCAGTCGCCCTCACGCGGCGTTTCGAGCGCGCGATAGGTGTCGGGGATATACCACTGCCCGCCGTAAAGCCCGCGCGAGGTGAGCACTTCCGAGCCGTCGGCGCCACGCCAGACGAACTCGTTGGGGATGCCTTTGAGGCTCAGCGCGCCGTAGGGTCTCCAGATTCGCAGGTAGCGGTAGCCGGCCTGCGTCAGAAGCTGCGGAAGCTGCGAGTGCCCCGTGGCGACATCGATCGCGTCGCCATGGACCGAGAGGTCGGCTTCGGGGAAGATCTCGCTCCAGAACTGCCGCCCGATCGCCAGATTGCGCACGAAGCTCTCATCGCCGACCATGTGCGGCCGCACGTTCGAGTACCCGCCGCAGACCGCGATCTGTCCGGCAGCGATCCGCTCGCGCAGTTCCGGGATGCGGTCGGGGCAGTGTGCGGCGAAGGCCGAGAATTGGCAGGCGACATTGTCGAAGTACCAGCGGAACGAGTCGTCGTCGCGCAACCGATCCAGGACTTCGCAGAAGACCAGGGCGTAGCGCTTCTCGTGCCAGTGGCGGGTGTGTACCCAGGCCCAATCCGAGTGGCTGTAGGGAACGATCGAGACGCGTGCTCCGGCCAGCCGCGTTCGGATTGCGGCGGCGCGCTCGCCGACCGCCGCCGACTCCCTTCCGCGCAGGATCGCCTCCTCCCGCAGACGCTCCGTCAGGGCCGTCCCCCCGTCGCCTCGGACCGTCGCCACATCGTCGTCGAGCCAGCCGAAACCGACCAGCGCGCCGGAGTTCGGGTCGCACGCCTGAAGCTTGAACGTCGGCTGCAGCAGAAACACGCGGGCGTCACCGGGATCGTGGCGCGCGTAGAACGGCGCGAAGGCATCGAGATCGCGCAGGGTCAGCGGCGCGAGCGTGACAGCATGGTCCATCGAGAGCCCTATCGTTGGTGGTTGTAGTAGTCGCGGGTGAAGGCGGTCAGGTGGTCCAGGCACGACTCGATCAGGACCCGGCCTTTCTCCGCGCTCGAGCCGTGCGGGTCGCCCAGCAGGCCGGTCTTGCTCGGGTGATAGTTCCACGTCGACCAGAACACTTTGGTCGAGCCGATGAAGTTGTCGCCGGCGACATAGTCGGTGTGGTAGGTGACGTGGTCGACATCGGTGTAGAGCGACGTGTCGATCTCGTAGCCGGAGTGGAGCATCACCGACGTTTCGTCCTCGCCGCCGTGGATGCTGCCTCCCGCCGCTCCGGTCCGAACCGCGTTGTACTCCTCCGAAAAAATAGGAAATTCAAGCCCACAAGCACTCGCAAATTATAAGCACTGGGTCCGCAGTTGTCAAGTCCCACTCTGCGCTAACCTGCACCCCGCCATTACCTAATATTCAATAAACACTTTTGTTCGATGTTCCAATAGGCAAGATCAGCGCAACACGCGGAAATTACCCAACTTGTACAGGCCACCATTGGCAGTCCCTAATATTCAGTGCGCTCCGCCAGCAGCTGCACTACACCCACATATGCTCCGCTTCGTTTGCCATTCCTACAGCGCAGAATTACCAACCCGACGTCTGGCTCTCACCCGAGTGCTTCGCCTCGCCCTCTCTCACTATTTGGCTCGTTCCTCGCCGTGAGAGAGGGAACTCTCACCCTGACCCTCTCTCGCCCGCGAGGAACGAGCGCTCCCAGTGAGAGCCAGAGGCGGGCGAGAGCCGGTATGTTCTCAATGCTCTCCCGCGCTACTCCGACACCTCGCGCAGGGCGGCCAGAAGCCGCGGCGTGAAGCTTTCCCCCTGCTTCAAAGCGTCGGCGACGTACTCGTAGGCGGTCCCGGAGAAGCCGCCCGCCGGGAGGACGAAGGGGTTGAAGACGGTATCCAGAGCCGCATCGACCGCCGGCGCGCCGATCCTGCGCAGAGTTTCGTCCAGTTCCGGCCACCACCACGAGTTTTCATAACCGTGCCGCGCCTGCCACGCCGAAGCCGTCTCTGCGAAAGCGCGGACCAGAGCGCGCGACGGCGTACCTGCGGCCTCGCGCAGTTCCACATAGGCGGCCTGCATCCGCAGCTGCATCGCCAGATCGGTCAGAAACCGGCGCGGGCTTCCAAAAAGCAGTCCTTCCAGCCGGCCGGGATGCAAGGCACTGTCGGGAACGGCGTCGAACGCCTCGGCGTGTGCGCGCATCGCGGCGGAGTCATCGCCGGCAAGCGCCTGCCAGCCCGCGACGATCGTGGCGCCCTGGCCGGGGATCAAATCGTCGGCGAAGGCGATGTAATCGCTCTCCTGGATGGGAAGGCCCTGCGCGCCCCGGGCGAAGGCGAACGTGTTGGGAAGCTGGACACAGTGGGTCTGGGCGTTGCCAATCACTCCGCGCGGGCCCGGCGCGTTTCCGCCCTCCCAGGCGCCATCGCCGCCGAAATTCGTCCGCGGGAACGACGGCTCCCCTTCGATCCGCCCGTAGTTGAGGCTGATCACCCGGTCCGCGATCCTCAGCTTCTGGGCGACCGACCGCCCGTTGGCAATCCCCCAGGGTTCCGGGGCGGCGGCGTTCAGGAGCGTCAGAACCTCCTCGGTTTCGTTGTCGGTGGAGAACGAAAGGACGCCCGTCTCATAAAAGCGGTTGTAGCCCAGCCACCCGGCGTGTATCCAATAGACCAATTCGATCCCTGAGCGTAGTTCGTCGAAAAGCCGCCGATGACGCAGGAGCAGATCGACGAACTCCTGATTGGTCGAGCCGGGATACCCGCCAGGATCGCTGTCGATGATGGTGATGCCATCCGCGTGACGCAGCGGGTGCAGCACCTTTTCCCGGCGCGCCAGTAGGGCGTCCATGGCGGCAGGATCGCCCGGATCGACCCGCTGGTCGCAGTAGAAGAAGTGGCGTTTTTCAAAGGGAACCGCCGCCGCTTCGTCATCTTTGGCCGCGACATTGGGGCAGAGCGCGAGGTAGACCCGCAGCCCAAAGACGCGCTGGAGGGTCGCGATGACCTCCTCCATCTTCGCCAGGTGCGCAAGATCGCTCGGGGTCTGTGGGTCGGGCATGAACTCGACCATGGGCCAGAGCAGGATCGTGTTAAAGCCCAGCTTCGTCAGACCGTCGGCATAGCCGCGCCAATCGTCGACCGTCCAGGTGCGGGCGCAGTAGGGACGATTGTAGGGCCAGTGCTGGTGGACATACATTCCCACCATCTTATCGGCGGTTGCCATTGGTAGAACTCCTTAAAGAAATAGGACTTTCAAGCCCACAAGCACTCGCAAATTGTAAGCGCTGGGCCCGCAGTGGTCAAGTCCCCCTCTGCGCTAACCTACACCCTGCAATTACCTAATGGTCAATGATCACTTTTGTTCGATGTTCCAATCAATGTTCCAATAGGCAAAATCAGCGCAACAAGCTAAAATTACTCAGCTTGTACAGGCCAGCATTGGCAGCCCTAAACATTCAGTGCGCTCAGCGAGAAGCTGCACTACGTCTACAGATGCTCCGCTTCGTTTGCCGTTCCTACAGCGCAGAATTACCAACCCACTGTCTGATCAAACTCCAGTTCCGGGATCGGATATGCATCCGCATCCGCATCCGCATGCGCACCCGCATCAGCCACCAACCTATGGTGCCCGGCTTCCGCTGTTAGGTTTGCCGTATGGTCAACCTCAATTTCGGGGATTGCCTCCACCGCTTCTGGCGCAATCAGCTACTGTGCATTTACCTCCCCCGATAGTGAGCGCGCGGGTGCGATTGCCGGTGCCGTTGTCGGCGGGCCGGCATGAGCCAGTATCTGCCACACCGTCGCCGGCTATATGATAAAGCCAATCAGGCGCACCCGCCCGCCGCACCCCTTGCACTTGAGCGCAACCACCCCGCAGATGCGCGCCAGCAACTGCGCCCACAAATATCGCGCCGAGCGTCCGGCCCGCGGAGCGCCGCTGTCTGCGCGCACTGGTCCAGTCTCCACTGCTTTGAGGTGTGGCCACTCCACCTTATGCAAATGGTTACACCATCAGCCCGTAGCTTTTGATCACCGCAAAACTCCCTGCATCAAGCAACTGCACTCCGTTTTGCGTACCCGCTAGGATTCCTTCGGCTGCGGGGGTCAACACCAACGCAGCTTCGCTGCCAGCCACCGGCTGCCACGCATTACCGTCAACTGAGCACCACAACTGCTCCTCGTCGCTAAGCAGCCAGCCACCGTCCAGTGCTGCGAGGGAATTGATGCGAGAGGGTGCATCCGCCACCAGCGCAAAAGTCAGCCCGCTGTCTGCCGAGCGCCAGAGACCCTGCTCTTCCGTCCCAGCCAGTACCAGCCCGTCGCTGTGAAAGGAGTGCGAAATAGCAGTGCTCAGGTAAGCCGCATCCGGGGAGTCGGAGCGCTTCCAGCCACGGCCGCCGCTGGGCGAGCGGTAGATGCCTTCCTCCGTCCCGGCAAAGACCATCTCGCGCCCCGGCCAGCGCGCCGCGGTGTCGAGAGCTGCCCACGCCAGGCTGAGAACCGTATAGTTGCCAAGGCCGTAGTTGCAGGGCGCCCAGCGTTGGCCGCGGTCGGTGGAGCGCAGAACGCCATCGCCATCAGTCCCAGCCAGTAGGACAGCGGTGTGAAAAACGTCCGGGTGGGGGGCCACGCATAACGCTGCTTTCGTTGCGCCACCAGTCCATGCCGCCTGCCACTGCTTGCCACCGCGGTGGAGATAGGCCACTCCGTGCGGGCCGCCGCCCACCAGCAGCCTGTCATGGATGGCAGAACAGACGGTCAGCCGTTCCATCGGCTGGGAAGTGGGCAGCAGAGTGCCCTCCTTCAGGGCAAAGAGTCCATGGGGTCCCGCAGCCCAGCGCTGCTCCACCTGAGCGGAAATTGAAAGAATGATCGCCATAATTTAGGGACTCAAACTCAGCTGGGGCTTCTTGTGATAAACAATTGCGTCGGTACTGAGTGCCATCAGCGCGGTGCTGACTGCCGTGCGCAGGACAGTCTCCACCACACCGGCCACGTCGAGGACGCCGCACTCCAGCGCGTTGCCCACTCTCTTCTGCAACACGTCGTAGGTCGCGCGCGACCCCGCCTTCGCCACCTGGTCAATAATCACGCCCGGCGCAGAGATGTGGGCGTTGACCAGAATCTGGCGCAGGGGCGCAGCCAGTGCCTCGTGGATCAGCTTCACGCCGTATTGGGCGTCGTCGTCGAACTTAATGGTTTTGAGCGCAGCGCGGGCGTGGAGCAGGGCCGCGCCACCGCCCGCCACAACACCA
>SXGS01418760.1_pt1 | contig 13247 bp, 16 predicted proteins | sample 3174681 | NCBI WGS metagenome assembly SXGS01 (sample SAMN11356861, study PRJNA531348) | freshwater metagenome | isolation source: freshwater sample F1-80 | place: China: Fuxian Lake, Yuxi | collected 2017-12-25
GGCGAACATGGAAATGCCGCCGTGCAGCTTGGCGATGTTGTTTATCAACTCCATGATCACGACGGTCTTGCCAACTCCCGCGCCGCCAAAGGCCCCGACCTTGCCGCCCTTCAAAAACGGACAGATCAAGTCGATCACTTTGATCCCTGTGGTCAGGATTTGAGGCGACGTCGACTGATCTACGAGCGGTGGCGCGAGGCGGTGGATCGGATTGTATTTATCCGCCTTGACAGGGCCTTGCTCGTCGACGGGATCGCCGGTCACGTTAAAAACCCGGCCCATGACCGCTTGGCCGACGGGCATGGAAATGGGCTTTCCAGTGTCTAAGAGCTCCATGCCGCGCTTGAGTCCTTCGGTGGAACTCATGGCCACAGCGCGAACCCAATTGTCGCCGAGATGCTGCTGCACTTCGAGCGTGAGGCGGGTCTTGCCCAGACCTGGCGCGTCGAACTCGAGCGTCAGCGCGTTGTAGATGGCCGGCAGCAGGTCGGTGAATTCCGCATCCACCACGGGGCCGATGATTTGGACGATTTTGCCTTTGTTCATGGACGTAAATTAACCCATCGCCATTTGGGCGGTGGTGATTTCCAAAAGTTCCTTCGTGATGTTGGCCTGACGCAGCTTGTTGTACTCGAGGGTCAAATCTTTAATGATCTGCTTGGCGTTGTCGGTGGCATTCTTCATTGCGACCATTCGGGCGCTGTGCTCGGATGCCTTGGCTTCCAACAAAAACTGGTAAACGAGAAAATTGAGATAATGAGGAAGCATGTTACCCAGCACCGATCCGGCATCGGGCTCGAACAAATACTCAACGTCCTTCTTCTGAAGGACGGTCCCCCCCCCTTCCCCGGACACGCCTGCTTCGACCCCTTGGATTTCCCGAATCGGAAGCAATCGCCGCACCTCAGGCTTTTGGACCAGCGTGTTAATGAAGTTTGTGAAGATGACCTCCACACAATCCACTTCGCCATCCAAGAAGAGCTTCTGAACAAATTTGGAGATGGATCGAGCCTCGTTGAAAGCAGGCGAGTCTTTGTAGGTGAACTCGGCGCCGAGGTTCCGCTTGACGCGAGAGACGAACTGGCCGCCCTTCCTGCCGGCGCACACATAGACTGTGGTGTCCTTGTCAAATTTCGCAGCCTCGCGAAGCAGGTTCGAATTCAACGCGCCGCACAAGCCCTTGTCAGTCGTGATCAGCACAACGGCCGTCTTTTTGATGGGCCGCACCGCCATCAAGGGGTGTGAGAAATCGCCCGCGTTCTCCGCCACGGCGGCCAGCACATCGTTCATCAGCGTCGCGTAGGGGCGGCCCGCCAGCGCGGCCAGCTGCGCCTTGCGCATCTTGGACGAAGCGACCATCTGCATCGCCTTTGTAATCTGCGCCGTGTTCTTGATCGACTTGATCCGGCGGCGTATATCGCGCGTGCTGGGCATGGTGGCTGTTTGTGGGTCGAGTCAGGTTCGAGGGCTGGAAAAAAGGCGCCCTGTTCAACTCTCAACGATAGCTTTGTTTGAAATCCGTCACCGCTGTTTTCAATTCCGCCGCCAAGGGGTCGCTCACGGCTTTCTCGGCGCGTATTTTTTCAAGCAACGCTGTTTTTCGAGTCGCCAGATAATCCCCGAATTTGATCTGCCAATCCTTAACCTTTTCAACGGCCACATCGTCGAGGAAGTTATTCTGCATGGCCCACAAAACGGCCACCTGCATTTCCACCGCGATGGGATTGTATTGGATCTGCTTGAATAATTCGACGATGCGCTTGCCGCGCTCGAGCGTCGCCTGGGTTTTCGCATCCAGATCGGATCCAAACTGCGCGAATGCCGCCAGTTCGCGAAACTGCGCGAGATCCAGCTTGATGCGCCCGGCCACTTGCTTCATGGCTTTGATTTGAGCCGCCGAACCAACGCGCGACACCGACAACCCAACCGAGATGGCCGGGCGGATGCCTTGGTAAAACAAATCGGTTTCCAAATAAATCTGGCCGTCGGTGATGGAAATCACGTTCGTGGGGATATAAGCCGAAACGTCGCCCGCTTGGGTCTCGATGATCGGCAACGCGGTCAGAGAACCGTTTCCATTTTTCTCGCTGACACGGGCGCTGCGCTCCAGCAAGCGGCTGTGCAGATAAAAAACATCCCCAGGATAGGCTTCCCGGCCGGAGGGACGCTTCAGAATCAATGACACCTGCCGATAGGCCACGGCCTGCTTGGAAAGGTCATCGTAGATGATCAAGGCGTCCATGCCGTTGTCCATGAACCATTCCCCGATCGCCGCCCCGGCAAAAGGCGCCAAATACTGGTTTGCCGCGGAATCCGACGCCGCGGCGACCACCACGATCGTGTCTTCCATCGCCCCGGTCTTTTCCAATTCGGCAATCACACGCGCGACATTGGATTGCTTCTGCCCCACGGCCACGTAAATGTTGTAAACGGGCCTAAAATCTTTGCCGCCACCGCTCCGACCCACCTTGTTCATGCGGGCTTGATTGATCATGGTGTCAACCCCTATGGTCGTTTTCCCGGTGGATCGATCACCGATGATCAATTCGCGCTGGCCGCGTCCGATCGGGATCATCGCATCGATGGCCATGATTCCTGTCTGCAACGGCTGGCTGACGGATTTGCGCTTAATGATCCCGGGAGCGATCTTTTCGACAGGGTAATAGACGTCGCTCTTGATCGGGCCTTTGCCATCGAGAGGCCGGCCCAGGGTGTCCACGACCCGGCCCAACAGCTCCTTGCCCACCGGCACGGAGAGCAGCTTGCCGGTGGTCCGGACCTCAGCCCCTTCCTTGATCGAAAGGTAGTCCCCGAGGACGACGACGCCGACCTCAGTCTCCTCGAGGTTGAGCGCCAGGCCAATGACACCATTGCCAAAGTCCAACATCTCGTTGGCCATCGCGTCGGTCAGTCCCTCCACCTTGGCGACGCCATCGCTGATCTCACGGACTACGCCTACGTTCTGGCGATTGACCGATGCCTTCGCGCCCGTGATCTGTTGCTCAATTTCTTCAAGTAAGGTGCTCATAAAACCATCAAAATCGATGCAGCGGGATCCTTTTCAACGGAACCTGTTGCTGCCCTTCCACATCCCATCCGTGCTGTCGCCCATCGTGGCTTCAACCCGGGCTAAAAACTTTCGGCGAGACTGTTAAGCCTCGCCAGCACGGACCCATCAAAAACGTCGCTGCCTATCTGCACACGAAGACCGCCAATGAGGCCGGGGTTCACTTCGAATGACAGGTGGAGACCGGACCCATACCGCGCCAGGAGCGCACGCTCCACGCGTTGCTGTCCGGCGGCGCCCAACGGGATCGAGCTCTGCACCACCGCCGTCCGGCGGTCCAGATCCAGTTTGATCAAACGCTTAAAATGCTCCAAAATGCCCATGAATCCCCTGGGCTTGGTATTGAGCATGGCCTGGACGACCCCGCGGACCCGTTGATCGTCAACGACGCCCTCGATTTGGCAACTCCTAAACAGGCGTTTGGCGTCGCGCCGTGACTGCTTCGAAATCTTCATTCAGGCCAGTGGGATTTGCGATTCGCCGTCGGTCAAGCAATGGAGGCCTAAACCGCCAGTTGCTTGGTGGTTTCTTCGTTCAACCGTTGATGATCTTCCGGCGTTAGAATCTTCCCTGTGACTCTGGCGCTGGTCGAAACCACCAATCGCCCCACCTCCCGGCGCAATTCAGCGAGCATTCTCGCATGATCCGCGGCCGCCGCCTGGCGTGCCTTCGAGATAATCTGTTCGGCGGCGGCGATGGCCTTTTGGGTTTCAATCTCCTGGACCCGCGCGGCGGCGGCTCGGGCTTCCTCGATCATTTTGGTCGCCTGCGCGTCCGCTTTGTTGATCACTTCGAGGCGCATGGCTTCGGTTCGAGCCAACTCGCTCTTGATCCTATCCGCGTTTGCCAAACCTTCCTGAATGCGTTGCCGCCGTTCCTCAAGCAGCGACAAGATCGGCTTGTAGGCAAACTTGTTCAGTAGAAAAGCGACCAGTGCGAAACTGATGACCTGGGAAAAGAAGAGGGGCCCGTTCCACCCGAAGGTCTGTTTGATTTGGTCCACCACCTCAAAAGGGCCTCCGGGCGCCGCGGCCGCCAAAATAAACAAAGTTTTCATGGGAACGATTTAAAAAGTGAAACCCCGATCGCGGCTCGCGCGCTCGGGGCAGGCAATTACTGGCCCTTCGCCAAGTAGATGGCGAAAAACACAATTCCTTCAGCCAAGGCCGAGCTAATGATGGCTTGGGTGAGGATTTTGCCGGCAGCGCCTGGATTTCTCCCTACCGCTTCCGATGCTTTCATGCCGATGAACCCCACGCCGAGGGCAGAACCGAGAGCGGCCAACCCGATGTGGATGTTTCCTGTTAGTGTTGCAAACAACATGTGCGTTACCTTTCTGTGTTGTCGCCCGCCCCGGCAGTCTGGCCACCGTCTGACGGACGAAATTCTAATCGCTAATGCGAGGCTGCTTTGGCGCCGTGACCATCGCCGTGGCCCGGCTGGTGCGCCCCCGCCTCGTGCCCGTGCTCCTCGGAGTGCTGGCACATCAGTGCCGTGAAAATCGCGGTCAGCAGCATGAACACAAGAGCTTGCACGAAACCGACTATCAACTCCATGAAGTAAAATGGAAGCGCGATCAACCAGCCCAAGTAGGTTCCGCCCATCAAGGCCATCGCCTCAAGGAGATTCTCCCCCGCAAAGATGTTGCCGAACAGACGAAATGAAAGCGACACCGGACGGAACGCGATCGAAAAGAGCTCGAGAACCCCGACCGCAATGAACACTAAGCCCAGCAACAGCTTCGCAATCCCTTTCGCATCGCCGGGATATCCGAAAATGTGCTTGATGAATCCCCCGACTCCGTTCGCCTGAATCGACCACCAAAACCAGCACGCGAAGAACGTCAGCGCCATGGCCGAGGTCATATTCAAATCCGCGTTGCCACCCCGAAGAATCGGCGTCGAGATGTGGTGCAGATGGCCGGTCGCATCCGGCGTCCCCCAGCCAATGCTGCCGACGCCCGGGATCAACCCAAACCAGTTCGTAAAGAGAATAAAAATGAAGAGCGTCGCCGAGAACCAGAAAGTTTTCCTGACGAGTTCAGGCCCCACAATATCTTTAAGAAAATCGTACAGACTTTCCACCATCCATTCCCAAAAGTTCTGAAGCCCGGAAGGGACGGCATCCATGTTTCGCGTCGCCATGCGGGCCAGCAGAATCAAAGCCAAAGCCACAGTCCACGTAATGACCATCGAGTTGTTGATCTGGAAGAATCCAAGATCCACGAGCACCGAAGCGGAAGGCAGAATGCCGGAGTGATGTCCTTCCTGGGCATGGGCGGCCGTGTTGGCCGCTTCTGCGCTCGCCCCGCCGGCGACCTGCGCGGCAACGGCGCGCCCAGCCTCCAGCTCGGCCGCCGAGACGCCTAAGCACCCGGCCTCGGGCGCGAACCCGCAAAGCGCGAAAACCAGCAACAAAATTTTGAGAGACTGCATTGATCTTTTAGGCTGAAAGCCCAGACGACAACCCCGAACAAATACCCTTCCCGAAGGAGGGGCGTCGCGCAAAACGGCAGGAAAAGTGCCGCATCGTGAAATTTTTCACAAGCGTTTTCTTTATCTTTGTGGGCACAACTCGAAAACCGCGCTTCCTCGATTGGATTTCAAACCTTGTAAGCCTCTCGTTGAATTCACTCCCAACCCTCCCCCTAAAGGCGCATCGTCCATCCAGCAGCGGCCATGGCTTTAAATCCTCCGATCAGCGACGCGACGTTAGTATAGCCCATCTTCTGGGCGGCATCCGCGGAGAGCGCGGACCGAAATCCACCGCCACAATAGAGGATCAGTTCCCGATCCATCTCGGGGAAGCGCTTCTCAATATCTCGCTCCAGAATTCCCTTGCCCAGATGAATCGCTTCGGCAGCATGACCTGCCTGCCATTCTCCGTCCTCTCGCACATCAACCAACACCGCCGATGGATTGGTGGCAAGACGAATCCGGGCTTCCTCCACGGTGATCTCTTTGACTCTCGATTTAGCCTCGTTGACCAAACTCAAGAATTGCTTCGCATGATCCATAAAAACTTTTCATCTGAGCGCGCACGCGCCATGCCCACCTTGACAGTCCCGGCGCGCTCCGTCCAGCCTGGACGCTTGACCTGACAAGCCCAGCAATCAATCTCCGCTCATGGCTATCAACACACCCAAGCGAGTCCGGCTTTTCGTCAAACCCTACTGCGGATGGTGCCACGAGGCTCAAGACTGGCTGGAAACGAAAAAGATCCCTCATGAGGTCATCGACGTGACCGCAAGCGCCTCGGCTTGGAATGAGATGAGAACGCTGTCCGGTCAATCCAAGGCGCCGGTGTTGGAGGTGGACGGTGAAATCCTCGCCGATTTCGACGTTGAGGAATTGGAGGAGTTCTGGAATCAAACCCCGGGGTGAATGAGGATCGAGGTTCGCCGAATTCGCGAGCCAGAATTGCTCAGGAATCGTTCGGCGATACAGTTTGCCGACGGGGACGCGCCAACGAGGCGACGACGGACAAGGAAAGCGCGCCCGCCACAACACCAAGAGCGACGAGTGTGTTGATCTTCCATGCCGTGTGCGCGAGCAGCATCTTGACCCCCACAAATCCGAGAATGAAACCCAATCCTTGCCTCAAATAGCAAAACTTGTCCATGACACCCGCGAGCACGAAATAGAGGGAGCGCAGTCCCAGGATGGCGAACACGTTCGATGTGTACACGATAAAAGGATCGAGCGAGATGGCGAACACCGCGGGAATGGAGTCGACGGCAAACACCAGGTCACTCACCTCCACGCAGACCAGGACGACCAGCAATGGTGTGGCCATCTGGCGACCATTCACGCGCACCACAAACTGGTCCTCATGATAATCTCGTGTGACCGGCACAAAACGGGTGAAGGCACGGACAACGGGATTCTTTTCGGGATGCACTTCCTCATCCTTTCCGAAAAGCATTTTCAAGCCCGTAATCACAAGAAAAGCTCCAAACAGATAGAGTATCCATCCGAACTTATTGATGAGCGTCACTCCCAAAGCAATCATGACCAAGCGCAAAACCAGCGCTCCAAGAATGCCCCAGAACAAGACCTTGTGCTGCCAAGGGGTGGGCACCGCGAAATACGAAAAAATCAGCGCAAACACGAACACATTATCGGCGCTCAAAGAGTACTCGATAAGCCATGCGGTGAAAAACTCCACCCCCTTCTGCGGCCCGCTGAAGCGCCAGACGCCGGCGCCGAAGCAAAGCGCCAGAGTCACCCACACCGCGGTCCAGCCCAGGGCCTCCTTGAATGAGACGGTTCGCGACCGCCGATGAAAAACACCAAGGTCCAGCGCGAGCATAGCCAGCACAAAAACCCCGAAACCAATCCAAGGCAAAAGGGGGGAGGTCATGAGAGGATCAATGTGCCGGACTCCCCTCCAGCCGCCTGGGAAACGCCCTGGGAATGGAGCTGCTTAAGAGAAGCGTAGCACCGCCAAGAATGGCCGCGATCTGCCCGTCCGCCGATCGGGGCGCCCTCAAGCTGGCACTCGCCCAATTGCTTGCCGCGCGCGAAAACCACCCGTTGGAGGGAATCGCCATCCTCAGCGCTGGGGATTCGAAGAAGTCGCAAAATCATTAGGGTTGGGTGTAAGTAGACTGCAAACCGAGCGGAATGCCTAATCCCCAAAAAATTAGCAAAAACGCCGTCCAACAGACGAGGAAGGCCAAGGAATAGGGAAGCATCATCGACATGAGCGTGCCTATGCCTGCGCCTTTCACATAGCGCTGGCAATAAACTACAATCAAAGGAAAATAAGGAAGCAGCGGAGTGATGATGTTGGTGCTTGAGTCTCCGACGCGATATGCAGCCTGTGTCAATTCGGGGGAGATTCCCACTTGCATGAGCATGGGCACGAAGATGGGCGACAGCAATGCCCACTTTGCGGAAGCCGATCCGATCAAGAGATTGACCAAGGTCGTCATTCCTATGATGCCGACAATGGTGACCTGTCCAGGCAACTGGAAGCTCTCGAGCATGCGGGCGCCTTTGACGGCCAGCAAAGCGCCGACGTTCGAGTCGCGGAAAACCATTGTGAATTGAGCCGCCGCAAACGCCATGACCAGGTAGTACCCCATTCCACTCATCGCCTTGCTCATCCCGGAGATCACATCACGATGGCTTTTGGTGGTGCCTCCCACCCATCCGAAAACAACTCCCGGGATGAGGAAAAGCAGAAAAATCAGGGGCACGATCGAATCCATCAAAGGAGCGCCACGCTCTGTCAATGTGCCCTTCGCGGAGCGCAAAGGGGAGGTGGCGGGCGCGGCGGCGAGCGCTAGCAGCAACACTCCAATCCCCATGGCAATCAATCCAGCGATCAAAGCTCGACGCTCGGAAGTCGAGAGGACGTCCATCCGAGGAACGTCTCGAGGGTCCCCGTCCACTGCCAAACGAGCCAGCCGAGGTTCTACGAGGCGGTCCGTGATGAACCAGCCGAGGCCGATGATCACGACGCACGAGGCGCTCGTGAAATACCAATTGCACAATGGATTCACAGCTCGGCCAGGCTCGATGATTTGAGCCGCCGATTGAGTGAAGCCTTGCAACAGGGGATCCAACATGGAGGGAAGGAAATTCGCGCTAAACCCTCCTGACACCCCGGCGAACGCCGCCGCGATGCCCGCCAGGGGATGCCGGCCCGCCGCGGCGAAAATCACGCCACCAAGCGGAATCACCACCACGTAGCCTGCGTCGCCCGCGGAATGGCTTAAGATCGCCACAAGCAGCAGCATCGGTGTGAGCAGCTTTTTCGCGGTAATGCTCAAAAGCGCTTTCAGCGCGGCGTTCACAAACCCCGTGTGCTCCGCAACCCCGACACCTAACATCGCCACGAGCACCACCCCTAGAGGCGGAAATTCGACGAAAGTTTTAACCATCTTTGCCAGAAAAGCGGCCAAAGAAGGCCCCGCGAGCTGGTTCTTCACCTGGATCGGATGCTCGGCGGTTACATTCCCGGCGGCGTCGCGAACCACGGTGGTGGGGTCTATCTCGGTGAACTTGATGGGCGCCAGCACGGCAGACGCAATCCAAGTCAGCACCAACGCGACTAAAAAAAGGACGGCGGGGTCCGGCAGTTTATTGCCAGCCCATTCAATCTTGTCCAACGCGCGCTGGCTCCAAGAACGAGTTTGTGAGGGTGGAGATTTCATAGCGACAGGGCTGCGGGCTTGCAGTCGTTCAGGATTGAACTAGCGTTTGGCGCATGACGTTTCGCGTTCTGCGATGGTTGCACAGCTGCGGCATATCGCGCAGGAAGCTCAAAGGCACACTGGCACATCGATGGCTGGGCAACCGGATTTTCAGCAAAGAACTGTGGGCTTTTCGAAGAGAGTCTATGGCCCGTGGATGGCTGATAGGTTCGCTGGTGGGCGCGACCCCCTTCTTGGGCTTCCAACTGCTGATTGGACTTCCCTCCGCGATCTACATGCGAGCCAACTTGTTCGTGGTGACCGCGCTGGTGCTGTCGACAAATCCAGTCACTGCTGTCTTCTTTTATCCATTTGCCTTCCTGGTTGGGTGCTGGTGCCTTGGCCGGCCCCCGGAAGACTTTCATTGGGATCATGGCTCCGTGTGGAAAGCCGGCGGCCCCTTGTTCCTGGGTTGCGCCGTAATTGGCCTGGTCGTTGGATTGACCGGTTACCTTCTGATCCTTAGGTTCTGGAAAGACCGGCCAACGCCCGAATCGCCTGCCGTCAAACGAGGCAAAACCGAGGCATGAGTCCCCGCTTCGCCCCCACATACTCCGCGGCGTGCCACCCCCATCAATGACCAAATCCAAGAGTTGAATCCCGTCCATCGCAACGTTCATCCCTAAAACGTCAGTTGAACCTCGTGGAGATTTGCTAAAGCCTGAATGAGAAAAGTTTGAGGCAGAGCGAGGAATATCCCTTGTGAATCTGGTGAGTGATTCGGAAGAACTTTATCGCCAGGATCTTGCGAAGATTCGACAGGGGCAACTGCCGTTTTAAGGTTCATAGGTTGGTTGTGATTTTAAGTATTTGATGGCAACAAATCCTCCGACGCCGAGCGCGAAAAACGCCTAGACACACCAATCGAAGTACTTTTCCACCAACACTTTGATCGGTGGTCCAAAAAGTATAGCACTCCGCCCACCGCGAAAAAGCGTGCCGAACGGCCCAAGACGGAGGCGCTGGCCAGTGTCCAAAAATCCACATTGAACACTCCCGCCGCGACCGTGAAGACTTTATAGGGAATGGGCGTGAAAGCCGCCGCCAGTAGAGCCAGAAACGCGTTGCCTTGATAGAGAACTTGAACCTTGTCAAATAACTCTTGGGAAAAAACAAAGGGGATGAACAGACCTCGCACGGCTTGCCATGCCGCAAACCCGATCAGGTAACCAAACATCCCCCCAAGCACGGATCCCACCGAGCAACTCAGGGCAAAGCGAAACGACTTTTTGGGAGAGCCAACACATAGTGCCAGGAGCAGGACGTCAGGCGGGATGGGAAAGAATGAGGATTCTATGAATGCGATGCAAAACAAAGCCCTCGAACCACCCGGTCGATCAGCCCATCCAACGGTCCATTCATAAAGACGACGAATGAGATTCGGCCGAAATCCTCCCGCCGTGGAAGCGGCATTGACGTTCATGGCAATCCTCCCTGTATGGCAAACGGCGGGAACCGGTTAAACCCACCGCGCAACGAATGGTGAAAAGGCGAAAATGCCTCGCACATGGCCGAGAATTCGTGGGCAGCCTCCCAAACCCAGTCACGAAAAAAGACGCGGGCTTCTCCAAACAGAATCTGAATCCGGATGCTCATGCCGCCGAGGCGCTGAGTTGCACAACTCCCAAACGCCGCCACACCCAAGCGCGCAACCCACCTGTAATTGCGAGGATTCCTCCAATGCTGGCGCCTACCCGGCGCCGCCACTCCCCGCTCGGTTCTTCACGGAACACGAATCGCGGCAACACTATAAAATCATTGAATGTAAGTGGTTCGCGGCGGTGGATTCTTTGGGCGTGAGATCCTTTTACCTTCCTCTTGAAATCGTCGACTTGCCGCCGGTATGCGCGATGCCTCCAAAATCCAGTGCCGGAAAAATTGGTCCAGGCCTCATGGGCGGCGATCGCGGGTGTCAAAAAGCTCAACCAGCTCACAATCTCTTGCTGGCGCTCGAGTTGAATATCGAACCCTTTGAGAACCGGCCCGATAGCACGGCTCGAATCGTCCTGCACGACGAGATAGATCGCGGCGAAGTCTCGCTGCTGATCAGGAGGAGCGAGCTCAGGATGGTCACGACAAAAAGAATGCAACAATTCGCCGCCGCGCGCGGCTGCATCGCCCGAGGCCGCCCGGGTCCTGGCTATGTGCTCAGGCCGGGAAGGCGTCGGATAAGCCTTTTCAACCGCAATGTCCATCAAAGTCGGCACGACAAAAACGAGAAGGATACAGACAGCCCCAAAAAATGTTGCCGCGCCCGCGGAACTGCGGGAGACGGAGTTGACCACAATCGCCAAACCAACCCAAAATAATCCATAAGCCATCACAACAGCGAATGCCAAGCCCGAGCGAGGCGACGCCCTCCCCGGAAGCCAGGCCCACGCGGCCAAGATGGACAAGAATGCAAGACCCATGGTAGGAAGCGCGCGGATCAAGCCGCGTGCGACCAACCACGGGCAGGGCGCCATTCCTTGGGCCAGCGCACAACCTGAGTGTGCCAGCCTCGCGATCCCCGGCCAGCAAATCATACAAGAGTGCCAACAGCGCTAAGGGGTAAAGCCACACGATCGCGAAAGCAAGGTCAAAGCGGCCATCCAACAAGTGCGAGGGATTCTGCAGCTCCGGGCGAGTATCACCCAACGTTTTCCACGGATTCGTGCTGGGGCACCAGATCAGATTGCCCCATGGCCAGTAAGGGAAATGGCCCCTCCGGCGTCACCGCGACCGAACCTACACCACCGTGCGACATTGGAACTGCTTAGTGAGCTTGATGGTCTCCACCATCAGACAGCCCATCGCGCCCCAGCCCCTCCAGCGCCGTCTCATACGCCGGAATCAAAGCCGCGGAGTTATCCACTTGGATTTTGAGGTCCCGCAGCAACCCATCACCCACGCCGTATATCCAGCCATGAACAGACAAAGGTTGCCCACGCTCCCAAGCATCGCTCGCAATGCTCGTTTGACAGAGGTTTCCAACTTGCTCAATCACGTTCAATTCGCACAACCGGCGCGCCCGACTCGCCTCGTCGGATATCTCGTCCAACATGGAGGCGTGTTTCACTCGAACATCTTGCACATACCGCAGCCAGTTATCCACCAGGCCGAATCTTTGGCCACGCAATGTGGCGATCACGCCACCGCACTCGTAGTGTCCGCAAACGATGACGTGCCTGACTTGCAATACATCCACCGCAAATTGCACTGCGGAAAGGCAGTTCAAGTCCGAATGCGCCACCACGTTGGCGACGTTGCGGTGAACGAACACTTCACCCGGCAAAAGGCCAATGATCTGATTGGCGGGCACTCGACTATCCGAACATCCGATCCATAAATAATCAGGTCTTTGTTGCTTGGTAAGCTTCCCAAAGAACTCGGGATCTTGGGCCTTGATTCGTTCCGCCCACAACCGGTTGTTCGCGAAGAGATGTTGGAGCGCGCGCATGGGTTTCAAACTTTAGACCCGCTTTCCATCAAGCAAGCCCACATCCTGAGATGGTCGCTAAATCTTTCGCAGCCGGCGAGCCTCGTAAGCGATCTGCAGAACCCTCGAAGAATACCCGTTTTATTCCAGTTCACCGATTTCTGACCTGCCGGGTTCGATCTCATAATCCATTCCGAATCTTCCGCCCGCGTTCTTGCGGCTTTTTTATGCCGCCGAAGGCACTTTCCTCAGCATGGAGGAAAGTCCGCGGTTTGTCGCCGAATTAGACTTTTGCGGTTTGCATTCCACTCTTTAGTATTGATTGAATCTTCCCCTGACGAGGCGTTTCTTAATTATCCTCAGTTCCGCTTTGAGTTGTGCAATCGCGAAAGAAGGCGGCCTGAAAAGGCCCGCCGACAAGGTGCGCGTATCGCAGCCGACCTTCAGCACCCAAATCGCCGCGCTTGAAACGGCGTTAGGGGAGAGATTTTCCCAGCAAACCGGCCGGAATCTAGCCCTGACCGAAGAGGGACACCAATCGCTGACTTACGCGGAAGAGA
>SXGS01734981.1_pt1 | contig 13246 bp, 9 predicted proteins | sample 3174681 | NCBI WGS metagenome assembly SXGS01 (sample SAMN11356861, study PRJNA531348) | freshwater metagenome | isolation source: freshwater sample F1-80 | place: China: Fuxian Lake, Yuxi | collected 2017-12-25
CTTCTTCTTCGCGGCGTATTCTAGTTCGGAGAAACTAGTTTGCATGAGCAGTCTCGCTAGCAGGGGGCGTAGACGTAATTCTAAAAGAACAACTGCGTTACGGGAAGGCCTTCGGGGAATAAATCAGCGCTTCCTTAAATACGCTAGAAAGGTTTTTATTTTAATAATATTTACCGCTTTTTTCTTGCCACCGCTGCCCGAGCCTGCGATAACGTTAGCCTGAATGATAGTTCACGAGGAGAGCTATGAATGATCACTGAACGACAATCCAGATTCCGAGACCAGTATCTCGCGCAGATCAGCCCGTGGTATCACGGCCTGCTGCATATCGGTGTGATGTATGGCGCCGGCTTGCTGACACTGTGGTGGTGCGTTAGCCAACTGCAGCATCCCACCTGGGAATGGGGGTTGATTATCCCGATTGCCATAGCTGGAAATTTTGCCGAATGGGCGATGCATCTGCACATCATGCATCGCCTTAAAAATGTTTTCGCTTTGTGCGCCATTTACGATCGACATACGCGGCAGCATCATCAATACTTTACCGATAACGACTTTACGATCAGCAGCATCAGGGAATTTCGCATTGTCTTTTTTCCTTGGCGGGTCTTGCTGGTGCTCTCGGTTGCCGGTGCGGTTCTGGGCTGGGTGATTTCACTGATTTTGGGGCCGGACGCAGCTTACATGGTGCCAATCACCATGATCGGTCACTACATGCTGTACGAAAACTTTCACTTTTGCTGCCACGTGCCAGAGAATGCTTTCGTCCGTCACTGCCCCATCATCAACAGCGTGCGTCGACATCACAGCGTTCATCACAATATGGGTGTCATGATGCACATCAACATGAATCTCACTTTTCCGTTGGCAGACTGGGTGATGGGTACCAGCGATCTGAATCGCGGCTTGCTGGGCCATCTATTCAATGGCCATGACAACAAATTCCAAAATTCCGAGTTGACTTCGCTGATTGAAAAATTCCAACAACCTCAGATCGAGGCCACGCGTGTGACGCTGGAGGGGCCTGTGCTTGATGATGAGGATTTGCATGCGCTGACTGGCGCGCACGGCATTCGAATTTGACCTCCAATGTCCACAGCATTTTTTTTGATAGACACAGTGCTATACATGTAGTCCAACTGCAGAAAAATTTTGGAGAGGAATCTAGTCATGGCTTCTGAAACACTGCCTGCATCAATTGAGGAAAGTGCCTACGGTAAGGCAGCACGCAAACTGATACCGTTCCTTTTCATTTGTTATGTGGTCGCGTTTCTCGATCGGGTGAATGTTGGTTTCGCCAAATTACAGATGGCTCCGGAGTTACAGTTTTCAGATGTGGTATACGGCTTTGGTGCTGGCATTTTCTTCATTGGCTATTTCATTTTCGAGGTACCCAGTAACGTCATCCTCGAAAAAGTCGGCGCCCGACCATGGATTGCACGGATCATGATCACGTGGGGCTTGATCTCAAGCGCCTTCATGTATGTCGATCAGATTAGCTGGGGCTCGATTGCGCAAAACTTTGGATGCACCGACGCAGAATTCACTTTTTATGTACTTCGATTTCTACTGGGCGTAGCGGAGGCTGGATTTTTCCCTGGCATTATTCTGTATCTGACCTACTGGTTTCCTGATCGTCGACGTACCAAGATGGTGGCCCTGTTCATGACGGCAATCGCAGTATCCAATTTGGTGGGCTCACCCGTCAGTGGCGGCATCATGCAGTATATGGATGGTGCTGGGGGACTGAGCGGCTGGCGTTGGCTGTTCCTGCTCGAGGGTATTCCCTCCGTTCTGGTTGGTGTACTCGTACTGATGGTGCTACCTAACGGTCCGCGCGATGCCAAGTGGCTCAGCGAAGAGGAACGTGATGCGATTCTCTCGGCAGTCGAGAGTGAGAAAGCCGGTAAAGCACCTGCGGCTTCCGATCATAATTTGATGAGTGCATTTACCGACATCCGCGTCTGGGCACTGGCAGCGATCTACTTCAGCGGCGTGATCTGTTTTTACGCGCTCAATTTCTGGATGCCGACGATTATTCAAGAGCTGGGTGTCGACAAAAAAGATTTTCTTAAAGTGGGCTTGATCAGTATCGTGCCATGGGGTCTGGCTGCCATCTTCATGGTGTATTGGGGTGCTCACTCCGACAAGACAGGCGAGCGACGCTGGCATGTGGCGGGTTCGCTGGTTATGGCAATGACGGGGCTGATACTGCTGGCACTGGCCGGCAAGTCACCGCTGCCGGCAATGATAGGACTGACGATCGTAGCCGCAGGCACGCTGGCATTTGTCTCCACCTTCTGGTCATTACCGACCGCATTCCTGACTGGCACGGCAGCGGCTGGCGGTATCGCGTTGATCAATTCGATCGGCAATCTGGGCGGTCACTTTGGCCCGGATCTGATTGGACGTATCCGGGCACTCAGTCATGGCGCCACCGAGGCAGCGTTCTGGGCACTGGCTGCAATGGCTTTTGCCGGCATGCTCATAACGTTGTGGGTGTCACGAAGGGCGCTGGCACGGCCGGCACCCGATTGATGCGTGAACAGTCTGCAGCTCCTTACGGTCCCGCAGGCTGGCCGCCTCAGTCATCGGCAGAGGCATCCATGCCGGGAAACAGTACCTCCGTGTATCCAAAACGGCTGAAATCGGTTACGCGCATCGGATAAAGCACCCCGATCAGATGGTCGCACTCATGCTGTACCACCCGCGCATGAAAACCATCGACCTCCCGCACGATGCGCTGTCCGAAAGGATCGACGCCGCTGTACCGCAATCGTTGATAGCGCGACACCACGCCACGCAAACCGGGCACGGACAAACAGCCTTCCCAGCCCTCTTCCCTTTGATCTGACAAAGGCTCCAGGACGGAATTGAGCAGCACCGTCTGGGGTACTTCCGGCGCATCGGGATAGCGCGTGTTCTGCTTGAAACCAAAAATCACCACTTGCAGATTCACGCCAATCTGCGGCGCCGCGAGACCAGCACCATTCGCCGCATGCATGGTGTCGAACAAATCGACAATCAGCGCATGCAACTCAGGCGTATCAAATGCCGTGACTGGCTCGGCTTGTCTGAGCAAGCGCGGATCACCCATTTTCAAAATATCGCGTACGGCCATCGCTTTGAGCTCCGATGTTTAGAACCTATCTCGTTAGGCCGCTAGCAGCCTTGGCAGTGCCTTGTCGTCCGTCTGTACTGCTTGCGGTACTGCCGCCTTGCCATCGACCTGACACGACAGGTTCTTAGTCTTGGTGTTTATGTAGCTTCGCATTTTTAATGTCAAAGTCATCTGATATCCAAACAAAGACGCTGGATCCCGTTGCCATCCGGGATCCAGCGTCTTTGCATTTACTCAGCGCGCTGCTTCAACCATTGAGCAAAGGCAGTCCCTGTTTCAGCATGCTGCAGCCCAATCTCCACCGAGGCCTGCAGATACCCAATCTTCGATCCACAATCAAAACGCCTCCCACGATAACGATAGGCCAGTACTGTTTCAGATTGCAGCAGGGCTTCGATGCCATCCGTAAGCTGAATTTCGCCGCCTGTACCCTTACCCAGTTTTTCAAGACAGGTAAATATACCGGGCGTAAGGATATAGCGTCCGACGACAGCTAGGGTAGACGGCGCCTTCTCCGGCACAGGTTTTTCAACGATGCCTTTGACTTTTTCCAGCCGGTCGGCAAAAGCTTCCTTGCTCACGATGCCGTATTGTCGCGTGTGTTCGCGTGGCACATCCTGCACGCCCAGCAAGCTGCATTGTTCGCGTTGGAACTTTGCCGTCATTTGCGCCATCACCCCCTCCGAATCCGACTCTCCCTGCATGAAGTCATCAGCCAAGAGCACGGCGAAAGGATCATCGCCCACAATAGGGCGCGCGCAGAGCACGGCATGACCAAGACCCAGCGCCTGCGGCTGCCGTATGTACATGCAATGCACTGATTTCGGTATGACCTCACGCACCATCGTTAATAGCTGCTGCTTGCCTGCGGCTTCAAGTTCTGCTTCGAGTTCGTAGGCTTTGTCGAAATGATCTTCGATCGCACGCTTGTTGCGGCCGGTGATGAAGATCATCTCCGTAATGCCTGCTTCGACCGCCTCCTCCAAGGCGTATTGAATCAGTGGTTTATAGACAATCGGCAGCATTTCCTTCGGTTGTGCCTTGGTAGCTGGCAAAAAACGACTCCCCAAACCTGCCACCGGAAACACGGCTTTGCGTATGTGTGTCATGTCGTTTGCTCCAATAAATCCAGTAAACCGGCTTCATCAAGTATGGCAACGCCGAGTTCTTCAGCTTTGGTAAGTTTGCTGCCAGCCTCCTCGCCGGCGACAACGAAACTGGTTTTTTTAGAAACCGAACCAGCTACCTTACCGCCCGCTGCTTCAATCATCGCAGCTGCCTCATCACGTTTGAGCGTCGGCAGCGTACCCGTCAGCACAAAAGTCTTACCGGTCAAGTGCTGAGAACGCTGCTCAGGCTCGCCTTCTTCCCAGTGTATGCCAGACGCACGCAATTGCGCGATCAGCTCGCGATTGATGGGATCATGCAAGAAGCTCAGAATGCTTTGCGCAACCACCGGCCCGATATCATCCACAGTCAGTATTTGTTCTTCGGTGGCATCCAGCAAAGCGTCGAGATTACCGAAATGCCTCGCCAGAGACTTTGCGGTGGACTCACCCACATGCCGTATACCCAATGCGTAAATGAAGCGCGCTAGGGTGGTGGATTTGGATTTTTCCAGCGCATCGAGCAAATTTTGTGCTGATTTTTGCGCCATGCGATCCAGTTCGGACAGCATTACCAGACCCAGCTTGTAAAAATCTGCAGGGGTAGTCACCAGACCACGATCGACCAGTTGCTCCACCAGTTGCTCGCCCAGACCCTCAATATCCATCGCGCGGCGCGAAACAAAATGCAGCAGGCCACCCTTGCGTTGTGCTGCGCAAGATACCCAGCCGCCAGAACAACGCGCAACCGCCTCTTCTACTGGCCGCACAATCGGGGAACCACAAACGGGGCAATACATTGGCATGACGAATTCTCGTGCCGCCGCCGGACGTCGCTCAGGCACATTGGCAACGATCTCAGGGATCACATCGCCAGCACGGCGCACGATGACAGTGTCACCGATACGAATATCCTTTCGGCGTACTTCATCTTCGTTATGCAAGGTAGCGTTGGTAACAGTGACACCACCGACGGATACCGGTGACAGTCGCGCGACCGGCGTTACAGCGCCGGTACGACCGATTTGCACAACAATATCCTGGACCACCGTAGTAGCTTCTTCTGCAGGAAATTTGTGGGCCAGCGCAAATCGCGGTGCGCGCGATACGAAACCGAGCGTACGCTGCTGATCGAATTGATTGACCTTATAGATCACGCCATCGATTTCATACGGCAGTTGCGCGCGCTTGGTGGCGATGGATGAGAAAAACGCCAGCAAGCCGGCTGCCCCTGACACCACAGCGCGCTCCGCACATACCGGCACGCCCATGGTGCTGTACCAATCGAGTAAAGCCGCATGGGTGGCAGGCAGTACCGCGCCTTCGAGACGACCGATACCATAGGCAAAAAAACGCAGGCTTCGTTGCGCCGTAATGCGTGAATCCAACTGCCGCAAGCTGCCCGCCGCTGCATTGCGGGGATTGGCGAATTCTTTTTGCCCGGCATCGCGCTGATGTTGGTTGAGTCGCTGGAAGTCCGCCTTGAACATCAACACCTCGCCACGCACATCCATCAGCGCGGGCAAGTGCTTGCCCTGCAGCCTGAGCGGAATCGAGCGCACGGTACGAATGTTGGCAGTGACATCTTCGCCGGTATAACCATCACCACGCGTGGCTGCCTGGGTCAGCACACCTTTTTCATAGCGCAGATTGATCGCCAGACCATCGAACTTGAGTTCGCAGGCATAGCGGATCTCGGCATCGACCTCCAGACCATCGCGCACGCGCTTGTCGAAGGCCATGATCTCTTCCTCAGCAAACCCATTATTAATCGACAGCATAGGCGCGTCATGCGCCACCTGCGTGAATTCAGGCAGCGGCGTACCGCCTACGCGCTGGGTGGGAGAGTCGGGCGTGATGAGCTCGGGATGAGCAACTTCGAGCGACTGAAGCTCGCTGAACATCGCATCGTATTCCGCGTCAGGAATACTGGGATTGTCCAGCACGTAGTAGGCATGGGCATGCCGATGAAGCTCGGCATGCAACCATTCAGCGCGTGCACGCCAATCGGCAGCATCTGGCCCGGTGGTTATAGTGCCACCGAACAGATCGTTCCCGGACATCAGGCAAACAGACGATGGGCCAGATGCGAGCCTGCGGTCACACCTGCCTCTTCCATCGATGCATAAAAAGAGCGCACTTCATTACCGATCGAGGCAAGCGCAGCATCCGACAGAGGCTCACCATTGTCATCGACAATACCGCCCGTCAGACGTTGCGCGAGTGATTTTGCGAAAGCGCTCATCGCCGTGAATGCCTCACGATCAGGTGCCACCAAAGAGACGGGTAGCAAGAGCGTCAGCAGTTTGCTGATCTCGCCAGAGGCGCTCGGATTGGTTGACAATGAAAACAGCATTCCGCCGTCGCCATCGGGCATCACCAGCATGCCGTCGGGGCGCTGATCCATGCCCATGCGCTGCAATGCCGGTCGCAAGCTTGACATCATCCATGCCGCACCGCGCGCTTCAATATTGATGGAGAGCTTGGCATCGAATTCGGTGATGAACTGATGCACTTTGCGCGCTCTGGCCATCACGTCCGGCATATCGGGCAACTCGGGCTCTGCGCCCAAATCTTCAGAGAGTTGGTTGATGCCAGCCACCAGCTCGGAGAATTCCAGCTCGGTAATGAAGCTGCGTCGCGTGGCCATTTGCATACCGGCCTTGAGCGAGGAATAAATGCCACCGACAGACACGGGCTCCCAATTGCCGGTCTCGTTTTGCCCGATGACATGAACCGGTTTGTTGCCAATGAGGTGCAGTGGCTGAAATGCTGCAACGACCTTCTCCCCACGCACAGGACCCTGCAGGGGCATGGGAATGATGCAGTCGATGAAGTCGTCCAAGGGCAAGGACTTGCTCGCGGGTTCAACCCGGGCAGAGGATGCCGGCGGTGAGTGGGACTGCAACGCGCCCTCAGTTGGCTCCTGCACTGGGCTGCTGAGCTCTTCAGGCACCTCGGCGGAGCTGGCCGCTTCGCCCTGCGCACGCTGCGCAGCCGTCTGGACAAGCTCACCCATCAACACATCTTCATGCGGATTGGAAAATGCGTTATCGACAGATTTACGGGCGCGCCATTCTCGCCACTTATCGTAAAAAAGGACGCCAACAATCACGGCGCCACCAATGGCGATCAGACTGACCTGTAACTCACTCATTGAACGGGCTCCTGCAGGGCTCGCAGGCCTTCGGCCTTATACCCGGGCATGTTCGCAGACTCATCTGAAAAATATTCATTAAAGAAACATTTTAAGCGAACTAACACCGTTAACGCGATAAGCTTGTCCGTCCGCATTATTGACAATGATCAATTTCAACCAAAGTTTTGTCATTAAGATAACAAACCAAGTCAAACCCTCAAGAAAGGATTATCCATGGCTGAAACCTCGGAAATCAAACCGCAAGCGCTTGCCATGCCATCCCTGAAACCCCTGATCCGACGACTGCGACTTTGGTGGTACCGGCGTGCCGAAGAACACTACCTCATGTAAGCTGCCGTGGAAAATACCCTAGCACGCGAGGCCGAAGAAAACGAGGCCTACTATCAAAAAAGGCGCTGCGATAGCACGTTCGGCTCAGCATTGGTACTAGGCGGCTGTTCCGGGGCGGCATGAGGTGCGTCCATCGCGCCTCGGCCAACCCCATCTGCCCAACGGTCAAGCGCAGGCAGCCTCAGCCTCGGCGTTCAGACTGCTGGCCGTTGTCATGTCCACCGCCACAATGCGAGAGACACCCTGCTCTTGCATCGTTACCCCAATCAGTTGCTGCGCCATTTCCATCGCAATCTTGTTATGCGAAATAAACAGGAACTGCGTTTGAGCCGCCATCCGCTTGACCATCGTGCAGAAGCGCTCAGTGTTCGAATCATCCAGCGGCGCCTCCACCTCATCGAGAAGGCAGAACGGTGCGGGGTTCAGCTGGAAGATGGAAAAGACCAGCGCCGTCGCAGTCAGCGCCTTCTCCCCGCCGGATAGCAGATGAATCGTCGCATTCTTCTTGCCAGGTGGCTGCGCCATCACCTGTACGCCTGAATCCAGAATTTCCTCGCCCGTCATCACCAGCTTGGCATTACCGCCACCGAAAAGCTCAGGGAACAACTGACCAAAGTGATGGTTAACCTTGTCGAAAGTATCTTGCAGCAGGTCGCGAGTTTCGATATCGATCTTCTGAATCGCATCTTCGAGTGTCGTAATCGCCTCGGTCAGGTCGGCGTTTTGCGCGTCAAGGAAATTTTTACGTTCGCTGGCCTGCGCAAGCTCGTCCAGCGCTGCCAGGTTCACGGGACCCAACGCGGAAATTGCATTGTTCAGGCGCGTTACCTCACCTTGCAGATAGGACGCTCGCATATCGTCGGTGAGCTTCTCTGACAGAGCAGACTCATCCGCCTCGGCATCAGCGAGCTGCTGCGCGTATTGCTCCTGGTTGAGTCGCGCGGCCTGTTCTTTAAGCTGCAACTCGACGATACGATCGCGCGTGGGCTGCAACGCGCGATCGGCAGCCAGCTTAGCCTCGTCCTGCCCACGCAGGCGCTGCGTGAGCTGATCCAGCTCGTGACGCGCGTTGGCCAGCACGACTTCCTGCTCGCTGCGTCGCTCGAGCAAGGATTGCAGCCCGGCCTGCGCAGTCTGGTCATCCAGCGACTCCAGCTCAAGCTGGCCTTGCTCCATACTCGCAAACAATTGCGCAGATTGCTCCAGCGCCGTCGAAATATTGCGCTTGAGTTCTTCGATACGATTTTCGTGCGAGCGCTGCGCAAATTCAGCCTGCTGCGCAGCCAGTTCCAGCTCGCGCAGTGCCTCACGCGCCTGGTTCAAAATTTGCTCACGCTCGAGATAGATGGTCTGACCATCTTCATGGGTTTCCTGCACCTGACCCAGCTCGACATCCAGCGCCTCAAGGGCATTCTCTGCTTCGACCTTGATCTGTTGCTGCTCGGCCTCTTGCATATCAATCTCAGCGAGGTCGCCTGCAATCAGAGTGCTGCGCTGGCTGAATCGCTCCTGCACTTCACTCTGCCGTAAGAGATCAATTTGCAAGCTGTGCAGCGCCTGCGTTAATTCGTCAACTTCGCGGGTGAGCGTTTCGATGCGCTGCAAGCCTTGCGTGAGCGCGGCGTCTGCCTGCACCGAACGCTGACGCGCCTCATCGGCAAGCAGTTGCTGCGCACGTACCTGACGCACGAGATTATCGATTTCCTGCTGACGCGCCAGCATGCCATCCTGTTCGGAATTAGCAGCATAGAAACGTACCGCGAGACGGCTGATCAGGTGTCCCTGGTGCGTGACCAGGCAAGCCCCCGCCGGCAGCCTGGCGCGCTCGGCCAATGCGGTCGCCGCATCTTCGGCCACATACACATGGTGCAGCCAGTCCTGCATCAATGCACGCAGACCTGGATCATTCATCTGCAACAAGGACAACAACGGCTTGAGACCAGCAGCAGGCGCCTCATCGGCTGTGGCAGTGCCGGATAGCGAGAACAAAGACAGCTTAGCCGGTGGCGCATCGCTGAAAAACGCTTTGGCCCAGTCGAGGTTCGATACCTCGAGCGCGCCGGTGCGTTCGCGCAGCACCGACTCCAGTGCATTTTCCCAGCCAGATTCAATGGAAAGCTTTTGCCACAAGCGAGGCAATTTACCCAGCTCATGCTTTTCAAGCCATGGCGCAACCTTCCCCTCGGTTTGTACATTCTCCTGCAGCTGTCTGAGCGAGTTCAGTCGTGCTTCAAGCTGCGCGTGACTTGAATTTTCGGAGTTGACGGCTTCCTGCGAAACACGACGCTGCTGCTCGAGTTGCGGTTGCATACCGCGCGCGGTATGCAGTGCGTCACGCGCCGCGTTGAGTTGCGCATCTTTCTCCTCCACCTGGGATCTCAGCGCTGATAACTGCGCTGTATCTGGGGGGGCGAGCATGTTTTTTTCTTGCATCAGCCGCTCGCGACGCTGCGTAAGACCGGCCAGAATGTTGGATGCGTTGCGTTGATGGGCAGATTCGAGCTCAATGCGCTGCTGCACCTGCATGATGCGCGAACGTGATTCGGTACTCGCCAGCTGCGCCGCGCGCCAGCTCTCTTCAATCTCGGGCATGGCCTCCTGTTTTGCTTGCGCCGCCTGCTGCGCTGCCGCCACTCGCTCTGCGTGCATTTGCAAGTCGGTATCAGCCTGGGCGAGCTCGTCCTCGAATTGGGTGCTCTGGCGCTGCCACTGGTCGCGTTGCGCCGACAGCGAATTAAGCTGGGTCTGAAGTCGCGAGCGCGACTCGATCACAAACTTGATCTGCGCTTCCAGACTCCCGATTTCGGAGTTGGTCTGATAGAGCGCACCCTGCGCCTGATGCATGCGGTCACCCGCAGCATAATGTGCCTGGCGCATGTGCTCCAGCTCGGTCTCGATGTGGCGCAGCCGGGAGATTTGCTCCTCGAGCTCGGTTTGCGCCTTGTGAATATCGCGCGTGAATTTTTCCTGCTCGGCCTTGGCCTCATTCTTGCGCAATAGCCACAGCAGTTTTTGTTTTTCGATCTGGTCTGACTGCAGCTCATGAAACTTCTGGACTACTTCTGCCTGTGATTGCAGTTTTTCGAGATTGGCATTGAGTTCGCGAAGAATGTCTTCGACACGCTGTAAATTCTCGCGCGTGTCCTGGAGGCGGTTTTCAGTTTCGCGGCGGCGTTCCTTGTACTTGGACACACCCGCGGCCTCTTCGAGAAAAATACGCAGATCTTCCGGACGCGCTTCGATGATGCGCGAGATCATGCCCTGCCCAATAATGGCGTAGGCGCGTGGCCCCAGTCCGGTGCCGAGGAAAATATCCTGCACATCGCGGCGGCGTACTGCCTGATTATTGATGTAATAAGTGGATGTGCCGTCACGCGTGAGTGTGCGCTTGACGGAAATTTCAGCGAAGCTGCTCCATTGACCGGCTGCCTTGCCCAAGCTGTTGTCAAACAACAGCTCGACCGAAGCGCGGCCCGCTGGCTTGCGGCTGGTCGTTCCATTGAAAATGACGTCCTGCATCGATTCGCCGCGCAATTCCGAGGCTTTGGATTCCCCCAATACCCAGCGCACCGCGTCAATGATGTTAGATTTGCCACAACCATTAGGACCCACAACGCCGACCAGCTGGCCGGGTACCTGAAAGTTGGTGGGATCGACGAAGGACTTGAATCCGGAAAGTTTTAAAGAAGTTAACCGCACGTTATGAACTTTTCAGTCGTTAAAAACGATAAACCGGACGAGCTGCCGTCCGGCCCTTTTTAAGAATCGCGCAATCATATCATCCGGCAGGCACCCAAACTGAGCACTCGGAGGCAATCCGAGAGCCCAACACAATAAAAGATGCGCACAGGTATAATCCGGCGGCGACGTAACCTCGCTTCCCACCCGCCTGAGACACGCCAACACCTGCTGCTACCCGTGAATCCGCTACTAGAAAAACTGCAGGCTTATCCTTTTGAAAAACTTCGGCGCTTGTTTGCCGACGCGACCCCTGAGCGGAGCTACCGGTCCATCAGTCTGGGCATCGGCGAGCCCAAGCATCTCACACCGCCTTTTATCCAGAAAGCTCTCGCCGACCATTTGTCGGGACTGGCCAGTTACCCCACCACCGCCGGCAGCGATGCCTTGCGCGCCACCATCTGCGGCTGGCTGGAGCAGCGCTACCGCCTGCCTCGACTCGATCCGGGCTGTGAAGTCTTGCCCATCAATGGTTCGCGCGAGGCTCTGTTTGCCATTGCACAGGCAGTCATCGATCCCTATGCCGAAGCAGTCGTGGTTTGCCCCAACCCGTTTTACCAAATCTACGAAGGCGCAGCACTTTTGGCAGGGGCTGAGCCTTATTTCGTTAACTCAGACCCCGCGCGCAATTTCGCACCCGATTTTTCCACGGTACCCGCCGACATCTGGCCACGTGTACAGTTGCTGTTCATCTGCACGCCGGGCAACCCCACGGGCGCCGTGCTGACGCTGGATGACTGGAAAGAATTATTCGCACTCTCGGACAAACACGGCTTTGTCATTGCGGCCGACGAGTGCTATTCCGAAATTTATTTTGGCAGCCAAAGACCACTTGGCGCTCTCGAAGCTGCGCACAAACTGGGACGTAAATACGACCGCCTGCTGGCGTTCTCCAGCCTGTCCAAGCGCTCGAACGTACCTGGCATGCGTTCAGGCTTCGTCGCCGGCGATGCGGGCATTTTGCAAAAATTTCTGCTCTATCGCACCTACCACGGCAGCGCCATGAGCCCATCGATCCAGGCGGCATCGATCGCTGCATGGAAAGATGAAACGCACGTCGAAGAAAACCGCGCAAAGTACATCGCCAAATTCAATCAGATCACACCCATGCTCGCCGACGTGCTGGATGTCTCGCTACCCGATGCCGGCTTTTACCTTTGGGCGAAGGTCGACAAGCTCACCTCCATCACCGATACCGAATTCGCGAGGCGTCTGTACGCCGAATATAATGTGACGGTTTTGCCAGGAAGTTATGTCGCCCGTGAGGCACACGGCATCAACCCCGGCGCCAATCGCATTCGCATGGCGCTGGTCGCTGAAGTCGACGAATGTCTCGAAGCAGCACAGCGTATCGTTGAATTCACGCGCAAACTCGCGTCTACCTGATTTTTTATCTCTGTTTAAAGAAATCACACCATGAGCCAATCATTACAAGATCTGATCGACAACGCCTGGGAAGAACGCGCGAATTTTTCACCAAAATCCGCCCCCGCTGATGTGCGCGATGCAGTCGCCTCGGTGCTCGAACAGCTCAATCTGGGAACACTGCGCGTCGCTCAAAAAGACAGCGGCCAGTGGGTTGTGAACCAGTGGGTGAAAAAAGCCGTACTCCTGTCTTTCCGTCTCGAAGACAATCTTCCCATCCCCGGCGGCAATGGCATGCAGTTCTACGACAAGGTACCCACCAAATTCGCCAATTACACCGCGGATGACTTCGCCAAAGGCGGCTTCCGTGTCGTGCCACCTGCGGTTGCGCGTCGTGGCAGCTTCATCGGCAAGAACGTGGTGCTC
>SXGS01044808.1_pt1 | contig 13244 bp, 12 predicted proteins | sample 3174681 | NCBI WGS metagenome assembly SXGS01 (sample SAMN11356861, study PRJNA531348) | freshwater metagenome | isolation source: freshwater sample F1-80 | place: China: Fuxian Lake, Yuxi | collected 2017-12-25
GAGATTCGCCGGCGCGAAGCGCACCCGGCAACCGTTCTCCCAGCCAATGCCGTAGGGCACCGGACGCCCATCATTGCCATGACGGCCAACGCCATGCAGGGGGACAGAGAAAAATGTTTGGCCGCAGGAATGGACGATTATATCTCTAAACCGATCAAGCCTGCCGAATTGCAAGCCGTGTTAGCCCGATGGGTCCCTTCGCCAACCTCAGACCCCCTCATCGGGCAGACGCAAGCCGCGCTGACGGGAAAGCAATAAGCAAGGAACCACTTGGACGCATCTATGGCTGATTCCACCGCAAAACCTGTGACGAGGATCCCCAACATGCCGATCATGAATGAAGAGGAAGTGTTGGAGTTGCTTGGAGGCGACCGTGCTCTGCTGTCAGAAATCTCCAGAATCTTCCTTGCCGAATCTCCTAAAATGCTGGCAGCCATTCGCTTGGGAGTCGCGGAAAGCGATGCATCAGCCGTACACTTCGCCGCACATGCCCTGAAAGGATCGGTCGGTAACTTCAGCGCAGCCACAGTCTTCGAAGCAGTACGCATACTGGAGGAGATGGGGCAGCGGGAAGATCTTTCCAAGGCTGCGGCGGCAGTGGCCACCTTGGAGCAAGAATTGGCGCGTTTGCAACCAGTTCTGGCGGCCTTCGCTGCGGAAACACCGCCAGAGTAGATGCGCCTCCTGACGCTCGCCCTATTGGCACGAAAAAGAGCCCCTTACCCTCCTGACGTGGCAGAAAAAACCCTTCTTCTGGAGTAGCTAAGGACCATTGACCAAGCCGTAGACTCCTCCTACAACACCATCTTACTTATGCCGCGCCGGCGCACGACAGCACTCCCATCAGGGCGCACCCTTCTCATCGTCGACGATCAAGAAGAAACGCTCGTTTCCAACCGCCTTTTACTTGAGCGGGAAGGCCATCATGTCCTGACCGCGATCAGCGGCGAAGAAGCGTTGCGGCTCTTTCGCCCGGGAGAAATCCAGCTCGTTATCGTCGATTATTTTATGCCACGTATGAGCGGGGAGGAGGTCGTGCAGGCCATTCGCGCTCAGGACACCGACGTACAGATTCTGCTGCAAACCGGGTACGCCGGCGAAAAACCGCCGCGCACCATGTTGCGTCACCTCGAGATTCAGGGCTATCACGATAAAACCGATGGTCCGGACCGCTTCTTGCTCTGGGTCGAGGTTGCCCTCAAGGCGGCAACTCAGCTTGCACACATCCGCGAGGCAGAGCAAGAAATCGCCTCGTCACAAGCCCAATTGCGCCGACTCTCGGCGCGGCTGTTGCGCCTACAAGAAGAAGAGCGTGAACGCATCAGCCGTGAATTGCATGACCATCTTGGCCAATTGCTCACCGCCACCAACCTCGACGTCGAGTGGGCACTTACTCACTGTCCACAAGAACTCTTCTCCGTCCATGAACGATTACAGGAAGCTTCCCGTCTTGTGAGAGAAACCATCCAATCCACCAAAGAACTGTCGTCCACGTTGCGGCCCGGCATCCTGAATGGCCTCGGGCTCGAGGCTTCTCTACGGGAGTATGTCCGAGAGTTTGGACGCAGGAGTGGTCTCTCGGCGGCGTTTTCGACTAACTTGCAGGATGTCCCCCTCGCCTCGGAAGTCGCGGCAAGCCTGTACCGCATCGTCCAAGAAGCCCTGACCAATGTGGCCCGCCACGCGGCGGCCACTCAGGTCACTGTCACCGTACAACGCGCGGCTCACAACCTCATTGTCTCGGTGATAGATAACGGCAAAGGATTTGACCCACTACGTGTTTCCGACCCGCATGCCATCGGACTCGCTGGCATGCGAGAACGGGCGCGTTTAATTGGCGGTGCGCTCACCATACGCTCAACTCCGGGAGCCGGCGCGTCAATCATTGTCGAGGCACCCTGGCACGAAGAAGGATTCCCTCATGATCAAAGTGCTTCTGGTTGACGATCATGCCCTCATTCGTGATGGGCTTCGTCGTTTGCTGCAAGACTGCACGGACTTGGAAGTTGTGGGAGAAGCCAGCGATGGGCTGGAAGCGCTCCGCACCCTCCGCCAGTTGCATCCCGATGTCGCGGTGATGGACCTCTCCATGCCAGGGCTTGATGGCATCGAAGCGACGAAACAAATTGTCGCGGAAGGCTTATCGACTCGGGTGTTAATTCTCACCATGCATGCCAACGAGGAGTACGCCGTACGCGTCTTGCAGGCTGGAGCACGCGGCTTCATCGGCAAAGGCGCACCCAGCCAAGATGTCGTCGGGGCTATCCGCAAAATTGCCGCTGGTGGCTGTTATCTTCCCCTGGAATTGTCCGACGCCCTCCCGAAACGCTATGCACGCAAAGGACCAGGAGAATCTCCACTGGAAACGCTTTCAGACCGTGAACTCCAAGTCCTGAAACGTTTAGCTGAAGGCCGCACCAGCAAAGAGATTGCTCAAGACCTACATATCAGCACGAAAACTGTCGATACGTATCGAGCACGGCTCCTCACCAAACTGGAGCTTGATACGACTGCCGACCTCATTCGCTTCGCCCTGCGTCATGGCGTAATCGAAGATGCTTGGTAATTTGTAAGAAAAAACCCTACAAAGTTTTCAGCATTTTCCTGACAAGACAGGATGACAGGATGGCGCTAGGGTTGCGGATTATGAATACAGTACACTATCATGAAACTATCCGCCGTACTTGCGGTCGTGTGTTCATTGACTCTCACCCTCACCTCTTCTTTGGCGCAGGCTGGCTGTGGTTGTCTGAAACCACCCCCACCACCACCTCTAGAACCGTTAATGTCGCCACCGGCGTTTCCCTCACCGCCACCATCAATGCCACAGGTTTCAGTTCTCCCCCACATGGCATTCTCAGGGATGACGGTCTCTATCTTCGCCCAAGATTTCGCGGTGAATCAAACGTGGCAGGTTACTTTCCAAGGTGGTGGGCAACAGATCACCCAAGCGAACCTACCGACATCGTTGCAATGGGACCTCTGGGATACGAACGCCGACGGCACCAGAAAGACGAAGACCCCTCGTCTGGTCGTAACCTTGCCCGCTGGACTCCCCGCCGGACCGACGAGCATCACCGTTAGCAGCCCGTCCAGGCCGACACCACTTGTCATCCCGGCGAGCGAGTTCGCCGTTATTGGCAAACCCATCACTGTTGCCGAACAAACCACTAAGCTTAGAGCGAAGAACTATAAGGCAGCCGTCGGCACTGTAGCGGTGGATACTTACATTCAGAACGGTCAAGAGAAAACCCGCCTCGCCGTCGCCCCTGAAGGTAGGCTCTATCTCGCTTTGGGAGGGCTCGACAAAGTCTGCAAACCCATGACGTTCAAAGCCTTGATCAAAGACAACCCGCTCCGCTTCTCCTACGGCGACATCAGCATCATCAACACGCAAGGCTTCCTTATCGAAGACTTGGGTCCTGAGACCAGTGACCATTTCACGCCACGGTCCAATGCCGGCCATCCTGAAAAAAGTGATCGCTTCGACTACTGGCGTCACTCATTCGCTGATTATTGCACAGAGCATCAAGCGCACGGCCCGAAAGAAATCGACCCAGCAGACCCGTATTGGCACTTGGATGGTACTCCACATGTCGATTACGCCACGCTGATCTTCGTTATCGCTGCGCATAGGGATAATGGCTCCACCCCACCAGTCGGCCCAACCACCTTGAATCTGCGGATCGAAACCAAGGTCGAGAACGAATCTGGTGACTGGGATAATGACGACTTATCGACCCCGTAACCCTGTTTCTCCTCAATTCCTTTTGTTCTGTCATGCCGCGCGCGTGTAGAGATTTCCTGCTGCTCCTCTTAGGAGCAGCGCTCTACACCGCCGCTGCTCCCCCGTTCGACTTCAGTCTCGCCGGGTGGTTCGCCCTTACCCCGGTCTTCCTGGTTGCCTCAGAAAGATCTGCTCCCACCGCATTCGTTGCCGGCCTCATATACGGCTTCCTGTTTTGTATAGGGATAGCCTACTGGGTCTATTTTGCCGTGGTCGCTTTCTTCCCATTTGGAGTGCCGCTCAGCCTCTTCAGCACAGCGTTGGCTTATCTCTTCTTCATCGCCTCATACTGCGGGCTGGCAACTGCTGGAGCCGCGTTGCTGTGGCATCGCGCCCCGGCGTTGCTCCGTGCAATAGGCATCCCTGCATTGTGGGTGAGCGCTGAGTTTGCACGCTCTTCCTTATTTTCCGGCTTCTCTTGGGAGTTGCTCGGGTACACGCAATATCGTCATCTGCCACTCATCCAAATCGCGGACCTCACCGGCGTCTATGGATTGTCTTTCCTCATGGCCATGTGCGGCTATGTCACAGCAGAAGCACTGCGCCCTGTTATGGCTTCTCGGTTTTCAGGTCTCCCCTCTCACTTCCCTTGGCGTGCAAGTTTGTCTCTTGTCGGACTCTTGATAGTCACGGTTGCTTACGGCAGTTTTCGTATCCGCCAGTATGCATCAGCAGAAGGCTCACCTCTGACCGTGGCATTGATCGAGCACACCGTTCCTCCCAATCAACGCTGGAATCGCGCACATTCCGTACAGGTGTTGGGAGAGTACCTCGCGCTCACGCAACAAACGTTAGCTGGGCAGGCCCCGGATCTGATCGTCTGGCCCGAGTTTGCGGTGGACTTCTATCTCGCGCATGAGCCAGAGATACGCAAACAGATAGGAAGCGTGCTCGGTGAGATACATGCCCCGCTCCTCCTCGGGGCACCACGATTGGACAGGACGAGGGAAACGATGCGCTATTACAATTCCGCCTATCTCGTCGCACCCAGCGGCGACATTCTCGCAGACTACGATAAGCAGCAGCTTCTGCCGTTTGCAGAGTATCGTCCCTTCGGCCTCTCCGCGTTGCTTCCTCACAGCGCCGAAAGTCCCAGCGAATTTTCGCCGGGCGTGCGGGCCACCGTTTTCCCTTTTCCACCCGCCCCTTTCGGAGCGGTCATTTGCTATGAGGTGACCTATCCCACGCTCACGCGCCAACTCACACGCGCGGGAGCACAGTTTCTGGTCAATATCTCGAACGACGCCTGGCTCACCGCAGCCGGGAAGGCAGCCGGAGCACAGCACTTTTCTATGGCCGTGCTCCGTGCCGTCGAAAATCGCCGCCCGCTCGTACGGCTCGCTGCAAGCGGTGAGTCGGGTTTTATTGCAGCTTCCGGCCAGATCCAGCAACGCACGGCCTTCGCGGAAGACGTGCTGCTCGGGCAGGTTGTACCCCACACAGAGCAAACTGTGTATACTCACTACGGAGATTGGTTTGCGACCTGTTGTGTCGGCCTTGCTGGCGTTTCCCTCGGTTCTTTGGGCTGGCGCTCTCGCAGCACTCGGTCATAACGAACACGCTTATGGATCACTCTCACTGGAGAACCCTGGTCGCTGCTCTTCTGACCAGTGTCGTGCTAGGCTTGGCACTGACCTGCACCATCACGAGCACGAGGTGGGTGGACACCTCCTTCCCTGGATTTTTTATCCTGGCGAACCGCGTCGTTGCCTCAGTGAGTCTTCCGCACTGGTCGAGTGCCCAAGCCCAATCACATTCCATCTATCAACGCGCGGTCATTGCCATCAATGATCGACCAATTCGCGACAGCCAAGAGTTCTACGCAACGGTCCGCCAGTTTCCCCCAGGCACCCAGATCACGTACACCCTAGAGAAAGACGGGATCACCTCCCACGTAACTCTCCCTTCGCAACGCTTTACCCGCGAGGACTACGTGTTGCTCTTCGTTCCCTATCTGTTGAGCGGACTCGCCTTAGCGCTGATTGGGATCGCTGTCTGGTTCGTTTCTCCGCACACACCCGCGAGCAAAGCATTGCTGAGCGGCGGGCTTGCCGGTGGCCTGTTTGCCATCACTGGCGCTGACCTTTACTCGCCCAGCTGGTTTTTTCGTTTGCACGTTCTGGGCGAAGCCGCATTTCCGGCTGGTATGCTGATTCACTTGGCGCTGGTCTTTCCTACGGATCGTCTGCGCCGTTTTCGCACGCCGCTCTTGCTGTTGCCCTATGCCGTCGCGCTGCTGCTCGTCCTTGCCTACGAATGGTATCTCTACCTCCCCAGCGCCTATTCAATGATTCACAATCTTTGCATGGTACACGTCGGCCTTGGCGGACTGATCCTCTTTGGCGCAGTGGCGTGGGATTATTTCACAACGCATTCACATCTAATCCGTCAACGTGTCCGCGTTCTTCTGCTGGGCTTTCTCGGCGGCTATACCCTTCCCGGCAGTGTCATGCTTGCCTCCGGTCTCACGGGCGGCGAGGTCGCCGTGAATTATGCTGGGTTCACGGTCTTTCTTTTCCCACTGAGTATCGGCTATGCCATCGTCAAGCACGATCTCTTTGAGATCGACGCACTCTTAAAACGTGGCGTTTTCTACCTGACGCTCACCGCCACTCTCACGCTGGCCTATATCGTGCTCCTTGCTGCCCTAAATTGGACGCTGCAGCCCAGTACCTTTACTCAGTCCGCCATTTTTCCGCTGTTTTTTTACCCTCGCGGTCGTCCTCTTTTTAAATCCATTGAAAGATTATCTCCAGCGTGCAGTGGATCGTGTCTTCTTCCGGCTTCGTTATGATCCGAAAAAACGCCTTGAGGAGACGAGTGCGATTCTTGCATCTACGTTGCAACTCGACGACATCCTCTCGCACCTCTGGACTACTATCAGTACGGCACTTGGTGTCCGGCACGGGCAACTCTTGCTTCTCCAGCCTACGCAAGAACACTACGGCAGCGCCCATCCGATATCAGAGCCTCATACGCTTTTGCCGGTCACGCACCCCTTGATTCGCGAACTCCGGCAGCGGCGCGCCCTCTCTTCCTATGACCTCGACGCCAGACCGCTTTCTGCTGACGTGCAGAATAGCATTCGCCAGGACATGCAAAGGCTCAACGCCCAACTCGTCATTCCCTTCACCCTCAAAGGCGACATTATTGGCTTGATCTCCTTGGGCACGAAAGAATCTGGGTCGTTCTTTACCGCCGATGATATTGATTTTCTGTGCGCACTCGCCAATCAAGGCGCACTATCGATTTCTAACGCACGAGCCTATCAAGCTATTCAAGAGTTCAACGCCGACCTGGAACGAAAGGTCGATGAACGCACGCAAGAGTTGGCCAAAACCAACGCTGAACTGCAAACCTCGTTGCGCCAATTGGGGCAAGCGTATCAGGATCTGCAGCGCAGCCAAGAAAACCTCCTGCGTGCAGAAAAGATGGCCGCCCTTGGTCGCCTGACGGCTGGGATTGCCCATGAGATGAACACCCCGCTCGGGGCCTCGCTCACCTCGCTCAAACTCCTTCAGGAACTCGTGGAGGAGTACCAATTCTCCATCGAAGACACCACCGTCCAAGCCGCCGACCATCAGGACCTCGCCAACGAGATGGGCCGCCTCGTGCGAGCGACTCATCAATGGGTAGAAAAAGCCGCAGCTCACATCCGCAGTTTGAAGACGCACACTCGCGACTTGGGCAGCACCGAAGCGCAAATCTTTTCTGTTCTTCAGATTATCGAAGATACTGGGATATTGCTGGCACACCGCTTGCGACTCTCGCAATGCTCTCTGGTGGTCTCATGCACCACGCAGCAGCCGATGTTGTACGGCGATCCGGGGAAACTCGGGCAAGTGCTGACGAACTTGATTGTGAACGCCATTGACTCGTACCGCACCACCGCACGCGATCATGAAGAGATTGCGGTCGAAGTCTCTGAACAAAACAACACGCTGGAGATTCGCATTCGGGACCACGGCAGCGGCATTCCGGCAGACCATCTCGAACGGATCTTCGATGAATTTTTCTCGACCAAGCCCCTCGGAGAAGGCACAGGTCTCGGGCTCTCTATCGCCCGAGATCTCATTACCAACTTCTTCGGCGGGCACATCTCCGTACGTTCAACTGTGGGCCAAGGCAGCGAGTTTCTGCTTCGGTTGCCACGCCACAATCCTGCCGAACGTGCGCGGCACGATATCCCTCTGTCCTTTCCCACGGCGCCGGCAGTAAGCCAGGGAGAAACCCTGCCAAGCTAAACGAGTGTGGACGCCTGTCCAGTCGAGCTACTGTGACAAAGCCGAGACCGTGACCTCAGGAGGGTGAAGAAAGATCTGCGCCGCCTTGCGGATCTCGGCAGCATTGGTGCTTTCCAGAATGTGTGCAAAGACCGAAAGCCTATGCGTGCCACTTGTCAAACGGTCCACGCGGGCAAACTCAAAGCCGAAGCGCGGTTGCCCGTGTGGTGCGGTTTCCCCGGCTACGCCGTTCGTAAAGAACAGTCGCTGTTCCAGCTTCTGTAACGCGCCCTCAAGCCGCGCAATCAGCAAAACGGTGCGCCCGTTGGGAAGGGCAAGCGCAGCCCAATGGACGAGCTGACCAGCGACCGGTTCGTTCATCATCGCGTCTTCCAAGATAACGCGAGCACCCTCTTGCCGGAGGAAATCGATGGAGGCTTGCAGTTCACCGCGTGCCAAAATCAAACTTGGCGGAATACCGACCTTCAACAGCACGGAGCTTTCCACGAAATCACGGTAGAATAGCAAATCGACTCGTCCAGTGGTGCGAAACCCAAACGGCAGAGGAATCCAATAGCGTGCACGCCGCAAGGCTCGCACTGGGCCATTGCGATAACTGAGCAGTTCCGCCTGAATGTCGGCGTCAGTCTTGCGCAACGTCAATAAGCCGCCGAGGAAACGCACTTCAGCAGCAGCATGTACTCCAGCAATGGCATTTTCGCCCAGCTCGCCTCTAGTTTGAACAAAAGCGAGATGGGTCGGCAACGGAGCTTGAAAGATCAAGGCATAGCGTTCGGCATAGACACGATCCGTGGCTTCTTCGTAGCGAGCACCGGCACATTCACGACACGCCAGCGGTGGCGGTTGGGCAAATGCGCCAATGTAAGCGAACCCGAGTGGAGTCGTGGCACTCCCGACCCGTACCTCTTGCCAAGCAGTCGCGTCCGTCGGCAGTTGAGCGAGCGTGCCACGTGCGCCAAGGTCGCGATTCAGCACTAGCAGGACATCATTCTCGTCGAACTCCTCCGCATTGGTATCCACGTTCGGCTTCTTGCCTTGCTCCAATACCCAGCGGTCACGTCGGTCACGCTCGTCCACTTGGAATAAAATCGGCTGAGGCACGCCATCGCGAAACGCATAGACGCGTAGTGCCGTAGGGGGCTGACGCAGCAGGAGTGGGGTCTGTTTCCCCTCGATTGCAGACACACCGGGAACGGAAACGGATGCAGATGGAGCAGCAGTGCCAACCTCAGGCTCAGCCCCAAAGCCCTCTCCTACCAGTCCGAGCACGGTCCCGAAACAGCAGATGAGGCGTTTCCACGAGAGCAGATTCACAACGCAATGCCGCCAGGTTACTCACGTCGCCGTTCAGAAAATTCGTAGACGCCTCGCGCCTCACGCCCTTGCCATATCGTTCGCGACAAGCCAAACGTCACATTGAGCGCACTTCCGTGCGTGGCATGGCGAACAATAGGGATGGCGGTCACCGACTCGCCGTGACATTGCAAACTCAGTCGTGCCACCGAGACATGAAACGTCGTCGGTCGCCCATCAACCAGGTGATAGCGCAGTTCCCAATCGTCAGAATGGAGCTGATGCGGCACACCGTGCTGATAGAGCACACCAGACGAGCGCGGCCCCTCAGGCGTCTCAACTAGCGAGAGGAAGAGACCTAAGTCCGGACCAAACGGTAGTGAAACCAGACGACGCGGCAGTAAACGTCCAGACTCTTCAGGCTTGAAGCTATCGAGGAATCCCCAAGCGTCGATCCGCTGCACCCGATCTTGTAAACCGATTTCTCCGTGGAGATGGGCGAGAAAGAGTGGCGTCGGCAACGTTTCCACACGAGACGGAATGGTGAGTCGTAAGCGCACCTCCGCTCGCTCGACCCACGAGGCAGCCAATCCTTCTTCCAAACGGATGAATGCCTGCGGATGAGCAAACCGCATGACCGGCCCACTATAGGTAATGGCAAATCCGTCTGGCTCGCTGCGCCACACAAGGCCGCCGACTTGCATCTGTCCAGAGATCCGTCGGGCCTCGTCTTCACCAGTGAAGAGGGCCATTTCCGTGCCGCCAAGAGAGAGCATCAAGCGACCACCGTGCGTCCCATCTTCGGCACTCACTTCGATGCCACCCATGATTCCTACGCCACTTGCTGGATCATGAAAATGGAGCCCGAATCGTTGCGCAGCAGTAGGCTCGCCAGCAGCAAACACAGAGCGGTCAGAGACGACGTGACTATGCGTCGGAGGGACGCGATCAGATAGCGAGGCAAAGCTTTTTTCCTGATGCGGAAAGAAATGCTCACACTGCCCAAGCGTGTGGCGGAACGTTTCGATGAATTGCTCACGCTCGTCTCCCGGCCAACGCAGCCCGACGCCTAACTCGAGTTGCAAGGCGTTGACCACACCTTGCGCCGACAATTCCGCCAAACGACGAATCGTCGGCATGTGTTCTTTAGCGAACCGCGTACTAAAGAGCTGCATGACGTTTTCTTTATCCGCGGCCGGGTAGCGCCGACCAATCGCGACATCGAGCCCACACCCGAGCGCCATTTCACGAAACGGCATCACGACTGTATTGAAGAAGGCCGGACTCAGCGTCGGCGCGGCAAACTTGCTGGCAGGAAGTACAGCCTGACCTCGTTGCCTCATGCCCATGCCCAAGTCGCACACCGGCTGCACAACATTCCAACCATGAATAAAAAACACACGAGCTGCACCATGACGCTCGACGAGATACGCGACCAGCTCAAGCAGCGCATCAAGAAACCATGGTGCTCGCGTGCGCACCTGACTGATGCGATTGAGATCCAGTTCGTTGCGGTCGAAGGATTGGTTGATGAGCGCGTAGCCCCGTGTCCGCGCCGCCAGCTCGGCGGTCAACTCAGCGGTGTGAAGGTCGTTGACCTTGATGCTGTCTTTGATCGGAGCATCTGCCGGGCGACGCCCACCGTGTGGAGCGACAAGCACGATGGGTGCATCGCCTGGAACAAAGCGCATCCACGCCGGGAGCATGGGCTCGAAGAGAAATGGCATAGGCGGAGTATAACGGAACAGCTGGTTCTGGCATACGGCAGCGGCTTACCCACTCACATTGGAACTCACCATAGCCTGGAGCTGTTCTGGAGTGAGGTTGCCGGGACGCTGACCGCCCTTCGCCATCTCATTCGTGACGTGTTGGAGGATGGCGTTGTACGGGGTCGGCACGCCATGCAGTTTCCCAAGAAGCACGATCTCACCATTGAGGTAATCGACCTCAACTCCCGGCAAGCCGCGCATCAGACTTTGCCAAGTCGAACCGCCAGCACGGGCGTGGCCTTCGATCTTTCCCATATGAATTTCGTTTTGCACACGATCACGCATCTCCTCTTCCGCCACCCAGGGAATCCCTGCCGCTTCATAACATGCCAGCGCTTCCTGCCGCGCCGCGCGTGCGACCTCCCCGCCAGCAGCATCAAGCCCGCAAATCGCTTGAAGCGCGTTGCGCAGGTTGCTCAGCAGCTTGGTGTATTTCCAGCGCATGATGTTGGGGTCGGGCTTCGCACTAAAATCACACGCGCGTAAATCTGCCGTCACTTGGGTAATCACCGGATCGACTCCGGTGGGGAAGCACCCGGCATCAAGAATGCCGCCGGTAGATGAGGCATGATGCAACACGACGCCAGGTTCCATGAAGGTCGTAGGCATCCACACCACCATGCCATAGACACGGGTGAAGCGGCGCACGGCCATGCGTTCGTTATCGACGCCATTCTGGCAGCACACCACCGGAATGTTGTTGTCAGCAGCGCGTTGTAAATCGCGCAGCGCCAGCTCAGTGTCCTGAGATTTCATGGTCAGGATGACCACATCGTCCGGCGTGAACACCAGTTCGCGTGGGTGTGCCACGGCGCGGATAGGAAGCTGCAAGGTAGCAGTTGGGGTCTTGAGCGTCAGTCCGCGTCGTTGAATAGTCGGCACCTGCTCACCGCGACCAATGAGGACGACATCATGCCCTTGGTGAAACAACTTGCCGCCGATAGCGCAGCCGATACCCCCCGCGCCGTAAATGATATATCGCATCTCACCCTCCTTTATTTCGTGCCTTGACCTTAGAAAAACCTGCTCCTCTCCTCAAGGGCAGCCCGACACGCCGAGAGCACGAGGAATTGAACGGTGAAGAAGGGTTGTTGGGATCGCCGTTGAGACGGAGGGGCAGAGCACCTACGACAACGTGCAGCGATTATGTGAGATTTTAGGAGCGTTCCACAGCGCAAGCTGTGGAACGAAGGGAAGGATTCAGCCAAAGCCGCGATGCGATTACATCACGGTTGGGTCTTTATAGTTCGGTCCGGTAATGGGGAGACTCTGACCGCGAATTTCGCCGCTCGGATGAGCTTCCGTGTGAATGTTAAGATACAGGCGACCGGCTCTCAGCGCTTTCTCTTGATCGTTCGTCAGCGTGCCGCACTCGTTCACTCGAGATGAAGTGCTCAAGGCGAAAACAGGGCTATTGTTCTCATCGGGATCGGCAGGGCCATGCACATGCGCACCGACGATATCGCTGCTCAACCCAGAAACACTCAAGGCCACACAAAGGGTGTTGGTTTTGGTATTGTAGGTCAACAACGCGTAGCCCATGCCATCCGTATCTATAGGGGTCGGATTCTCTTGCGCTCCGGTTAAGGTGGCAATGTAGGCCTTGCCTGCGCCATATTCATCGGGATGAGTGGGAGCACCCGCTTGAACGGTTAACGGAAGATACGCCAAAGTACCCGCAAGAACATAGCCAAAGATCCGTTTCATAAAAGTCCTCCTTATATGTCTACCAACAGCAATAAGTGTGGTGGGTGGTTACTCGCCATCAAGATTGTCTCGACAACGACACGTTTGGGCCAAGATTCTGCGCCTGAATGCTGACCTGCTCCTCCTTTCTCTCCTAGAGCCTGTTATGGACTTGGTGCTCGCCAGCTAAATTGAGGGGATGGCACAAAGAAAAGGCTATCCTAGTGATGTGAGCGATGAGGAGTGGGCATTTGTGGTCTCGTATCTGACATTGATGACAGAGGAGGCAGCCCAGCGGGAACATAGTTTGCGGGAAGTGTTCAACGGCTTGCGGTGGATCGTGCGGGCGGGCGCACCCTGGCGGCTGATGCCCAACGACTTGCCGCCGTGGGCGGCGGTCTATCAGCAAACGCAACGCTGGCTGGCGGCAGGGGTGTTTGAGGTCATGGTGCAGGATTTGCGGGA
>SXGS01069233.1_pt1 | contig 13242 bp, 12 predicted proteins | sample 3174681 | NCBI WGS metagenome assembly SXGS01 (sample SAMN11356861, study PRJNA531348) | freshwater metagenome | isolation source: freshwater sample F1-80 | place: China: Fuxian Lake, Yuxi | collected 2017-12-25
ACTGCAGGACGCTGAAACCTCCGAGACCTCGTGGGTCGCAGAGGGCCTCAGCCTCTCGAATTCGACTACGCATCGTCATAGCTGCCACGGTGGGCGATGCAGCGGCGCTCTGCCACGCCATCTTGCCCTCCTCCACCAAAGAATCAATGCCGTGCTCGCGGAGAAATTCCGCCTGTGCGGACATCTCCGTGGGCGCTGGCAACTGATCGATTGCAACCTCAACCGTGACGTCCTGCTCGCCCAGGGCGGAGAGGTAGTGCGCACCGCGTTGATGACCCGCGTACGTGCGTAGCCACTCCCGCCAGGGTCGCACAGCCATCGACTCGCTCGTCGTGCAGTAGTCGAAGACGACGAGACGACCCGAGTTCAATATTGACAAGGCGGTATCCACCCACGTGCGAGCCGCATCGAGCACTGCGACGCGTGCACCGTGCGGTGCCGATCTCGCGAGACAATTCGGAACCTCGCGGGTGTCGAACAGTCGCTCGACGAATCGCTCCCCGTCCGTGGCCACGAATGCTTCGCGCCAACCACCGTCAAAGACGAAGAGTCGAAACGGCAGGTTGTCCAGTAGTTCATTGGCGAAGATCACTCCATCGAACGAGTCGGTGGGCATCATTTCACGAGACTCCACTCCGGTCGGGTGCAACGACCGTTGCGCCGCAGACACCTCCACGGCGAGGTATCGCATCGCGGAAATACAGCGTGGGCTCGCCGCCAGCACCGCACGTGCCAAGGTGCCGGGTCCAGCACCAGCCTCCACGACCGTGAAGGGCTCGGGTCGGCCCAATTCGTCCCACCAAGAGTCCAGTGCCCGTGCAACGACGGTACCGAACAGTGGCCCCACCTCGGGTGAGGTAAGAAAGTCACCGCGACGACCGGCGCGACCCGCAACGTTGTAGAAGCCGTGAGTCCCGTAGAGCGCCGTCGCAACGAACTGGTCGAGCGGCAATCTGCCACCGCTCGCGTCGATTGCTCGACGAACGTCGTCAGCCGCCGAAGGCACCGACGAGGTCGGCCATGTCGCCGAAGTGCAACACCACTCCCGGCAGGATGCCAAGGACGAGGGTGGCAATGACGGTGATGCCGAGAGCGATTTGCAGCGACGATGGCGTCGTGATCGGCGTGGTGTCGCCGTGCGGCACGGGCCGCATCCACACCTCACGCATCACGTTGCCGTAATAACCGAAGGCAATCACCGAGTTGACCGCGCCGATCACCGCCAGCACGTACGCCCACGGAGTGGCGTCGGTGAGCAATGCCTGAAAAGCCGCGAATTTACCAATCCAACCTCCGAGTGGTGGAATACCCGCGAGCGACGCGAGGAAAATCGTGAGCAGCACACCGAGAGCCGGCGCATAGGTGAAGAGTCCGCCCAACGATGCGATGTCACCGCTACGCGTCTTGCGGGACACGGACAGGATTACACCGAACATTCCCAGGTTGGTCGCCGCATAGGCAATGAGATAGACGACCACGGCACGAAGCGCGGCCTCACCCGCCACACCACCGGCCACTGCCAAGGGCATCAATACGAATCCACCCTGACTCACCGACGAGTACGCGATCATTCGCACGAGGTTGGTTTGTCGAAGCGCGAAGACGTTTCCGATGGTCATCGTGAGCGCAGACAAGATCCAGACGAACGGTTGCCAGACATCGCGACCCTCCGGGAAGGCCGTGAGCACCATCACCACGAGTGCAATGAAACCGGCGGCCTTGCTCGCCACCGACAGGAACGCGGTCACCGGGGTTGGCGCACCTTCGTAGGTATCGGGAGCCCAGGTGTGGAACGGAACTGCCGACACCTTGAACGCGAATCCCACCACGACGAACACGATTGCCAATGCCTGGACGGTGCCGAAATCACCTTCGAGTGAGATCGACTCGGCGATGTCGATGAGCAGCGTGGAGTTTGCGACTCCGTACAACAACGACATGCCGTACAACATCACCGCGGATGCAAACACTCCGAGGAGGAAATACTTTACGCCCGCCTCGTTGCTCTTCGGGTCTCGTTTGCGCCATGCTGCGAGCATGTACGCCGGTATCGAGAGGAACTCCAGCGCGACGAAAACGGAAACAAGGTCGCGTGCCGACGACATCATGACCATGCCCAACAGGCTCGTGAGCAACAAGAACCAATACTCACCTCGCCAATAGTCACCCTCTTCGACGTGCGACGACGACAGCAGCACGATGACATAACCCGCAAGAAGGAACAGTCCCTTCATCACCAGGCTGAATTCGTCCACCACGTACCGGCCGTCGAACAGACTGCGAGTGGAATCGTCGTGCAGGGCGAGCGTGAGCACCGGAAGTACCGCACCGAGCAGGGAGAAGCCCGTCAGCACCGAGAGCAGCCATTTGTTGCGCTCCGAAGTGAAGAGATCCACCAGCAACACGATGCTCAACCCGACGGCGAGCACGATCTCCGGCGCGAGCGCGTGATAGTCGACGCTCGGCGCCGTCCACACGGCGGCGGAACTCACGAGGAACGACACGAATCAGCCTCCGAATGCAGACAAGGTGCCCTGCACGGCGGGATCGATGATGCTGAACAGCAGGTTCGGTGCCACGCCGAAGGTCACGATGGCGATGAGAAGTGGCAACCACGCAATCCACTCGTGGGTGTTCACGTCGTGGAGATCGTGATGGTCATGCCCTTTCGGCGTGCCGAATGCGGTCCGTTGGTACAACCACAGCAGGTAGGCGGCGGCAAAAACGGTGCCGATTGCGGCGACCACCATGTACGTGCGGAACACCGTCTCGTTCAAGCCGTCGGCCGGGTTGTACGCCGAAAGGATTGCCGGGAATTCACCCCAGAATCCGGCCAATCCCGGAAGTCCGAGGGACGCCATGGAACACAATCCGAGGATCCAACCAAGGCGCGGCGCTTGGGTCAGCATCCCGCCGAGCTTGGCAATCTCGAGCGTGTGATACCGCTCTTTCACGCTTCCCGCGATGAAGAACAACATCCCCGTGATCAAACCGTGTGCGACCATGCCGAACACTGCCGCATTCACCCCGAACGAGGTGAGCGTCGAGATTCCGAGCATCACGAAACCCATGTGGGCGACGGAGGAGAAAGCGATGAGTCGCTTCATGTCGGTCTGAGCCAAGCAACCGAATGCTCCGTAGATGATGCCGATCACGGCCAATCCACCGATCCACGGCGCCCACTCGATTGCCGCGTCGGGCAAGGTGGGAATCGCGATTCGAACGAATCCGTACGTGCCGAGTTTCAGCAGAATGGCGGCGAGGATTACCGAACCCTGCGTCGGCGCCTGCGTGTGCGCGTCGGGCAACCACGTGTGGAACGGGAACATCGGAACCTTGACGGCGAAGCCGATGAACATGCCCGCGAAGATCCAAACTTGCGCGTTCTTGGCGATTCCGGCCCCGTTCTCCACGAGGTACGGGATCGCAAAACTCTCCGCTCCGGTCTTGAAGAAGAGCGCGAGGAACGCCACCAACATGAGCGCCGAACCGAACATCGTGTAGAGGAAGAACTTCAGCGACGCGTACTGACGCTGTTCGCCTCCCCAGACCCCGATCATGAAGTACATCGGGAGCAACACCAACTCGAAGAACACGAAGAACAGGATCAAGTCCTGGGCGATGAACGTTCCGGCCATACCCGTCTGCAGGAGCAGCATCAACACGAAGAAGGCCTTCGGATTACCGGGCGAAGGAACGTGATCGAGGCTGTAGATGACGACGAGCAGCGTGACCACCATGCTCAGCAGGTACAACGGCAGGCTGATGCCGTCGACACCGATGAAATACGTGCTCTTGATCACCGGAATCCAGTCGGTTTGTGCCACGAATTGCATCGATCCGGCTTGATCGAAATCGAAATTCACCAGCGTGAACACACCGACGAGCACCGTGGCAATCGAGGTGAGCAGTGCCACGGCCTTTATCGCCGCATCATTCGCCTTCGGGGTCACCAGCAGGAGGAGCACACCGACGATCGGCAGGAACGTGCCGACACTGAGCACCCAATTGTTGTCGCGGATCATCTGCATGGTGTTATCTCCCGTTGTGTATTCAGGTGTTGAGTATGACGAAGACGAGCGCCGCCACGGCAGCGGTTGCAAAGAGCAACGCGCCGTAATGACCCACTCGTCCGGATTGGATCGGTTGCACAGTGGTTCCGGCAGCCTTGGTGACGTCAGCAGACGCGTTTACTGCGCCGTCGACCAGTCGCTGATCGATGTCGCGATACACCACCTGGGCGACCGTTCGGGAGATTCCCGCCACGCCGTGCAAGATTCCATCGAGTATCCGCTGATTGAACCAGTACGCCCCGCGTGCCAGCGGACCGGCGATCGAGCCGACGACTCCGCGCTCATAGAGGTCGTCCAGGTAGTACTTGTTGGCCAGTATTCGGTATCCCGCACGCGCGAGTCCATTGCGCTGGGTGAGACCAACCAGTCGCGGATCACGACGACCGTAGAGCGCCGCACTCAGCACCCAACTGAGCACTATTCCGGCGAAGACGACCGCCAACGACATCAATGCCTTCGACCACTTGAAGGCGGCGTGGTTCACCTGGGGTGCGTAACACACACCCTCCAATGGTGTTTCCTTTCCACACGGCGATTCGGAATGTCCGGACTCGGCACTCGGCACCGACACGACGAACGCCTCGCCGGGACCACCGGAATGTGATTCGGAAGCCACCACCACGGCACGTGGTTCGACCCACTTCTTCATGTATTCCCACGACTCACCGAATGGTGTGGCGTTGAACAAGCCGGAGAAGATGGCCAACACCGCAAGGATGGCGATTGGCGCGGTAATCAGAACGCCCGACTCGTGGGGTCCAGCGTGCGCGTCGTCGGCTTCGTGTGCTCCGGCGTGCGTGTCGTGGACGTCATGTGCTCCAGCGTGCGCGTCGTGGACCTCGTGCACTCCTGCCGCTGCACCTCGAGCCGCACCAAAGAACGTGAGATACGTGGCGCGGGTCATGTATGCGGCGGTGAGGAACGCGCCACCCAATCCCACCACCATGAAGAACGTGTATCCGTTGCCACCGACGTTGTCGATGATTTCGTCCTTGGAGAAGAACCCCGAGAAAGGGAACACCCCACAGAGTGCCAACGTCGAGACGGTCCACGCTGCGAACGTCACGGGCATGTGCTTGCGTAAGCCACCCATGTCCTCCTTCATGTCGAACGAGTGGTGGGACGCACTATGGCTCACCGAACCTGCACACAGGAACAGGCACGCCTTGAAGAACGCGTGCGTGAAGATGTGGAATACTGCCGGCAGCCAGGCACCCGCACCGAGCCCGAGCATCATGTAGCCGAGTTGACTCACCGTGCTGTACGCCAGCACACGCTTGATGTCGGATTGCACGAACGCGAGTGCCGCCGCAATCACGATGGTGATGGCAGCGATGATCATGATCACGTTCGACGAGGGACCGAGAATGTCCAAACCCGTAAAGAACACCGGATACAGCCGCGCCACGAGGAACACACCTGCAACGACCATCGTGGACGAATGCAGGAGCGAACTCACCGGCGTGGGGCCGGCCCTGGCGTCCGGCAACCACGTGTGCAGGGGGAACTGACCGCTCTTGCCGATGGCGGCAACGAACAATGCGATTGCTGCAACCAGAATCACGGTGGAGTTCGGTTCGCCCGACAATGCCCATGCGGATACTCCACGGATCGAAAACCCCGACAAGCCGAGGTGGGTGGTGGTCCACTCATTGGCGGCAAAGAACAGCACGCTGATACCCACGAGGAGGCCGACGTCGCCCGTGCGGACCGTGAAAAAAGCCTTCAGTGCCGCTCGACTATTCGCTCCGTCCTCCCACCAATGCCCGATGAGCATGAACGAACACAATCCCATGATCTCCCAGCCGAGGAGGAAGAGGATCATGTCCTCGGCAACCACCATCGCCAACATGCCCGCCGAGAACAACGTGAGTGCGGCAAAGAAGTGCGTGTAGCGACGATCGCCCCGCAGATACTCGAGCGAATACACCTGCACCAGGGTGGAGATGAATGCCACGACGAACAGCACCACCACCGTCAATCCATCCACGTGTTGACCGATCGTGAATTCGACCCCGCCGGATTGCCACCACGTCCAGGTGCGAACGACGGGTGAGACGAACTGTTCCTCTCCGGCGTCGCCGACCCGTTGAATCCACTGCCAGGCCGCACCGCTCGCCAAGACCAAGCTGGCAAAAAGGGAGAGCACGCCGATTTCGCTGCCCTTCTTGGGCATCCGTTTTCCGAACAACACGATGAGGACGAATCCAACGGTCGGAATGACCGGTGTCAACCACGCATGCTGCAGGAACCAACCATCGCGCAACGGCGACAAGATTTCGGAGGCAGCCAGCATCATCCGCGCAACTCACTGAGTTCGTCGAGTCCGATACTGCGTCGGTTGCGATAGATGAGCAGCACCATCGCCAGACCGACTCCCACTTCCGCCGCAGCAACGGCGATGATGTAGAGGGCAAACGTGTGTCCGTCTACCGAGCCATTGCGCAGCGCAAAGGCGAGCAGATTGATGTTCACCGAGTTGAGGATGAGTTCGATCGACATGAGTACCAGTACCGCGTTCTTCCGGGCGATGACGCCATATACCCCGATACAAAACAGGATGGCGCCGAGGAGGAGGAACTGACTGGTCAGCATGATGTCGCTACTGTCTGATGGGACATGACTCTCAGTCCTTGCGTGCCAGCACGATGGCACCGATGATTGCGGCGAGCAGCACGAACGACAACGCCCAGAACGGCAGCAGGTATGGACCGAAGATCTGGTCGGAAATCTCCTGTACGCCGACGACTCGCGCCGCACTCGGCAACTGCTCATCACCGAACGACGACACGAGTGCGATCGCCATCGCGGCGAACAGCACTCCGGCAACTGGAATACCGAGCCGCGCATAGGAATTGTTGAGGTCGCGCTCGGTGCCGATGCGGGCGCGGGTCAGCATGGTGCCGAACAGGAAGAGCACCATCACCGCACCGATGTACACGAGCACCTGAGTGACGGCGACGAATTCGGCAGCGAGCAGCACGTATTGGGCTGCCGCGCCGCTCAATACCACCACCAACCAAAGTGCGGCGTGAACGACGTTACGGGTGGTGACCACCCGTAGCGCTCCGATGACCATGAGCACGGAAATGACTGCGAATCCGATGTTCTGAGCAACCAACAATTCGGCGGCGATCATCGGCTACTTCTTCTTCTTTTCAGCGCCGGCTTCGAGCTCGGGGGCCTCGGGCACCGTTTCCATCCACTCACCGAGTTTGGCCTTGTCGTGCAACAGGTCGGCGATACGGGGTTCGGAGTATTCGTATTCCGGTGTCCAGAACAATGCATCGAACGGGCACACTTCGACGCAAATGCCGCAGTACATGCACAGTGCGTAGTCGATGTCGAAGCGGTCGAGCATGTTGACCTTGCGCGGCTTGCCACCCTCGCGGCGCGGCGGGGCGAGCTCCTTGTGTCCTTCTATGTAGATGCACCAGTCGGGGCATGATCGCGCGCAGAGCATGCAGGAGGTGCAGTTGCCTTCGTGGAGCGCAATCACTCCGCGTGCACGGGTGGGTGGTGCTTCCTTTTCGTGCGGATACTGCACGGTGTTGGCGCCCTTGGTGACGGTCTCAAACAACGTCCCGAGCGTGACTCCAAGGCCCTTCACCAATCCGGGAACCTTCGGCATTACATCACCACCTTGAAGATCGAGGTCAGTGCGATGTTTCCCAGCGATACCGGAATGAGCACCTTCCAGGCGAACCGCTGCAGTTGGTCCTCTCGGAAACGCGGATAACTGAAGCGCACCCACATGATTACGAAGGCGACGAGCATCATCTTGGTGATCATGATGACGGGTCCGACGATGTTCATCCAATTGGCGACGGAATCCACGTCGGTCCATCCGAACCACGCGAACGGAACACCCCAACCGCCGAGGAACAATGCCGATGCGATGAGCGAGAACACGCCCGCCGTGGCGAATTCGCCGATGAAGAAGATGAGGAAACGAAATCCCGAGTATTCGGTCATGTAGCCCGATACCAACTCGCTTTCGGCAATCGGCATGTCGAACGGGGCCTGGGTGAGTTCGGCCTGGATCGCAATCATGAACACCACGAAGCCGACGAATTGTGTGATCACGTATGGATTACCGAGTCCTGAGAACCCGAAGATCGAACCCGAATTCTGGGACACCACGATCTGCTGGAGGTTCATCGTCTCTGCTTGGATGATGACACCAATCACCGCCAGCACCATCGGCAGTTCGTATGCAATGAGTTGCCCAGCGGCGCGCAACCCACCGAGCAACGAATACTTGTTCGCACTCGCCCATCCGGCCATGAGGATGCCCAATACCGAGAGCGACGACACCGCGAGCGCATAGAAGATTCCGGCCTCGAAGTTGGTGAACCACGCATCCGGTCCGAACGGCACGACTGCTACGAGCAAGAACGTGCTCACCAAGACGACGATGGGTGCCATCCTGAAGATTCGTGCATCCGCGCGTTCCGGAACGATGTCCTCTTTCTGCAGCCACTTGCCGACCTCGGCGACGAGCTGCAACGATCCGTACGGACCGGCTTCCATCGGTCCGAGTCGACTCTGCATGAACGACATCATCTTGAAGAGGAACACATAGACGATCGTTCCGGCGGGAAGCAGCACCGCCACTACTCCACCGAGGACGCGCAGGAGGGACTGACCCCAGTACGGCACCTCCGCGGCCAATACGTGCATCATCGGTCGATATCTCCGAGGATGAAATACAGCGAAGCAAGGATCGTGACGATGTCGGGAACATACACACCCCTCAACGCCCACGGCGCCACGGAGATGTTGTTGAAACTTGCGGATCGAATCTTCACCCTGAACGGCCCGAGTTCACCGCGCGACACGACGTAGTAACCCATCTCGCCGAGCGGGTTCTCGGTCGACACCCACGCTTCACCCTCCGGCACCTTGATGATCTTCGGAACCTTCGCCATGATCGGTCCGCTCGGAATCGTGTCGAGCAATTGGTCGACGATCTTGGTCGACTCTCGCGTTTCCTGCAAGCGAACCCAGCACCGTGCGAAACTGTCCCCGTCCGGATGCGTCCACACCTTCCAGTCGGCTTTGTTCCAAGCCATCGGCAGACTTTGGTCTCGTCGTAGGTCCCAGTCCACGCCACTCGCGCGCAAGTTGGCGCCGGACAAACCGAATTGCATCGCGATGTCGCGTGGAATCACGCCGATGCCGCGGGTGCGCGACTGGAAGATCTCGTTTCCGAACAACAGGTCCTCGATCTGGTCGCAGAACGTACGGAGTTTTTTCATGACTGCCTTGGTTTCTGCAATCCAGCCCTTCGGGAGATCATCCTTCAATCCGCCGATACGGTCGAAGTTCGGGTGGAATCTGCCTCCGGTGGCGCCCTCGATGAGGTTCAACACGTATTCACGGTCCCTGAAGGCAAAGAAGACCGGTGTGATGGCTCCCATCTGCACACCGAGATCGCCGAGGAAGAGCGACACGTTCGCGATACGCGACAACTCGAACAAGATGGTGCGGATGTGTTGCGAACGGGCCGGTGCCTCGACGCCCATGAGTTTTTCCGCAGCGAGAATGAACGGCACCTCGTTGGCAAAACTGCCGAGCCAGTCGATTCGGTTGACGAGCGAGGTGACCTGCGGATAGGTGCGAACCTCCGCGAGTTTCTCGTATCCGCGGTGCATGTAGCCGCATGAAGGTTCTGCCCACACCACCTGCTCGCCATCCAGTCGGGCGATGATTCGCAACGTGCCGTGCGTTGCGGGGTGCTGCGGTCCGATGTTGAGGGTCATGCCCTCCGTCTCCAGCTCGACGTTCAGTCGCGCGTCGGCGGCTTGACTCGCGATGTACGCCAGACGTTGACGATCCCCGAGGACCCGGTCGGTGAGACTCACGATTCGTTGCCACCCTCGTCGTCATCGCCGCCGGGTAGCGGCTCCACGTCGACGATTCCCGGCCACGGCTTCACCATGCGTGCGAGGAGCGGGAAGTCCTTGCGCAACGGAAAACCCTCGAAATCCATCGGCAGGTACATGTTGCGTAGATCGGGATGCCCGTCGAAGGTGATTCCGAACATCTCGTGCGTCTCCCGCTCGTGCCAATTCGCTCCGGCGTACACGTCATGGATGGATTCGAGTTTCGGCTGAGTGTCTTCGACGTCGACCTTCACGGTCACTGCGGCGTGGGTGATGGGATTCACCACACGGGCAAAGACCTGAATCCGAGTGGTGCCGCCGGCATAGCCCGGACGAATCGTGGAGTCCCGCTCGGGTGCCGGTTCGGTCGGGTCGTCCTCTCCCCGACCGTATGGTGACGGCATCCAATCGATCGCCGAGAGAAAACTGAAGTAGTGGAATCCGAGCACGTCGCGCAACGTGCGCATCGACGACTTCCACGCATCGCTACGCACCCGCAGCCATAAGTCGTCGGAGGGTTTGAGGTGCGACTCCACCAATCGATCTCCGAGAGCCGCCGAAATCTCGGCGAGTAGCGCCTCGCGTGCCGAATCGGAAACGGTGATTGCTTCAGGAGCCGACGACAACCGGTTTCCCCTTCCGCTCGGCGGCTGCGCTCGCATCCAGCGATCGCGTACCCTCGCCACGCCAGCGCGCACCCATGTCTTCGTTCTTGATGCGCTCCTGCAACAGAACGATGCCTTCCAGGAGAGCTTCGGGGCGAGGTGGGCAACCCGGCACGTACACATCGACGGGAATGATTTGGTCGACGCCCTTGGTGACGGAGTACGAATCCCAGTACGGTCCACCGCAGTTGGCGCAACTACCCATGCTGATGACGTACTTCGGTTCGGGCATCTGTTCGTACAAGCGTTTGATGGCCGGAGCCATCTTGTCGGTCACGGTGCCGGAGATGACGACGAGGTCGGCTTGGCGCGGACTGGCGGGCAGCGGAATCACACCGAGCCGCATCACGTCGTATCGCGGGGAACCGAATGCCGCGCCCATTTCGATCGCGCAACAAGCGAGACCCCATTGATATACCCACATGCTGTACGAGCGACCCAAGTTGAACAGCGCCGACAACGGGCGCGGCATGCGACCTCGTTCGACTAGACCCATCGCAGGACACCCTTTCGCCATGCGTACACCAGACCGAGCAACAAGACGAATACGAACACGCCCATCTCCACCAAGCCGAATGCTCCGTACCGCTCCAGCTGCGTGGCCCACGGGAAGATGAATACTGCCTCGACATCGAACACCACGAAGAGCAACGCGAAGATGTAATAGCGCACCTGACTTTGCGACCAACCCTCGCCAACGGGATCGACGCCGCTCTCGTAGGTGAGGAGCTTCTCATGACCGGGCCGCGAAGGGCGCACCAGCGAGGACACCCAGAGGAGCAGACCGGCCAAGAGCACCGCGATGGCCCCGAACCATCCGACGGTGAGGTACGACCGCAGGAAATCCGACACGCCAGACATACCCACAGACATCGGGAAAAAACTACTATGTGGCCACTTCGGCGAGAAACCAGTCGACGAGTCGCGCTGTGGCAGGTGCCCGTTCGGTCACCTGATCCACGGACATTTCACAAAGGTGCTTGGCGTCGATACCGAGTTTGGCGAGTTCCGCGGTTCCCGTGTCCATGCTCCACCGGGTGATGATGTCGGCGGTGGCCTCCGGGTGGAATTGTGTGGCGAACAACCGCTTGCCCAGCATCGCCTGTGGTCCGACATCGTTGACGGCAACGGTGCGAAGTTGGGCAGGAACGGTGAACACGTCGTAGTGCCACTGCAACCACGTACCGGCGAGAACGTCGGGTTGCGCGGTGCTGGAGACCTGGTGCCAACCGACCTCGGGGGTTTGTGACCGCATCACCTTTCCACCAAGCGCACGGGAGATGAGTTGCGCACCGAAGCAGATTCCGAAGATCGGTACGCCACGGCGGATTGCGGTACCGACGAGATCCACTTCTGCGGCAACCTCCTTCGCGTTGCTCTCCCAGTAGACCGACCATTCGGATCCGAGCAGCAACAACATGTCGACCCCGGCGAGCGACTTCCACTCACGCGGGTATTCGCGTTCATTCCGCTCGAATGTGAAGCCCACATCGGCGAGTCGCGCGCCGACCAAGCCCGGGTCCGCATCGCCACGGTTGCCAACAACGAGTGCACGCACAGCGATACCGTAGTTGTTGCATGGCTCGCACTGGTGCCGTCGAGATCTCCCTCGAACAAGTTCGCCTGGTGAGTGAGCGTGACCGACGCATCGTCACCCACACCCCGGTAACTCCATCGGCGCATCTCAGCGAAACCGTTGGCGGGTCGATCGTGCTCAAGGCCGAGAACCTGCAGCGCACCGGAGCATTCAAGATTCGCGGGGCGATGAACAAACTCTTCACGCTCGGTGACTCTGCACGCAAGGGAGTCGTGGCCGGGAGCGCCGGCAACCATGCCCAGGCATTGGCGTTCGCCGCACGTCAATTCGGAGTGCCGTGCGAAATCTACGTCCCTGCGGGAGCGTCGCTGGCCAAGGTTGCTGCCTGTCGCGGCTACGGCGCGACCGTACATGAAGGCGGCGACAGTCTCGACGTTGCCGTAGCACTTGCGCAGTCCCGTGCGACGGAAACCGGAATGGTGTTCTGCCATCCCTACGACGACCCCGTCGTCGTCACCGGACAAGCCACGCTTGGCGTCGAACTCATCGACGACATTCCCGACCTCGCTCAGGTAATCGTCCCGCTGGGTGGCGGCGGATTGTTGAGCGGTGTGGCCCTCGCCGTGAAACAATTCGACCCGTCGATTCGCGTCGTCGGAGTACAGATTTCGTCGTGTGCGCCGTACATCTACGGCAAGGCTCCCCATGGACCGGTTCCGACACTGGCCGACGGAATCGCGGTCAAGGTTCCCGGAGACGTCACGGCTCCACTCATCGAGAAGTGGGTGGATGAGATCGTCGATGTCGACGAGGACAGTGTCGCCGACGCGATGATGTTGCTCTTGGAGCGCTCGAAGTACTTCGTCGAGGGCGGTGGTGCCGTTGGTGTGTCCGCGTTGCTCACCGGGCGTGTCACGCCATCCGAGCGAGGTTCGACCTGCGTCGTCTTGTCGGGTGGCAACGCCGACTTGGGACTGCTCACCGGACTGGTTCGACGACACGAGACGATTCGTGGCCGGCGACTCATCGTCTTCGCGCGGATCAGTGATCGACCAGGCGGATTGGCTCGGCTCCTCACC
>SXGS01263648.1_pt1 | contig 13239 bp, 8 predicted proteins | sample 3174681 | NCBI WGS metagenome assembly SXGS01 (sample SAMN11356861, study PRJNA531348) | freshwater metagenome | isolation source: freshwater sample F1-80 | place: China: Fuxian Lake, Yuxi | collected 2017-12-25
CCGCGACCGGGCTGTGGTGGTTGTTGCAGAAGACGATCGGCGCGCCGCGCTCGGCGAGTGCGGCGACGAGATTACCGGTCCAGCTGCACCCATGCGCGTGGAGGATGACGGCATGGACATCGTCGAGCGCGATCCGGCCCAGTTCCTCGCGCTCCTTCGCGACGATCAGGAAGCCGCGGTAAGCGGACAGATGCAACCCCTCCGTGCCGATATCGACGATGCGCTCCATCCCCCTCCCCCTGGCAACAAGGATTAGACGAGCATGGTCGATAAATCAGCGCGGGCCGGGGTCGAAAATGCGCCCTAACGGATCGATCCGCACTTGACGCGCCTTAATCTTCTTGAGGCCGCCTGCCGACGAATTGATGTATTTGAAGGGGTCGAGATCTTGCGGGGTTGCGTCGCGTGCTTTCAACGCGCCGGCTTCGGTCGATCCGGCAAGCTGGATACTGCCGGTCGTCGAGAATTTCACGACCCGGACGATTTCGCGCGCGCCGCCGTCGCGTTCGATGGCGAGCATATCGTTCTGGCGCAGGCTCAGCACCTTTTTGGCCGCCGGATGCGGACGGCGGTCGGCCTGATCGGGCTGATGCGCGTCGAACATCGACACGATGTCCGATACCCATTTGCCGTCGGGCATCCGCCACACGTCGAACCGGGCGTTGGAATCGCCCTTATACGCCTTGTAGATGCGGCCGTCCTTGTCCCGGACGGGAATAACGCTCAGCGGCTCGCGCACGCGGACGCGGCGGATGCCGGCGAACTGGCGATCCTCCCTGGCGAAACGGGCCAGCGCCGCATCATAGTCTTTGCCGCTCTTGCTTTCGGTCGCGCGCGCCAGCGCGGCGCGCAGCACGGGATCGGGAATACGATCGGGGTCGGCGATGTCGGCGGGCTTCAGGCTGGCGAGCGGCACGCGGTGGACGACGATCGGCACGCCCTTGGCATTGGTGTCCCCGGTCAGGCCATAGGCGGTGTCGTTGTGCAGCCGACCGGCGGTCGTGTCGCGTCCCGGTGCGGGTTTGCCCTTGCGGCCATGATCGGGCTTGTGACTGACCACAGTCGCCAGCAACTTGTCGCGCAGTTCTTCGCGGAACCCCTCCCATGGCTGCTCCAGATCGGGGAACAACCGGTCGAGTTTCTTGTCCTCGGCCAACCCGGCGGTGCGCGCGATCCGCTGCATCAGCCCGCGCGTCGTGACCGCCACCACCGCCGCGTCGATTGCGTGGTGGCGGTGGTCGAGCCGGTTCTTGGGCGCGTTGCTGTGCTTGTTCTCGACGATATTGTGATCGTTGAGGATCTCGTTCAGCCCCCATAGCCGCCGCAGCATCGCAGTCATCCGCCCGGGGATGACATAGACGCTGCCCTCGTCCTTGGTCGCATAGAGGCTGCCGAGATATTTCCCCGCCAGCCGGGACAGATATTGGGTGTCGGTCAATTGCCGCGCCAGAAAGCCGCCGTCTTTCTCCACCCGCGCGATCGCGTCGGGGCCGAAACGCCATTGTTTCGATTTGTGCAGCCGTGCGACCTGAGTGGCGATCGCGTCCCAGCGAGCCTCGTCATGGCCCCATTTCTCATACGGCGTGCGATTGCCCTTGGCGCGATTGCAGGACCGGTGCGCGACGACCTTGTTGCCCGTGCTGTCGTCCAGCGAGCGCGAATAGGGGATGATATGGTCGATATCGGCCTCGCCCGAAAACAGCGCGCGCATCCCGATCGGCTCGCCACAATAAGGGCAGCGTCGGTCGAGCGGATTGGCGGGGTTCAACTCCTCCCACATGCGCAGCAGCATCCGGTTGGCGCCGGTATCGGCAAACCCTTCCGCCTCCAGTTTCTGGGAGCGTTTGATGGCGGCGGCGGTGTCGCGGCGGATACGCCGGTTATGCTCTTCCTTGTCCTTGTCGTTGAGCTTCAGTTCGCGGGCGAGTTCGACGACGATCTCGTCGGGGCGTCCGTGGACGGCGATGATCGCGTTCACCAGCTTTTCGAGCTGACGCAGCCCGATATGCACGGTGGGATTGGTGATCTTTCCCCAGCGCTTTTCGGGTGGATCGGCGGGGTCCTGGGTGCCGGGCGGAATGTCGCGCGTCAGCAGTTCGCCATAATAGGGGAGCTGGGGCAGGATTTCGCCGGTGCGATGGTCCGAATGATGCCAGCCGCAGCGCCGCACCGCTTCGTCATAGGTAATCACCTCGGCCCTGAGTTCGTCGAGGATGCGCGCGGTCGCGGTTGGCCCCAGCCGCCCATGTCCTTCGGGCAGCGACACCTTGGCGACCGCGGCGGCACGATCGTCGTCCAGCCCCTGTTCCTGCGTCAGGAAATCATGGAGCGCGTCGGGGTCTTCCTCCTCCATCACCCGCTCGACAATGGTCCATTGGCGGTCGCGGTCGAAATGCTCCCAGTCGGTGCCGAAACGCTTCTTGTCGCCCATCACCGCGCGCACCTCGTCGCCCGCCAACTGGGTGCGCGTCTCGCTCGCCTTGTTAAAGCTCTGGCCGGGGTCGAGTTTCAGTTCCTTGGCCAGACTGTCGAACGACACCATTCGCTTGTTGCGCAGCTTCAGGATCAGCCGGTCGCGCTCATCGAGCGTCAGCTTGCGATTGGCGGCACCCGGCGTCGTCACCTCAAGCTGGTTGACCTCTTCATACAGCCGCCGCTGCTGGAACAAAGGATGCGCCTTGGCCAGTCGCCGCTCGCTATGGACGAAGGTGCATAGTCCGACTTCCTGCGCCTTCAACGGTCGCTGGAAGAACAGGATGCGGTGGAGCGCGGCACGCGCGGTTTCGGTCAGCAGCGCGGCATGATGCTTGGCTTGCTCCGCCCAGATGCGTTCGAATTCATATTCGACATGGCGACGCTGCGGATAGAAATCATAGTCCTGGTTCTCGCCGCCCATCCGCACGCGCTTTGTGTCGCGGCGCGCGAGGAACTGACCCAGCGTGTCGGCCCCTTCCTCCGCCATCGCCATGTCGAGCGCGCGGGCGCCGCTGGCGATTTTGCCGTCCTCGGCATCCTTGGTCTTGCGTTCGGCCTTGCGGTTCGATTTGAACCCGCGCCGCTGGTTGAGGTGGAACAGCGCGCGTCCGATCTCATATGGGGTCAGCGCCTCGTCGAGCGCCCGCGCGCGCAATGTATAGGGATCGAGCGCCGCGACCAGCTTCGCCTCGTCGGCATCGGCGGGCATCAGACCGTGTTCGACCAGCGCCTCCATGAACGCCGAACGCCGCCCGATATAACGATCCCGCCGCCGCCGTGCGCTGCGCGCCTCGCGCCGATCGACCGCCAGCGACGTCCCCGATTGCGGATCGCGCCCATCGGAAAAGATACGCACGCCGGTGTCGACGATGCGCGCGTCATCCTCGATCAGGCACCAGCCGATCGAATTGGTCCCGATATCCAGCCCCAGCCTGCGCATCGTTCCCGCTCCCCCAATTCCGTCAGTCCTGCCGTCGGCCTGCATTTTCTACGGCTTCAAGTCTGCAACCTGTCGAATAAGGCTATGTCGTTGAAGCAGGTTGTCAATCTTCTCAACAGAGAGATTAAGATCGATATTGGCGCCAAACGATTTGCGAACTGCAAAGCGAATGTTCGTCCGGCCAAACAAAAAAGGCACCCCCGGGGGGACGCCCTTATTTGGTGCAGTCAAACTGCTTGTTAACAGCCAGCCTGCGATTTCTGAACCCGGTCAAGGTGCATTGGACGCGGGCTGCTGTCAAGCTGTCCACGCGCGTTCCACGCTCTCCTTTCGGTCCTGTGTCCCACCAACCATCGCAGCGGATCACGCGATCATGGCAAAAGACGAAAAGCCCACTTGCTAATGATACCGACTCTCAGTAGCGGCGCTTCATCATCGAAAGGGGATGAAGATGCGTATCGGGTTGAAGGCAGGGCTATCGGCATTCGCGCTATTGGGGACGGCGTCCGGCGTTGCCGCGCAGACCGCCGAGATCCCGGGGCAAGCTGCTGCGATCGAAACGCCGCAGGATGCCGAGATCATCGTCACCGGCCGCGCGCAGCAACTGTATCGCGCGCCCGAGGCGACCGTGGGCAAGGTGCCCGCCGATCCGCTGAACGTGCCCCAGGCGCTCCAGGTCATTACCAGCCAGCTGATCGAGGATCAGGGCGCGCGCGACGTGACCGATCTCTACCGCAACGTGTCGGGGATCAGCTTCTTTTCCTATTCGGGCGTCACCTTTCGCGGGTTTCGCCAGGACACCGCATTCTACGACGGACTGCGCGGCAATCCCTTTACCGGCTTTTCGGTCCCGCAACTGTTCAACATCGAACGGGTCGAGTTTCTGAAAGGCCCGGCGGGAATGCTTTACGGCCCCGGATCGCCCGGCGGCACGATCAACTATGTGACCAGGAAGCCGAGCGAGAATTTCTCCGCACGCGTGCGCGGGATCGTCGGCAATTACGGACGCTATGGCGGATCGGCCGACGTGACGGGGCCGGTCACCACCGACGGATCGGTGAGCGCGCGGGCGGGCCTGTTCTTCGAGGATTTCGACAGTTTCCGCAGCGGTGCCGAAAGCCGCACGCTGATCGCCGATGGCGGGCTCGCCTTCCGCTTCACGCCCGAGGCGACGCTGACGGTGCAGGTCACGCATTACGATCAGGAACTGTCCGGCAACCGGCTGCGCGGCGTTCAGGTCGACCTCGACGGCGATTTCCTGTCCCCGGTCGAGTGGAATCATAACGAGCCGACCGATTTCCTGCGATTGGATGCCCAGGTCTATCAGGCGCGGTTCGATGCGGCGATCACCGACTGGCTCACGCTCGACGTATCGGGCCGCTATTTCGAATATGACGAGGCGCAGAATTATCACGAGCCGCAGGGGCGATTCGACACCAATGGCGACGGCGTGATCGACCGCATCGGTCGCGAGTTCCGCGATCAGGTGCGCGGGACCGAGGGCCTGTCCTATGGCGCCAATCTGGTCGGCAAGTTCGACACCGGCCCGTTGCGCCACACCTTGCTCGCCGGCGGCGACTGGAGCGAGGAGAACGGCCTGTCGCTGTCGCGCACCGCGCGCTCGCGCGAAAATGGCGGGCCGGTGCCGGGGCTGTCGCTGGTCGATCCGGTCTATGGCACGACCTCGGGCGCGCTCTATGGCCTGTCGGCGGTGCCCTATACGCGCAGCCTGAACCGGGCGACCCGCTACGGCGTCTATGCGCAGGATGCGGTCGAGATCGGGTCGATGCTGATCCTGTCGGCGGGCATCCGCAAGGACTGGTTCGACGACGACAACCGGCTGAACGCGGTCGATTTTTCGGACAGCGACATCACCACCCGGTTCGGCGCGATCGTCAAGCCGCGCGAGGACGTGTCGCTCTATCTCAGCTGGTCCGACGCGTTCGACCCGCAATCGGCGGGCAGTCAGATTGCCGATGTGGGCGGCCCGTTCGCGCCCGTCACCGGCGATCAGGTGGAGGCAGGGGCGAAGACCGCGCTGTTCGGCGGGCGGCTCCAGGCCGATGCCGCGATCTATCAGATCAAGCGCCGCAACATCCTTCAGGTCGACAACAGCCTGCCCCCCGTCAACGGTCGCGACCAGCTTCGCCCGATCGGCGAGATCACGTCGCGCGGGGCGGAGTTCAACCTTGCCGCCGACCTGACCGGCGACTGGGTGCTGACGTTCAACTATGGCTATAACGATACCAAGGTCACGGACACCGTAGCGGGGCAGGCGGTGACGAATGCCGTTGGCGACCGTTTCGTCAACGCGCCCGAACACAAGCTCGGTTTCTGGACCCGCTATCAGGTGGCGGCGATCGATACGGCGGTGGCGTTCGGCGGCGAATATGTGTCCGAACGCGTCGGTTTCGACCGCGAACGCGTCAAGCCCTACGCCATCTTCGACGCATCGGTCATCACCGATCTTGGCTTTGTCGAGGTGATGGGCCGGGTCCAGAACATCTTCGACAAACGCTATGCGGCGTCGGGCTTCGGCTTGCGCGGCGGATCGTTTCCGGGCGCGCCGCGCACCGCGTTCGTCGAGCTTCGCAAGCGATTCTGATGGCGACGACCGCACCTTTCCGTCCCGCAACGCCGGGGACGGCGGTGACCGCGCGTCCACCCAAGAAGCGCTCGATCTGGTGGGTGACGCACAGTTGGGTCGGCCTGAAGCTAAGCCTGTTCATGGCCTGGGTCATGCTGACGGGGACGCTGGCGGTGTTTTCGGTCGAGATGGACTGGCTGGCGCGCCCGGCGTTGCGCGTCGCGCCGCAGGATGCGCCGCACGCCAGCTGGGGAACGCTCGCCGATGCCGCGCAGCGTGCGATGCCGGGTGGCGAGGTGCTCGGCATCTACGCGCCGCCGCACGCCTGGTTCGCGGCGGAAGCGATGACGAAGGATGCGGGCGACCAACGCGTCCGCGTCTATCTCAACCCCTATGACGGCACGGTGCAGGGCACGGGTCAGTGGCTGAGCTTCCAGCGCTTCTTTCGCGAAATGCACCGCCACCTGTTGTTGCCTGCCAAATGGGGCATTCCGCTGGTGTCGTCGCTGTCGGTGCTGATCCTGATGTCGCTGGTGACAGGACTGGTGTCCTACAAGAAATTCTGGCGCGGCTTTCTGAAGCGACCGCGCGGCGGCAATGCGCGCCGGCTGACGGGCGATCTCCACCGGCTGGGCGGGCTGTGGTCCTTGTGGTTCGTGGCGCTGATCGGGCTGACGGGCTTTTGGTATCTGGTCGAATCGCTGGGCGGGGACGCGCCGTTCGACCGTGCGCCCAAGGTCGAGGCGACGGCCCGTGCGCCGCTGAGTGCGGTGGCCATCGACGCCCATGCGGACACGGCGCGTCGCGCCTATCCCTCGCTCACCATCCGGGAGTTGCGGCTGCCGACCGAGCCCGACGCCCCGATCGGCTTTTTCGGTCAGGCCGATGCGGTCCTGGTCCGCGACCGTGCCAATGGCGTGTGGATCGACCCGGCTGACGGACGGGTGGTCGACATCGTCAGGGGCGAGGCGATGAACGCGCATCAGCGTATTTCCGAAATGTCCGATCCGCTGCATTTCGGAACCTTTGGCGGGATGACGACCAAGCTGTTGTGGTTCGTCTTCGGTGCGATCCTGACCGCGCTCGCGGTCACCGGCGCGATGATCTATTCGATGCGGCTGGCGACGACGCTGGCGCCGTCCGAACGAACGCAGCGCCGCCACGGTGCGGTCGCGCGGCTGGGGTTCGGCATGGGGCGCTGGGCCTATATGTCCGTAGCGGTCGTCCTCGCCAGCCTTGCGATGATCCCCGGCTGGCTCGCGACATAGGTCGTCACGGGTTGCGGCTTCCGCCATAAGGTTCAGGGTGAGGCTATTTTCCCGCCCAGCCGCCCCGCCAGATATTCGAGGCAGGCGACCCGCCGCCAGACCGCGCTGTCGGTGATCGCGTCTACATGAAAGAATTGCCGCATCGCCGGGAACTCCAGGTCGATCACGCGGCTCATATATTCCGCGTCCAACAGCCCGCCATGCTCGTCCCCCATCGCGCCGCGGCGGCGCTGGAGCGCATAGCTTTGCTGGCGCAGCCAGACCGGGCGGATGCGGGTGCTCCATTCGGCGAAGCGGTGGGCGCGGCTGGGTGGTCGTGCGAAACTGTGGCCATAGGTGGAGGGGTGGCTCGCCAGCACGGGGTCGATGGCGTTGAGCAGCGCCCCCTCGAACCGCCCCGCCCGTTTGAGCGGCATCGGCAACGTCAGTGCTTCCGCGACGATACGATGGTCGAGGAACGGCATGAAATAGGCACCGAGCCGCGATTCCAGGCTGATCTCGCGTCCGAACAGCGAACGACAGCGGATGCGCGGATAGAGTTGCTCGACCTGGGTGCGCGACAGGCGTCCGTCCGCGCTGCCCACAGCCTCGCCCAGTTTCTTCGCGATGCGCGCGATGAAGGCGTGTGCATCGAAACCGTCGGTCGTGTCGCTCGACAGGAACCGCGCAAAGAAGGTGCGCGCCACCGCGTCCGCGCTCGACGGGCGATCGGCCATGTAGAAGAAATCGCGATACACCTCGCCGCAACCGCCCGACGCCGCCAGCCCGCCCGGCGGATGGCGATGGTCGCGGGCCGCGAGATGCCCGCCATTGTCAAAGATGTTGCCGAAGGTCGGCAGCGCGTCGAACCCGGCGAAATTGGCGGCTACCTGATCGGCGAAGGCGTCGGGGGGCAGGGGCGCGGCTTCCTTGTCGATCCATTCGATCGCGAAGCCCTCGGCAGCGGCGATGGCGCGGGCGATCTGGACGTCGTCGCTGGCGGCGGGGCCATAGACATAGACGTGGGGGGTCGCGCCGCTGGCCCGGAACGCGCCGAGCAACAGGCGGGAGTCGAGCCCGCCCGACAGGGGGCAATGGATGGCGTTGCCGAAAGCGCGGACATGATCTTCGACGGTTCGCGCCAGTAGGTCGCGGTGGGTCGCCAGCCGATCGGCAAGCGGATGGTCGTCGGTGCGATCCGGCAACGGCTTGGCGAGCGGGTGCGCCCTTGTGCCGCCTTCGGTCAGTTCGAGCAGCGTGCCGGGACCGAGCAGCTTCAGTTCCTCGAACACCGTATCGTCGCCGATCGGCACCACGTTGAACGCGAATTCATACACGCCCTGCGCGTCGAAGCGGATGCGGGGCAAGGCTTCGAGCGTGGCGAGCAGCGCGGTGGAGAGCACCGCGTCGCCTTCGCTGCGGAACAGTTGAAAGGCCGCGAAGAAATCGGTGAACAGCCAGGTCCGATCCGCGCTGCGCACCAAGGCGGTGAACTGGCCGCCGATGCGCTGCCAGTTGATCGTGCCGCCCGCCATCATGGCGATCAGCCGGGCCAGTGCCGCACGGCCCATCAAGCCGTCGACCGTCATCGTGCCCGCAATCGCGGCGAAATCCTCGCCGTCGATCAGCAGCGTGTCGGGACCGCCCTTGGCATAGCCCCAGTGGCGCACTTGCCAGCCGGGAAGCGTCGGCGCGGTGGGCGGGCCGAACCCCGACGCGGCGAATTGCGCCTCCGCCCGCGCGGCGATCGCTTGCGCTTCGGGCGTATGCCCACGCGTCAGGAACAGCCCCGCCACGCCTCAACCCTCGGCGCGGGCGAGTTGCGGGCGTTTGGGGCGAAGCGGCATTTTCGCATCGGCGCGCCGTAGCCGCCCGAGATAGGTATCGAGCCCGATCTGCGCGCCGATGATGAGGTAGATGAAGGGGTTGAGCGCGATCCCGACGAACAGCGCGCCGATCATATAGATGATGTGGCAATGCTGGAGCGCGGTGGCGAGCGGCGATATCCATTCCTCGCCTTCGCGTGGGTTTCGGTAGCGGCGGCGCAGGATTTCCATGCGCAGGAAGCCCAGCCCGTGGATCACCAGCCACAGGATCAGCCCCGGCCAGCCCTGTTCGCCCAGCATCTCGAAATAGGCGCTGTGATAGGCGCGGGCCTGATCGACCACCAATTGGCGCTGCACGGTCTGGTTGGGACCGGTGCCGACAACGGCGGTCGTCTCATAGCGAAGCTCGTTCTGGCGATAGGCGTCGAAGCCGCCACCCAGCGGCTTTTGGCGGACGTAATCGAGCGTCCAGTTCCACACCATGATACGTGTGGAGGCGCTGGCATCCGCCTGATAATTGCGGATCGTCCCCATGCGCTCGGTATAGGCCGAGGGCAGGAAGGGGATGACCAGCAGCAGCGCCATCACCGCGCCGCCGACATAGAGCATCCGGCGCTTGGCATCTCTCAGCATCAGCACCGCCAGGACGGCGATGCAGATCAACCCGGTGCGCGCGGCGGTGCCGATGGGCAGGATCAGGCAGGCGAAGATCAGCGCCGATCCGAACAGCTTCACGCGCCAGTCGGGCGGAAAGATCGTGCCGAATTTCATGAACCACAGGATGATCGGGATCATCGCGATCGCGACGGTGGAGGCGATCGAACTTTCGAATATCCCCGAATTGTTCGACACCAACAGGTGCATCTGCCCATACCCGCCGCCCGACAGCACGGTCTTCAACCCGCCGGTGATGACGATCGCCGAGACCGACAGCAGGATGAACAGCAGCAACGCTTCGATCCGAAGCTTGGTGCGCAGCGTCAGGGGAAGGAAGATGGCGAACACCATCGCCTTCCACACCCAATCCCATTTGAACGCGGCCTCGATCGGGAAATCGGCGCGACTGGTGGTGAACCAGCACCAGCCGAGCAAGGCGAGCATCAGCGCCTGGCGCGGCGCAAAGCGGCTGTCGCGCTTGTCGTCGAACACCAGCCAGCTAAGCCCGGCGGCGGCGAACGCGATCATCGAAACGGGGATCGCGTTCAGCAGATAATAGCTGATGTGCTGGGGCGAGACGATGTCGATATAGACATAGGTGAGCACGAACAGAAACGGCCGTCGCGCCGCGAGCAGGAACAGCGCGCCCAGAAACGCCAGCAGGAACAGGTCACGCATCGCGCTTGCGCCCCCGCATGTCGATATCGGCAGGTTCTTCGCTGTCGAGGTCGCGCCGCGACAACAGCCGCCACGCGGCCAGGATCAGCAGCCCGTGCGAGATCAGCAGTGAAATCGTATCGACCATGCGCGCGCGGTGCTGCCTTCGAAATGACGTCGGCATCCGCCCTAGCGCGGCAGAGTTGACGCGCCGTTAAACAGTCGCGTGGCATTGGTGTGGCCATGCGGATTCTCCACGTCCTCGACCACAGCCTGCCGCTGCATTCGGGCTATACCTTTCGCACCCGCGCGATCCTGAAGGCGCAGGTCGCGCATGGCTGGACGGTGGCGGGGGTCACCGGGCCGCGCCATCCCGATCGCGGCGACCTGACCCGCGAGACGATCGACGGGCTGGATTTCCTGCGGACCGGGGCGCCGTCCCGTCTGCCGCCGCCGCTGGGCGAGATGCGCGAGGTCGCGGCATTTGCGCGGCGGATCGTGGCCGCGATCGACGAATTTCGCCCCGATGTGCTGCACGCGCACTCGCCGGTGTTGTGTGCCCTTGCGGCCTTGCTCGCGCGTCGCACCCGCGACGTGCCGGTGCTCTATGAAATCCGCGCCTTCTGGGAGGATGCGGCGGTCGGCAACGGGACCGGGCGCGAGGGATCGGCGAAGTATCGGCTGACCCGCGCGGCGGAGACGTTCGCGGCGCGGCGCGTGGATGCACTCGCCGTCATCTGCGACGGGCTGAAATCCGATCTGGTCGCGCGCGGCATTCCGGCGGCAAAGATCATGGTATCGCCCAATGGCGTCGACATGAAATTGTTCGGAACGCCGCCCGAATATGACTTTGCATTCGCGCGCGAAATCGGACTGGCGGACGCGGATGTCGTCGGCTTCATCGGCAGCTTCTACGATTACGAAGGACTGGACGATCTGATCGCGGCGATGCCCGCTTTGGTCGCAGCGCGTCCGCGCGCGCACTTACTGCTGGTCGGCGGCGGTCCGATGGACGCGGCGCTGCGCGACCAGGCCGCGGCATCGCCGGTCGCGGACCGTATCCACTTCACCGGCCGGGTGCCGCACGAAGCGGTCGAGCGCTATTACGGGCTGATCGATATCCTCGCCTCTCCGCGCAAGCATATGCGGCTGACCGATCTCGTCACCCCGCTCAAACCGCTGGAGGCGATGGCGCAGGGGCGGATCGTCGCCGCATCGGATGTCGGCGGGCACCGCGAGCTGATTCGCGACGGCGACACCGGCACCCTGTTTGCGCCGGACGATCCGGCGGCGATCGCCGCGTCGCTCGGCGCATCGTTCGCCGATCGCGCGCGCTGGGCCGCGCAGCGTGATCGCGCGCGAGCCTATGTCGAGGCGGAGCGTAACTGGTCGTCAAACATTCTAGGCTACGACCCCGTTTACCAAAGGCTGATCGCAGCCAATCGAACGGATGTAACATGGTCGCGTACACCCGCAAACGCCTGAACCTTCCCATTGCCGGGGCCGCTGGTGCCGCATCGGCGCTGATCGCCGCGCTTGCCTTTGCGCTCGCTCCGCTGTCGTTGATCGAATCGCTGGTGGCGGCGAGCGGATTGCCCGCCCTGGTCGGTGCTGCCGAACCTCCCCTAGGGGCTACTGCCCGTGCGTTGCTGTGCTTCGGCGGATCGGTGGGGGCGGGGACATTCGTGTTTCTGGTCGCCGCACGGCTGTTCGGCGATCGCTGCGTGACGATCGGGCGCGGTGATGCGGACATGGAGCGCGTGCCCGTCGTCCGCCGCGCCGATTCGCACCCCGACGCGCCGCCGCGACCGCCGGTGATCGCGACCCGCGAACTGGGCGTGCCGATGATGTCGGTGGGCACCGGGGAAGAGGCGCGCGAACTGCCGCGCGATCTCGATACGCCGCTGGCCGATTACGATCCCCAGGCGTTCGTCGAGTCGCATCCGCCGCAGCCGTTGCCGTCGGGCGACGAACCCGATTACCGCGTTGCGGCCCCCGCGCCGTTGCCGCGTCCGGCGATATTCGAATCGGGCGAACGCTTCGACACTTTTCCGCTCGACCCGCCCGTCAATCCCGACAATTTTGCACGACCGCGCGTCCAGGGCCGCGACGTTTCGGTCCCGGCATTGCTCGAGCGACTGGAAGCAAGCGTTGCGCGCCGACCAGGCCCGCCAAAGGCAGGGCAGGGCGACGACCGGCTGACGATGGCGATCGATTCGCTGCGGCGACTGGCGGCGACGGGTTAGGACAGACCGCCTAAGATTTCAGCGCAGCGACGCGTCGATTGCCGCCAGCACGGCCTGCGCGGATTCCTTGCGACAGATCAGCAGATCCGGCACGCTGGTCGCGCGCGCGTTATAGGCGAGCGGCGACCCGTCGATCCGCGATGCGTGGAGCCCGGTCGCCAGCGCGACCGCGGCGGGAGCGCAATTGTCCCATTGATGCTGGCCGCCCGAATGGAGATAGATTTCGGCTTCACCGAGCGCCACCGCCATCGCCTTCGCGCCCGCCGATCCCATCGCAATCGTCTCAGCGCCGAGCATGTCGCGGACGCTGGCGCAGAGTTGGCTGGGCCGCGAACGGCTGACCAGCATCCGCGGCGGCATGGCGGCGGTGGGCAGGGCCGGGGGCGCATCGCTCGCCAGCACGATCCCGCGCGCGGGCAGCGCCACCGCACCGATCGCAGGCGCGCCGTCGATCGCGAGCGCGACATGCACCGCCCAGTCGTCGCGGCCCTCGCCGAACTCGCGTGTGCCGTCGAGCGGGTCGATGATCCATACCCGTCGCGCGTCGAGCCGCGTCAGGTCGTCGGCGGATTCCTCCGACAGAACGGCATCGTCGGGGCGGGCA
>SXGS01767110.1_pt1 | contig 13237 bp, 13 predicted proteins | sample 3174681 | NCBI WGS metagenome assembly SXGS01 (sample SAMN11356861, study PRJNA531348) | freshwater metagenome | isolation source: freshwater sample F1-80 | place: China: Fuxian Lake, Yuxi | collected 2017-12-25
AGTTCCGCGAGCCCCGGCCACTGGAATGCTTCGTACACCAGCGCGTCGACGACGTCTACCTCGAACCAGTTCAAAGACTCGTATGTCACGATCACTGGCAAGACCGGCGCTGCGTCGTCGACCGTGCTCGACCCGAGCTTTCTCGGAGGCGTGAACGATCCCGCCAACCCGACGATCCCGGCTGCCGCTGGTTGGTTCACCGCCAATCCGGCTGTCGACATCCTCATCACCGGCGGCAAGATCAAGGTCATGCAGATTGCGGTGACTGGAACGCAAGCCGAGCACTACTACCGCGGCAAGATGTCCGTGGGCTACAAGCTCCAGGGCACCACAAGCCCGCTCTACGCGATGTTCCTCGAGTACCAGATCGGCGTCGTCCCAGCACCAGGCGCGCTTGCGCTCCTCGGCTTTGCTGGCGCCTGCGGTTCCCGTCGTCGTCGCGGTTGAAGTTCATCCACGAGGAGAAAGGCAATGAACTCAACAGCACTGGCGCTTAGCGCCACAGCACTCGTCTCGTCGTCGGCGTTGGGAACAGTCACCGGCCTCTCGGTTGAGATGACCTACCACGCGGCGTCGAATCGCGATGTCTACAGCGTGTTCGTGAACTCCAACGGCCCAAACGCCAGCGGACTGTTCGATGTCATGCTGAATGTGTTCGCTCACCAGGTTGTCGGTGGGAGCATGTCGGGTGTCCAACACTCCGACAGCTTCGTCGATGACAACAGCGCCCCGGTTGGCCACTGGAATGCTTCGTACACCAGCGCGTCACCGGCGCCGACCTCGAACCAGTGGAAGGACTCTTATGTCACGGTCACTGGCAAGACCGGATCGCTCTCGTGGACCGCGCTGGACCCTAGTTTTGGCTCGGGAATCTTCGATTCTGCAAGCCCGAACATCCCCGCTGCCGCAGGTTGGTACACCGCCAACCCCGCCGTCGACATCCTCATCACGGGCGGCAAGATCAAGGTCATGCAGTTTGCCTTGAATCACGGCGACGGAGGTTGGACCGGCCAGTTCAGCGTTGGCTACAAGCTCCAGGGCACAACCACTGCGCTCTTCGCAACGAACCTGACCTATGTCATCGCGCCAGCACCAGGAGCGCTCGCGCTCTTGGCACTCTCAGGCGTGGTCGGGGGTCGTCGACGCGCCTAGGGATAGGGCAGGCACTCAGGGGCGGGCGGCCGCAATGGCCGCCCGTCCTATCCTGCGCGCGGCAGGCACCTTCGAGACTTGGTACAGCAGGTAGTCGCATCAGAGCGGAAAACACGGGGTATGGAGGGGCCCAACGCCGCCCTTGTTCTATCCAAGGTTGGCGGTTTTTTGTCAATTCAGGCAGATTCTTCTAGGCCTCGTCTCGCTCCGCCACCGCGACGACACCATCGCAAAAGTTGCGGAAGCGTTTGACTTTTGGGAGGATGAGGCCAAGTTAGATGTGCTTCGGCCTCTGGTGCATTGTGTGCCGGAAAGACCAAGGCGTTTGGGATTCTCGAAAAGGATGTTTCGACATTCCATCTCGGGAAGGTAACGGGATCGACGCTTTGTCCGCATTGGACTGCGCCGAACTCACAGAGAAAAGGGAGATTCAGATCATGAAGTCTTGCGCAATCTTGGGAGCGACCGCTTTCATTACCTCAGCCGCTTCCGCAACGGTCACTGGCCTCTCGGTGGAGTACGGCGGCATTCATGCTGCCTCGGGCCGACACATCTACAGCGTCTATGTCCTGAGCAACGGCCCCACCGGCGGCGGCATGCACGATGTCCTGCTCAACATGATCGGCCACCAGGTCATCGCCGGCGACATGATGGAAGTCGTTCACACTGATGCGTATGTGGATGACAGTTCCGCGAGCCCCGGCCACTGGAATGCTTCGTACACCAGCGCGTCGACGACGTCTACCTCGAACCAGTTCAAAGACTCGTATGTCACGATCACTGGCAAGACCGGCGCGGCCTCATCGACTTCGCTCGACCCGAGCTTTGGCTCAGGCGCGAGCAATCCCGCCAACCCGGCGATCCCGGCTGCCGCTGGTTGGTACACCGCCAATCCGGCTGTCGACATCCTCATCACCGGCGGCAAGATCAAGGTCATGCAGATTGCGGTGACTGGAACGCAAGCCGAGCACTACTACCGCGGCAAGATGTCCGTGGGCTACAAGCTCCAGGGCACCACAACCCCGCTCTACGCGATGTTCCTCGAGTACCAGGTCGGCGTCATCCCGGCACCAGGCGCGCTTGCGCTCCTCGGCTTTGCTGGCGCCTGCGGTTCCCGTCGCCGTCGCGCCTGAGCATCATCGCTTCGAACTTATCGTCAAGGCAACTTGACTGATCTCATCGCCGTCCTCGGTCTCCCCGAGGACGGCGATTTTCTTGTGGGCCCGCTCCGATTCCATGTCGACGCGATGCTCGAACATGAGCGGGGAAATACTTGTGAATCCGATGAAGTCCGTTTGACTCACGCATCCGCGGGGATATGTTCGACTGCCGTTGGAAGAGTTCTGACGCGCGTGGGATCGGAAACAGACTCGAACAGGGAGAGACATGAAAAGGCCAACACTTGTAGTTTCAATTGCGAGCGTCGCGTGCAGCGCCACGAGTGCGATGGCCGCCTTCACTGGCCTTGAGACTGAGTTCGCGGGGATCGTCAATGGTCGTTCGGTTTTCCGCGTGTACGCCGTCGCCTCGGAGGCCGACGATGTGATGCTCAACCTCTTCGACCACCGCATGGTCAGCGGCTCGATGAGCGGCGTGCTCCATGCTGACAACTACCAAGACAATGCTGGCGGATCACCGGGCCACTGGAGTGCTTCCTACACCGGCGCCGGAACCGCCGGCTACGACTCGTTCGTCACGGTGACTGGCCGCACCGGAAGCACAGCGTCGACCTCACTCGACCCGAGCTTCGGCACAGGCGTGGGCGCCGTCATCCCGCACAACGCTGGCTGGTACACCTCGAATCCGGCCACGCCGATCGTGGTCGGGACATTCGGTACTCAGGTTGGCAACAACTGGCGCTTGCTCGTCATGCAGGTTGCGGGCAACGGCCTCAACTACAACGCAACGGTCTCGCTCGGGTGGAAGCAGAATGTCGGTACGACAATCGCGAGCTTCACCATGAACCAGGCCTACGGAATTCCGGCTCCAGGGGCGATCGCGCTCCTGAGTGCCGCAGGGATGGCAGGGCGCCGACGGCGTCTTGGTCGTTAGATTTTCCTTCCCATCCATCCCGCGACATCCCCCCCACAAAGGGGGATGTCGTTTTTTTGTCGTCATGCCCGCGCGAACCGAGCGAGCCATGCGTGCGCGCCGCCCTCGTGGGCAAGGCTCTCGTAGCGGACCGCCTCGATTGACTCGAGCCTGAACGCGTCACGAAGAGCGTCGACAAGTTCGCGCTCGGTGACGCGCCGGGGTCCGGGGCGCTCCTCGCGCTCGGAAAAACACACAACGATGAACTGGCCCCGAGGCGCACAGACGCGCGCCAGTTCTGCGGCGTACTTGGGGCGGTCCTCATCGGAGAACACATGAAAGAGCGCGCTGTCGAGAACAGTCGCGGCCCAGCCGTCGGGGACGACCCGCGCGAGCTCAAGCGCGCTGGCTACTTCGAATCGCACCAGATCCCCCCCGCCGCCCTGGCGCGCAAGGTCGATGGCGCGCACGACCGAGTCGATGCCGAGGACCTGATGGCCCGACGCGGCAAGGAGCCGAGCATTCGCGCCCGTTCCGCAGCCGAGATCAAGAATCGGAGACCTGAACCATCCGCGTGCGACGGCCTGCGCTACTGCTGGCTGGTGACGGCCGGTCTCCCACGGTGGAGTCCCGTCATAGACCTCGGCGAAGAAGTGGGCCCCGACACCGCGACCGTCGGCGATCCGGTCTCGCGGATCAGGCGCCGCCGACGCGCTCATCAATCCATCCCGGGACCGAGTCAATGGCGATTCGCTCTTGCTGCTGCGTATCGCGGTGACGAACCGTGACCGTCTGCTGCGTCATGCTGTCGCCGTCGATCGTGATGCAGTAGGGCGTCCCCGCCTCGTCCATGCGCGCGTATCGCTTGCCAATGGTCTGCTTAGGGTCGAACTCGCACGCGTGCTTCTTGCGCAGTGCACGATAGAGCTTCTCGGCGACCTCGGGCATGCCGTCCTTGTTGACCAGCGGAAACACCCCCGCCTTCACCGGTGCCATGCGCGGGTGGAACTTCATATAGACGCCGCTCGGACGCGACTCGTCCTTCGTGTAGGCCTCGCACAGGAGCGCGAGAGTGCCCCGGTCTGCGCCGGCGGACGGCTCGATGACATGCGGGAAGTAGCGCTCGTTGCGCTCGGTGTCGAAGTACCTGGCCTTCTCGCGGCGACCCGAGTGCTCGGCGTGCTGCCGGAGGTCATAGTCCGAGCGATGCGCGACTCCCTCAAGCTCGCCGAAACCCGGCGCAGTGAACGGGAACCGGTACTCGATGTCGCTGGTGCCTGCGCCCTCCTTGGCGTAGTGCGCAAGCTCGTCGCGGTCGTGCTCGCGAAGTTGCAGGTTCTCGCCGGCCAAGCCGATCGACTGCCACCACGCAAAACGGCGATCTCGCCACCACGCATACCACTCGTTGGCCTGACTCGGGTGGATGAAGAACTCCGTCTCCATCTGCTCAAACTCGCGGCTCCTGAAGGTGAAGTTGCGCGGCGTCACCTCGTTGCGAAATGCCTTGCCGACCTGCGCGATGCCGAACGGCACGCGAACGCGCGTCGAGTTCACAACATTTTCGAAGTTGGCGAAGATCCCCTGCGCCGTCTCGGGGCGCAGGTACGCAATGTTGGACGGGTCCTCGACCGCCCCGACATTCGTCTTGAACATCAGGTTGAACTGGCGCGGCTCGGTCAGCGATCCCGGGGCTTTCGCGTCGGGACCGATGGCGTGGGTGCGTTCCTCAGCTGAGAGTTTCGTGAAGGGCCGAACGACATGGCGCGCGGGATCGAGCGCGTCGCAACGCTCGTACTTGAGAAGCGCCTTCACCGCCTTCTCGAGTTGCTGCTCGTCGCCCTCGATGACGACGAAGAGGCGCGCGCCGGGATCGATGGCGCCAAGCGCGACGAGGTGATCGGCGCGGTAACGCGCCTTGCTCTCTTTGCAATCCACCATCGGGTCGTTGAAGCCGCCGACATGGCCGGAAGCTTCCCACACGCGCGGATTCATGATGATCGTGCAATCGACGCCGACGACCTGCACCTCTTCGCCGCCCGGGCCCTTGGCTTCCCCCTGAACGGTGTCGCGCCACCAGGCGTCCTTCAAGTTGCGCTTGAGTTGAGTCCCAAGCGGCCCGTAGTCCCAGAAGCCGTTGATGCCGCCGTAGATCTCGGAACTCTGAAAGATGAAGCCGCGCCGTCGGCACAGCGCCACGATCTCATCCATGGACTTGGTCGCGTTTGCTGACATGAGGGGCGAAGTGTAGAGGCGAGTCGAGGACTATCGCAGGCGCGCGCGGCGCTCGCACGCTCCGTGGCGAGGACAGCAGACGAGGTGATCGTTCACCATGCCGACGGCTTGCATGAAGGCGTAGCAGATCGTCGGGCCACAGAACGAGAATCCTGCGTTGCGGAGTGTGCGCGACATCGCCTCACTCTGTCTGGTCGCGGCGGGGATTTGGTCGCTGCGCCGCCAGTGATTGATGCGTGTGGCGTGGCCAACGGACTCCCACAAGAGGTCTCGGAACGCCCCGCGTCCGCCGCGCTCCATGACGGCGACCCACGCGCGCGCGTTGCGAATCGCGGCATCGATCTTCTGGGTGCTGCGCACGATTGAGGCATCCTTCAGAAGGCGCCTCCGGTCGCGGGAGCCGTAACGCGCCACACGCGCGGGATCGAAGTTGTGGAACGCACGCTCAAACGCGGTGCGCTTTCGGAGGATTGTGATCCACGAGAGCCCGGCTTGGAAGCCGTCGAGTGTGAGCTTGGCGAAGAGGGCGCGGTCATCGGTGACGGGGATCCCCCACTCCGTGTCGTGGTACTTGACATAGAGAGGGTCGGTGCCGCACCACGAGCAGCGCATGGAAGCGACGATGTGTGCCGGGACGAAACGCAGGCGGAGATAGTCGCGCAGCGTCGTCGCGGGAAGCGTGTCGATGCTGGCCACAATGCCGCGGCACTCCTTCTCGCCGCAATTGCATGTCAGTGTCCAGACGTCGTCGGCGCCAAGAAGCGTCGAGTAGTCATGCGTGACTTCGTCACCGCGCGCGATCGATCGAGTGGCGACGAGGCAGAGTTTCCCCCGCTGGACGCGCACGGCTGCGTTGGGCTGACACGAGTGGTTCGCAAACTCGCCCAGGAATCCTCGTGGGTCGAGATAGCGCTCGGCATCGAAGCGAAAACAGTTCTCCGCGCGGCGCGGATCGCGATCCCAATACTCCCAGACTCTGGCGCTGGACACGATTTCCCCGTCGATCACGCAGATCCTCGCACCGGCGCGGAATGCTGTCCGGGCGACAAGGCCGCGGCCGTTGCGGACTTGACGGACCTCCAAGAGTGCCGAGTGCCTCATGCGGGCGCGAGCATAGGGTTGCATGTCCCGCGCACCCGATCTTCGACAATCGTCTTCATGATCACGCTCCTCACGCTGCTTGCGTCACTGGTGGCAACCGCCGACGAGGCGAAGCTGCCCTACCCAATCGTCGACACAAACCAGAGCGGGTACTACGGGCTGCGCGGTGGCACGCTCGCCACGCCGCAGGAGAACGATCCGATGCGCCTTCAGGACGCCGGACACACGAGGAATGCGCCGAGCTACCGCGACAACGGCGACGGCACGATCAGCGATCTCGTCACTGGGCTTTCGTGGCAGAAGTCACCCGATCGCGGCGCGAAGCAGACCTATGCCGACGCACAGAGCGGTGCCGCAGCGTGCCGCACCGGGGGCTTCGCCGACTGGCGCCTTCCCACGATCAAGGAGCTCTACTCGCTCGTCGACTTTTCCGGCGGGATGGCGCTGAGTCCACGGAAGCCCTACTTGGACACGAGAGTGTTCGAGTTCAAGTACGGCGACGAGTCCAAGGGCGAACGGGCGATCGACTCGCAGTGGTGGAGCGCAACGGAGTATGTAGGCACGACGATGCGCGGCGACGCCACCGTGTTTGGCGTGAACTTCGCCGATGGACGCATCAAGGGATATCCACGCGACCGAGGTCCGCGCGGTGTCGCCAAACAATGGGTGCGCTATGTTCGTGGCAACCCGCGATACGGCGTCAACGACTTGCACGACCTCGGCAACGGCACCATTGAAGACCGCGCCACTGGACTCGTGTGGACGAAGTCCGATGCGGGCAAGTTGATGGACTGGCCGAGCGCGCTCGCCCATGCTGAGTCAGCGGAGATCGGCGGGCACTCCGATTGGCGGCTTCCCAACGCGAAGGAACTTCAATCCATCGTCGACTACACGCGCTCCCCCGCGCTGACCGACGAACGCAAGGGCGCTGCGATCGATCCGGTCTTCGCCGTGAGTGACCCCGAGACCTACTACTGGACGAGTACGACGCACCTGGACGATCGCGGGCACGATGGACCCGGCGGCGCGGCCGTCTATGTGTGCTTCGGGCGAGCGATGGGTTGGATGGACGCGCGCGGCCAGCGGGGCGACAAGAAACTCATCGATGTGCACGGCGCAGGCGCGCAACGGAGCGATCCAAAGACCGGCGATCCGTCGCGATTTCCCAAGGGTCGAGGACCTCAGGGTGATGATGTGCGGATCCTCAATGGTGTGCGGCTCGTGCGCGGGTAGGCGCGACGGGGCGCGACATGGGACACCAAGATCGTCGTGTACGACGGCTGCGACTGCGCGACGATGGCGGTCATCGCATGCAATGATGATGCGTGCTCGCCGGTTGGGGCGCCTGCCCGTCACCGAACCGACGGCGAGTACTGCCTCGCGGCCCTAGCATCCCCCCGCATGCGACTCTCTCATCGGGCTTGCTGACATGGAGATTCCGCTCCTTGTGCTGACACTTGTTGCGGCGGCTGTTGCCGCGGTGTGTGCGCTGGTCATGGTGCTGCGCAAGCCCGATGGTTCCGCGGCGACACGGCGAGACCTCGAGGGCGTGGCCACGCGCGCGGACCTCGCCGCGACGCGCACCGAACTTCAGGGATCGCTCCAGGGACAGTTGGACCGCGTGAATGCGAGCGCCGCGGCGACGGCTGCGTCGTTCACGCAGTTCCAGGCGCAGGTGCATGGCGCGCTCACGCAGGGGCTCAAGACGATCCAGGACTCCAACGAGAAGCGGCTCGCCGAGATCCGCGGGGTCGTCGACGAGAAGCTGACGGCGACGCTGGCCACGAAGCTCGCCGAGAACTTCAACCAGATCAGCACGCTCCTCGCGAGTGTGCAGACGGGCCTCGGGCAGGTCCAGACGCTCGCGACCGATGTCACCGGGCTCAGGAAGAGCATCGACGGCGTCAAACTGCGCGGCGTCTTTGGCGAGGTCATGCTGCGCGGTCTTCTTGAGGAGTTCCTGCACCCGGCGCAGTTCGTGGTTGGGTACCAGCCATCGCCCCGGAGCCGTGAAATCGTTGAGTTCGCGGTCAAGTTGCCAGGGCAGCATCCCGAGGATCCCGACGACGCCATCTACCTTCCCATCGATTCGAAGTATCCGAAGGAGAGTTACGACAGGCTGCTGGCCTCGCTCGAAACTGGTGACAAGGCAGGGGTAGAGGCCGCGCAGGGCGAGCTGGCGAACTCGATCAAGTTGTTCGCGCGCGACATCCGCGACAAGTACATCAGGCTCCCCGCCGAAGGGGTGCCCGGCGGCACGACGGACTTCGCGATCCTTTACCTGCCGTTCGAGAGTCTCTTTGCCGAGGTTGCACGCATCCCGGGGCTGCTCGAGCATGTGCAGCGGACATGCAGCGTGACGATCGCGAGCCCGACGACGCTGGCGGCGCTGCTGTGCGCGCTGCGCGTCGGGTTCCGCACGCTCGAGATCCAGCGCAACCACGCTCGGATCGGCTCACTGCTCGAGGTCGTGCGCGGCCAGTTCCAGTCGTTCTCAAAGGAACTGGACAAGGTTGGCGAACGGCTCGAGCAGACCAAGGGAGCGCTTGAGGCCACGCAGAAGCGCACGCGGATCATGGACAGGAAGCTCAAGGACATCCCCGCCGCCGACGAGGCGACCGTCGGCCGCATGCTGCCGGGAGGTGACCCCGTGGTAGAACCCGGTGATGATGAAGCTGCGTGAACTGCGCGGGGTGGCCGCGATTGCCACCACATTGGCGCTGTCGGCGTGCGCCACACACACGGAGCCTTGGCGCGGGATCGCGCCCGGCGCGGCCCTTGCCGAGCTCAAGGCCGGCAACGAGCGGTTTCTCGACGGGGACGCGCGTACCCACGACTGGCTGCACGAGCGCATCCACGAGACGGGGACCGAGGGACAGGTGCCGTCCATCGGCGTGCTCACCTGCGCGGACTCGCGCACGCCGCCGGAGCTCATCTTCGACCAGGGGATCGGCTCGCTCTTCGTCGTGCGCATCGCTGGCAACTCGCAGAGCGATGTTGCCATCGGCACCTTCGAGTACGGCATCGCGGCGCTCGGCGTGCACACGATCGTGGTGCTCGGCCACACCAAGTGCGGCGCGGTGGCCGCGGCCGTCGCCGGCAAGCCGCTGCCGGGGATGATGACGGCCTTCGTGGCCGCGATCACGCCAGCGCTCGCGGGTCTGCCGAAGGGCGCTGATGGCGCGCCGAGCACCAGCGAGGCTGAGATCGCCAATTGCCGCTGGCAGGCGGCGCAGCTGACCGCGCGTAGCGAGATCCTCGCAATGGCGAAGGCGAGTGGCGAACTCACCATCCTCTGCGCGATCTATGACGTGGAGACCGGCGAAGTGCGGTTCTTGGAGTAGCGAGGGACATGCAGTTGCGCCGGGAGAGCCGCCGTTGCGGCTCGGAAAGGCGCGTTTTCCAAGGGGCGAAAGATTTTTCCCACCGAATTGGGCTCTCTGCGATAACGAGGACCATGCCAACCCTTCCAAGCGGACGAACCCTCGCCATCTCAATGAACCACATCATGCCCATCGGAATGGTGCAGTTCCACTACCCCGCGGGGCATTACTGGTTCCGGAAGCCCGATCACGCGCTGAACGCGCCGCCGTTCCATCCGGAAGAGCAGACGATTCGCTCGGACTGGGTCCATGCGCCATGCCCGACGACGCGGGAGGAAGCGCTCGCGGCGCTGGAATTGCTTGAAGGCAGAGCGGATGACTCCGGTCGGCTCTACTGGCCGGGCTACTTCGTCGGGGACCCAGAGGCGCTGGCCGACCTCGACGCTGCGGACCGCGCAGCATGGGATGCGTGGGTCGCCCTGCCCAAGGTGCAGCGCTTCCTGGACCTGGTGATCGACACATGCAGGGTGCAGGCGGAGGCGAACCGCCACAGCGTGGGCTTCATGGCTTTCTCAGGCCTGCCGGGCGGCCCTCCCGAGCCCGGAACGCCCGAGGCTGTGCGACTGGAGGCCGCGGGCCGCGCGGGAGCTCTGGCGACCGCTGCACGCAAGCTCGACGGCGAGCCATCGGAGGTACAAGCGCGCAACGACGAGCTCGCACGGATCCTCGTCGAGCTGGACTCCATCGTCGACGACCCTGCGCGGTCTTGCCCCCAGGGTTGGCATGCCCGCGGCGTCGTGGCACGGTTGCTCGGGCGGCTTGCGGATGCCGAGCGGAGCTTCCTGGAGGCTGTGCGCCACGCTCCATTCTCGCTCGCGCTCTGGCTGGAACTTGCACGCATCCGCGCCGAGCAGGGCAAGTTCGTCGAGGCCGAGGTCGCCGCGCGCCGGGCAGTCGCCATCGATCACGGATGCGCGCCGGCGTGGGTGTACCTGGCGATCGCGCTCGCCGAGCTCGGTCACCAGGAAGAGGCTCGCGAGGCCGCCGAGCGTGCGTTGAGGGTCGACCCGGACGAGAAACTCGCGGCTGCCGTGCTGCGCCGACCAGCCTGAACGCCCCGCGCTGACGCTGGCGCAGGCCCGCCGATCGGATAGACTTGTCCGCCCTCGGGCGATTAGCTCAGCTGGCTAGAGCGCACGGATCACACCCGTGAGGTCGAAGGTTCGAGTCCTTTATCGCCCATCTTTCACCTCTCATGGAATCGCACGCGGTTCCATGCGATGTCACAGCGGACAACTCAAGCATCCGCGGCGCTTGGACTTGTATGTGCTTCTGTGCCGGTGGGTGTTGCTGTGTGCAACTCGGTGCGATCGTGTGTTTATGCGCGAGTGTGACCACCTGTGTTGGCGGATTTGTTGCTGATCGTTCCCCGCAGCTGCCGTCGTTCAGCCACAGACTGCCGCGGCGACCCGTACCGGCCGTACACCGACGCCAGCTCGACGATCCGGCCCGTCAGCGGCGCCTCGTCGTCGCGCACCCGCGGACGAGCTCTGCCTCAGCCTGCCGGAGCTTGTTGACGATCTCCTCGGCCTTGAATCGCTTGTCAGGCATGACCTGGCCTCCTGAATTGCGCCGGATACAACGATCCGGCGTGGAGTGGTTTCAGGAAGAGGGTCACGCCCGTTCGTGAGATGAGTTCAGCTGGTGAGAGCACACGCATCACACGCGTGGGGTGGTAGGTTCGATTCCTCGAGCGCCCACTTCATCGACGCGCGACTTCACGATCGATGGCCTGCATGATTGATCGCGGATAGGTACTTGGACTCAATTCTGCACGGAACGGATTGAGGGTCTCCACTCCCGTCGATGTCGTATCGAAGAGTCTGGCGTGCTTACGGGCACTCGCCCCACTCCCCGAGGAGCTGGCCTAAGTCTGCTCCATCCACCGCGCCATCTCCGGTCACATCGCCGTCGCAGCTGCTACCTGCGCTCGTTGCGGATGGCAGGAGCGCGACGCGGAAACCGCCGAACGCGCGCGAGTTGCCAAGTACCTGACCGTAGGGATCACTTGCACCCGTGGCGGACATCCAAAGTTGCCAAGCACCTGCAGCAGCGATGCCGCCATGCATCTGGCGCCAGATCGGCATGCCCTGCGGATTCGGCGCTCCAGCGATTGGCGGCACGACGGTATCCGTCCACTCAACGACATTGCCGCCTTGATCGAATGTGCCCCAGGGACTTGGCGAATGACATTCGCCAACGCCGACGAGATTGCCGACGAAGAATGCATCGGGGCAAGATGTGGTGTCGCCGTTGGCACACGAAGCAGGACACCAGTTTGCAATGTTGTTGTAACACGCAAGCGGTTGCGTCGAAGCATTGGTGACATGACCGCATGGATCACAAGTTGCAGCTGTCGGAGTTTCGTCGGTTCGCTCCGGGTATCGCCAATAGTGTCGACCTGCCGGCGTGAGTGTGGGCGTGTAATACGCCGCCTTTATCCACTCATCCTGGCTGGGCAGCACAAACCCCTCAACCACACCGCGCGTTGCGTATGAACCAAAGGTGGCTTGGTTGCGCAAGTCGTATGCGCCGATTTCGGTCTGAGGTGAGAACTCGCACTGATAGTGGATCGAACCATCGGCCCCGACCTCGCGCTGATGATGGCCGTTGCGAAGCGAGTTGATGAAGCGCGCGGCACGGAAGAAGTCGATGAACCCGATAGGCTTGCTGGCCCAGGCCGGAAACGCGATATGAAATCGCTCGCCTGCAGGCGCGTCCGAAACACGACGGATCGATCCATACTTCGGATTGGTGCTCGGATCCATCAGCGGATCCCACAACTGCCGCGCATTCGTTCCCTCAGGATCGACTGCGTTGAGGAAGTGCACATACTGCTGCACCGTCACTTCAAACTTCCCTATCTCATACTCGTACGAGACGGCGCCAACGAACTCGTCAGCGGACTTGGGTGTGGGGAATGTTGGGTTGAAGTTGTCGATGGGCAGCGCAGCGTTTCCAGGATCACCGACCGGCACCAGCGTGAACCCGACTGGCGGGGTGAAACTCAGCGACAGAAACAGCACGATGGGATTCATGGGGACACTCCTCAGCACAAGCTGTCACGAGGCGGAGCCGCTTGAACACAAGCACGGCCACACGGATATTGTCATGACTATCCGGTTGGGGACGGAGATCTTGTCGAATTCTCGACTTTGCCAAGTCCTTGTAACCCGCCCCATGCCATCCGCTCAAGCGCGAGCATGCGACGCGTGACAGGTGTGCGTCGACATCTGCCGACTGTAACGGGTGCGGCTCGGCACTGGCAGAGGTGCGCTGAACAGGGCCACCCTCTATGAGAGGCTGTCGCGGCCCAAGGGCCGAGATGAGTCTCCGAT
>SXGS01394572.1_pt1 | contig 13236 bp, 16 predicted proteins | sample 3174681 | NCBI WGS metagenome assembly SXGS01 (sample SAMN11356861, study PRJNA531348) | freshwater metagenome | isolation source: freshwater sample F1-80 | place: China: Fuxian Lake, Yuxi | collected 2017-12-25
GACGAATCAGGCGGGAGCTCCGGGGTCGATCGCGGTGACGGGTGGGACTCCGCAGACTGCGGCGGTGGGGGCGGCGTTCGGGGCGGCGTTGCAGGCTACGGTTCGGGATGCGGGGAGTAACCCGGTGGCGGGGGTTACGGTGACCTTCTCGGCTCCGGCGTCTGGCGCGAGCGCTTCGCTGTCGAGTTCGACGGCGGTGACGAATGGGTCGGGCGTCGCGTCGATTACGGCGACGGCGAATGGGACGGCGGGATCGTACAGTGTCTCGGCGACGGCGGCAGGAGTGGCGAGTCCGGCTGTGTTTGCGTTGACGAACGCAGGAGGCCCGCCCGCGAGCCCCGCCATCGTGAGCCCGGCGGCCAGCGCCAGTCTCACCAGCACGATCGTCACCTATCAGTGGAACGCCGTCTCCGTGGCCACTCGCTACGACCTGCGCGTCGTCACGATCAGCACGTCCCAGCAGTTCCGCGTGTCGCTACTCGCGGCGAACACGTCGGCAGTCTACACGTTTCCCAGCGGCGTCTACCGGATGGAACTCGAGGCATGCAACGACTCCGGTTGTTCCCCGGCGGCGGTCCGCAACTTCACCGTCCAAACCGCGTCCGCGCCGGCGGCGGCGCCAAGCGGATTCGTCTGCCAGGTGACCAACGACGGCGGCCAGAACAGGCTCGGGTGCTCGTGGACGGCTGTGGCCGGAGCGCACTTCTACTTCCTCAACGTGGTGCAACAAGGGGCTGGACCGGGCGGCGGAGCCTTGACGGTCGCAGGACTGCAGGCCGGCGGCCCAACCGCCAACGTCCTCATCCCCAACGGATCCGCCGGCGCCATCGTGCGAGCCTGCACCGGGGATGGGTGCGGTCCGTTCTCCTCCGAGTTCCGCTTCACGGCCGGGTTCGCCAATCCGTCGGTTCCGGTGTTGGGCGAGCCGTTCGCCGGTTCTTCCGTGGATAGTGGAAACGACGCGCCGAACGTGCTATTCAGTTGGAACCGCGTGGCGGGTGACAACGGGACTAACTATACTTATCGCCTCTACGTTCAGGATTTCTCCAGGAACCGGGCCGCGCTCGACATTCTGACCACGACGAATTTCTACTCGGCGTATTTCAATCCCGGTACGCGCTACGATGCGCTCGTGATCGCGATTCCCAACGACGGGTCCGCGTCGAGGCAGGGGCCTCCGAGCGCGTTCATCGCGCGGGGCCGCCCTCCGAAGTCGCCGGTCGCCACGGAACCAACGTACGGTTCGATTCCCACGCCGGACGCGCAAGGCCGAATCCACGTCGCCTGGACCCCGGCCGTCAATTCGGACGGATCGGCGCCTGTCCGGCGCTATCAATACTACTTCAGTGGACCCAGTCCGTTCGGGGGCGTGACCACCGCGACCTCGCTCGACATGGCGATCCCGGCGGGCGCCTGGATTGGCATCATGAGGGTATGTCAGACGGGGACGGACTGCGTCGAAGGTTCCTCCGCGGGCTGGGGACCCTGGAACAACACGCCGGATGGTGAGGGCGGCCAAACGGCGTTCACTGTGCGCTGACGAAACGGCACATCAGCCGAGACCCCGTGGGTTTCGGGCGCCAGTCCTCTCATCCCCCCGCAAAAGACCCGATTTCCGCGCTCCGCGCGGCCACAGTCAGCCGATGGCGAGCGCGGCGCGGGCCTCGTCCTCGGAACGGGCGCGAAGGACCGCGGCGGCGATGACGCGCAGCCGGTGGAGGTCCGTCACCGAGTCGATCGCGGCGGTGTCCAGGCCGGGGAAGTAGTCGGCGCACGAGGACCGGATCAACGTTCGAAGCTCTTCTTCTCGGCCCTTCTCCACGCCCCTCTCGAGTCCCTCCTCCCGGCCGCGTTCCTCGCCCCGGCGCTCGATGCGCGCGATGATCTCGCGGCCGAAGTCGTCGCCTTCCAGCATGTCGAGCACGTTATCGTACATGACCTGTTCTCCGTACCCTTTCAGGACCTCTCTCCACCTATCAATACCATACCGGAATCCGCCCAGAAGCATGAAGTTCAGCAGACTGTCCCGGTCGTCGCGGGAGTGCAACCGCCGGTAAGCTTCCAGGCAGGCTCGATCGTCGTGAAGCAGGACCGGCGTCCACTCGAGAGGCTCGGGATGATCCTGCCTCAGCACTTCCGCCGCGTCCTGCTCCCAGAGCCGTTTCACTCGAAATTTCGACGATACGCGGACATCGCCGCCGTCGCCGCGCCAACCCGGCCGGATCTTCGCCGGACTCCGGTTCTCGAACAGCAGCACCAGCGTTGAACGAACCGGCAGCCGGAACTCGTGGTACAGATCCACGCCGTACCAGGCGAGCCGCTCCGGCTCGTCGCCGCGATAGAGCGCCTGCGCCTCGATGTGCTCGATATGGCGGCGTCCGCCTTCCTCGATAAAGTACGCGCCATCCACGTGGCGCGGGTTACGCAGGATCTCCGGTCCCACGCGTTCCACCCGAATGCGCTCGTCCTCGGGAACATCCGCCGTCAACCGCAAGGCGAACCGAGTGGTTCGTTCCAGCAACCGCTTGAACAGGCGGTCGACTTTTGGCCGGGCTTGGTCGAGACCTCAACATCCCGCCGTCAGGGCGCGGCCGACCGCCGCTGCCGTTTGACCGTTCAGCCGAACGCTTTTGTCTCGGGAATGGCGACCGCCCGTCCGGCGAGCACGGCCTTCAGCGCCTTCTCGAGCGAGCGGTCCTTGACGCGGGCCGGGTTGACGGAGTCGTCGATCCGGCCCCGATAGCGCACCGCCCCAGAGCGGTCGATCACGACGGCGGTGGGGGTGAACTCCGGGCCGAGCGATTCCACCGCGGAGCCGCTCTGGTCGCGATACACCGGCAGCGGATGGCGCAGCCCGGCCGCGTGCGCCGCCACTTCGGTGGCGGTCTCGGTCCGGTTCGCATAGACGAACACGAAGCGCACGCCGCGGCGGGAAAAGTCTCGAAACAGCCGCTGGTAGCGCTCTTCGTACTCGTTGGAAACCGGGCAGACCGTGGACACGAACACCACTGCCGTGGCCGGTGCAACGCGAGTTTCTATCGTTGCCGGCGCGCCGTCCATTTCCGTCAGTGAAAGCTGGGCGAACGTCAGCGCCGCCAGGTAGATCACTGCTCGGACTTCTCTTTTTCGCGCTCCTGCTTGGTCTGGACCTTGAAGTTGAGGATCGCCTGTTTCCGGCTATCGTAGACGCTGAGCGTCTTGATGTCGCTCGAAAGGTCCTTGAACCGGGCGGAAAGTTCGTAATCGACGTTGGTGCTCAGGCCGTGGAACCGGTACGAGCCGTCCGTCTGGGTGATGAACGACCGCACCTTGAGCGACTTGGTGTCCTTCAATTGCACGATGGCGCCGTCGACCGCATCTTCGTTAGGCAACCGCACGCTACCGCTGACCGAACGGACGTTCTCATCGCCCTTACCTGGTTTCTCTCCCTTGAAGAGCCCAGGATCCCGTTGACCGCCTTTCGGTGGCGGCACAGGATTGGATTGCTGGGAAACCGCGACGGCGGCCAGCACGAAAACGAAAGCCAGGACCCGGAGATTCATTTCGCCTTGTCTCCCGAAGGCTCGAGTAGGAAATTGAAATCGAGCCGTTCGTCGGCCGCGAACGTGATCCGCTTCCGTTGGGGAGCGTAGCCGTTCACCTCGACGCTTATATTATAGCTGGCGGGACCGGCGGGAACACGCAACACGTACTCGCCCCGCGAGTCGCTGATCGCGCGCCACAGCTTCTTGCCGGCGGGCGGGTCGGGAACGGCGACGACGGCCACACCCGGAAACGCGAACCCGACTCCGCGAAAAACCGTTCCGGCGAGGACCGCCTGCGCGGGAGGGCCCTTTTTCTTTTTGTCCTTGGCGGCGGCTCCCGGGAGAAACACCGCGAGCCACAACAGCGACCGGCGAGCGAGAGTCGCGGATCGTTCGTTACCAATCCTCGTCGTCGTCTTCTTCGTCTTCATCCTCGTCTTCGCCGTCTTCCTCGTCGAAAAACTCTTCCTCGTCTTCCTCGTCCTCGTCGTCCTCCTCGGCTTCCAACTCGAGGGGACTCAAGCTCGCGACGTTGAGACTCGAGCCACATTCGTCGCAGGAGATGGAGTCACCCTCGTCGAGTTCGTCCTCTTCCACGTCGATATCGGCGTTACACAACGGACACTGTACCATCGAATGCCTCCTAATTACCGGCCGCGGAACCGCGGGTTCGGAACCCCCGGCTTTGCTGGCCGCAAGTGACCACGCAAACTTCTTTATACAAGACCTTGCGCCAAAATCAAGTGGCGGATCGCAATTATTTTTTCGCCAATTTGCGGCGGGTGGTGGGGGGGACTACCCCCTTCAGCCGCAAGTACACGAACATTTGAGACCGGTGGGTCAGTTCGTGTTCCTTGGTGAACTGCAACATCTCCATGCGAGTCAACGGCGTGCCGTCGAACTTCTTGACCGCCGCTGCCCAAAACTCCGCCGGTTGGGCCTCGATCCGCGCGCAGTCCTCGTCGAGCGACCGGAGCATCAGATCCGCCAATTCCTCGCGCGGCAGCCCGGCGGCGGATTGAAGGAAGTAGCCGGCCATCCGGGGGCGGAAATCGGGCGTAGTCATGTCGTCCACGCCGTCCAGCAGCAACCCCGCCAAGGCATGCCCGGCGTTGAGGATATGCACCGCGATGTCCTGGAATGGCATCAGCTCGGGAACGGGCTGAAAGTCCAGCGAACCGGCGGGCATGTCCAGTAACGCCTGGACCGAGTCCTTGCGGACGGTTTTCCACGAATCGACGAAGGAATGGACGCTGACCATGACGCTCGTCTCATGATCCTACAACCGGGGCTCGCGTGCAAAGCCCGGACGCTCGAAAATCAGGCGGACGCGGCGGCGCCGATCGCGGAATTCGCCTCGTCCATGTCGGCCTGGCTCATGGTCACGAGCGGCTTCTCGATATCGCCGCCGGTGCGGATGATCTTGTCGAGGTGGATGGCGGCCATTTTCATCACCCAGGCGTCGGCGAGCGGACGGCCGAGCCTCTCCGCCATCGCGCGCAGGCGCGGGTGAGTCATGGCGACGACTTTCTCGTCGCGGTAGGAGCCGTCGTCGACGGTGAATTTGACGTCGACCGCGTCGGCGTGGCGGATCGAGATCGCGGTCTGGAGCCAAACGAATCGGACCTTGCAGGTCCGGCCGAACGGATCGGCCGCTTCGAACTCGCGGTAGTTCTGGAGCATCTCCGCTCTATTTTACTTCAGCGAACGATGCTGGACCAGAGATAGGAACTCCTCGCGCGTCTCCCTCTGGGTCCGGAAGGCGCCGAGCATCGCGCTGGTGATGGTGGACGACTCCTGTTTCTCGACGCCGCGCATCATCATGCAGAAGTGGCGAGCCTCGCAAATCACGCCGACTCCGCGCGGACCGGTGAACTCCTGGATCGCCTCGGCCACCTGCTGCGTGAGCCGTTCCTGCACCTGGAGCCGGCGCGCGAACGCGTCGATGATTCGGGGGATCTTGCTGAGTCCGATCACGCGATCCTTGGGCAGATAGGCCACGTGCATTTTGCCGAAGAACGGCAGCATGTGGTGTTCGCACAAGCTGTAGAACTCGACGTCCTTGACGATCACCATCTCGTCGTGCTTGACGTCGAACAGCGCGCCGTTGACCGTGCGGCTCAGGTCCACCGCATAGCCGCTGGTGAGGAACTGGAGCGCCTTTTCGGCTCTCTCCGGCGTCCGGAGCAGGCCGTCGCGGCCGGGGTTCTCGCCGAGTCCGCGAAGCACGTCTTCCAGCTTGCCCGCGATCGTGTCTTTGTCCCGCTCCGGCTGCACGATTTCCGGGGCTGCCTTTCGCTTCATAGTCCGCACTCCACCGAGTTTCTCTCCGTTTCGAGGATTCGCACGCGCGCCAAGCAGGGGCCTGCCGGGAAGCTCTCCCGCCAGCCGTCGCTGAGCCGCCGCAACGCGACCATGGCGAGATTCTCCGTGGTCGGCACCACGGCGCCGAACTCTTCCCAGTCGTTCAGATTCCGGTCGCGCACCCAACGGAGCAATTTATCCTCGACGTATCCATCGAGCGCCTCGACGTTGCAGAGCACGCCCGTTTCCGGCACGGCTCCGGAGACGCCAACCTGGAGAACGTAGTCGTGTCCATGGCCGTACGGGTTGTCGCACTTGCCGTATACCTCGCGGTTCCGCTCGTCGCTCAACAGCGGCGAATGCAGGCGGTGAGAGGCCGCGAACCGGTAAACGCGCGTCACCGAGGTCATCGCGAGGGCCCCGAGTAGTCGACGAACAGATCGGCCGTTTCCCACAGCCTCACGTTGGCCAGGCGGGGGCCCGGGGGAGAGGAGAAACGGCGCTCGAGACGGCGCCAGATTTCGGCGGCGATGTTCTCCGGCGTCGGCACGACACGGTCGAACGGCGGCACTTCGTGGTTGAGGAACCGGTGGTCGAACGGCTCGACAACCTCGTCGTTGATCACGTCCTTGAGAGTCTTCAGGTCGAACACCATGCCCGTGACCGGATCGGGCTCGCCCTCGAGGGTGACTTCGATCTGGTAGTTGTGGCCGTGACCGCGGGGGTTGGAAGCGGCGCCGTAAACCTCGCGGTTCCGTTCGGCGGTCCAATCCGCGCGATGGCAGGCGTGGGATGCCGAGAACTCGGCCTTGCGCGTGATGAGCATGGGGACTGTATTTGAGATGCCCAAGCCGGTGGCCGGGATTCCCTACTAGGCTAGAATACTGATTTGAGCACGGACAAGATCTTGCAAATGGCGATGGCGGGCGCCCTCGGCGTCCTGGGTGTGGTGTTGTGGGACGTGACCCGGGAACGCGTGACGGGCGTGGGCGACATGGCGCCCGACTTCAGCGTCAAGGCCGACAACGGCATGACGCTGACGCGCGCCGACTTCGGCGGCAAGGTGCTGGTTCTGAATTTTTGGGCCACCTGGTGCCAGCCGTGCATCCGCGAGACGCCGGAGCTCGAGGCGCTGCACCGCAAGATGCGGGATCAGGGAGTGGTGGTGCTGGGCGTCAGCATCGATCAGAAGGAAGAGAAGTACAAGGCGTTTCTGAAGCGCTTCAGCGTGAGCTTCCTCACCCTGCGCGACGCTTCCAAGTCGCTGTCGGATTCTTTCGGGACGTACCGGATTCCCGAGACCTACGTGATCGACAAGGAAGGCAAGGTCCGGCAGAAGATCATCGGGGCCGAATGGAAAGAGGACGACATGATTCGGGCCGTGAAGGCGCTGTTATGATTCCAGCGGCGGCCAAGGCGGAATTGCTCGCACGGCTCGGTCAGCGCAATGTGCTCGACAAGCCGGAGGATCTGGTCCTCTACGAGTACGACGGCGGGGTCGACAAGCATCGCCCGGAGATGGTGGTGTTCCCGCTGGCGACGGCGGATGTGGCGGAGATCGTCAAGATCACTGGACGGCACGCTTTGGCGATCACCGGACGCGGCGCGGGCACGGGCCTGAGCGGCGGCGCCATTCCCCGGGCGGGCGGCGTCATGGTGTCGTTCGCGCGGATGAACCGGATCCTCGAGATCGACTTGGCCAACGAGCGGGCGGTGCTGCAACCGGGAGTCGTCAATCTGGACATCACGCTCGCCGTGCAGGGCGACAAGTTCTTCTACGCGCCCGATCCGTCGAGCCAACGCGCTTGCACGATCGGCGGCAACGTGGCCGAGAACGCCGGCGGTCCGCATACGCTCATCTACGGAGTGACGACGAATCACGTGCTCGGGCTCGAGATGGTGATGATGGACGGGTCGATCGTGCGCACGGGAGGGAAGGCGGTGGACGCGCCGGGCTACGATCTGACGGGGCTGTTCACCGGCTCGGAGGGCACCATGGCGTTCGTCACCGAAATCACGGTTCGCCTGATGCGCCAGCCGGAGGCGGTGAAGACGATCCTGGCGATCTATGCGTCGGCGGCCGATTGCGGGCGCACCGTGGCCGAGATCACGGCGCGGTCCATCACGCCCGCCGCGGTGGAAATGCTCGACGGCGTGATGCTTCGCATGGTGGAAGAGGCGACCCACGCCGGCTACCCGATGGACGCCGAGGCGGTGCTGCTGATCGAGCTCGAGGGGTTGACCGAGCAGGTGGAGGAGCAGGTGGAACAGGTGCGCGAAGCCTGCTTGTCATGCAACGCGCGGGAGTTTCGCGTCGCGAAATCGGCGGAGGAGCGCGACCTGCTGTGGAAGGGCCGCAAGAACGCGTTCGGAGCGGTGGGCCGCGTCAGTCCGTTCTACTACGTGCAGGATGGCGTGGTGCCGCGAACCAAGATCGCTCCCACGCTCGACTTCATCCGCGGCGTGTCGGAGCGGTACGGCCTCAGCATCAGCAACATCTTCCACGCGGGCGACGGCAATCTCCACCCGATCATCCTTTTCGACGCGCGCAAGCCGGGTGACACGGAGAAGGCAAAGGCGGCGGGCGACGAGATCCTGAACTTCTGCATTTCGGTGGGCGGCTCGATCACCGGCGAGCACGGCGTCGGGATGGAGAAGATGGAGCTCATGGACCACCTGTTCCCGCCTGCGTCGCTCGACATGATCCAGGGGTTCAAGAACCTGTTCGATCCTGAATGCCGGTTGAATCCGGGCAAGGTGCTACCCACCGGACGTGGCTGCATGGAGATCCGCCAGAAGCCGCTGACAGCGGCGAACACCCTATAAACGCCTATTTTTTGGCCTTCTGGGCGCGAGCGGTGGTGGGCGGAACGAATCCCCTGGTGCGCATGTAGCCGACCAGATTGCCGTAGTGCTCGTTCCAGTTGATCAGCAGCCCGATCATCGTGTTCACGGGATAGACGTCGCGCTTGCCCACCTTCCGCGGCGCCGCGGCTTTCTCGTCGGTCATGCTCTTGAAGCCCTCCGCGCAGTAGTCGAACGAGGCTTTCAGGCCGGAGACGAGTTCGGCCTTGGAGGTGACGCCCTTGTACTTCAGCGGGTCGGGGCCGGGAGTGGAGTGGAGGCTCGCGCAGGAGCCGAAGTTCATTTCGATGGTGTGCTCGAACCAGCCGGCGACGGTTCGCTGCGCGGGCGTGAGCTTGAAGGAGTAGTCGGCTTCGGAGAACAGTTCGGCGGTTTCGACCAGATTCAGGCGCGCCGATTCCAGGCGAGGCAGGATGGACTGCATGACGGGTCCGGGCTGCGCGGCGGCGACCGTGGCTGCCGCGAGGAGTAAGAGTGCGAATCTCATCCCTTCATCGTAGCCGGCGAGCCGTTCACGGCCGCAGCAGAACCTTGAGCACGCCCTTCTCCGCCGCCCGGTCGAACGCGCGCGGAGCATCGGCCAGATCGAACTGATCCGACAGCATCGGGTCCAGATTCAACTGGCCGGCGGCGAGCATCGCGAGCGCGGGACCGAAGTCGCCGCAGCGCGAGCCGATCAGCGTGAGCTCGTTGACGATCACGGGCGCGGTGTCGATCTCCACGGCCCCGTGCACCGTCGACTTCATGACAAGCACTCCTTGCGGCCGTGTCATCGCGACCGCCGCGCGCAATCCTTCGGCCGTGCCGGTGGCGTCCACCACCACGGGGAACTGGCGCTCCGGCAGCGTGTCGCGGCCCACGATCCCGCGAACGCCCCGAGCGATCCGCATCTTCCCGGGATGGCGGCCGAACAGCGTCACGTCAGCCCCTTTAGCGCGCAGCGCCTGCGCGATCAGCAGGCCGAGCTTGCCGTCGCCGAGCACCGCCACCTCGCCGCCGGCGCCGACCGGCGTTTGCGCGGTGAGGCGGAGGGCGGCCGCCAGCGGCTCGCAGAAGATCGCATGTTCGGTGGAGACGTTGTCCGGGACTTGCCAGAGGTTGCGCTCGGGCAGGGTGAGGAATTCGGCGAACGCACCGGGATGACGCACGATACCGAGCACGCTCCGGCGGGTGCAATGGCGGTTGTGGCCGGCCGCGCAGGCCGCGCAGACGTCCGGCCAGCCGAGGTCGCGGCAGCCGATATTGATCTCGCCCACGACGCGCTTGCCGAGCCATGCGGGGCCGCCGTCCACCACTTCGCCGGCGAACTCGTGGCCGGGCGTTCCCGCGAACCCGTAGTAACCACGCCGTAGTTCGAGATCGGTGTTGCAGATCCCGGCCAGCAGGACTCGGACCACCGCCCAGCCCTCGTCGCGCCGCGGCTCCGGCTCCGGCCGGACTTCCACTCCGCCGTTTTCCAAGTACACTGCTCTCACAGCGGCTAGTATACGGCCGCGCCGCGAACGACCCTGCTCCGGCGCCGTTCGGAGCCCTGTCCGGCAGGGCCGCCCTTATACTGAAAGATTCATGTCCGCCGAGTTGATCTGTTTCGAGCGCGCCTGCCGCACGCGCTATTCCGTCACCGATGTTCTTTACAACTGCCCGAAATGCGGCGGACTTCTGGAGGTTTCCTACGACTTCTCCCGGATCGACGCTGGAGGTCTTCGCCAACTGTGGCGGCAGCGCCGGATGAGCAACCACCCGCTCGATCAGAGCGGGGTGTGGCGCTACCGCGAGATCATCCCGTTTCTGGACGATCCCGCTCACGCGATCACACTGCGTGAAGGCTGCACGCCGCTGCTGGACGCTCCCCGCGCGGCCGAGTATGGCGGGTTGCGGCGCCTGACGTTCAAGCACCAGGGCTTCAATCCCACCGGTTCGTTCAAGGACAACGGCATGACCTGCGGGGCCGCTCAGGCGCGCAGGCTGGGAATGCGGCGCGTGGCTTGCGTGTCCACGGGAAACACGTCCGCGTCGATGGCGGCGTACGCCGCGGCGGGCGGATTGCAGGCGGTGATCTTCATTCCGCACGGCAACATCAGCTATGGGAAGCTGGCGCAGGCGCTCGAATACGGCGCGCTCACCTTTCAGGTGGAGGCGAACTTCGACCAGATTCTCAAGCTGGTCCGCGTGTTGGCGGAGCGGCTGGGCATCTATTTATTGAACTCGATCAACCCGTTCCGGATCGAGGGGCAGAAGTCGATCGTCGTCGAAATGATGGATCAGCGCGACTGGAATCCGCCCGACTGGATCGTGTTGCCGGGCGGCAATCTCGGCAACGTATCGGCTTTCGGGAAGGCTCTGCGCGAGCTCCGCGACTGCGGCTTCATCGGCCGCATCCCGAAACTGGCGGTCATTAAGGCGGAGGGCGCGTCCCCGTTCCACCACTTCATGAAGGATCCTTCGCGGGATTCGTTCCACGCGGTGGAGCATCCGGAAACGCTCGCCACCGCGATAAAGATCGGCGATCCGGTGTCGTGGCCCAAGGCTTGGCAGGAGGTTGCCGTTTCCGGCGGGCTTACGGAAGAGGCCGGGGAGAAAGAGATCGCCGACGCGAAGGCGGTGATCGGGCTGTGCGGGATCGGATGCGAACCGGCGTCCGCCGCCACGCTTGCCGGGATCAGAAAGCTGACCGGCGCGGGTGTGATCGACCGCGACGCCGATGTGATCGCGGTTCTAACGGGTAACGTACTCAAGGACCCGGACTACATTTACAAGTACCATACCGGCCAATTGACCGATCCCGGCGGCTCCGCGATCGAGGCTTTGTTCGGCAACCGGCCGGTGGTGGTTCCCAACGACCCCGGCCGAATCGCAGCGTTGCTCGGCTAGGCGCTAGCCCCTTGGATGTAGTACCATCAGTACTTCCGAGCGTACTGATTCGTGAGCCTCTCTCCGTTCGCCATTCTCGCTGCCAGCGTCACCGCTCCCACTTGGGCCGTGCCATCCGCGCTTGCCGCGATCTCGGCGTTATTGGTGGCGGGCGCCGCTTGGTTCCGCAGACACCGGCGCATCCCGCGCGGGGACCGGGACGTACGTCTTCTGTTCGCGGAAACCCCCGATCTGATGTGCGTCACGCGGCTGGACGGGCGCATCCGCAAGAGCAATCCGGCATGGGAGCGGGTGCTCGGGTACAAGGACTCGCAACTCGGCGAAGTCCGGCTGTTGGACCTCGTCCTCGAGGAGGATCGCGCCGCCGTTACTTCCGCCGTGGAGAAGCTCCACACCAGTCCGGCCAGCAGCCAGATCGTGGTGCGGATGCTGGATGCCAGCGGCGGGGCGCGGTGGATTCTGTGGTCTGTGACGACGCCGCGGGAGGAGCCGGTCATCGTGTGGTCCGGCAAGGACATCACGGCGCTGAAGGAAGCGCGCATCAATTTGGAGCACTTCGCGTCGTCCCTGTATTCGGAGAACCAGACGCTGGCGAACTCGGTAGAAGAGGCTCGAAAGACCGTAGCGTTGAAGAGCCAACTGTTGGCGCAGACCAGCCACGAGATCCGGACGCCGATGAATGGAATCATAGGAATGTCGAATCTGCTTCTGGATACCGCGCTGACCGAGGAACAACGTGATTTTGCTCGCACCATCTGCTCAAGCTCGGAAGCGTTGCTCACCATTCTGAGCGACATTCTGGATTTCTCAAAGATCGAGGCGGGCAAACTGACCTTCGAGAAGATACCGTTTGATCTTCGTGAAGTGGTGGAAAGCAGCGTGGAGTTGCTGGGTGCGCGGGCATTGGAGAAGAAGATTGAGCTCTCATGCCTGATTACCAATGACGTCAAACAGCATTTCATGGGTGATCCAACCAGGTTTCGTCAGGTGCTGTTGAACCTGATCGGCAACGCCATCAAATTCACCGAACGAGGGGAGGTGGCTGTCAGTGTCAGCGCCGGGTCAACGGGGAATGGTGAACTGCGCTTCGAGATTCGCGACACGGGGATCGGGGTGTCGGCCGAGGCGCTTCCCAAATTATTTCAAGCGTTCACACAGGCGGATGGCTCAACCACGCGCCGGTTCGGTGGCACGGGCCTGGGTCTGGTCATCTGCAAGCAACTTGTCGAACTGATGGGGGGCAGGATCGGAGTCGAGAGCGAAATAGGCAAGGGATCGAATTTCTGGTTTACCGTCAGTTTGTCTGTCGTCGATATGCCGCAGGAAATGTCTATCGTGGCGCCATTGCCGAAGGGGCTTCGAGTTCTCGTCGCGGACGACAACGAGACTAATCGCAAGATTTTGCACCATTACCTGGGAGGCATCGGCCTGACGAGTGTTGGAGTCGGCGACGGCGATGCGGCGATCAGGGAGCTGCGCCGTGCTCAAGGCTCGGGGGAAGGCTATCATCTGGCAATTCTCGATGTACAGATGCCCATGGCCCTCGACAAGGAGGGTGGAATGAAGTTTGAGGGCAAGGAGATGGAATGAATTTGGTGGCGCGCCGCTGTGGACTCTGATTGGATTGGCGCATGTCCATCGCGCATGCGGATCAAATGTTGGCAGGATTGCC
>SXGS01020208.1_pt1 | contig 13234 bp, 3 predicted proteins | sample 3174681 | NCBI WGS metagenome assembly SXGS01 (sample SAMN11356861, study PRJNA531348) | freshwater metagenome | isolation source: freshwater sample F1-80 | place: China: Fuxian Lake, Yuxi | collected 2017-12-25
GAAATGATAAAACGAAACTTCTCTTCCGGAAATAGCGAAACGCTAAAAACGGAAAGAGCGGTTGCGTTAACGTGCGAAAGGGTGTCTGAGAGATATAAGTTTCTCAGCCCCCTCGTTCAGGCGGTTCGGAAAAGCCGACCCGCTCTTTGAACGGTGTAGAACTACTTTCTTTCGGCTCGGCTCAGCTCGTCATGATCGCCCGTCTCATTGCGTGGCGAGTTGTCGGAGCTGAAGCCAGCCGCTTCAGAGCTTTCAGGAGGCGTCGACGTTTCCGTCGAAAGCTGACGCTGTTCCTGTTGTGGGGTGGAGGAGACATGGGTGTTAGCCTGTTCTCCTTCACCATCACGGTAATGGTAGTGGGATCCCGAACCTTCATCGTCAGATTCCCCTGCCGTTTCTTCGTCATCTTGCGACATGTCAACAACCGCCTCCGGTGATTTGGGGGGTGATTTGACGTCGCGGATCAGACGCGGAAGCCCGTCTCTGCCCAGTTTCTTTGCTCTAGCCTTGGTGGCAAAAGCATCGGAACCGTAGATCTCGAGCACGCGAGTCTTGTAGTGCCCCATGAGGAAAAGTACGTGTCCTCGTTGTAGGAAGTACAGAACCTGGAGGAGGGCAGAGGTCGCCTCGCTTTGGGCTTTGACAATGCTTGGCAGGTCATGCTCTCGGACGGAATCCAGAGCAATTTTTGCGTTGCAGAGCTCGGCATCCACGTCGGAGTCGAGCATTGCGACGGCACTGTTGTACTCGTCGAACTCACACGGAACGTAGAGTTCGCACAGCCGCATAAACGTCGTGATCCGTTTGGGAGCCGTTGCCTTATCATCGGGCCTGAGTGCCTCGGATGCGGTATCGAAGCTCAGTGCCCGATAAACCTCTTGAGAGATCTTGTTGGTCTTGGACAAGAGAGGGACGAGAAGCAATTTGCGCAAGTCTTCCACAGTTCCGGTGATGGTGGAACGAGGAAACGTTGCCTTGCTCATGTCTCCGTCTTCCATCGAAGTAGTCGGGACGGGACTAAGGTATGAGGAGGGAAAATACTCTGGACTCATCGTCCTGGTATTGAACCTCAACGTAGCCCAGTTCTCTCTCGTGACCCTGACCTTGTGTTGATTGACTTGGATGACGTAAGACTCGTCTTCCCGATTAACACTGTCAGGTCGCGGCAGCATCAGAAGATCATAGTCGGTAAATTCCGGTTTGGGGAATAACCAGTTAGATCTCTGAGCGTTGCTTGAGGTACCATACTTGCCCTTGCCCTTGCCTTTACCACCTTTACTGGTGATTCGAGCAGGAGCTGGGTTGTTCCTGCCGAGGTAACTTTTGTAAGCCGAAGCTAACACATCGACAGGCACGATCTTTTTCCCCGCCGCCAGCACATCGTACTTGTCGGGGAGATAAGATTTTAGCCGCAAGAGCCTGTCCAACAGATCAGGATCGTTATTGGCCGCTCCTTCTTGGTTGTCATTCCACACCCAAGACTTCTCACTTTCGAGGTTCCACTCGACCGCAAGGCCGGGTAGAGCTTCGTTGAGATCTCGACCGATTCCTGCTGACGATCGCCTCTGCTGTTTGCTCTGTTTACGAACAGAAGCGGAAGCGACGTATGCAGGACCCGTTTGAGGGAGCTTTTCCAACACGGTTTTGACTCGGGAGGAAGGATTCTTCCATTCGACTCGATGCTGGAAAGAACGAACGCTTTTTTTCATATGCATGAAATATGCGCAAACTTCCCTCGCAGCTTCTTTGTCCGGTTCGCTCACTTGTTTCTTGATTAGACGTTTCGCGTTCACCGTGAAGTGCGCGTGGCCGTCACGTTCAAGCCACAAGTCATCCCATTTCTCGTCTTGCGGCGAGAACGGATGCAGGACTTCGCCGTTAGGCATAGGACCCAGTCCAACTGCCAACGTGAGCGAGGGCGAAGGAGTGTCGTCTCGAGTTTCCTTTCGTTTTTCTCCTCGATTCGTTTCCTTACCGGAATCGAATTGGACGGAGTCAAAATCGTCAGGATCATAAGCTTCTGATTTAGGGTTAACGCCGTGTCGTTTCTCAATCTTCACGGAAGATGAGGACGGTTGCGGTTGAACCTCTAACGGCTTTTTCGGAGGCTTTCTTTCCAGGAGCTCCTGATCAAGGAACCTTGGAATATCGCCCCTGCTCAAAAGCTCAGACAGCTCGACGCTAGTATTCATAGCGTTGGTCAAGAGTACCGTTGCAGGCAACGGATCTCGAGCCAGTTGCATGTCTTGTATCTGACGGCCTTTCGCATCGAAAAAACGATCAACGAAGACTACGGATCCCCGATTTTGGAGGTCTTCCGTTAGTCCTTCCGTTCTTTCAGAGGCGATTGGGATTGGGGCCTTGAGGTGCGGAGGAAGGTTTCTCCTCAACCACGAAGGCTCACAGTGGAAGAGCGATTCCACACCCTTTTTGGGTATCCTTTTCTCGCCATAGACAGTCAGACCACGACGCTCAACTTCCAGAGATCTGGTCTGAGCGACGTTGAGATATGCATTGGCAACGTTGAGGTCAGGATCAATCGAACGACGTAACTGCCGTTCAATTGAATCGACCAAGTCGTTTCGCGTCGCAAAGGTAGTAGGAGCTAGAATGCTCAGAACTCCCTTCTTGTTCGCGATTGGCTCTCGAAGTTCCCCGATGAGCCTAGAATAAATTCCAGGCAAATCGAGAAGCTCCAATAGAGTCTGACTATTCGGCAACGCTTCTTGAAGGACCGTTGTAGGCAAGCCAAAATCCGTTGTCGTCAGAAGACGATTCAAGATTTCGGTTTGTTTCCGTTGGCGACTATTGAGCTGATGTATTTTTTCAGCGAGCTCGCCATTGGCTTTTGCCAAAACAACGTTCTCTTCCGAAAGAATCATGGCTGCAGTTGAGTCCTGTGAGGATCGCAAGACCCAAGACCGGACTTCTTTCTGAAGCTCATCGATTCTCTTTCTCAGCTGTACAATCGTGACGTTGAGCTCGAAGGCTAGGTGACCCATATGGGACGCCGTAAGCGACGCGCTGTACGATTGTTTTGCAATTGTGAGCATTTCCTCCACGAGAGTGAAGACGCTCTGCAATTCAGTGTCGATGTTCTGACGCTTTGCAATTGCGCTGTGTGCGGGAGCAACTGCAACTTTGCAAAGTCGTTCCTTCACATCGGACATTGCTCCACGAACCCTCTTTTCAAGAAGCTTCTTCTCATCGAACTGATGGAAATAAAGCTCGTGAAGAGATTTCTGGGTCGAATAGGCTGCTTTAAGTTCTGAGAAAACTGAAAGCGTGCCCCTTCGTACTTCAGAGTCAGGATCGATGGAGAGCGTAGCTAACCAATCGACCGCTCGGGCGAGTAGTAAGGTCTCGAAGAAGATTATGCCTTCGATGTCCGTTACGGGCTCATCACAGAACGCTCCAACTGAATGGAAGGAGTGTTTTTGTGCGAGCGTGGCTTTGACTTTCTCAAGTTGCTCCAACAATGCGGAAACGTTAGTTCCGTTCGACGCATTAATTTGGGACTTAAGATTTTCAAGCTTGGCTTTACTCTTATTTTGAATTCGTTCATTCAAAATAATTTCTGACATCCTCATGTGCGTTACCAGACGTTGCGCGTCTTTAAACGACAGGGTGACAAAGCCGTGATCCTCAGAGAGGTCGCCACACATTCCTAACTCTTTGAGGTCATCAAGAAGTAGGAGTGGGTTTTGAAACCGTTTTTCTGAGTTCCAAAAAAGATTCGTTCGAACCTTTCTCGCGTTCTCATCGGTTTCCAAGCTGTCCGTAGGGAAATAGCTTCCTTTTGGTTCGTGCAAGGGGCGTTTATCTGACCCCATTGCGTTAACCTCAGAAAGTATTTCTTCTACTTTTTCAGTCTTGGAGGGACTTGTTTGCATGGCCTCATCAAGAGCTTTGGACTCACCCTCTTTAGGGGGCGATTCCTCCGCCTTTGAATTTTGCTCAGCAAATTCTTTCTCGAGCATAGCATTGGTTTCCTCAACGCTTAGCATGCGAGGCTTGGGATTCTTTTTGTTGTCAGGCATTGCGCGAAACAACAGAAATGATTCCCGTTGGAACTTCGTTCTTATTCAAAGAGAATTAGACAAAGGGCCTTTTGTTGTATGACGTTCTTCAGTCAAGTCCTGGGACGAGACTAAAAGAGCGCTTACTGTCGACTGATCCGATTCACCAAAGAATCAGAAACAGACAACAAAAACTGTGCTAGTTCGCACGGGGTTCAGCTGTAGCGCCGAGGTTTGGAACCTTCAGCACTGCAGTGTTGGAACCTTTGGAGAGGTGGTAGACCAGATTGTCTATCTTCTTAGAAGATGTCAAAATCTAGGCGCAGCCAGCCAACCCCAGTACAAACAAGACAAGACACAATAGACGTAGACTGTTGTGTTAGGAAAGATAGAAGAGAGAGTGATAAGGAACAAACGAAGGACATACTTCGTTTGTCCTTTCCCTTCAACTATTGGTTATTATTGGTTATAAATAAGCCTATAGTATTGCAACAAAGTATTATGGCCTAAAGTACTACATACCACCTATAGTAGCAATGTAGGTACAGGCATACATTGCTACCGTACTACAGGGACATACCCATGCATAGTACTACTACTAGGTTATGGTACAAGGTATTAGACGGGGTCGAATGACCTACTGCTATTACCAGGGTAAGTCTATAGTAGTACCGTTGCATGCCTGCTACCGGTACTGCTATATCTTACTGGGTTGTTAACCCGTAGCACCTATATTCTGACACGCCCCCCGTCCGAGACGGCGGTGCGTTACGCCGTCTTGGGCGCAGAAAGGTGGAGGAGGCACGATTTCTCCTCGTAACTGTGCATTACGGTGCGGTACTAGGGTGGATGCTTTGTCTCTGTCCCTATACCGGTACTCTACTATACCATACCGTCAGTTACCTAGTACTGTAACTATGAACACGGAATCTTCGCCCGTTTCTACTTACAGTAACCTAGCGCATTAACACTACTATGCTACTAGGAACCAAAATCGTACACATTTAATTATAATAATACTTCTTATTAATATAAGTAAATGACCGAGCCGGATCTTAGCCGTTGTGCTCTCATCCCGCCGAATCTTAGCCGACGAGGACACACCCGTTGAAAAGCAAGTGACAACGAGGTGCGTTCCCGGGAATCTTTGTCCCTTAAGAATGCATGCATGTATACATTGCAAGTAAAAAAAGATATTGCCACTTGCCGCTAGTCGTTGCTCGACTGGGAAGTGGCTGTCGATTGTTCCGTTAACTTGCGTTGAGCTACTACGTAGTCTCGCGACAGTAAATTGGAACAATTGACACACGAGCAGAGGATCTCCCGTGAGCTTGTGAATAAGTTGGGTGTCTGACGTGTCAATGACGACCCTTCTATTTCATCCTCAATGGTGTCCAGCTTCTCATGCGAAATGGGAAGCTGAGCAGCCAATCGGAGAGAAGCCTCGTCGAGCTTACCCTCCGCATCAATGCGAACGTTTCGCAGCAAGAGCATGCTATCTAGATCGGAGTTATTGATGGCTCCTTTCCAGACTTGCAAGTCCTCGTTGTTCGGATAGGGCGGCTTGTAGGTCGCTCTTCCGACATGCTTTCCGAAACGAACATGCCACGTTCGGCGGAAGCAGATCTCACTGAGCCTTTCCGAGCGCTTTTGAACCGAGCAATGCTCATAGTTCTCAAGGGCCGGAGTTGGCGTGGTGAAGTATCTTACTTCGACGAGATTCGGTAGGACTCGAAGCACCTCGGATAAGAACCAACCTTCGGTGGTGCTATCCTTGATGACTACGAGTTCTCCCTCTTTGGGGACTTCCCCTACGACGTGCCGGGATGGGGGTGAAACGGCTTCGGTGACCACAGGGTCAAAGCTGTCCACTTCCAGATCGGTGAAGTCCTTGGCTGGGATGACGAGGGAGATGTCGCGGTTAAACGTCTTTCCCTCGTATCTCAGTTCAAGCTGGCGCTTGCGCGAGACAGTCACGGTCGCGGGACCATGATAGTGCGCAAGATGCTTTGCCTTTCGTCCTTTGGCCGCGACCTCTTGCTGCGATGGGGGCTTATAAAAATAGACCCTCATCCCAACTTGAAGTTGGCTATCATCGAATGGGCGATTAGCTTGGTTAAGCTTCTCGCTGGTCATTCGACGATGCCACTCGGAATGAGCTTGAGCTATCGCCGCCATTCGTGCCGCAAGCTCAAGTACCTTCTTAGGAAGGGACTTGTCCCACGCTTGTGTGGCGGGGCTATCTTCCGAATCCTCCTCTAAGAGTTGGAGTTTCGGGAGAGCCATTCTCGCTTCGGCGACGGTTCGGGCCCGTAAGCCATGACCCGCCTCGAAGGGAGTGCACTCAATGACTGAGCTGTAGGTGCAATTGTGCGCGAACGCAATGCACTGCAGGTAGTCTTTGAGGTTGTTATATTCCTCGTTTGAAGCGATTCGAAGCATGTGCCCTAGGGTATGCATGAATCGCTCCACGATGGCGTTACCCCTCGGGTTGTAACCACCTGTGGTGATTTGTTCAACACCGAGGTAGTGATTCATCGCCGATACGAGTCCGCTCATGAGTTCAGGCGCATTGTCGCTCCTGAATTCTAGGGGGACTCCTTTAACGAAAACGAGTCCAGAGAGCAGAGCTCTTGATACGTTTTCCTGCTTGCGATTCGGAAGAAGCCAGAGGCATACTTCTCGAGTCACGAGGTCAATCGCGACCAGGATCTCGCCCTTGGCGTGACCATGGAAGTCGATACCATATCTTTGCCGCGGCAGCGGAAGTTGGTTTGCATCCGCCTCAGCGAATTCAAGGCTAAGCCTTTGCAACCGCATTCTGCTGACTTGGCAATCATGACACGACGTGACGATCCTCTTAACGAGGTCGTTCATCTTGTGCCAGTAATAGCGCTTGGTCAGCGCTCGCGCGACCCTTTCTGGTCCGATGTGGAGCAGCGAGAGATGCTCTTGTTTGATGAGCCGCTCTCTCTGCTCTAACGGAACGATGATTCTCTGACGTCTCTGATCATCCTCAATGACCAAGAGCCCGTCAGGGAATCCGGATGGCGAGTCAAGCAACCGCCCCCCGTTGGGTATCTCGGTTGGATCTTGCTGTCCGATCCACTTGTCATGAGGGTCAGGAGGTGGCGATCCCCGAAAGGTGGCCACTTCCGACGCCTCTTTGCCTCGCACGCAAGCTTTGGTTCGCACCTTGGCTGCGCGCTGTGGCACATCGCTCGAGACCGAAGCGAGCGGTGTTTCGACTTCGACGACGACTCCTACCTCTGTGGGAGTCTCCGCGGGAGCACGTGCGCGCGATCGTGTCGTGGCGACGAGGGTACGTGATCCTTCCGGGTCTCGTAATCCTCCATCGCAACAAAGACGATCGATGCCATCTACGACCGCTCTTGACCAATCGTCTCTCGAGTTTTCTGAAAAAAGTTGTTTGGACCAATCAGAATTCGAGGACGAAAAAAGGTTGTTTTCAGGGTGGTCCGGTTTTTCAGTCATTTCGACGTCCGAACCGGTACTCCCATTTTCCGTTGATGCTTCCGTTAAAACGCGATCATTGGTTCCATAAAGGACCACGTGACCTTGTTTTGGGAGCTGATAATCGGGGTGGTTCACCAGCCATACCAGAGCAAGTGGAGCAATGAGGATGGTAGGCATGCTCAACAGAGCCTGTTCTACGACCTTATCGTTTTCCTTAGCCTTGGTAACTTTTATCTGAGGGAGTAGGTCGACGGCTATTAGGACCGCGAACTTCTTCCTTTCTCGGATAAGCTGTGCCACTTTGTGTGTGACCTTCTCCGCGAACGGTGCCGCAATGAGGAAGTCAAAGTCTTCCTTATTGTCGGACCTGACGTTGGAGATGGGGTTTTTCGGAACCCTCCATCGCTGGACTATTCTCGTGGCGAGGTGGGTATCCTTTTCTGCCGTGACTCGAATGTTGTGCGCGTTTCTGATCGAATCAGGAAGGCGCTGCAACAATTCGGTCAAGAGGGCTGGGAGTTCTGGTCGATGGAATTGCTCTCCTCGCGGCATGCGAGAGAGAGGGTCCGCTAGTCCTCCGTATGGTCCAGGACCCAAGTACTGCCCAGCCTTGTATAGGGTCTGTACGATCCCTGTCAGGTCGGAAGTCTCGTGGATCCTCCATGTGGAGAGCCTCCCTTTGTTGCTCAGGCTTCCGACGTACGTGGACGGAGCATGGTCCGTGTACACGGTGGTGCCGGCATCCAAAGCTTGCGTCTCTATGAGATTGCGGAAATGCTCTAAACAGAGTAATCGCGCAAGGGCTTCTCGATAGAAGACGGGAAGCTCTTTCTCGAATTCTGTCCATGCCTTGCTAACCCACTCGACGACTCGTTTGGGTAGCTTGGACATGAGCATGTATCTGCCTTCATCCTCAACGTCGGGGGGTTTGGGTTCGGCGTATTGATACGCGCATGCCCCCCACCCTTCGTTGCAGGCATCGACTTCAATGTATAGTCGTTTGTTTGAGTCTTTATTCCAGAGGAACAGGGACTCGTCCAACATCATTGATTTGATTCGATGGAACGCTATGTCGTAATCGGTTCCCGGAAGCCATTGCTTGGGAAACGGTTCCGTCACGCGCGTTAGCCTATGTAACGGAGAAGCCACTATGCCGTAGTATCGGCAATATTGGCTCATCTGTTGCGTGCAACCTAAGAATGCCTTGAGCTCAGTCACGCTCCTTGGAGTGGACATGTTGCGTATAGGACATAGGTTCTCGTCCTTGGGCCGCGTTTGTTCCTTGGAGATAGTGTAATTGTGAAAGCTAATTTCACTTACTCCAAAGATTAATTTGCTGGCCTTGACCTGAATGCCGGCCTTGTCGAAGCATTCTATGAGGGCTTTCAATAGCTCGAATAGCTCCTCAAGAGTGTCGGCACCGGCGGCGATGTCGTCCGCGTATGACGCGAAGCGATGTCGCCACTTGGCTGGCAAGTACGTGTCCATGGCTCGGTAGTAAGCCGACTGCTGGACCGTAGATGCGGGCCTGGTTCCCATCGTTAGACGGTCCCACGCGAAGATGCCCTCATGTGTTTGAAAGGCAGTCATTCGTCGGGACTCATCGTCTAATGGAATAGACCAGAACGCGTTCGCTGCATCCGCCTTGAGATAGAAGTTCCAGTGATGGAGCTTCTTGATCTCATTGGTGGCAAGCGGCAACGTACTTGGTGTCGGTTTGAGACACGCGTTGATGAGCGCGTTCATCGTGACCCTATATGACGTGGGTTCGGACGTTTTGGGTGCCCCTGGGTCTCGCTTTGGGACGATCACTAGGCGCGATAAGCACCTTGGATTGTCACAGCTGGATACCACCGGAGTGCTGCGGCAGAAGTGTTCTAGGACCTTCTGCGTAGCAGGTTTCCCATGATAGTACGAGGCCTTTATCGTCGGCAGTGGCCGAGGGTTTGGTCCTTTCGTATACTCATCGCGCAGCTCGAAGCGATAGGGTTTGTTTAGGAACTCTGTCATAATTCGAGGCGCGCCATTTTGTGTAGGGAAGACGCGTTCACTTCCAACGAATTGCTGAAGATATTTCTTCACCGATTCCTTGAGAGTGTCCGAGACTTTCTTACCATAGGTCACGGAGTCTAAGTGCCATTTGCTGACAGATACTCCATTGACCACGGTCATGTCCAAATTGGATTCTCCCGTTCCCTCAATGCCTTGTTGGTTGACAATGGCTTGAAGTTGGAGCTCCGTCATACAACATCGATACACTTCCGAATCGAGGTCGTGTGACGTATTTCTGAGTGATGCCCACGATGGGAGCATGCTCTTCGGGGTTACACTTCCCACGTGGGCCAGCGACCGTCATTGGATCCCGGCGGAGGCCGAAGCATCCTCTGGGTCTCGCGACATGTCGTGGGCCAGTGGTGCCTTGGTAGCATCTTCTTGGATACTCAGTGACGAGAGGAGACTCTCGTACTCATTGAGCGCCATGAAGCTGGTGACCGTGGGAGGACAGGTGCATGAGCAGAGCCCTGGTCTTCCACTATCTTTATCTAGTACCGTTGCGTTGTCAACCATGTCTTTGGCGATGACGAGATCGTCGTCGTACCAGGACAGGAGGTTGCGATGCATTAGGTCGGTGATCTTTGCGAAGTAGTTCCGAAGACCATCCGATACCTGAATGCTACGCTTAAGTGCGAGCGGTTTGCCTTCAAGGGACGATTGGGCGTGGTGAAGAATATCAATCTTCTCCGTGACCAAGGTCGTCATTGAAGTGAGGAAGAAAGGTTGATCTCCCTTGCCCATACGAGAGGACGGGGTGTCGTAGGCATAGGCGAGACGAACGTTGACGTTTCCGTCTACGTCCTTCACGTAATCCTTTCCGACATCCCGATACCAATCGGTGGTAGATTCGAGGCAGGACATCCTGATGGGATGCATGCCATAATGTGCAGCGGGTTTGATATCGTGAAGGTATTGCCTTTGCACGAGATCGAACGCGCCACAACTGTCAAGATGATCCGTTATGGTTATCCATTTGTTAGGGTCCACTGGATCTTTGACTTCGCGGTACGCCTTACAGATCGCACCTCTGACCCTCTGAGAGGAGTCATCGGTGGGATTGTGAAGGGTCCAGAAGAGATCGCTGTTGGTGTTAATGCCATGAGTTGGCTCCTCACCAGCAGCTTGTGGTGATGCGGGATTTTTGTATCCCCCTCTGTGACGTAGGAAGAACCTCGAGTCAGAGAGGGGAGGCAGGAAGAATGTATCTAGAGGAATTTCTTCCTCTGATTGGTTTTCCTCGCCGTATCCCGTTTCATGTTCCACTTCCTCGCCCCCTGATGGAGAAGACTCGTTGTCTTCTTCATCATTGAAAAAGGAGTTTAGATTGCGGTGACGTGATTCCGCTGAGTGCGAATCGTCAGTATCGGAGTCGATGCTGACATCGCCGGACAGCGTGAAATACGTACTGAAAGTGAGGGGCGCCACGACGGCTGCAGAAGTGGTATCTGCCGCGGCGTCGATCAAGCCCTGCTGGAGATCGGGATTTTCATGAAGCACAGCCATGACGCTGGGTATGGCTTCGTGAATTTCACGGTCATCCGCATTACAATTATGTCCTCTGCAGCCTTGCGTTAAGCAATTGTGACAGACGGACTGGTTGTAAGATTCCATTATTCGAATTGCGGCCTGAGTCTGAGCAGGCGTAAATGCTTGCTTTGCTAGGAGCGATCGAAATGGTTTGTTCTTGGACAGGAGGGACTTTCTCTTGGTGTTGCTAGGGCAATCCCTAGAGTAGTGTCCTTTTTGTCCGCACGTGTAGCAATCGACTTCACTGGGATCCGTTCGGGGTTTGACCGAGGAGGATCCTGGTGAAGGTCGAGATGCGTCGCGCCCTGCGTTAGCGGTTTTTCCGTTAGAGGCGTTTAATGTTTTGGGTTTCGAGTTAAAAGGGGTCTTCTCCTTATTGGCCAAAAGATTGGTTGTGGGAGGTGCACCCTTTTTCTCGGCAGTTTTATAAAAGCACTGGGCGTGAGTGTGAGTGACTGAGGTCCCTCGACTAACACACCCTGGTCGCTTGCACTGCTTATGTTGCGGGATAGACTTAGACTTGGAAGCTGGGGAAGTCTTTCTGACGGACTTGACTCGCTTCTTGTCGGACCTATCCTTGGTCGTGGCTGGCGATGATTTCCGTTTTTGTTCCGTTTTGGAGGCGGACACTAATGGAGAATCATAGTCAGGCTCGCCAAACACTTGCAGCAATTGCTTGCGCTCGAAGCGGTCGCGATTAGCTTGCATAGTGCGCTTGTCTGGGACGTAGCGATTGGGGAGAAAACGAGCGATATCGACGCACAGACTTCTGAATAGCTGCGTGTCAAACGTGCCATCCAGATAGTACTGTATATCTTGCAAACTATTAGCGTCCACATACCGAGGCATGTGGGTGGTAATGATTTGTATCTCTTCACCGGAGATGTTGTCAGCGAAGGTCTGCTTCCACAGATAGGTTAATTCATCCTCTGTGTAAGCGTTGAGACCGTCTCTGGCAACTTCAAGCTCTGCGAGTGGAGCTTCGAAGCGGTCAATCCATTGGACGATCGTTTCGGATCGCCAGCGGACCATCGTTTCGAATTTCCGCTCCATTGCCGTTATCGAATCCGAATTGTCTGTGACGTAATTGGATTCGATGTGAGTGATCAGGATATCTCCATTGAAGGGATTCGCCTGACCATTCCCGGCATTTTGATTCTGCAGGATATGCGAGCGGAATACCTGCTCGAAGTCTTGCTGAACTTCCTTGGTGCTGACCTCTCGGATAAACCAGAGAAAGATTTCGCTGAGTGTTGACCGAACGGTGGCTAAATGTCTAGTCCATTCAGCCTTCTTTCGTTCTAACAACAGCCTGTCCCCTCTCGAGTTCGATCGCGTTGCGCGAGCCGAATCTTCTCGAGTGAACGTGTCGATGATTGCGTCATCACCTGTGTGCCTATCGGAATTGGGGGTGAACATGTGTTCTGCTATTAGAGCATGACACATAGTTCCAAGCTTGCGCTTGTCCCGTTGCACTTGACTGAGCTCTGTGGGTCCCGTGGGGACTTCGGAGCCAGTGAAGAGCACCTCGTAGTGCTTGGGCAAGTTCTTGCTCTGGTGTCGAACAGATCTTACGAAGTGATCGACAACCATTGCTTTTACTTGACGAAGATATGATTCCCAACGGTGTTTGGGCATCGGATTCTCCCGAGTACACGTGAAGGAGAATTTGCTTCGCGTAAGTTTTTGCCTACGTCGAAACTGATTCCCTTCTTCAGTGTTACTGAAAGTCAGACTTGCACTGTTCAAGCGAAACATGTCTAGCGTAGCCAGCAGATTCGTATAGAAAAGTGAGTCTCCCGTGATCAAAAGATCAGGGTTGCCAGTGGGATAGGCAATCCCTTGATTTTTTGGATCTACAAGATCATCAAAACCTCTGTGTGTTACGTGACCGAGAAGGCTGCTAAGCCTTTCGGTACTAACACCTTGGGCCCCACTCATCGCGACTTCCGCAGTCCGCGAAGGGTGGTTGTGCTATGTATATCCGCCTAACGGACTAAACGTATAGTAAGCCCGTTGAACGGACCAATAAGAGTTTAAAGTTGTGGTAAGGGTTTAACCCAATCGCAAACTTTTAATTATAAGTAGTAGAAAGTTTTTTTATGAAAGAAATGACAAAACGAAACTTCTCTTCCGGAGATAGCGGAACGCTAAAA
>SXGS01244425.1_pt1 | contig 13233 bp, 32 predicted proteins | sample 3174681 | NCBI WGS metagenome assembly SXGS01 (sample SAMN11356861, study PRJNA531348) | freshwater metagenome | isolation source: freshwater sample F1-80 | place: China: Fuxian Lake, Yuxi | collected 2017-12-25
GTAAACTCGACCCCTGAGAAATTCATCCTGAGTTCCTCTCCCACTTTCACCATCCCTTTTTCTATTAATTCTTTTAAATTTTTTTTCCTCATTTTAATAATATACGGTCGCTTAGCATCTCCAAGCCCAACAAAAAAGGCCTCTCGCGAGGCCCCTCAAATGGTTTATCCTTCCCCTGAATTAGGGTCCCCCTCCTACCAGCTGGAGTCGTAGTAGACTGTGTAGCCTTCCTTAATTGCCTCCTTAGCCTTTTCTATAAATTCTAGATCCGCAAAGTTTATCTCATCTTGGGATTCCCCAAAGAAGAATCCTGTGGTGGAAGGAAGCTTCCCCGTGAGGACTGTGATCTTCAACTCGTCGAGATCCCCTTCTGTTAGAACTACAGGAACCCCGTTGAAGGATTTTTCAGTTCCGCCTTTCTTTTGATAGAGCTGCTCCATCCAACCGTGAAGGTCGGGATGCTTTCTCCAGTAGGCAAGATCCTCGATAGCCACAATTTGGTTTTCATAATCTATTTCCCCGTCCTCGGTTTCCTCGTAGATCTCGTCTGTAAAGTCTGTGTCTTTGGTGAACTTTGCCTTTGCCTTGTAGGCAAACATATCTAATCCCATGATGTTTATTTTTAAAATATACGGTTAGAGGTTTCCTATTGAATGTAAAGACTCGATCAGTTCTAAATCTTCGGGAGATAACTGTTCGATGTGCTCCTCGTGGGTGGCGATCAGCATGTCTCCAGAAAGTAGCTTGACGTGATAGAGGGGTTCTTGTTTGTTCCGGAAGTTTATGCTAACGATTTCTCCAAACCCGAGACCTCTGCCTTTGAATCCCACTATGTTCCCGATTTGGAATCTTGCCTTTTTCATTCCCCTAAATATACGGTTTAAAACGAAGAAGGCTCCCGAAGAAGCCTTCCATAGATGAAACATGGCATGCAAGATTAGTATTTTTTGTAGCCGACGTAGTCGGTGTCTAGAGGCTGAACTAGACCGAACTTTAAGAAGTCTGGCCAGATGTCCTCCCTCATCCAGTTGTTGGCTGAGGTTTCTACGTTGCGGATGGCATCTTCGATCATGTCGATGTGGTCGAAGCCGTCTCCGTAGCCGTAGCCTGAGCAGGACTTGGTTGCTTTTTCGATTAGCTCCTCGTCTTCTGATTCTTTGAGGGATTCTAAAGCCGAGAGGATGGCTTCGTTCTGCATCTCACGAACCTTGTCGTTGTGAGTGAACATTTCGTTGTTGAACGGGCGGGTGATGGTGATGCCCTGTTCTACGCCTAAAACTCTGAATTTCTGTGTGGTTGTCATAGTGTGGTTGTTTGGCAGAATATACGGTCTTACTCGTCTTCGTCCTCATTTAAGTCCACACAATCCCCTTCAAAAATCCATTTCCCTTTATCATCGTCGAAGTAGCCTTCATAGCCCCAAAGGGTTGCTGCAGTCTCGTAGGCCTCTTCGGATTGGCCTTCTAAGGGGTAAATCTCCCCGTCCTCGATGTTCCCTGCGTTGAACCCGAAGTCCTCGTCTGCATAGCTTCCTTGAAAGGTGAGGTCTGGAAACATTTCTGCCATCTTCTGGTGGATTGGTCCGGGAGCTGACCAGGCAGTTTCGAACTGGAGCATCTTGTCCTCTTTGTTGTAGAAGGACTCGTTGGCGTCCCATTTGGTTCCCCAGTTATTGTTGTTCCAATCGTACCAGTTTGACGAACCATACTTCTTCCTTAGTTCCTCCTGCTGTTCTGCAGATGCATTGTTGCAGGGGATGGGTTCTGGCGGGGTTTCTCCTGCTGCAATTGCCCTTGAAATTTCCCACTCGTTGATGACTGCTGGGTAGACGTCGACCTCCATTTCTACCCCGTCAGGGGTTCTAATCTTTTGCTTAATTGGACGAGGGTCTGGGGAAGATGTGTTGACCAGTTCTTCTGGTCTTGGACAAAGTCTATTGAAACTAAAGACCTGTTCTGCTCCTTCCGACAGGTCCAGGACCTTGTCTTCGAACTCCTTAATCTTGTCCTCCGGACCCGTGATGTAAATTCTTGAGATAACCCAGTTTGGCATGTTAGTCTTCTTTAGTTAAATATACGCTTATCTCTTTAGCCTGAGCCTCGGTTAGGATGATTGCCCTAGCAAATCTCTGTTCAAATTCTGCTGCCGCCTCTTCGAGGGTGGATGATTTGAATTCGTCGAAGTCCGCGAACTCTGCGTCCATCTCTGTCTCGTCCATGATTATTTCCTCCACTACTGGTTTGGGCAAGTAGCCCCCGGCTGCGATGATGTAAAATTTCTCTTTCTGCATATGTGTAATTCTTAAGTTGGTTTATGGTCAGGCTGCCTTCTGGACGATGTCGTCTATTGGCGCCCTTTGTCCCTTTGAGGATCTTCTAACTGGCTTAATAGCCTTGCTGGGTTCAAACTTTTTTCTTGATACCTTCTTGAAGATTGATGAGCTCCCTGGAAGTGAGAAGTCTGGCATAAGCTGGTCTTTCCCAAAGAAGTTAATTCTCCACTTGGCTATAAATATCAGATTTTCTAGGGCATCGCCGGAAAGGTCGTTCTTCTCCTGCATCATCTGAAAGGGACGTAGTGCCAGCTGAAGTTCCTGGTCGAGGTAGGCTGCCACCACGTATTCGGGATTTTTCTTTCCTATAGAGACGACCTTCTCTTCGAGCTCAGCGTGACTTTCGGCACGAAGGGTGGAGAACTTTTTTTTGCTGGTGAAGAAGTTGGCTAAAACGATTTTATATTGGTTCATGGGTTGTGTGGTTGATAGAATATACGGTCGCAAAAAAAGCCTCGGTCTCCCGAGGCTTCAACTTTTTTTAAATTCCTTAGATGACCGCCATTGCGATGACGGTGATAACGAAGAGTCCCAAGAGAACTATAAAAAGTCTCTTCGTGTCTCTGGCTACTTTTTCAACGTGTCTCATTTCTATTTTAATTTAGTTATTTTTGAGTTGATAAGAACGGTGTCTCCAATGGAGAATCTATTATGGGTAATGCACTGGATGTATGCCCTTTCCTCCTTAGAGAGGAGAACTGTATACATCATGTCCCCATCGGGGGAAGAAATGGTCCTAAAATTTGTCACGACTCCGATGGTGTTAAATTCAGTGATAGTGTAGGTGCTACAGCAAGCCGTTGTTCCTACAATTAATAGGGCTAATACCAGTCCTCTCATTCTTTCTCCTCCCTTTCTAATTTATTGGTTTCTGGATTGAAGATCCTTCTGGATTGCCCTATGGTTGCCCAAATCTCGCTGCTGAATGCTCTGCAGCGCTGTCTGATTGGGGCCGTGAACAGGAACCTTCCGTCCTTCTGTTTGTAGACCCTAAAGTCTTTGAGGGTCTGCCCAAAGAATCTCATGGATTCCCGGCTGAAGTACTGTGGAGCTGTGTCCTCTAAACGTCTTTTAATTTCGTAGATTGTCATAGTGTTATGTGGAAAAATATACGGTCACCAGGTCGGCCTCGCTCTTTCTAATTCCTAAGAGAAAAGAGTCATCCACCAAAATTGCAATAGGGTCACCTGCTGGTGCATCCACTGTTCTTTTTATCTTGACCCCGGGAACGAGCCCCATCTCCATCAGTTTTAGCCCTATCCCTTTCTCTTCGACCCCCTGGATTATGCAATCTACATTTAGCGGAGCTTGGGTTAGCTTAATCATTGAACATTTTCTTTAAATGGCTAATACATTTAGTTCTTCTCACCTTTGCAGTTGTTCTAGCCTCGACCTCGAAAGGGTTTTTCTGATAGCCAAATTTCTTACTGTGGACCGTATACCTAACCCCAATCCAGGGCTGGCAGGAATGAACGTATTCATGGATAACCGTGTCTACGAATCTCCTAACAGAATCACACTCTGAGGTAAAGATTTCTACAGTGTGAAGGGAAGGACAGTATTCCCCATAAGAGTTGGACTTCTTCTTTGGGCGGATCCAGAGAATTGGATACACACCCCTTCGGGGTTTTAACTTTAGAACGTTTCGACAGAAGTAGAAAATTTCATCCCCGAGGGTGTAAAGTTCCGCCTTGGTAAATTTCTTTATTGGGGAGTCCCACTTAATCTTCTGTTTTATCATTCTTTGCTTGGACTATGTGTTTACAGTCTTTAAACTTCTGGAACATGGATGCTGGGCAGGTGCAGGTCCAGCCTCCACCCTTTCTTGACACCGTGTAAAGGTTTCCCCTGCTGCCGGTGAAGGTCCACTCCTTGTCCTCCTGGGGTTCAACCCTGGGTGCTTCTGGCTTCGGCTCTACCTGGATGTCGCTCATCCGGGTTTCCATCGGAACCTCTATCCATCTAGGGCAGAGAAACTTTTTGTTCCCGGCCACGATGAGGGTGAATGATCCTGAACCGTTGGTCGTTTGACTTCTCTTTAGGGTTATCATGTGTGCTAAATATACGAACAAAAAAGAGCCGGGGACCAACCCGACTCTTACACACAAAACACACAAAAGGTTATTTAGTTCCGGATCCCATCGATCTCAGACAAGAGATGACGATGGCTGCTCCGAGAATTGTCTTAATTGAATACGGGATGCCAAATCCCAGTAAATTTAAACCGAAGATTAGGAGTGCTCCTGCAATAGTCCCGACTACAACGGCTACTCCTAAAATTCCGATAAGGGTTCCTACCATAAGGGTCTTGCTGCCCTTTGCTTTTTTAATTAATTCTTTTAGTGCGCTCATATTGTTATCTGATTGAATATACGGTCTTAGATGCCATCCCAGTATTTTGTTTCCTCTTTATCCGTCCAAACCTGGTTTCCGTTGACGTAGACTGCAGTGATGTCTTCCCTCTGTGGGATAGAAGCAACATACTTCTTGGGGGATTTTACCTTATCATAATCCAACATTCTCCCATCCGAAAAAACAACTGTTACTATCGACCCGCCCGGTTTTAGGGACAGTGGATTGGTTCTGAATTCGTCTCCGACTCTCATACTCAAGATGGATTTAAATTTGTGAAATAGTCTGCAGCTGCATATACATTCTCGACTTGCTCTTCGTTGTAATACTCGGTCCATCCTCCAGAATTGGAGATTTCAGCAAATGCAATTTTAATTGCTTCTAACTGTTCAGGTGTGATGTTAAGTGTAATCATGTCTTTTCTTTCTTTGTACCTTAATATACGGACAAAAAAAACCAGACCTTGCGATCTGGAATTTTAGAAAGATGGGGATTTGGGTTCTTTGTAGAACTTACCCTTATATATCAACCTTACGTGTACTTTTTGTGGATCTCCTCAATCTTTTTCAAAATGGGCGTTCTTCTAAGGTCCCTCAGTTTAATCAGATCTTCCGGAAAGATGACGATATCCCCTACGTGGTGACGGTTCATCAGGTCGGAAACGAGAGTTTGCCGGAGGTGTCGGATGGACTCTTGTCTCATTCTCCTAACGCTCATTCTCTGCTCTTCATTTATCCCCCAAGTCGTGAATTTAAATTCAATCTCCCTCTTCCAGATCTTAATTGAGGTCTTTAAACCCCTCATGGCTTGTTGACCCCGGGCGGTTTGGTTGTCACCATCCTGATGATGTGCAGTCGGATCTCGTTCTTGTCCTCGTCTCTAATCTTAGCCTCGTTAAGGTCCCTGACCATCTCTTGGGTCTTCAAGTAGACGTTTCTGGCCACGGACATGACCACCTGGTTATACTGTGCTTTCAGTTGGGTTGCTTTTGGATCTTCCATATGCTGATATTCTTTTGATAAATGCTTTGTAATCCTCTGTGCTGAGGTCGGTGATAAAGATGGACTCTTCGTTGGTCGCCTTGGCAACACATCTAAAGCAGGTTGCAGAGACCGAGTTGGAATCCACTTTAACCATCTGTGAATTGCAGCAACTGCAAACAATCTCCTTAAATCCGTTCGGTGTTCTATATGTGTTTTTGCTCATATTAAAAGGTTGGAAAAATTGGGGAAATCTCCTTCTTGAATGTCTGCTTGTACACCTTCTGAATGACCAAACACTTCTCGTACTCCTCGATCTGGATAAAGTAGCCCAACATTCTCCTGCACGCCTCTTGGGCAGACCCTTTATCTGTTAGATCTAAAGCATCTTTTCCGTGCTGGGCAATCAGAAGATACCCTTCTTGGCAACCCTGAGAAAACTGCTTCTCCTTCTCTCTGATCATCTGGTCGACAATCTCCTGTTCATCAAATTGAAATTCCTGGTCAAAATCTTCTGAATTCATTGGTAATAAAAGATACGTTACTCGTCCCCGTTCATAATGCCCGGATCTATATTTGGGTCCAATCTTAGGGTCTTGCAGTTGCCAGACTCCTTGATTTCTAAAAATAGGTACCTTCCAAAGGACATAACCTCCATCTCCGCGTGAAACTCGTCCTTTAGTTCCCGAACGGTCTCCCTGGTAATCGTTGCATTGGAGAAGTAAATTCTCTTTTGGATCGCGTAATACTTCTGCTTGTCGTCTGTGGTTAAAACAAATTTTACTACCATCTTAGTTCTTGTCAATTGTTTCCCCGCCGAACACGTTGCCCGCCGGACCAATCCCAAATGGCTTGCCCGCCTTGTTTACATGAAGGATAGCTTTGATTTCCCCCTTCTTAGATCGGGTTTCGTCAAACTGATCTTGGGCATCGTCTAGAACATTGTGGATCGAAATCTCGAATCCACCCTCGGAGTCTTTTACCATGAAAGCATACATTCTAGGTTTGGGGTTATTGTCTATATATTATAGTTTTCCTTTTTCTGGATGTTTCTTTTAATTTTTGATTTTAATTTAGATATATAGATAAACAAAAACTAAAAAAATAACCATAATGCAAATGACTAACCAAGTATTAAACTTCGATCAATTTGAAAGACTTTATGAGTCTTACGACCTCAACTCAATAAACGAAGCAGAAGATGTTCTTTTTACACCAGAAGATCTAATTGTAGAACCAGAAGAACTAAAGGCTGTTCTAGCCCCGGAAGGAGCAACAGGAGCTAAGCCAGTAGAAGAAGCTTTAGATCCAAAGGCATTCTCCCCTATTAAGATAGGAGAAAAGTCAGAAAGAGTTAAGCAACTTCAGAAAGATCTAAATTTTCCAACGGACGCTCAGGACGGAATTTTCGGAAAAGGAACTGAGGATAAAGTTTTACAATTCCAAAAGAATAATAAGCTAACCATAGACGGTAAAGTTGGGGTTGAGACTCTAAGAAAAATGTTGGAGCTTAACGGAGACAAAAACGCAGAGGCTACAATTGCGTCTAAGTACATATCCACAGCAGTTAAAAGTGCAGCACAGGCAACAGCGATAAAAATAGATCCTAAATTGCTAGAACTATTTGATGTGTCGCTATGTTCCAATGGTACAGAGCAGATCGTAATAATGATTCCTAAGAAAGATGCACCTGCTAAAGCTAAGGCTTTGCAGCAAAGTAAATTCGCCATTCCTGAATGGTTTAAAGTATATTTACGACATGCCGGAACTTTCCCCCCGTCGGTCCTTATAGTAGCCGCAGAGGGTATATATCAATGTACTGTAGAATTTGCGAAAGGGATAATCTCTGCGCTCGCAAATGCTGCTAAACAAATAGCTGGTGGTGCTGCTTTTGTGATCGGCACAGGTGTTCAAGGGTTAATACAGGTTGCCAACTGGGCTGCTAAGAAAGGAACCGCTGCATTCCAGAAGGTATCAATGGCATTCGACGCATTTTTCACAAGATTCTGCAACGGATTTGCTGCGGTTTACAAAGCTTCCGTACAGGCTTTCACCGCATTCATTCAAGGACTACAAACAGCTGGACTTGTTATTGCAGGGGCTGCTATAAAAGCATTTAAAAAAATCTCAGCGCAGTTAGGATCTGCAGTTAAAGCTATAGTAAACGCGGCTACAGATGCTGCATCATTCATCAAAGCTGGAATAGCCTATATAACTAAACAGGGAGCTGAAGCTCTTGCCACATTTAAAAAGAACGTTCAGGCTGGATGGGATACAGTTATAGTAACAACTCAGAAAGCTTGGAATGGTGCTAAATCAGCAGTTCAAGCTTCTGGTGAAGCAATAGCACAAACAGCAAAAAAGACTTACACAGAAACCGCTGACTATCTTAAAAGTTGTTACGAAGAGGGGAAGAAAGCCTTCGAGTCTTTAACAGATATATATGGAGATCCGATCTTCGAATCTTCATTTGCTGATCTTGATTTCTCGATCGCATAATAAATTAAACCTCAACAAAAAAGCCAGATCCTAAAAAATCTGGTTTTTTTGTGGGAATCCTTTAAGCTAAAGCACGGGCTACCCTGGCAGGCAAGAAGCTGTAGAGTTCTGCCTTCAGTGATATTAATCCAAGGGCTGCACCTATTAGATGGACCAGATGTGCTGTTCCATCCAGGGTATTACCGAGGCTGTTTAACTCATAGTAGATTAGGACCCCGAAGAAGATGTACAGAGGGATACTTCTCTTATTAAGGCAAACTCGGCTGATCATAAAGTATAGAGTTCCGGACACCCCCACTGCAGGGAGTCCTACAGCTAGAGAGACGGGAAAATAGATGGCCGAGATGATTAGGGTGATAAAAAATATCTGCTTAAAGTCGTACTTCTGGTTTATTTCCGGAACAAGGAACACAAACATCATCAGAAGGTTCGTTCCCAAATGGGACAAGTCTCCGTGGATAAATCCATTGAATAGTGGATTATAGTTCATGAGACTATCAGAGGAATCCCCGAAAATAATCTTAGCGATCACACACAGGATGAAAGTCGATACCCAAGCCAGGAATATAAAAAGAACATTCAAACCTGGGGATTTTAGTTTTTTGAAAATGCCGGTAGTCATAGGTTATAATTCATCTTCTGATTGTTCCAGCTTCTGCATGAGAGAAGACGATCTCCAGTCTTCAAACTTCTTATCGTACTCGCTAAGCGTCGTCTTGTCCCAGTCTGCATGGGGCGCGTGTTGGGCTTTAAACTCCTCCTCGTTTACCTCTTCTAGGGTTCCCCTCTGGACCATCTTGCCGTCTGCATCCCTTCCGTATTTCAAAACCAGAAAGTTAGGGGAATTCTCCCTGTCCTTGAACACCAGAACAGACTCCTCGGTCGGACTATAGTTCTCAAGGACGGTGAAGAGGCTTGCGAACCTCTTCTTGGTGGAAGCCTCAATTAACGTGCTGGGCATGGTGGGCAAAGGCGGGAATTTCCCTTCTCATTTGACGGATCCAGCCTTTGAACAAAATATGCTCTCGCATGTCCATCGACTTGTTAAATTTTTCAAAATCTCCAGCAGACCTTTCGAAGTCTGCGATCAGCTGGCCAATTGTTCTCGGTTGTTTTTTTGGTTTCATTTCTTCTAACTTTTTCCACTCGTTGTTTACGAGGACATACCCTTGCAGGGAGATGTACTCTCGGTTATCAATCATTTCGGTGCCGAACACTAGCGTTCAAGAATTACATAATCTCCAAATTCTCTGTCGAAGACGGAAAGCAGATGCTCGTAGTCTCCGGCCATCATTTCCTCTCTGATTGCCTTCCCGTCCTTGCGGAGCTGCCTGGCTAAATTAACCGCCGTGCCCATGAGGACAAATGCGTTTCCGTCGGGACCGGTGAGGTCGATGATGAGGTTCCTTTGTTTTTGTTTTGTGCGTATCATACACCTAAATATACGGTCTCTACATCTGGGGTTCAGAAGTTATGACGATTAAATTTCCAGCATCCGGGGCTAAAATTGTTCCTTTGACGACAACCGTCTTTGCTCCTCTTGCCTTGGCCTCCATTAGTAGGTTGATAAGGTCGTTAATTGCGATTTGTTTCATATAATTTTATTTAGTAAAGGGATAAATTAATTTAGGGAAGGGTCCAGTAAATTTTTAATGGCGGTTCTTTGGGAAGCTTTAACCTTGACGAACATAAAGATGAGGTGAAGGAGCTCGTTAAAATCGTCCATGTCTTCGGACGCAGTGATGGGAAGTGCAAGCAGGGCCACCCCCATGTGGTGGGTGTCCGGGTCGTCGTCCAGCATCATCTTCTGGGCGAGAGAGGCAATTTTGTCGAGAGATTCTTGGGGTGTCATCGTAGTATTTACCAAAATATACGGCGGAAGACCGGGATTTCCGTGAAAATTAAAATAATTTTGGAATTTCTTGCCAACTTGTGGTCCAGTTGGGGGAGAGGGAGTCCCTTCGGGTCATCCAAATTTTGTCCTTCAAATTCGGGATTAAAGCAGTGCTGTAGTTTTCGGGAAAAAGTCTTGGAATTTCCACCCTTTCGTCGACGAGATCGTAGAAGATAACTCCAGCTCGTGCCCAGACCTTGGACGGAAGCCCATCGAGGTTGGGAAAAATCTCGTTCCAGATGCTCTGCACGTCTGAGCTCGGCTCGTACAACCTTATTTTTCTAAACCAGAACACGTAATCGCCCTTAAATCTGTCGGTTTCAAGAAAAAAGAAGCATCTCCTTGCTTTTAAATTGTCCCCCTTCAACTTTTTACACCCGTCTTCTATAAAGGAACACAGGGCATCAAAAATCTGGGGCTCCTGCCACACTTTTTTCCCGAAACTTCTTGAAGAGGTAACGACTTTTGGCCTTTTAAATTTTGTTTCGACGGAAAAAACCCTCTCCCCGTTCAGTTCCATCCAAGTTCTGAGGCCAACAATCGTCGTTAGGGACTTAACCCTGTGGGGGGAAAGCAATTTAAATTCCCCAACAGTGGAAACGCCGAGATCGGCGAGCTTTTCCTTCCATTTTGGTCCAATTCCCCAGACTTCTCCAAGCCCAACCGAGTCCACCTCGTTGGGGGAACCAAAGATGCACACTCCCCGCAGGTCGGCCTCTTTCTTAGCCCGCTGGTTCATGAGTTTTGCCAGGGTCTTATTTGGGGCTACTCCGATCGAGACGGGAATGCCCGTGAGTCTCATAACTTCGGTTCTGATGGTCTGCATCTGGGCCTCCAGCTCTTCTTCGGGAACGTGGCTGACGTCCAAAAAGGACTCGTCGATAGAGTAAATTTCTATGGTTGGGGTAAAGGTCCGAAGAATGTTGGAGATTCTGTCGGAGATGTCCCCGTAGAGCACATAGTTGGAGGAGAATTTCTCGAGGGACGCCTTTAATTTCTCGTCTAGAGAAAACAGGTGTTGGCCCATTCTAATTCCCATGTCCTTCACCTCCTGGGATCTAGCGATAACGCACCCGTCGTTGTTGGACATCACGATCGTGGGCTTAGTCCTGATCTTGGGGTTAAAAAGTCTTTCGCAGGAAACGTAGAAGTTGTTGCAGTCGACGATTGCTATCCTCTTGTCCGGCATAATTTCCAGGTTATAGTTCCCCAAAGAAGGTCGGGGCTGATCGATTCAAACCTTTCGACCCCCAATTTGTCTCCATCGACGTAGACCACGAGATCCGAAGGCAGGGGTTTAATCCCCTTGTCCACCACGAGGTGATCCCCCTCACTTAATCCCAATTTGGATTCTCCCTCCCAAAGGAAGAAATAGGTTGTAAACACGTTGTCGATGAGGAGATCGTTGGGCTCGAGCCGTTTCCCAACGTAGGATCTAGCCGGGGAGGCAAATCCCGTTGTCTTTGTGTTGATGGTGAAGTCGTCCAATTTACTGGTAAATTTAGGGTTGGAAAAATCTGCTGCACTGCTGCACCGATTTTTCCTTTTAGTTGCCTATTATACAGTTGGGGGGGAAATTTATTTCTATTTTTCCGAGATTTTTTCCAACCTTTTTGCAGAAGGACGGCTGGGACCCCCGTCAAGAAAGATTACTTGTCCCTCTCTGAAATTTCAAATCGGTCCTCTCCTGGGATGACCGACAGGGATCTGCCGTTGTCCCATTGAACGTGATAGTGTCCCCAGTCGTCGACGTGGACGATGGTTCCTGTTGCTCCATCGGGGATTGGATCTACGTCCTCCATGTGGTCGAGGACAATTCTACTTCCAACTAGTTCGTGTAATTTCTTTTTTCCGAAGATGCTCATGTCTGTGTGTGGTAGAATATACGGTCTTACTTCTTAAGGGTTACCATTAAGGTATTTCGGTAGTTTCTAATTCCCCGAACGATGAGTTGAATCCGATCTTCCTCTTCAGGGAGAAGCCCGCAGACCCGGATGGTCGATTTTTTAATATTCCCCACCGAATCTCCCCTTTTTTTGTTCCGCCTGGTCTGCCTTGGGTTTAAATAATACTTAGATGTAATCTTGTGTCCAAAACAGGAGACCGTTGGAACATACCTCCGGACATATCCGTTCAGGAAGGAAATATATCTGGAGTTGGTCTTGGGGTCGAAGAAGACCCTAGCCCCCTTCATGTAACCTTTGGTGGGAAGTTCCTCCACGTCATTTAGGTCCTGACCGAACCTGGTCAGAGGTCCGAGGTGCCCGATGACCCTAAGGTCTTCGAGAAGGTCGTTGAATTCTGTGTCGTTCATGTGTGGTAGAATATACGGTCAATCTTCTTTGAATCTGATTGCGAGGATCTGATCCGTCAGAATGTCGTAGGCCGAGATGACCCTCTCCCAAGGAAGATCCCCAGGAAAGTGCATCCGGGGTGAAGACTGAAAGAGACCAACCCTCAGCAGGCCTGGTTGGACCAGATCTGCTGCTGGCAGAGGAACCTTGGTCCAGGATCCCTCAAAAGGAATCTCCTTTGGTCGTCCGTTCTCCCAGTTGGACCAGATGATGGCGAAGGTGACGTCTTTAATCCACTTGCCAAACCCCGCCTCCTGCATAAGGTCTGCTCCTTCTTTGGTGATGTATAAGGGAGTCTTCCCGTCGTTGACCCCTTGGAGGTCTTTCCCAAATCCATAGTGGGTCTTGAAGACGAGAGACTTGCGGGAGAGTCCGATGGTGGAGAGGTCGTTCATCAGACCTTGAAGTTCTTCTAAGTCGTAGCTCATGTGTGACCAAATATACGGTCACAAAAAAGCCCCGGAGTTATCGAGGCTTCATGAATATACAATAAGTCTATCTTTAGTAAATCAAATCATACTACCTTTACCCATGGGATATTCTGTCTAACTGCTTTCCCTGCCTAATAGCACTGAGCATATCGTATAAAGAATCAGACTTCCTATAAATGTATAAAAAAATAAAGGTCCTAACATTCCTGCCCGGATTAACTCGTTAGAGGCTGGAGTACTTAAAACAAAATTTACGAAAAGTGGTATTGGAATTCCAATCATTTTTAAATTTATACCAGCAACGTTTTTAACTAATTTTATAAGTATTGTTGCCCATGATGGATCATCAGGGTTAGAAGGTACATAAGGACCATCTAATTTAGAAGGTACA
>SXGS01551789.1_pt1 | contig 13229 bp, 16 predicted proteins | sample 3174681 | NCBI WGS metagenome assembly SXGS01 (sample SAMN11356861, study PRJNA531348) | freshwater metagenome | isolation source: freshwater sample F1-80 | place: China: Fuxian Lake, Yuxi | collected 2017-12-25
GCAGACGTTCCTCGAGTTGTTCTGGAGAACCACCGTTGAGGAGATATCCGACGGTGCCGGCGTTCAGACCGACAAAAGGGAGTCGCAGATTCATCTGCTTGGCGATAGCATCCAGCATCCAGCCGTCGCCACCGACTACCATTACATGATCGGGTTGACCGGATCGGTTTTGGTTGATGCGCTCTACCATCTGGATCAGATCGCGGACTCGTTGATCTCGCTGCGGGCTTGGATTCGACGGGTCCGCTAGAATCGGGACGATCAGGCCAGGACCTTCGGGCTGCCAATGAATGGCGCCCAGGGTTGCCCGTCCTGTGTAGAGGTGCCAACGTTCCATGTAGCAACGCACGCTCGCGTTCACAAGCAGGGCGATGTCGAGGCGCTCTGCCCTCTGCTTGCGGATTTGAGTGCTCGAGCCGTGGAGCCCGGGGTTCAGCACCTCGTGGTTGCGCGGAAAGTCCTCGGTGGGCACATCCAGGTCACAGCGCGTGACAACCACAAAGGGCCGGTTCTTGAAAATCTCCTCGCCGCGATACCAGCGATGGATTTCGCTATTGGCTTGTGCCCCGCCTACGACGAGGTCCGTACCCACGACGTGCCAGATCTCAGTGTCGGAGAATTCCTTGCGGTATCGGTCGTCGAGATCCCAGGTACGGGTGAACTCACCGCCTTCCAGGTCCGAGAGATCGATTTGCACGCGGTTCATGGACGCGAAGGCAAGTTCCACCATTGCAGCCCTATGGCTAGGATCGATGTCGTTGGTGTGTTCCTTGTCGGGACGCAGGCCGCACGGGATGATGACGATGAGGTCGTTGCCATGGCAGAGTTTCTGCAGGGCTTGTACGATCCGTTCGTGGTGCACTCCCGGGGGATTGAAACTCCCGCCGAAGAGGTAGATGCGTCGGCGTCGCGACATAGGTACTCCGAGGATTGAGAGGAGCGTCCCCGCGAGAGGAACTCACGGGGTGAAATCTGGTGCTCAAGAGATTGGGCAGCAGGTTTCAAAAGGGAGTGACGGGTGTGTGTCACTCCCGGGAGCGGCGAGGTCAGTCGACGACGAGTTCGCTCGCAAGGGTCGCACCGCGGCTCGCCATCATGGCCAGACCGATCTGGTGCCAGGCCTCGCGGACGTGTCCGTTCGAGGGCGCGTCGAAGGTTTCGCACGCGCTCGCAAGGACGACGAGGTTCATGTCGGTGATCGCGCCAACGTAGGCGTCGTGGTCGTCTTCGGGGTCGATGTTGGTGAACATGCCGTGGTTGCGAGCCGAGAGGCTGGTGACCACGAGGTCACAGACGCAGATGTCCGTACAGTCGCCGGTGAAGAGGAGGGTAGAGATTCCGGCTTCGATCACCCAGTTGGTGAACTCGTTGATCCAGCTGTCTCCATGCTGACCGATCTCGCCCGAGCGTTTCATCGCGCCCACGAACCCGTTGATGCAGTCCTTCCGCACCACGGTGACGTTGGGCTGCATGAGGATGAACGCGAGGTCGGGATCGATGGTCTCTTCGCCCGTGCCTGCGATGCAGTGGGGCGGGTAGGGCGGCTCAGGGATGTCGGCCTCGTGGGTGTCGAGGAACACGAGCACCTGGAGTTTGTCGCCGAGTTCTTTCCTCAGGCGGCGGTACTCGTCAGCAATCCTTCCGACCATCGGCACCATATGCTCTGGGTCGGCGAGGTTGCCGAAGCGCGTGAAGCCCTGGCCCGGGTCCACGATCACGAGTCCGACAGTTGCATCGGGACGAATCGTGTACAGCGTGAGGCTGGTGGGGAAGAGGCGTTCGAGTACCTGACGATCGACGGGATCCATTGCGGAACTCCTTGGCAAGAGGGGTCTGGGGCCATCGGAATGAGGGCCACAGGCGTGTTTTGCCAGAGGGGAGAGAGTAGTGCAATTGGGCTTATTTGTCAATCTATTCAGGGAGGGGTTGTCGAGAGCGACCCTGGAGCGATTCCCAACTAGGAACAACCCCAGGGCACTCCCTCTTCTTGTAGTATATACACTTACTAAAAAGGATGTCAAAGGCGGGGTTATCCCCGCCTGTTTACATCACTTGTACGTACTCAAGTTTTCGGTGTTTGAACTGGTACAGAGCAGCTGGTCGATGGGCCATGCCGGTACGCGTCTTGCCGGTTGGTTTGATGAGTTCCAGGACCTCAATCCGTTTTCGAAAGTTCCGTTTATCGAGACTCTTGCCGAGAATAATTTCGTAGACCTGTTGGAGCTCTGTGAGCGTGAATTCCTTTGGAAGCAGACTCCATACGATGTTGGTGTACTGGATCTTTGCCGCGATCCGATCGACCGCTTCTCTGACAACCGTCTTGTGGTCGTAGGCGAGGGCAGGGAGTTTTTTGATGGGCCACCATCGGACGTCTGAGTATTTTTCCGTTGTCTTCAGTTCAAGATGTTGATCGGGGAGAAGGGCATAGTAGGCCACACTCACCACACGGCCAGCCGGATCGCGACCAACCGTGTCGAATGTCGCGAGTTGTTCAAGAAAGACGTCCGTCACACTCGTTTGTGTCTTGAGGATGCGCGTGGCGGCGAATTGCGTTGTTTCGTCTTCTTCCAATAGTCCACCAGGCAACGCCCACATTCCTTCAAAAGGCGTCTTCTTCATTTGAATGAGAAGCACGTATAAGGTGCCCTCTTTAATTGTGACGATTGCGGCATCAACCGCGACTTTTACATTCTGATCTGACGAATGATGTTTCACCATACGTGTAAATCTTACACAAAGAAAATCGTCGACGTCAAGGTTTGATCGCGTTATACTGAGAGGACTATGCGACATCAGACGGTTCGTCTTGTGACCATCGCGATTACGACATTCATCCCGTGGCTCATGACTCTTGCCGCCATAGGAGCCTCGACGTCTCTCCCAAGACCACTGTTTATTCTGTTTCATTATGTTCTTGTTGTGCTCTTGTTTGGGGTTGCATTCTCGTTCTATTTCAGGGATCGAAAGGGGGCAGATCCATTTACGGTGACCACATTGGCCATGCTTTGTCTGTTCGCTTACGAGATGATCTATGTTGGGTTTTTGTACGAAGGACCTCCTTGGTTTTTGAACTATGTGGATTGGTTCGTTCCACTTTTCCTCATTTCATCGACGATTTACTGGGTGGGAAGAATGATGAAGTAGCAGATTCCACACCAGTCCGGCAGGTCGGTTTTGTTTTACAGATTTTCTCCGCTCTGTTACTATGCCGCGCCAACTTCTGGAGACCAAGCATGAGAAAGAAGATTCGAGGTCTGGTTCCACTGATTGTCTTCGGGATTCTCCTGTTGACGGTGAGTCTGCCATACCGTTTCGCAAGACGTTGTTGGAGCGCCTGCTTCCACAAGACGGACGCAGAGCGCCGTCGTTCCGAGACCATCTGGCAGTATGAGACAGCCAGGTTCTTCCATCGAGTCATCTTCCCGATGATGGGGATCCGCATGCCGATCACGATCCATGGAGAAATCCCTCTGGGTCAACCATGCATTCTCGTCTCCAACCACCGTACCGCCATCGACCACCTCATCTTGGCGATGGTGATGGGGACCCTGCATCTGGATTACGTCCTGTGGGTTCTCAAATACGAGATGCAGAAGGCCTGGTTCCTTGGTTCCTCGTTCGTGCGCGCCGGATACGCCTTTGTGACACGCCGGGGAAATCCGCGGGACAAGGACCGGATTCGTGAAATGGCACGCATGGCCAGGCAAGACGGTGTGAGCGTGGCGCTCTACGCAGAAGGAACGCGCTTCAATGGAACTCCGAGCGAAGGAGTGCGTTTCAAGCATCTGCTCGAGCCCAAGATTGGAGGTTTCCAGATCTTCCTTGAGGAACTCCCGGGCTATCCCGTCGTTTTCGTTTGCATGGACTGGCGCGGCCTTACGGGCACGACCATCCTGGATGGTGAAGGCTTTCTCGACATCCACGGAAACGTTCATGTCTGGCAGAGGGATCTTGTGCCGGGCGATGACGCACGATCCGTGCTCGACGAAGGTTGGGCGCGCATGGAAGAGCTCCTGAGCTAGAATCTATGAACACGACAGGCTTACGCAATGGCCTGTTTTTCTTTTCTGGATTTTCTTACCCTTGGCACGTACGGGAGGCTGGGTTAGAATACTTCCCGTTCAATTATGATCAGCCTATGAATCCAGTATCTTTTCTCTATCTTCGACTTTTCGCTGCTCTTTCAGGGGTGGTTCTTGCAGGTGCCGCCTCAGAGGAGATTTTTTCACTCTTTGAACACGCCCATGAGGCAGAACTCGCGATGGCATTTTTTTCAGCCGCGCTGATCTTCGCCCTGGCATTTGGTATTTTTTACCTTTCCAAGGGCACACATCTCCCATCCTTTGTGGTGGCTATTTTTTTCGGCATGGCTGCCAAGCCACTTCTGATGCCAGTGATTGAACAAGATATTCTCTTGGGCGGAATCGTAGGTTTTGGTGCGACGCTCATCCTATTTGGTGGAGGTCTTGAGACGCCATTCGCTAATTTTCGAAAACTCATCTGGAAAATTCTCGCCCTGTCTTTTCCTGGTCTCATGATTACGGCGGTTTTGTTCTCCCTGTTCCTCTCACAAGCCTCAGGGTGGCTTTCCACTTCGATCTCCGTGACAACCGCTATTCTGTTAGGAGCCATCCTTGCTTCTACCGATCCAGCAGCGATCATTCCAGCCCTTAAACGCCTTCGATTCAACAAACCAAGTACGCGTGACATTGTGGTCTCTGAATCTGCGGTTACGGACGTGACTGGAACCATTTTGACCGTTGCCTTCCTCTCGATTCTTGGGACGGCTGGGACGTTAGGGGCTTCAGTCTTGGGAGGATATGGACTTATTTTTTCGGCCGACACTGTTTTGTTCTTACTTCGCCAGATTGCCTTTGGAGTCCTCTTCGGTGTATTGGGATACTCGCTGTTGGCCGTGCTTTTACGTTTCAAGGCAGCCCATGACCGTGAGTACGAAGTTGATGCCGCGTTCTTCCTCTTCATTCCAGTTATCATCTTTACACTCGCCATTGCGTTTGGTGGTTCGGGGTACCTTGCCGCCTTTGTCGCTGGACTCCTCTTCGTGATGTCGGACACTCTCCATGAGACCGAACGATTTTTTAATCATATCATCGACGGCTTCTTCAAGCCGACCATCTTCCTCCTGTTAGGTGCACTCGTTGATCTACAGGAAATGTTTGATCTTGCTCTGATTGGCTTGTTGTGTGCGATTGTCTTCATGTTTTTCATTCGTCCGCTTGTTGTCTTTCTCTGTCTTGGTCCATCGATGTGGTTCGATCGCGAAGGAATCGGATATCGTGAGCTGTTGTTCATTTCGTTTGTTCGTGAGACAGGAGCGATTCCAGCCGTATTGCTCGTGACGGTTGCTTCATCCGGATTCACCGGGCTTGAGGGTCTAATCCCGATCGGGATGTGGGTCATTTTAGCGACGCTTGTAATTGAACCTCCGCTCACACCTTGGATCGCAAAGAAACTGGGCGTGGCAACCGTGATCGAGGAGGATCAGCCACAGGTGAATGGCGATGGAGAAGCCTTTGTCGTCTTAGGAACACGGGGAGAGACCTACAAGCGCCGTCTGCCATTGGTGGTGCAGTGGGCAAAGGATCGAGATATCAACAAGATTGTGGTGCTTCTGTGTTTGGAGTACAAGCACCAGCCTGAACTCGAACAACGGATTACTCAGGAAGCACAAGGCATCTTTACGCAGCTGAACGAATCGCTTTTGGCTTCAGGACACAAAGCGATAAAATTCTCGCTCACTTCCAGTGTGGGCTTCCTCCAGGAGAACATCGACTACATCGCAAAGCATGAACCGCATCTGGTCGCGATTTTTGTTGGTCGGAAAATGCTTGACTTCCGATTAGATGAGGTAAAAAAGCTCTCTGTCCCTATTCAATTTATGGAATAAAAAAATCCCGTGACGGGACTAGTGGTGGAACCATCTCAAGATTTGCGTGAGGTAGGGCCTCAACTGGCTGTAGTTGCCAGCGATCAGCGCATGACCGCCTGGGGCGGTGATACGTTGGATCTCCTCACCAGGGTAGGTGGCATGCATGAGGAAGATGTCCTGTCGCGGGACGATGGCCATCACCGGGCAGGAAAACGGTGGGAAGGTCCGGCGCAGACCTGGAAGACAGAGGCTCAAGACCACGCGAGGCGGCTCGGGTTTCATCTGCCTCTCCCAGATGCCCTGGGCCCACATCAGGGAAGTGGGACTGTCGTCGTGCAGGAAGGTTCGACTTACTTGTTTCACCGTGTCGAGCATGAACGGGCGCAGGAAGAGAGTCCGGATGAGCGGGATGAGCGCGAAGCTCATTGCGTGCAAGAGGACACTGAATCGAATACCGAAACGCTCGACTCCCGAGAGCAAAGCGACTCGCCTGAAGAGGCTGGGTCGCTTTTCGGCTACGCCGCGGGCGATCTGTGCTCCCATCGAGTAGCAGATCGCATAGGATCCGTCGGGAATCTTCTCGAGTTGGGCGACCGCTGAGTCAACGTAGTCCTCCAGGTTCAGTCCCTCGTAGGTGAGGAGGACCACGTTGTAGTCACGTTTGAAGTGATCGATGACGTGACGGAACCACCAGGTGGCCAGGCGGTTGGTCTTGTTGCCCCAGGCACCGGGGAAGAGGATCAGGAACGGACGATCGTCATACATGGCGTCTCCAGGGAAGTCTCTGGGCAATCTGCCAAGCGACAAAAAAGAATGCCCGATAAGGGCACTCTTGTCAATGGTTTATGCAATGGTGATGAGCTCTGCTTTGTGTAGATTGAATAGCTCGGCGGCGCTTCCGCCTTGAACCACGATCTCGATAAAACGCTCGCGCCCAATGCCGGAGGAGCCGACGATGAGTGCGGGTTCGTGGTCGGGCACATCGGCGAGACGCTCGACGCAAGGAAGTGAAATAGTCGTGCCATCGGCGAACGTGACCTGTTTTTGTGTTCCTGTCTTAAAGGTGATGTCTTCCGCTGTGAGACTGGTTTTTGCGTTGCCAAACGAGTCGATCCACCAAATGAGACTTGGCATGTCTTCGACCTCATTGATCGGCAAAGGTTCAGAGGGAACGTCGTGATGCTCCCATAAAATTTTGGCGAGGCGTGGGAGATAGTTCAGGCTACGGAACTGTGTGAGCGTGGCTGACTCGACTTGCTCAGGAGTGTAGTTCCCAACAGGAAGAGCGGTGGTGATATCTGTTACATGAATTTCCGAAACTATTTTGAATCGTTTCAAAAACGAAAAACATTGCCCGTCGATCGTGCCCACAACTACCTTGTTGCCGATCCAAACGTATCCAAAAGGCGAACCGTTTTTCCATTTTTTTGCCCGGCCGTGGCGAGGAGCGCAATTCACCGCGATGACTCCGGGTGCCTCGTCGGCGGAGTCGAGAATGTCAAGAAGGTTTCCGGCGGCTTCAGAATCCGTAGCGGCGCCAACAAAGCTCACGTGCATCCCAGAAAAAAGATGTGCGTAGCGGGTTTCTTGGCGTGTGCGAGCGTTGTCGTCGCGACAGTCTGTGATGATGGTTACAAACATACGTAGGCAACGGTACGGGTGAAACAGTGCTTGGTCAAGGGAGTAGGGAGGTGTAAACTAAACAGATATGACCTTTGGTTCGGCTGTTCTCATCAGTCTTCATGCGTTCGTGGCATGGATGGTGATCGAAGTATTCGTGAATCTTGCACATCGATTTTCACGCGTGACCTATCTCGTGTGGCATTATCTGATTGTGGTTGCTGCCTTTGTGGGAGTCTTTGGTTTGTACCATCGTTTTTTTGATACAGGAGCAACGGCGTTTGCGGTCACGGCCACAGCCATGAGTGCTGTGTTTGGGTTTGAGTTCATTGTGTTTCGATTCTTGTATTCGGGAGAACGGTGGTTTCTCAATTGGGTTGACTGGATCCTCCCAGTCTCTCTTGCAACGACATCAATTTACGCCGTGATGACCCTCTGATAGACTCCTGTTATTATGGCTGACGTTTTTCATGTTACAGGAGGCACACCTCTTTATGGGGAGATTGCGATTTCTGGCGCAAAGAATGCTGCTTCAAAAATGCTGATCGCCTCACTCCTCACGGATGCAGAGGTTGTGCTTTCTAATGTCCCACGACAACAGGAGACAGAGATCACTCAGGAAATCATCACGACTGTTGGAGCCCATGTTGAATGGACCGACGACCATACCGTTCGAACTACAACACCAAGTATTACCTCCAACTCTGTGCGTGAGCTCTCGCGCAAGAACCGTATTAGTGTCTTGGCGATCGCGCCATTGTTGCACCGAGCCGGCGAGGCGTTTGTGCCGTTGGTGGGGGGAGACAAGATTGGTCCTCGACCTGTCAATTTTCACGTTGAGGCTCTGGAAAAAATGGGGGCGATTATCGAGGAAAGTCCTGAAGGCTATCACGCGACCGCTCCGAAAGGGTTACGCGGCGCACTCATCGAGCTTCCCTATCCCTCTGTTGGGGCGACCGAGACCGCGCTGTTAGCGGGAGTGCTTGCCAAAGGACGAACGATGATTCGAAACGCCGCTGGGGAACCGGAAATCAAAGAGCTGATCATGATGCTCCAGAACATGGGGGCCATTATTCAGGTCAACGCCAATCGATCTATTGAAATCATTGGTGTGGAGGAGCTTCACGGAACACATGCACGTGTCATGCCAGACCGCATTGAAGCGGCAAGTTACGGATCCATGGCCATCGGTACGGCTGGGGAGATTTTTGTCCGTGGCGCACAGCATGCGCAGATGATGACGTTTCTCAATGCGGTAAGAAAAATCGGAGCGGAGTATGAAGTCCGCGAGGACGGCATTGTATTCCGCGGGACGAAAGCCCTGAAGGGAATTGAGTTGGAAACGGATACCCATCCAGGATTCATGACCGACTGGCAACAACCATTTGTTGTAGCTCTCACACAGGCAACGGGGACGAGTGTCGTCCATGAGACCGTGTACGAAGAACGATTTGGTTACACCGACGCGCTCAAAAAGATGGGCGCCGACATCGCTCTATTCAGTAACTGTTTGGGCGAAATAGATTGTCGTTTCAAAGGACAGAATTATAAACACTCAGCCGTCATTACGGGGCCTTCCAAGCTCCACGCGGCGGTGGTAGAGGTGCCGGACATCCGAGCCGGCCTCGCCTTCGTCGTTGCGGCATTGGTTGCAGAAGGAACGTCCACTCTCGCAGGCATCCATCACCTCGACCGTGGGTATGAACGGTTGGAGGAGAAATTGCGGGGAGTTGGCGCGAGGATGGAGCGAGTGGTAGTATTCCCTTAGAATTAATCAACATTATATGCCTAGAGGAGATATACGAGGACCACGAGAATTTTATAGTGGGCGCCTTAACGAGAGCGATGTATTGGGTGATTTCAGACCCACTCCAGATGGTGTCAAAGCATTTAAAGCGGAGGCGGGAGATCGGGGATATATCGCGAGAGGACGTGCGATAGAACTCGTTCGTGAGTTTACAAAAGAAGACCCAACAAATCCCGGAAAACCATTTGCGAGAGAGCTTCGTCTTGCTGTTATTGATGAATTAGGTCTCGAGGATGAAGGCGACATGGATCGCATTCGTTTCTACAGTGCTGTTGGAAGTCCACTTGATATATTCCATGGGGTTGATGGATGGATCGAATTTGTTCCCGACAAAGGAAGTCCGAGCATGGTAACGATTGATGTCACCTTGAATCCAGAAAAACTGACACATAAGGCGGATATCATCGTGCAGGAAGTTCCAGATCCAACAGAGAATGAAAAACGGTTCCTTGAACTTGTGTACGATGAGTATGCCCCAAAAGTGGCTGATCAATTTCGTGTTGCGGTAGAGATGATGATGCTTCGCCGCGAACGTGACCAGCAAGCTTCTTCAGCCGCAAAGTGATATTTTTCAAAGGAAAGAGTGCCATAGAGCGTTCTTTCCTGTTGACAAAAGTTTTGAGATTGTTTAGTTTATTTTGTCCATTTGCGACAAGGAGGCCATCATGGCACGAGTACGAGACTCGCTACGTCGGCCAGGCTCACCTCCATTGTGTTCTGTGTGCGACGGGCGACGGGCCCAGAGCCCCATCATTTTGTGTGCGGACTGTGCACATTCCGACCGGGTGCGTACGTACTGCGCCTCTTGCCGGGTCCGCTTGGACCTGTCACTGGAGAACGCCTCCAAACTCTTCGAGAAGTTCGGTCTGCTGATCCCCCACCCGGGCATCACCCTCTTTTTTCAAGACGGTTGTCCTCACTGTCGCGGGGAGGAGTGTTCGGTACCCGAGGTCTACATCCTGGACGACCCAGATCTCCATCACGGCCGTGTTGCCTGAAACGCTTCACGGCTTTTCTATTTTTGATCTCATTCTTTTTCCGTTATAATCTCCTTTGTATGTTTCTCAATCTCCTTTTCGGTTCCCCGGCAATTGCGGTTGCATGGCTGGTGGCCATCATGTTTACCTTAACCATTCACGAATTCAGCCATGCGCTGGTCGGGAAATGGCGTGGGGACAAGACGGCGGAGTATGAAGGTCGACTCACGCTTAACCCCATGGCGCACCTTGATCCAACAGGATTCATTCTGTTGCTGTTGTTCGGATTTGGCTGGGCGAAACCCGTTCCATACAACCCATACAATCTGAAGGATCCAAAGTGGGACTCGGTGAAAATTGCCCTTGCCGGCCCGGCGTCGAATCTCCTCATGGCGATCTTGGCTGGGATTACATTTCAGGTTCTGGTTGGCGGGGGAATCATCGAACCGATGAACCTTCTTGCTGTCTTCCTCTTCCTTCTGATCCTCCTCAACCTGTTCCTCATGCTTTTCAATATCATTCCTGTTCATCCCCTGGACGGCTCCAAGCTGTTTTTTGCTCTCTTTGATCATCCCAAGTATCAGGAACTGCGAAACTTGGTTGCGACCCGTGGTTCACAGATTCTCTTTCTTGCTGTCTTGGTGAGTGCGTTTACCAGTCTTAACATCTTCTTTTTCATTTCTGAACCAGCCTTCGCCATCTGTGACACCCTCATCGGGGGGAGTTGCAATGGATTCTTTTCAACGATCTTTCTAAGTTTCTAGAAATACATCTGTATGCGAAGAGTTTTCTTGTTTATTTTGATCGGTATGGTTTTTTCAGGAGTTGGTTGTTCCGATTTCTCTTCAAGTAAAGAAGAGTTTTTCTCAAACGTGTTGAATTCTGAGGGAGAGTCTGAAACACTTGTGGCAGATTTCGAACCAGCTTCTGGGGCGGCTCCATCACCTAAAGCTAATCCAAAAGCAGAGGGTCCTTGGAATGGACGATTCCTTACCGCTGTTTCAGATGATGGGCTTACTTGGGAGAAGACCCAGGAGATTGTTGGTGACCAACTGAATGTTCCTGACCTTGAATATGGTCCCGATGATGTTCTCTATCTTTATTTCACTGGTCATACCGTTGGGGATCTTGTGAATGCTACAGCTGTTGCCTTGTCTGACGATGAGGGGAAGACTTGGTATTTTAAATATCTCACATTTGATGGAGTGGATGGCTATCCAGCAGACATCAGCGCTTTTTATAGTCAGGAGAAAGAGCTATTTTTTGCCTACGGGAACTACATTCCATTAGGAGGGACAAAATCTACGGCTCTGTTCACAAGTTCAGATGGAATTCATTTCACTTTCGTTGAGACGGTGTTTTCTTCCGATCCTCCCGGGATGGTTCCAGGTGTTCTTGTGATCGGTGAGGAGGTTCACTTATATACAAATACAGGTGGGATGAACACCGTTCAACATGCGGTTTCAAGGGATGGCGGGTACACGTTTGATCGTGTAGATGATTTTAAGATGGAAATCGGTCGGACGAGTTATTTTGCCTCTAACGCAGTAGCGGTTGATGGAGGATATCGGATGTATGCCTATGATCGTGGGCTAGGAAATATTACGGCCTTTTTTTCAACCGATGGATATGACTGGAGTTCGGAGGGAGTGGTTCTTGAAGTCGATCTCCCCTACCTTGAGTCGACGTTCGTGAAGGACCCAGCTGTTGTGCAGTTACGGGACGGCTCCTGGTTTATGGTGTACCCCACCAATATTCCAGACTAGATTTCCCCACGATTCTTGACGCAAATTTAAGCAGATGGTACTCTCCAGGCGAAATTTTTATGCCTACAGTCAACCAACTTATCCGTAAGGGTCGCTCAAGTAAGTCGACCAAAAGCAAGTCCCCAGCGATGCAATACACGCTGGATTCATTGCATCGAAAACGCACCGAGCTCAAGCACGGAAGTGCGTTCAAGCGAGGGGTGTGTGTGAAGGTCACGACCATGACCCCAAAGAAACCGAACTCGGCCATTCGTAAGATTGCCCGTGTGCGTCTTTCTAACGGGACCGAAGTTAACGCTTACATTCCAGGAGAGGGACACAACCTCCAGGAGCACTCCATCGTGATGATTCGCGGAGGACGTGTGAAGGACCTTCCAGGTGTGCGCTATCACGTTGTGCGTGGAGTGTATGACACCCAGGGTGTTGAAGGCCGCATGCGCGGACGCTCCAAGTACGGTGCCAAGAAACCAAAAGCCAAGAAAAAATAATCAACGAGCCGGAGTACCCTTCATAGGGGGGAAGTTATCCGGCCGATAATGTCACAACACTATGCGAGGCAAACAGGCCCCAAAGCGTGAAATCACGCCAGATCCAAAGTACGGCAATGTCTACATTGCCAAGTTGATTAACTCCATCATGTACGACGGAAAGAAGTCCGTCGCCCAAAAGGTCGTCTATGACGCCCTTGATTTGATTGGAGAGAAAACAAAAGAGAATCCATTAGATGTCTTTGACCGTGCCATCAAGAACGTGATGCCAAGTCTTGAAGTGAAGAGTCGTCGTGTTGGCGGAGCGAACTATCAAGTTCCAATGAGTGTGCGTGGTGAGCGCCGATATGTGCTTGCCTACCGCTGGTTAATTACCGCCGCCCGTACCAAAAAAGGACGTCCTATGGCAGAGAAACTTGCAGACGAACTTGCGGCAGCTGCGAATAATGAAGGAGAGGCCATTAAAAAGAAACTCGACGTGCAACGCATGGCTGAGGCTAACCGTGCATTCGCCCATTTCGCTAAGCGATAATATATGCCTAGAGAATATCCGCTCGATAAAATTCGAAACTTTGGAATCTTTGCTCACATCGATGCCGGTAAAACAACGGTCTCAGAACGTATTTTGTTCTACACCGGAAAGAAGCATAAGATCGGTGAAGTGCATGAAGGCGAAGCAAC
>SXGS01415497.1_pt1 | contig 13228 bp, 11 predicted proteins | sample 3174681 | NCBI WGS metagenome assembly SXGS01 (sample SAMN11356861, study PRJNA531348) | freshwater metagenome | isolation source: freshwater sample F1-80 | place: China: Fuxian Lake, Yuxi | collected 2017-12-25
CTGACGTTGTCTAGTGAGTTCATCAAGACGACGCCTTCGTCGTTCTTTGCGAGAGCCTCGATGGTGCTTGGATTCCCTAACTTGCCGACGTACTTTTCCGGATCGCGTGACCGACCCGCCCGCCATCAGCGCCTGATAGGCGCCGTGGGTGAGGCCGGGATACATGCCGAACGCCATGTTCGAGGAAGAGACCATCTCGGTCCAGGCAATGTTGACGGCGTGGGGCAGCCCCTGCCCGCCCATCTCAGGATGGGCCGACAGCAGCGGCCAGCCATTCTCGACGAGCTGCTTGTAGGCCTCGGGGAAACCGTCAGGAGTTTTGACGCTGGCGTCGGCCGCGCGCTTGCAGCCCTGCTTGTCGCCCACGGCGTTCAGCGGGAACAGCACGTTCTTGGCGAACTTTGCGCCTTCATCGAGGATCTGGTCGATCGTCTCTGGCGAAGCGTCTGCAAATCCGGGGAGGTTTGCATGGTTCTGCAGTTGCAGCAGCTCGTGCAGCACGAACTGCATGTCACGGACGGGGGCGTCATAACGGGGCATCTTTGGAAAACTCCTAAGAAAAGAAATTCAGGAGTCCTCAATGCCAAAGCGCGTTGGAAAAGTCATTCCAACGCGCTTCATTATCTTCAAAAATGTCAGTAGCCGAAGATCAGACTTCGTCGAGTTGCTTGCGGGCAACCTGTTCGTAGGCAGCTGCCTGACGCTTGGATTCCTCGGACGGGCCGGGGTTTTCGACGATGCCCTGCAGCCAGTCGATGCCTTTATAGAGCTCGGTGAGAGCGGTATCGATGTCCTGGCGCTGGACTTCGAGTTCGCGGGCCTGCTTGCGGAATTTTTCCAGCATCATGCGCGTCTGGGCACGTTTGCCGTCATTCAGCGCGTAGAGATCCAGAATTTCGCGGATATCTGCCAGAGGGAGGCCGAGGCGCTTGAGGCGAACGATGATGGTGAGGCGCGCACGGTCGCGGTTGGAATAGAGGCGCATCATGCCGTCACGGGCCGGATGCAGCATGTCCTTGTCTTCATAGAAGCGAAGGGCGCGGGGCGTGACACCAAACTCGCGGGCGAGTTCAGAGATCGTGTAGGTGCGGGATTCCGCAGCGGAAATGGATGAGGTCGGCTTGTGCATGGCTGTCTCCCTTGAATGTCCGGTTTTTTTATTGTTTTTATTATTAGTCAGCGCAGACTATCCAGCTTTCCGCGTACGTCAACGTCAATTTTCCGCTTACGCGAACGGAAAGTGTTGGCACGGTCTCTGACAGCATCTCGCTGTCCACCTAGTCCCCGGAATTAACAGAATTAACGCGCCCTTAAGGGAATGCGCCGCATTTCTGCAGAAGTGTGAACAAATCCGCCGCTCGCCTTAACCTGGTGGAGCGGTATGGGTGCGCAAGGAGTGGGCGCAATGAGCCAGACGGGACCCTGGAGCGTAAAGGGAATCGATCAGAGAGCCCGGGAGGCCGCGCGGGAAGCCGCGATGGCTGAAGGCATAACGCTGGGCGAATACCTCAACCGTCTGCTGATGTCGGCGGAAGACGCCCATTATGAAGACATGCGCTCGCCCTATGACGGCCCGTCTTATGGCAATCCGTCCTACCGCAATCCACCGCGCCCGCAGCGCAATGAGTATCGCCCCGAGCAGCGCCCGCCGCAGCAGGACGCTGCCTCGGCGCTGGAGCGCCTTTCCCGCCGGATCGAGGCGACCGAAGCCCGCTCCACCCTCGCCATCACTGGCATCGACCATACCGTGCTCGGCCTTGTTGCCCGCATCCAGAACGCCGAACAGACAAGCGCCGCCGTTGCCGGCCATGTCGAAGGCCTGATCGATGAAATGCGTGAAACGCATGAAGCGCTTCAGGCCAAGGTCCGCCGGATGGAGCAGGACGAAACCGGCAAGCAGAACCTTGAAGCGCTCAAGGCGCTCGAATCTGCGCTCGGGAAGCTCGCCAATCATGTGTATGAAGAAGCCGAGCTGACGCAGAACGAAGCCCTTGCGATCAAGGGACGCATCGAATCCGGCTTTTCCGAAGTTACCGAGCGTGTCGAAGGCGTGGAGACGCGCGTTCAGCGCAGCCTCTCTGAAACCGCCGCCCGCATCGACCGCGCCGTAGAGCAAGCCGAGCAACGCGCGGAAGGCGTTACCCGTCACCTGTCCGAGCGGATGGGCAAGCTGGAAGGCGAAGTGCGTGAGCAGACGGCGCACCTTGAGACGCGTCTCGACGAACGCGCCAGCGAATTGGAAGCCGAACTCAAGGGCCGCGTCGATGACCTGGAACTGCAGACAGCGGCACGTCTTTCAGATGCTCAGAAGACGGATGAACGTCTCAACGCTGTCGAAGACGATGTCTCCGGCGCCCTCTCCTCGATGGAGGCAACCCTCCTGCGCGTGCAGGAGCGACTGAACCGTGCCGAAACAACAACCGACGCAGCGCTCAAGGGCCTGGAGTCGACCTTTGCCTCGCTCGACGAGCGGATTGACGCCGTTGCCAAGACCGTAGACCCGGAACTTGCCGAGCGCCTGCGCAAGGAGTTCGATGCCCGCTTTGAAGACATCACGCAGCTCGTGCGCTCGACGGTCGACAATGCCCGCATCGAACTTGCCGGCGAGATCACCCGCGCGGCAGAGCAGGACGCGGAAACCGAAACACAACTGCGCTCCGAGATTGGCGAACTCAAGGCGCGCCTTGCTGAAGTAGAATCGCGCGATCCCGAGGAGCTGACCGCTGGCGTCCGCGAAGAGATCCAGCGCCTTGGCTCGACCGTCTCGGAACGGATCGACGCGCTGGCCGAACATGTCGAGACGCGTCTGGAAGAAAGCGAATTCAGCAGCGCCGAGGCCATCGAACAGGTGGGCGAGCAGGTTACGGTTGCTGCCGTCCGCCTGCAGAAGCGTCAGGACGAAGCGCTTTCTGCCCTCGCCCAGGAAATCGAAGCCAGCCGCAAGACGACCGATGCGCGCCTTTCCGATGCGCTGGCCGGTGTGTCTGAACGGCTGGAAGAAATCCACAGCCAGTCCACCGACTCCCTTTCTCCGATGCAGCGCGCAATTGCTACGCTCGCCTCGCGCCTTGAGAGCCTGGAAGCTTTTACTGTTCCTCCCGGCGCCGAGCTGCCCCCGCCTGCCCTGACGCCGGAAGCGCCGACCTCCTTCACCGAGGAAGACGAACGCGCCGACCCTTATGCCGAGCAGGAGACACTGCCGCGCGCTGAAGCGATAAGCGAAGCGGGCGACGAAGAAGAATTCGAAGCCGGCGTTCCGGAAGTTTCTTTCGCAGACCTGATGCCGGCTGAGAAATCTGACTTCAGTTCCGGATTTGATGACTGGAACGAGCCCGCTTCGCCTGAAGCGGCGGCAGACGAGGCTGATGACAGTCCCTATGGCTCCGACTTCGACGCGATCCGCGCCGCCGTGGAGCGCTTGAGCAGCGCGAGCGCGGAAAGTGAGGCAACCCCCGCCGAGGCGATCCCCGGGAACGTCCCCGCTGAAGACATGTTCGATGATGCCTTCGAGAACGACTTTGAAGACGATCTTGAAGACGAGGCGTTCACCCCGGGCGTGCCCGCGTCTGCGGCGGCCGAGATCAGCCCCGATGACTATGATCCGCTGGCAGAGCTTGCCGGCCTGGAAGACGCGCGCAGCGAAACCCGGGAGTCTGACATCTTTGACGATGAGGACGAAGGCGAAGCTTTCATCGCGGAAACCAAACCTGGAATGACCGGCGCGGAAGACAGCGGCCTCATTGATACGCTCGACAATGCGGCCACCGACATGGACGCAGAGACCAGCAACTACATTGCGCGTGCACGCCGTGCGGCCCTCGCGGCGGCTGAGCCGCAATCGAAATCCCGCCGCATACCGGTTGCGCCGCTCACCCAGAAATCAAAGGGCAGCAATCGCGCGCCGCTGCTGATCGCAGCTTCGGCAGCCGTGCTGACAGGCGCCGCAGCCGGCGGCTATCTCTATCTGCGGGGCAAGCAGCCGCATGAGCCTGCGATGACCGGACCGGTGGACACCTATGTCGACCCCGTCCTGGCGTCGGCGCCGCCAATCGAAGCGCAGGAATTTGCAAGCCTTCAGGAAGTCGATGATTTCGGTATTGCCCCAGACATGGCCGCCGAAGAAGACGAGTTGTTCGACAGCGCTGCCGGCGCCATTGAAGAAGTCATCTTCGGCGCGCAGGAAGATGTAGCTGAAGCGGCGCCAGCGATAGCCGCGCCGGCAGAGATGCCGACGATTGCCTCGCTCAGCCCGCAGCCGGCCGCCAGCTATCCACGCATCCCGTCAGTGGTGACAGTTGAGTCCGAAGCCAATGCCGGAAACGCGATTGCGCAGTACCAGCTGGCCCAGAGCCATATGGCGCAGGACGATCTGGACGCCGCCATTCCCCTGCTCCGCCGCGCAGCTTTGAAGGGCGCAGCGCCCGCGCAGTATGATCTTGGCAAGCTCTATGAACAGGGCATCGGCGTCGACCAGGATATGATCCAGGCGCGCAGCCTCATCTCCAAGGCCGCTGAAGCAGGCCACGTCGGCGCGATGTATGACATCGCCCTGTTCATGGCGGAAGGCGAAGGCGGCGAGCTTGACGAGCAGGGCGCGGTCGACTGGTTCCGCAAGGCGGCCGATCACGGCTTCCTGGACGCGCAGTATAATCTGGGCGTGATGTTCGCAGAAGGAATCGGCGCCGAGCAGAACCTGCCTGAAGCGCTGTACTGGTTCGAGCTGGCCTCACGCCAGGGCGACAGCGGCGCGACGCTTGAGGCGCGCAACCTCTCCAGCCGCATGCCTCCGGCAACAGTCCGGGAAGTGATGGCGGCGGCGGATAGCTGGACCGAAGCACCAAGCATTGCGCTCGCCAATGGGCGGTTCGGCGCGCAGCGCTGGAACACAGGCAACCCGCTCCAGGTTCAGGCCGTGCAGACCGCGCTGTCACGGATCGGATACCTCTCCGGAGAGGCCGACGGCGTACTGGGATCACAGACGGCTAGCGCCATCCGCGAGTATCAGCGCAGCGAAGGCATTCCCGTCACGGGAACGGTCACGCCCGAGCTGATCGAACGGCTGAATGCCGGAGCGGCCAGCGGCCGGGGCTGACGCGCCCGGCCCGACCGCCTGATCCTGTCATGGCAATGGCGCGGTGAGATCAATGCGGTTGATCTCGGCGACCTTGCCGTTCTCAAGCGCGCCCTCGACCAGTTCAGAATTGATCAAGGCCAGAAGGCGCCCGCCGGTGAAGATCGGCCGGGCATTGCCGTACCAGTCGATGCAAGACACCTCGCAGGTGTATCCGGTCTGCGAAGGCAGATTCGGGTCCAGGCGGGTCGCCTCGAGCATGCCGGCCTCTGACAGGCCGCCGTCCACGTCCGCCGCGATGTAGCTCATGTCAGAGCTGCTTGACCACCACCACCAGCGAGCAGCCTCCTCAGAGATCTGAACGGTCGGAAGGCCGATCAGGCCGGCGCCGTCCGGAGCAATCCGGCTATTGAAGGCGTGGCTGCGGTTTTCGCTCTCGAAACGGCCCGTCAGTTTCAGCGTTCCGGAGACATGGGGCTCTGCGCGCAGGTCGATGAGTGAGAGGCTCAGCCCGGTATGGTCGTGATAACCGGTGAGCGCCATGTAGGGGCCCGCCCGTTCGGCGCGGATGACATCATGGACCAGTTCCACCGTGACCGGCTTTGCCGGGGCGTCTACGGGCACGATGATGGCGCGGCCAGCCTCGCGGGTTTCGCCTTCGCTGGGCGGCCAGCTGCCCCATCCCTCGCGGGCGCCATAGACGAGGTGCTTCTCGGTGAAGCGCGCTTCGTAGGATGAGGCGCCAGGGGTCGGCAGGTCGAAATAGCGCCCGCCGGCCGTGTCCTCGAAGAAATCGCCCAGCGCGCTGAGAGGCGTATCGAAGAAAGCGAGGTCAGCTTCGTCCTTGCTGTACCAGGACGAGCAGTCCTTGTGCCGCCAGTCGACGACGGCGCGGAAATTGCCCGCGTCCATGTCCATCGAGAACTGGTTCTGGGGTTCTCCACGAACACCGAGAACACCCGGCTTCGAACCATCAATCGGCAAGCGGACAAGCGCGGACGGCGCGATCACCGAAAGTTCCGGCCGGGGCCCTGCCGAGCAGTCAAACTCTTCCTCTTGGTCTTCGATCTCGCGATCGCGCTCTTCATCGGCAGGGCTCATCCAGAGCCAGAAGGCGTCCTTGGTAACCAGGAATTCGTGCGTCTCTGTACCGACGATTGCGGTTGCCTTGCAGGCCGGAATGGCTGTGTCGGTGACGCCGGAGATATCGCAGACGGTGACGGTATGGATCACGGGTTTCAGCGTCTGCTGCACCGGCATCCAGATGTCGGTAGCACTGAACAGCGGGCGGCCGTCCTCAAGTTCCGTCCGCTCGCGGAAGCCATCTCCGTCTTCCTGGCGCCATTCTCGGATGACGGGGATATCGAGTTCATCCCACCAGCCGCGCCCAGCCAGATAAATAGGCGTATGGATGACGAGCTTTCCGTCGATCATGCGCGTCGCATAGTTGGAGCCCGAATAGTAATCGTTAGAGGAAATGTAAAACGTTGCCTGGCGCGTGACTTTCCCGTCCTCACCCAGGTTCAGCACCGTGTATTCGGTCGCTTCCTCGCGGTAGGAATAGCCGGTGACGAGGATCGTGCGCCCGGCAACCAGTACCTCATCATACCAGGTGTCTTCGTCGCTCGAGCGATAGACATTGGCGCGGTCGGTGAGCTTCAACCCGGCCTTACCCTCAGGCATCAGATCAGTGACGAAGAGGCGCCCATCCTGAAGGATGACCAGGTGCTGGCCGATCTGCTTGAGAATGCCGCCTTCATCAACGCCGGCTTTCTGGTTGTTGGTGATCTCGGGATTGTCATCGGCGCCGGGCACGGCACTGCCCGTCACCACGATTTCGGGCGCGGCCGATTCCATTTCCGGCGCCTCGCCGACCGCCATGGCCATGTCTGAAGGCGCGGCTGCGGTCGGGACGGGGTAGACGTATCCCATGCCACGGTCTTCAGCGGCGGCCCGCGCCGCCTTCATCCAGTCCTTGAATTCCTCTTCGCTGCGAAACCGGGAAAGCGCCGGTGACCTCAGGCCGTCCAGCGCCGGGTCTTCGAACACGGCGCGCGTTTCGTCCTGCTCGGGCACTTCATATCCCGCAAAGCGGTTCTCGTGCGGCGAGGGCGGCTCGGGCAAGTCCGGAAGGAGTGGCTGGCGGAATTCAAAAAGGCTGCATCCGCCCAGTACGAGCGCGATCAGCGGCAAACCGGTGGTCCATTTCATGATGTGCGTCCCCTCAAACGTGTAGGCACACTACGCCATCCGACTGCGGCGGAGTAGTGGCAGCCGCGTGGCAAGGCTGGCGCTGCGTCCGGTGTTCCCTTCCTGGAAAAACCAATCTAGTCCTCTGGCCCATGACGAACTCGAACGACATGCCTCTCGCCGCCAAGCCCATCGACCGCGCCGCCCACCGCCGCACGAATGAAGCATGGCTTGAAACCGCAATCCAGGAAGACAGGGCGCTCATCCTCATGCTGCGCGCGGGCGATCCGTTCGTGACGCCGGAAGGGGGGCTCTACTGGTTCGGCCCAGAAGCCCTTCGCATATCGCCGGGCAGTCCCCGCCTCTTCCTGGGTGAAGACAAGACCGGCGCGCCAGTCTTCGCAATCGAGTTGCCAGCGAAGTTCGATCTTGCCGGTTCCCTGATCGCCGGAGCGGGCGACTTTCTCGACTTCCGTCAGGCTTCGGCGCGCATGCCGGACATGGACGCCAATTGTGCCTCGACCGCGCGCAGTCTTTTCCTGTGGCATCAGAGCCACAGCTTCTGCGCAAAATGCGGCGGACAGAATGGCATCGTCGAAGCTGGATGGAAGGCACAGTGCGCCATGTGCGGGGCTGAGCATTTTCCGCGTACCGATCCTGTCGCCATCATGCTGGCGGTAAAGGACGGGCGAGCGCTCATCGGCAGGCAGAAGTTCTGGCCGCCGGGCTTCATGTCCTGTCTCGCCGGCTTCTGCGAACCGGGCGAAACGATCGAACAGGCTGCCACAAGAGAGATGATGGAAGAGGCCGGAATTCGCTGTGATCCTCGCAGGGCTGAGTATGTTGCGTGCCAGCCATGGCCCTTCCCGTCGTCACTCATGATGGGCTTCATCCTGCCGGCAGATTCGGATGAAATCGTCATCGACTCCAACGAACTTGAAAGTGCGCGCTGGGTCTCGCGCGAAGAGATGCAGGACATCCTCAACGGCAAACATGCCGAACTATTTTGCCCGCCTCCGACCGCCATTGCCCATCACATCATGAAGGTCTGGGCCTTCCGAAACGATTGATCGTGTACGGAAGGCTCCACAGATTCTCCTCATTTGTGAAAATCAGCAGTTGATTTCTCCCGAATCACGATATTATTGGCTGGCCAGATGATAGGAGATCAGACATGGCAGTTGCAAAGAAACCCGCCGCTAAAGCTGCCACCAAAGCAGCCCCGGCAAAAAAGCCGGCAGTCAAAAAGCCGGCCGCAAAAGCAGCACCGGCTAAGAAGCCTGCTGCCAAAGCTGCACCGGCCAAAAAGCCTGCAGTGAAAGCCAAGGCAGCTCCTGCTGCTAAAGCTGCACCGGCAAAAAAGCCGGCCGCGAAAAAGCCGGTCGCAAAAAAGAAGTAAGTCTACGGACTTTCAATTGACAGAACGGGCGAGCCAGTCTCGCCCGTTTTTTTATGTTTGAAATCAGGGGCTTGCGGAAGGAGCAGGTCGGAAGCAAGTCTGCTGGTTGTCTCTCGCCTGCGTAAAACGGTTTTACATACCAAGGTCGCAAGATGCGAACCGGCGGAACCGGCGAGGCAAAGTAAAAAGCGCCTGCCCCGATCTGGAACAGGCGCTTGGCCAGCAGCAGTCTGCACGTCTACTTGTTGATCCTGGGCCAGTTGTCCTGGCCGCTTTCGATGAAGCCGGGGATGTCGTCTTCCCACTTCTTCTGAACCGAGGCGTTGTAGTTCAGGTAGAGCTTGCCATCGACGATCTTCCAGAAGCGCGCATCGCCTTTGGCATGATAGCCTTGGCTGACCGCCCACGCGCAGTAGCCACCAAACTGAGGCGCAAAAGCCTCCGGGTCTGCCAGGAAGGCTTCGCGGTTTGCTGCACTGGCGAAACGGAACTTGGCACCCTGATAGTCGGCGGAGAAATCTTTCGATCCTTTGACCGGTTTGCCTTCCCGGAAATAGGCAACAGGGTCGTGGCCCTGCACAGCGACATCGGAAAATACGTCGGTATAGATCGGGGGCTCAGCCATTGCGGGAGCAGGCACGAGCGTGAGGGGCATAGCGGCAATCGCGAGCACGGCTATGAAGTGGCGCGTTTTCATCTGTAGAGGTCTTTCCTTAGGAGTTGAGGGGGCTAGGCGCCGCAGCGTCGGAGCGCGGAGGGACGAGGGTTTGCAAGACAGCGCCAGCAAGACGCGCCAGCGTTTCGCGGCCCGCCACCAGCATGGCAATCGAGGAGAGCCAGACGACAACGGCCATCGCGAAGAGACCGCCGCCGTCATTGTTGGGGTCAATGCCGAGGGGCGTGAAGAGGTGGAAGCTGACGGCGCCGGACATGACCGCCACCGCGATCAACGCGCCGATCACGCGAAGCCGCCTGAAGCGCGGCACCAGGCTCGCGAGCAGGAAACCAGATGCCAGCAGCTCGGCAGAGCCGATGACATACTGGCTGAACAGGCCGGTCTGGGCGAAGAGGCCACCGGCCCCGAATGTCGCCGCCCAGGCGTCGAGTTTGCCAAAGATCGTTTGCGTCTCCGGCGCATTGGTAAATTTGAACCGCAGGCTGTCGAGAAAGACGAGTGACGCCACCACGCTGTAGCCTGCCGGCACAATTGTTTTGATGTTCAAGGCCACGAAAGTCTCCCCATATCCAGCCTGCGCCCCGTTTACTCCCGCTTGGGTTTTGCCCGCAAAGCAAGTAGTCGTGAGGAACCTACACAGCCGCGTGATTGCGGCAGGTCACTTTCCGGAGGTCCGGCTTGGACAGAATTGAAGCCATGCAGCTGTTTGTTCGGGTCGCCGATGCCGGCAGCTTTTCCCGCGCGGCTGCCGATCTCGAGCTAGGCCAGCCGACGGTGTCGCGCCGGATACAGGATCTGGAAGCGAGCCTAGGCACAACCCTCTTCCAGCGGACGACCCGGGCGCTCAGCCTCACCGAGGCGGGCGAGCGTTTCTACCGACGCGCTGTCGACATCCTCACAGAGTATGATGAAGCCGAGGCCGAAGCGCGCGGCCTCGAGCATTCGCCGGTCGGGCTCCTGCGGGTCTCCTGTTCACACTCCTTTGCCCGCCGGGTTGTGGCGCCGGCAGTTCCGGGTTTCCTGGCCGCCTTTCCAAGTATCCGGTTTGACCTCGTGTCCGACGATGCGATCACGGACCTTGTCGCCGAGGGCGTCGACATTGCCTTCCGGCTCGGCGAGCTGCGCGACTCGCGCCTGATGGCGAAGAAGCTTGGCGAGGCGCCGCAGGTGCTCTGGGCCTCGCCAGAATATGTGGCCCGCCACGGCGCGCCGGAACGGGTGGAAGACATCGTCAACCACAACGCCGTCGTTTTCCGCCACACCCGCCAGACGATCTGGGATCTCAAACGGGACAACGAACATTTCGAGGCGCGCGTTGACGGACCCTTCCGGGCCTCATCGGGAGAAACACTGCTGGAAGCGGCCGCAGGCGGGCTCGGCATCATGCTGGCGCCGGCCTGGCTGGCATCGGAATGTTTCGGTGATCAACGCCTGATCCGTGTGCTGCCGGACTGGCAGGGCCCTTCCCTGTCGATCCATGCGGTGTGGACCTCAGGCAAGCTGCGCGGCAAGGCAAGGCTGTTTGTTGAGCATATCGAACCGGCGATCGCCCACGCCTGTTCATTGGCTCGTCTGGAGGCGGCAATCGCCGCGCGCTAAAGCTGCCAGCGCTAATCCGCCTTGCGTAGCCGAGAGTCCAGGAAGGCGATCAGCGCCGGATCACGGGTTAGCGAACGGGCCTTTGCGTGGGCTGCCGCAGCTTCCTGCATCTGGCCAGCCAACAGAAGCAGATGAAGGCGCGCGGCCCAATAGGGCTGGTAGGCAGCGACACGCCCCTGCGGAATGCTGTCGAGTTGCGCGAGGCCTTCTTCTGCGCTCCGGTGCTCGCCATAAGCAACCGCACGCGCCACCACAGCGCCGGTTGCAGGTGACTGACGCACGAGCACATCATAAAGCAGCAGCAAGGCGCCGGCAGGTACGTTGCCCAGGATCATCGACTGGTTCTGCAAAGACTGGATCGCCGCCTCTGTCTGGAACCGTCCCGGCTTTCCGAGCAGCGCTGCCGCGCGCAGGCTGGCTTCTGCCTCTGTGATCAATATACCGTTCCAGAGACGCACATCCTGCGCTTTGAACGGAACATAGGCGCCGTCCGCACGCCGCCGCGCGCCTGCCCGTGCCTCACTCGCAAGCATCAGTGCCAGCAAGCCCTTCGCCTCCGGCTCGTGGGGCAACAGACGCACGACCAGCCGCGCCAGAAAGATCGCCTCTTCCGTCAGCCGTTCCTCCGGGGTGCCTTCACCGGGTATTTCGTCCCAGCCAAGGGTGTACGCAGCATAGATCGCGGAAAGCACATCCCCGGTCCGCTCCTGCAAGGCGGATGCTTCCGGAACTTCGAATGCGACGCCGGCATCGCGGATCTTTGCCTTCGCCCTAACCAGCCTCTGCGACATGGCCTGCGTCTCTATCAGAAAAGCCCGCGCGATCCGCGCTGCATCAAGCCCAAGGATCGTTTGCAGCATCAGCGGGGTGCGCATGGCTTCGTCGATTGCGGGATGAGCACAAACGAACATCAGCTTCAGGCGCTCGTCGGGAAATTCAGAAGGTTGCCGGTTCTGCATGGCCTCATAAACCTGTTCCAGTTCGGGCGCCGCTGCGTCCCGCACCCCCTGATGGCGCCGGACGTGACCAGCTGCGCGACGTGCAGCGGTGAGCAGCCAGGCTTCTGGCCTCTCCGGCACGCCGCGCTGCGGCCAGACCCTCAACGCTTCGGCGAAGGCTTCAGACAGCGCGTCCTCGGCGGCAGCAATGTCGCGTGTCGAGCGCGCAATGAGGGACAGGAGGCGCCCGTAGCTGTCGCGCAGCGCCGCTTCGGCGGCATGGCGGGCGCCTCCATCCGTCATTCAGTTGCCTGGCGGCGGCAGTACCGGCCGCACCTCAACCGAGCCATACAGCGCCGAGGGAGATTTTGCCGCCCAGTCGAGCGCCGCATCGAGACCCGGCACCTCGATCACGACATATCCGCCAAGCTGTTCCTTGACGTCGGCGTAGGGCCCGTCCTGCACATCGCGCTTGCCGTTCCGGACACGGACAGTCGTCGCGGTATGCGGCGGGTGGAGGCCATCCCCGTTGACCATGAGTCCGGCCAGGGCAATCGAGCCCATATAGGCCGTCCATGCGCCCCAATAGGCAGGCGCTTCATTGGGGTCTTCGCGCCGGGCGAAAGCCTCGGCGGGCTCGGTGAAGATCAGCATGTACTGCATTTTGAACGTTCTTTCTCTGGAATGGCGTTTACTGGAGGGGCAGCATGCCGGGTGTGGGCAAGTGTTCGAGGACAAGCGTCTTGCCGCCGCGCTTCGATGAGGGTGCCTCCGCTGCATAAGCCTCCGCCGCTGCGTGCGAGGCTGTCTCTATCTGGAAATAGCCTCCGAGAATGAGTTCGCCAGTGCCTGCCCTGTCTCGCGGGATCAGCGGGGCCCCGCCCCGAACCACGCCGTCACGCCCGAGCAGGGCGCCGAACTCGGAATAGGCCGCCCAATAGGCTGTGCCCTCGGGACCGGCATCCGTCCGCAGCGCAATATCGGAAGGGGTCTCATAGATAAATAGGGTGTAGGTTTCAGCGCTGGCCGGCCACGCCGCCAGTGTGAGGGCCACCAGGGCCGGAAAAAAACGGGACACGCGTTAGCTCCATCAAGACAGCAGGACCGTTCCTGCCTGACATGATGAGCCGCGAGCCCCGGTGATTTCGACAAAAGTGCCGAAAAAGATTTCAGAGCCGCGCGTTCAGCGCTTTGGGAAAGACCCCGAGGATCTTCAGGGACTGCGAGAAGAAGCCAAGCTCTTCGAGCGCGAGCTGCACGGGGCGCTCGTCCGGATGGCCTTCAATCTCGGCATAGAATTGCGAAGCCTCGAACGAGCCGCCAACGAGATAGCTTTCAAGCTTGGTCATGTTGAC
>SXGS01656928.1_pt1 | contig 13227 bp, 12 predicted proteins | sample 3174681 | NCBI WGS metagenome assembly SXGS01 (sample SAMN11356861, study PRJNA531348) | freshwater metagenome | isolation source: freshwater sample F1-80 | place: China: Fuxian Lake, Yuxi | collected 2017-12-25
CAGAGCGAGTTTTCCGTTGGGAGCGGCAACTAGTTCGCTTTGGATTGCGGTCGACGAGAGCATTTGCAGAAGTTCTGGTACGAACATCTCAGCGGGATAAGTTCGCAATTCGGTCACGGACGCTTGGTAGGTTTCTGGATCGGGATCACAAAGTGCAATTCTTGCCAGCGCGTGGCACGCTTCGCGCGAGCGAAACTTGGCGATGGCGGCCACTACGAATCGTGGCACATCTCCCCGTGCGTTCAAAGCCAATAACTCGAGTGCTGGAATAGCTTCTTGGTCGTTGATCTTCTGCAACGCTTCGACACTTGCTAGCTTGACTTTTGACTTGGCCGAAACCAAGTTGGGTGCAATCTTGCAGACGATTGGTAGCCATTTGTCTAACTGCGCGACCAGCTTGCGGGAATTGGAGCGAGCTTCCGTGACATCTTCGGGGCTGTACCAGCGATCCAGACACCAGACATGGCCGATCGCTGATCGTGAATTGGTATCGTCTGGGTACTGGTGTAAAACGCCAAAATGATGAGGCCTGGCTAATTCAGGTAGTTCGTGCAACTCGCACCATCGCGCCATGATGCGGTGTCTATCAGGATTGGATTGTAGCTCTTCGCGTTTTGAGCGATACGCAACGAGTTTGTCACTGGTCCTTTTCTCGAGATCTTCGCATGACAACCATTGATTGTTATCCAGCATGAACCCTGCGTGCCAACGCGCATGAACTGAATCGGCAAAATCCGTCAGAAGTTGTCGGCGATCCACGGACGATCCTTGCGATTCGGATTTCAGCACGGACTCAAGCTGCGGAATCAAACCCGCCGGATTGGGATCAGCGCACCGTCCATCACCAACTCCCAACACAGAACTAACCAAAATCGCGCAAACCCAATAGTGCCAGCAGCTCTTCATCGAATTTCTCCTGACGGAAAAGAAAAGTCGTTCGAATCAGCTCTCGCGTCCACATAAACTCTAGAGAAGACGGAGTGGACATCTTTCCCAGATTAGACGATATTTGGAAATGGCAGTCAACTTTATTCGCGCAGGAAAATTTCCCGGATGGCAGTCAAGCAGGGCAGGAAATGTCAAGACAAGCTATCGGTCGCCTCATGGTTTTGTGTTTCGTTCCTGCCGGGATTGTCTTTTTTGCGCCAACCTTGTCCGGACAATCGACGTTAAGCGTTTTTCAACGGTGTAGTGGCTACGCCCAGTCCATATCGGAACTCAATTCCCAATTTAATGCTCATCGTGCCAGAGCCGGGCAATTGGTCTCTCGACGTTCCGATTTGTTGTTGCGATTGGAGGCTTGCAAGCAAGATTTGGTTGGATTGAAGGTGGGCGAAGTACTGCACCAGTTGAGCATGCTACAAGTTGAGTTCGAGAAACAGTCTGTGCGTATGGAAGCGACTACGACGAATTTTGAGGATCAGCCAGCGGCGCCAGGCAGCGCCTTGTTGAGGAATCGGGAATTTCTGCAACCGCTGTCCGAACGCTGGAAGAATATCGAATTCAGAATCGGTTTGGGAATTAAACAGAGCAATGAAATAAGCGCTTCGCAACGCGTCACTCTTCAACGCAAAATCAAAGTCGTTCAAGAACTGTATACAACTATCGAAGAGATGGACCGACTACGGTTCAAGCAGTTTGAACTGTTCAACAAGTATTTCGAATTGGCAGACGTCACGGGGTTTCGCAGTGAAATAGAAAATCGAGCTGCGGTTCGAGAGCTGGAAAAAGCGGATACTGGAAATCTCGGGGCCGTTTTCGCTCTGGCGATTGCCATGCGCCGATTGAATCGAGTCGATGAGAGCCTTGCCTTGCTCACTAGGTTTGAGGCAACAAACGCGCATGCGGCGCTGGCAGCCGCGGCGCGCAGCGAAATTGAAATGAGTCTGGGAAATCATGCTGCGGCGCGCAAACTTCAGCATGTCGCCCTAGCGGCTGGACGAAACGACGTTCGCGTGCGTTTGCTGTGCGCCCAGTCCAAGAGTGCTGGCCACGATTTGAAATCGGCGATACCGGATTGGGAGTTCGTCGCCAAGCACGGCGACTTCGAAACCGAAGCGCACCGCAGCTTGGCCCTCATCTACGCTTCATTTCCAGAACCCACCAAGCATCATGCTGAAATGGCCCACGAACACTCGAAGTTGGCGTGCGCACTTGCTGCGGATCAAAACTGGGGCTGTTTGATCGCTCGAGCGCTAGCTCATTCCGCCAGTGGCCAACGCGGCGCGGGCTTGGCAGCCGCCGAACAAGCAATTGGCGTGGCAGTTGGCGAACAGGTATCGCTATGCCTATCCATATCCGATGACATTAAGGCTGGTAAAACTGTAACCTGGAAGTTCAACTGATTTTGGAGGACGTAATTGTCTCCAACTTCATTTAGAATGAGCATTTGCGCTGCTGCTGGCCTTTGCAATATTTCTCCTTGGCGCAGGAAGAGTATCAATCATGCAACATCATTTCGCTAATCTTGTTTCACCACGCCGTAGGTTTTTGCTGGATAGTTGTTGTGGCTTTGGAGCGCTTGCGCTGACTGCGATGCAGAACCAATGCGGTCGGGCGCAGGATGTATCGCCTTTGTCGGCTAAGCCGTCGAATTTTCCCGCCAAGGCTAAGTCGGTGATCTTTCTGTTTATGGCGGGTGGTCCAAGTCATATGGAGACGTTCGATCCCAAGCCATTGCTGAACCAATTGCATGGCCAGCCCAGACCCAAGGAGTTCGGCGACGTAAAATACCAATTCGTGACTCCGGACGCGAAACTGCTTGGCTGTAAACGCAAATTTCGCAAGTCAGGCGAAAGCGGCATCGAAGTATCTGATCTATTTCCGCAGGTTGCAAAAGTGATCGATGACATCGCAGTGATTCGATCCTGCTATGGCGACATGGTGGTCCATTCTGCCGCGCAGTACGAATTGCTGACCGGTCGCGTGGTACCGGGTTTTCCCAGTATGGGAGCGTGGACGATCTATGGATTGGGAACGGAGAGCGATGCGTTGCCAGCTTATGTGGTGATGCCTGATCCGGATGGCGCGCTGGAAGCTGGACAGCCGATGTACGGCAACGGGTTTTTGCCATCCGCTTATCAACCCACGATGTTCCGCCCCGGTAACCAGCCGGTGCTGAATCTAGATTTGCCAAGCGGTGTATCGTTGGACTCGCGGCGCAAAACCGTAGAGTTAATCCAGCGATTAAATGAAGCGGAAATGGCGCTCGATGACGAGGAGCTAGCCGCCCGGCTGAGAACCTATGGGTTGGCGTTTCGCATGCAAACCGAAGCGCCCAGTGTTCTCGATCTGTCGACGGAATCGGAGGAAACGCTGCGATTATACGGCGTCGGCACAGAACCGACGGACGATTACGGACGTCGCTGTTTGCTGGCCAGGCGTTTGGTGGAGCAAGGAGTTCGCTTTACGGTGGTTGTGTCTGGCGGTGGAACGGGTGCGACTCAGTGGGACGCTCATAAAGATATCGAAGAGAATCACTTGCGCATGGCCATTCAAGTCGACCTGCCGATCGCTGCACTGTTGACGGATCTCAAACGTCGCGGGTTGTTGGACTCGACGTTGGTCTTGTGGGGCGGTGAATTTGGCCGCTCGCCCGAAGCGCAGGCGGGAGTTGGTCGCGATCATCATAATTTGGGATTCAGCATGTGGATGGCTGGGGGCGGCATTCAAGGCGGGAGAATTGTCGGAGCCACAGACGCGATCGGCTTGCGAGCGATCGAGCATCCCTATCACTTCCGCGACATCCACACGACGATCTTGCATCAGCTCGGCATGGACCAAGACAAATTGACATACCCACATCTAGGACGCGATGAACGACTCACACAAATTCATGGTAGGGTGATACGGGAAATCGTCTAATTGCAGTACAAGCAACTTTTTGTATTTACTTTTCTATCCGGCGAGCAAGATCCACATGAAACGAACACTCGGGCGAGTTTCGCCCACGGCTTTTACGTTGGTAGAGTTACTGGTCGTGATCGCCATTATCGGAGTCTTGGTGGGACTGTTGTTGCCCGCGGTGCAAGCGGCTCGTGAAGCTGCGCGGCGCATGCAATGTAGCAACAACTTGAAACAGATCGGGCTGGCGCTGCACATTTACCTCGACGCACACCGAGTGTTTCCGCCGGGCTATATGGGACAACCTCCCAATGGTCAATGTGCGAACATCAACATTCCACCTGCGCGACCGCAAGGTTGGGGTTGGGCAGTATTTATTCTGCCGCAACTTGAACAGGGTGCGTTGTACAATTCGCTCGATCCCGGCCCCAAGCAAGTTGTTTGCGGCATCCCATCGGGGGCCGCGGCGAGTCCCAACGTCGGTAGTGCGGCGCTCCAGAAGACGATTCTTAGCACGTATGTTTGTCCAACTGCCCCCGATAAGCTGCTGAACGAATCGAGGTTTCCGGCGGCACCAGCCGTACCGGGGGCGCATGCCAAATCAAATTATGCGGGCGTTTCAGGCTTGGATTTTTCGGGAATCGCGACGAACGGCCGGAGGGGATTGTTTGGTGATGGAATGCGATACACGTCCGCATTGCGCGATGTTTCGGACGGCACCACCAATACACTTTGTGTCGGCGAAAAATATCGCCGCGATGTCGATGGCGTTTTACAGACTTTTGGTCCGGGTGAATATACCGGAGCGATTTGGGTGGGCGTTGCTCCGGATACGCAAATTGCGGGCACCGTCATGCAACTGGCATTGCCGCCGTCGACTTTCGCGATCAATGGCGCTTCGATCAACGCGTTCGCCAGCAAGCATGTGGGAGGTGCTCAGTTTTCATTGACCGACGGCAGTGTGCGCTTTATCAGCCAAAATGCCGACCAGAAAACGATTGCCGATATGGGAACTGGCAATGATGGCGAAGTTGTTTCCCTGCCAGAGTAATTCCCGTTGCGAAACAGTAGAACTCAATTATGTTGTGGCGACCGCTCTATTCATCGCTGTTAGTTATTTCGCTAGTGCTGCAAGTATTCGCAGGCTGTGCTTGGGGACCGGATGATGAACCGGAGTTGGGGACGGTAACTGGCAAGGTAACCATGGACGGCAAACCGCTGGCCGGAGTATGGGTTGGATTTGCGCCCACGGAAGGGCGGTCGTCGATGGGCTTGACCGACAAAGATGGTCGTTACACGCTGAACTATTTGCCCGAGACGCTCGGCGCGAAAGTGGGTGCTCACAAAGTAGCCGTCACTACGCCGCGCGAGGACGAATCGGGAGCCGAAGTGAAGAACTTTCGCGAAACGATTCCGCTGCGCTATAACTTGCAAACGGAATTATCTGCTGAAGTAAAATCTGGAAGCAACGAATTCAATTTCAATCTGACTAGGCGCGCGAGCACCCGCAAGTGACGCTCGCGTTCGCACGGATTTTTACGAATCGCAGAGTGTTTTTCAACTTGCGCAGGGATAAGTTAATTGACCTTTGAGGGACTTTTCAGTATTCTTGGTCCATTCTCGCCTACTCGCGACAATTCAAAAGGGGCAGTCGTGCAAAACTTCTTGTTGAGCCGCCGGTTTCTGTGGTCTCTAACCTTCGTCACTTTTTGCGGACAGTTGACAACCCTTATTGCCCCGGCTGGGGCCGACGAGCCAAAACAGCCCGCCGACGGCGAGGTGAAGACAAAACTGGAAATCGACATCGACCGCAGCTTGGCACAATACAAAGTTTTTGTAGACGATGATCCCGAACCGCTGACGGTGCTGCCGGTCCTAACATGGGACAATCCAATAGCCGGTACCTTGGGGAAATTCCGAACGGTTTTGTTCATTCAAGATGGCCAAGCAAAGGCGGCATGTTGCATTTGGTCAAGCGCGAACAATCAATTGTATCACGAGTTCGGTTCATTGACTCGAAAAGGCTTGCGGGGCCAATTAAACGGAGCAAAGAAGTGGGCGATGGATGCAGGCTCCGTTGAGTTTCGTCCGGTCCCAAAGTGCGATCCGCCAGCAGAAGACCGTCGCCGCCGTTTGTTACAGATAAAGAAGCTGATTGAACGCTTTACGGCAATTGAAACAAAGAGTCGAAAATTTGAGCCAACGAAAGAACATTTGCGACTTCTGACGACTCCGTTGTACCGGTATGAAAAAGAGCGCGATCAGATTGTCGATGGCGCGGTCTTTGGTTTTGTACACACCACCGATCCCGAGGCTTTGGTAGTTCTGGAGGCGGTAAGGTCTGGCGACAGTGCTCGTTGGGAATACACCTTCGTACGTCGCACGACCATGCCAGTCATCGGCAAATTGGATAAGGAGCAAGTTTGGAGCACCGACGAAGCGGGCTACAAGTCTTTTAACCAAATCCCCTTCCGACAATAGGATTGTCGGATCTACTGATCAAACGAAGCGGTTTCGCCATCCGACTTGGACTTATAGATCCTAGTTCGCGGAAATGGAGCCGCCTTCGATCTGGGAAATGCTGATGCCTTGGAAGGGCACGATGCCGTAGATGCCTTCGGTAAATACTTGGCGTACAAAATTGTCGAACAACTTGATCGGAGTCGGTGGCACGATAATTAAATCGTTGTCGCGCAACCAGATTTCGTCGGCTGGGTTGGGAACGCGACCGAGATGCTCGCCGCGAATATCCAGTTTTGTAGCTAGCAATCGCCAATCTTCTGCTCGTCGAAATACGACTACTTGCCGACTGTTGCCGCCGACTTTGATCCCTTTTGCCAGCGCGAGCGCTTGAGAAACCGAAGTTGGCCCAAGCATTTGGAATCGGCCTGGTTCCGTGACTTCGCCAGAGATCCAAACGAAATGTTGAGCTTCTTGATCGAGCACGGGCTCGACCTCCAGTCCGGCAACGATTTCGGAGTAGCGTAAGTTGACTTCGCGTTTGACCTCGTCCAAGGTCATTCCCTGTACGCAAACCGCGCCCAGCTTCATCAAGCGAATCGTACCATCGGGATGGACGGTATCCGTGAACACTTGGCCTTGCCCCAGAGTTCGATTGGAGACGGATTCAATGATGTCATCCAAGGGCGTATTGGTCCGAATAGGTTGAATGTCGATCGCGGGATCATTGATCTTGTCTTTGTACAGATTTTCCAAATTGTGCCTCAGTTGAGGAACGGTATATCCTGCCGCTCGAACGCCGCCGATAAGATGCAGATAAATCAGGCCGTCCGGCTGAACATCGACCCCAAACCCCGTATTGATGTCACCCATCTTCAAATCAGCGTCTGTCACCGATCGAATCGCCAATCGATCGCCAACGCGCAAACGGTAATTCTGGATCAATCGATCGCGGCTGCGGCCGTAAACAAATCGAATTTGGTCGCCGACGCGCAGTCGATAGTCGATCGTGGAAGGAATTCGAATCGGACCCAGATATTCACCGTGCTTGAGCGGTTGGAACGGATATGGTTGTGCATCACGCCAAGTCAGTCGCATGCCACAACTGCTCGCGCAGTCGATCGCCGAAATGCACGGAGCGCAGCGGCCTCCAGCAACTTGTGGTTGCGGTGGTGGATTGCATGCGGAGTAACCGCATTTGTCGAAGGGTCCCAGCGTATTGAAGCCAGGTGCGCTAGCAGCAAAATCTACTGGTGCGGCTGATTGGTTGGATGTTCTTGGTCCTGCGGCAGGCTTCGGAGTTTTAGCTGGCTTGGGACTCGCTTGAGCTGGCGCGCCGGTACTGACAAACTCTCCAGGCGGCTGTGCGAATTCACCTTGCGGAGGTTCCCCGATGGTCAACGAGGATCCAAATTCTTCCGGGGCAAGTTGGATTACTAGCGGCTGCTGGGCCCGTGCTGGCACAACATTCACGACGATCAAACTTACGCTAACGCAACCCGCGATTGTTCGGAAGATCCTGTCCATGTTCTTGTACACTTGTTTTACAGACTTGATTGGAATGTAGTTGATCAAACTTTATTCTGGTTCACAGTGTTCAGCGGAGCGGCCGGCCGCATTCGAGAAAACCCAAGACCCCACTAACGCACCGCTGGCGCGTTTCCGAAACGGTTGGCGGTGTAGCCTCGGCCGGTTGTTGAGGGTTGACTGGGTTGCACACCTGGTTGCATCGAATTTGCGGGCGCACTCTGCGGTAGCTTCGGTCCACTGTCGTGTGGACTGAGCATCGCGAATTGGTGTGGCGCGAGTTCAACGTAGGGTGGATTCGGCGACTGGGCAGGCATGCGTCGATTCAGAGCCGCGAAGTTCTGCATTGCCCAACTATGGCCCGCCGAATCACCCAAGCGTCGGTTGGCTTCGACCAGATTTTGCCACGAAGCAATCGTGCCGCCACTGTGAGTCGCAGCCAACAGAGCTTCTCGAGCATCTGTGGGCCGGTCCATCGTGAGCAGGAGATAGCCCAGTTGATTGGTCGCCATCGAATTGGCTGGCATGATCTCGCGAGCCGCTCGATAGTACGTCACCGCGCGCTGGCGCAGCGCATCGGCGGCATCGCCTCCTTCATCGGCGCGTGCTTGGAGTGCTCTCCCAAGCACGTAATACAACTCGCTGGCCCAAGGATGGCCAGCGCTGGCCAGCACCAGTCGATTCTGAGTATGCCGATGGTAGTGTTGCGCGGCTGCCAGTGGCGAGAGTTGGCTGACGTCGGCCTCTTTTAGGACGCGCGACTCGTGCGATTCGACTAAACGTACCAGGAACTGCGGATCACTCGCCATGCGCTGCGCAACGGTAAAATCCTCGGCTTCGCGAAACGATTGTTGCGCTTCCGACCAGAGTGGCTCGCACTGATATTGATTGCCGTGCTGATCGAGAATTTGCAGCAAGTAATGGATGGCAGTCTGAGATTCTTCAATTGCCGACAGATTGGCCTTGCGAGCCAGCAGTTGTTCGCACTTGCGCATATGATCGGACAATCGCTCGCGTACAGCTTGCCATCCCGTTGGCAACTCAAGCGATGCGACGACATGTTCGCCCGTTGGGCGCTGAGCGTTGTGCTGGTCGATCAAATCCTGGGAAACGTTCGACGCAATTTTTGCGTAATCTACTTGGTCGCGAGGATGTTGGTTGGCGCGTCCTACTGGCTGTCCGGTGGCTTCGGTTTGCGAAGAACTCGCCTTTGGACCGACGGGACGGTCAGTGACGGCCGGATCACGGTGCGTGCTTTCGCTGGGGATGAGCGTTCCATCGTTTTAGCTGGCGCGTTGATTGGCTGAGGGAAAATTGAGCTGTAATGAAGTTGGGTCGGATCGCAGTGGCGCGCGAAATCCCGGCAGTTGAAAGGAATCGCCGGTACTTCGTGAAGGATTTGTCGAGTTCGGCTGAGTCGCCGTGGAATTGAGAGACGCACCGCGCGGTCTCCAACGGAATCCTGCAACGTCTGGCTGTGAAACAGCAATTCGCAGCGGCGTCGAGGCGTTGCTCGGAATATCTGGACTGTCCGCGTTCAAGCTCGGTTTGACAATTGACGTGGAAGTCGATCGATTAGTAGTTGCACGTGGCGAATCTTCAGAGATGTCCTCCAGTGGCTGCAACGTCAACTCCGGCGAGGTGGTTGGTGTGCTATTAGTATTCGCCGGTTGCGCTTGGGGGAGATTCTTTTTGGGTTGGCGTATGAAACGATCTTGGGCAGTGGCATCTGTCACCTGTCCAAGACTGGATAATAACGCCAAAACGAAAACACCGCGCAACGAACTTTTCTTGCCTAATTCCATGGCACTTCCTATATCCGCAATCCTTGCGGGAAGTTATCTAGTCTGCACAAAGCAGCAAGTGTTGGCGAGGGTGTTTGAGCCCTCATCCAACGGTCTTCGAGCCTTCAACCTATCGGTCGGCTCAAGTTGCGCACAATACTGCACGGGACTGCAGTAATCGAATTCGGCAGGAGTGTACGGTTACAAGTATTACAACCGTTAGCATCCTGTATCAGCCCAGATCTTGATGCGTGAGGACTCTTGCGTTTGGTCTCTAGTCTTCGCAGCACATTGCTTTGCAAGCATAATGGAATTGCTTGCAAAGCTAGCGTAGAATGCGCAAGGTAATGTCTGATGTTCTTCGACGAACAACATGTTACGGCCAGACAATCGCAGCGCTGAATGATCGAGGTGTGGTTTGCGAATAGTATACCTTACTGCTGGCGCCGCGGGGATGTACTGCGGTAGTTGTTTACAGGACAACGCTGTTGCGCGAGCCATGTTGAAACTCGGCAACGATGTCGTGCTGGTGCCCACCTACACGCCAATCCTGACCGACGAGAACAGCGTCAGTTCGAACCGATTGTTTTATGGTGGGCTAAACGTTTATTTGCAACAATGCCTGCCAGTACTTGCGCGGTTGCCGAAGTGGATGGACCAATTTCTCAATTCACCACGCTTGGTGAACTGGGTTGCGTCGCGCTCAATGGGTACTTCTGCAAAGCAACTTGGGGCTTTGACGGTATCAATGCTACAAGGCCATGATGGGCGGCAACGCAAGGAAGTCGACCGTTTGGTTGATTGGCTGAGCAGCGAAATGCGACCCGACTTTATCATCTTTTCGAACCTGCTGATCGGCGGTGCAATACCAGAGATCAAGCGACGCATTGGCTGTCCCACGGTGGTATTGTTGCAGGGAGACGATATTTTTTTCGAGCAACTCGCAGCGCCGTACAAGGAACAAGCTCTCGAACTGCTGCGTTCGCTGGCCAAGCAGATCGATCTTTTTTTGGTTCACAGTCGTGATTATGGCCAGCGCATGCAGGACAAATTAGGATTCGATGATTTATCCTGGGCCATGGTTCCACTGGCAATCGACCCGACCGATTTCGCCCCGGTGTACGGTGAAAGCAGAGCCGACCGCGCGCCGACGATTGGTTATCTCGCTCGACTTGCGCCGGAGAAGGGATTGCACATCTTAGTCGATGCGTTTGTCGACCTGCACAACCGCGGGACGCTGCCGGGAGCACGCTTGGAGATCGCTGGTTGGCTCGGCAAGCAGCACCAGCCATACTGGGACGATTTGCAAAAGCGTCTTGCGAAAGCTGGCTTGTCCCATTTGGTGAATTATCGCGGCAGCGTTGATAGGGCTGCCAAGATTGATTTCCTGAAATCGATCGACGTAATATGCGTGCCGACCGTTTACCAAGAACCGAAGGGTCTATTCGTACTCGAAGCTCTGGCGGCAGGCGTGCCCTATGTGCAGCCCAACCACGGTGCGTTTCCTGAAATGAACGCTGCCCTGGGAGGCGGTTGGCTATTTCAAGCAAATGATCATGCAGCGCTGGCGGCGAAATTGGCGGAAACCTTGTTGGATTTGAATCTGGCGAGAACGATCGGCGGACAGGGTCGCATGGCTGTGCTGGGACAAGCGACCACCAATCAAGCTGCTCAGCGATTGATTGAACTGTTGGAGGGACTGGCGAAACGAGATCCCCGCAAATGTTCCGTTGAGCTTGACCAAGCCAAATATCGCAGCGCTAGCGACTATCAAAAATCACGACTGGTCCGAGGAAATCTCCGGTGAGTGGAATTCTCGGTGGCCAATGTTTGTCGTGGGTGGCATTCGATCCCCAGCTCGCTGTTTCAGCAGCACTGAAGTCCATGTTAGCCAGTCACCTGCGCGGCCAAAAAATTCGCTTGCAACTCGACATGGTTAAGTCGCTCGACGAGGCGGTCGTATTGGCGAGTCGACAGCAAATCAGTTTGCTGACCATCGTCGTCGAGGGCGAAAACACGCTGGCTAACGCAAAATGTTTGTGGCAAGTGCGCGCACGTTCGCCCGCGACGCTGAGAATGGTCTTATCGCGAAATTCTACCCCCGAATTCGTTGCTTTGTTGTTGGAGGCGGGTGCCCAGATTGTGGTCCACGATATACCATCTTTACAGCGATTGCTGCCGCGCATCGTAGAGCGTTCGCCAATGAAGTCTTTGGGTTTTCATCCATTGACCTCGGGATTGGCCGAACGATTGCCATGGCGCGACGTCGATCGGTCGGTATTGACGCTGTCACGAGGCAGCTAACGGATCACTTTGGACTTAGACTTAAGTTTACCAGCGGATTTCCAATGAATGCGATGCCCGAGTCTGTGGAATTAGCCCGACGAACACTCAACAAATTTCGCGACCCTGAATCTGGACGGCCCATGGAGAAATCCGGACAAATCCTAGATGTCGAGATTCGGCAGGGCATCGCGTACGTGGAATTGGGACTAACCAGTCACAGCTTTCCCATCCAAGATGAAGTTTCTGCTCAGCTTGCCGAACAGCTACGCGTCGCCTTGCCCGAGCTGCGCAACGTCGAAGTAAAAGTTGTGGAGTTCGAGCGGCCGGCTGTGGCCATCGGGCAAATCGGCTTGACGGCCAAGAGTGTCATTGCGGTTGGTTCGGGCAAAGGTGGTGTCGGCAAGAGTACGATTGCGGCCTCGATCGCAATCTCGCTAGGCAAAGCCGGGGCGAAAGTTGGTCTGATGGATGCGGATGTCTACGGACCAAGTATTCCACATTTGCTGGGCTTGACGGGCCGACCTGAGGTCATTAGCGGCAAGATCCAGCCGATTTATTTTGATCGCGTGCCTGTGATGTCGATGGGCTTCATGGTGGACCCGAACGAGGCAGTGATCTGGCGCGGTCCGATGCTGCATGGAGCGATCACTCAATTCTTGCGAGATACATACTGGGGCAATCTGGATTATCTGATTATCGATATGCCACCGTGAACGGGAGATATCGCTTTGACCTTGTCGCAATTACTGCCGCTCAGTGGTGCGGTGGTCGTCTGCACTCCTCAGCAAGTCGCTCTACTAGACGCGGTCAAGGCAATTGCCATGTTTCGCAAGACAAAAATCCCGCTGCTGGGCATGGTGGAAAATATGAGTGGCTTCATTTGCCCCGACAATGGAAAGCGATATGACATCTTCGGCCATGGTGGTGCGCGGCGTAAAGCGGAAGAGCTGCAGGTACCATTCTTGGGAGAAGTGCCGCTGAACATGAATCTCAGGCTCCAGTCAGACGATGGCCACTTGGCCAGCGCCTTGGAAGATCCGATTTGCGCCGCCGCAATCGACAAGATTATCCGATCACTTGTGCGAAATCTTGGTGAGCGAGCCGCCAAAGCGCCATCGACACCGCCGCTGCCTGTGCTCGGATAGCGATTCAGGTGTCTGTCCCTTTGCCTAGCACAGCGATCAGTCGTTTCTAAATGGACAGCGCCACTTTCATTTGCAGTGGAAAGAACAAGTCGTTGCAGCGAAATCGTTTAACCCGCAGCCGCTAGGCGAGGATTGGGTTGAGTTCTCGAACTTATTGCAAAGCCAAGCTCAACCCAATCCTC
>SXGS01371734.1_pt1 | contig 13223 bp, 8 predicted proteins | sample 3174681 | NCBI WGS metagenome assembly SXGS01 (sample SAMN11356861, study PRJNA531348) | freshwater metagenome | isolation source: freshwater sample F1-80 | place: China: Fuxian Lake, Yuxi | collected 2017-12-25
AAAGTTCCCGCGGCATCGGCCTGCAGGGTGACGGCGGCCGCTCCGTCGAGGCTCAGGACGACGTTGCTGCCGGCTTCGGCCGTTCCGGTGATGATCGGCCTCGTGACGCTCGTGATACGGTCCGTCGATGAGCCACCCGAGTCCGAGGCCTGCGTCAGAGTGAGCATTGAAATTGTGGCCACCGTATTGTTTCCCCGCCGTTCGTACGGCTCTCGAAACATCGGGCGCGGACACTCGACCATCCGATGAAGAATGACTGAGCGGCAGCGAACGGATGTCGGGTTCAGTATTTATTCTCCTGTGTTGACTAATCGGCAAAATCAAGACAGCTCGGCTTTTGCGCTCGGAGATGAGTCTATCCGTAGCGCGAGCTGCGCGCCGTTCCCTCTACGAGCACCGGCAGGTCGCATGAGGATCTGTGGCAAGGGCCGGAGATCGCGCGCCGATCTTCGCGCAACCGGCGCGGGCAGCGCCTTATTTACGATCCATCCACCCCGTATCGGCCATGCGAGGACAGCGGCCGCGATCTACCGGATCCAGCCCTGCTGTGGGGGGCATCGTGAGATCGGTTAGAACCCTTTTCATTGCGGCGGTGAGTCTCGGAGGTTTGTCGGCGTGTGTCGGCACGGATCCGCATGCGAGCCTGCGCGGCGGATCCGGTGGAGCGCTCGCGGCAACCGTGGCACCGGTCGTACCCGATCCGGTTGAGCCGACGCCTCGGCTGACCGCGGTCATGCCGGGAGAGTTGCTACTGCAACCGCAGCGGGAGTTGGCCGGAACCGACCCTGGCGCTGTGCTCACGCATTCCCAGGGTCGCCTTGCGCGCCTTCCTGAGTCCTCGGTAGCCTCTGCTTCGTCCCGCCCGCGCACAGGCACCTACGCCGCGCGGCTGGAGGATGCGCCGCGGCGCGCACCGGTCAAAGCGGCGGGGCTTCCCACTTCCCCGCTCCATGCAGCCCGGCTGGCTGCAGCGGACGCCTCGGCCGGAACACCGGTGACCGCGTCCGCACTGACTCCGCTCGCCGACGTGGAAGCGAGGGCTGAGATCGAACAGCGGGCTCAGGCCAGCCGTGATCGGCGTTTCGACGCCCAGGTCCGGCGTGCGAGCAGCCTGGTCTGTAGCGGCTGCCTGTCCTCACCGTCACGCGGATCGGCGCGGGCTGGCCGCACGGCCGTCGATGCGGACGAGTAGCGGTGCCTGCATCCGCGTGACTCGGATGCAACATCCAGACCGATTGCATTCAAGAGCAGATCAGTTGCGGTTTCATGACCTGACGGCAGCTGGGACACTGCGTTCCGGCGCCGTATATCTTCTGGTTTGTTTTCCTGCGCGACACTCCTGCTCTGATGTGTCGGAGATCCGTGCGGATCTCCGGAGCCGGACATCGACCGCCTCACGTCCTGTTGCCGGCGGAAGCCCCTCGTTTCTGGCTGACGCAGTTGGGCGCTGTGTTGCATCGGTGACTGGATTGTTTACGGGCCGCTGCGGTATGGTCGATCGTCGCGTCGCCCCGAGGTAGCGCGCAAGGGCCGACGATGAGCGCAACAGTCCTGTCCTTTTTCCGTCCCGCGCCGACGACCGTCGGGGACTGGTCCCAGCAGGAACTCGCCGAATTCTACCGGGTCGAAGCCGCCTCCGTGCAGGCGGGTCTGCGCCTTTCCCTCGAGCGCGGGTTAAGCGACGAGGGTGATCCCTGGCTCGTGTTCTGCCGGGAGGACGGCGACGTCTTCCTGCACTTCGCGCGCATCGACGGCGCCTATGTCATCTGCAGCGACATGATCGACAGGCCGCTCGTCGGCCCCGATTTCCGCGCGCTCCTCGCCGAGCTCGTGCGGCTGAACCCGAGCGTTCTGCCGCTACCGCGCTCGGGCGCGCACGGCGCGCGTTCGGGTGCGCAGATCATGATGCACCCGGCCGCCCTTCTGGCAGCCATCGTCGCGACCACCTGCCTCTTCGCCTCGATGAACGAGGCGGTTGCCAGTGAGCTCGACGGAGGTTCGGCGGAGGCTCCGTTGTCCGGGCTTACGCAATCGAGCGAACTGGTTACGGGCAGCGCTCCGGTCCTGCTCGACGCCCCCCAGGATCCCACGACGCGCTCGCGCACGACCTTCGACCGTGAGTTCGCCCTGATCACGGGCGTTATACTCGCCTGCGTCACAACTTTCTCGAGCAGTCACGTCGCACGCGAAAGCGCGACCGTATCGCACCTGCCCAGTGACGCTGACGGCATTTCGGCGAAGGTACAGATTGCATCCGCGTCCGCAACAGTCACCTTCGAGGCGAGCGAGGATGCGCGGCCCGCTTCGGCCTCTCACAGCCTGTCCGGACAGAGCGCCTTCGTCACGCAACTGGAGGCCGGCACGATCCCTCTGGTGCAGTCCTCGCTCCAGGATACGCGCGTCGTAAGCCTTGTACAGGCCTCGCACACCAACCTCTCCCCTCTCGCTCTGGCTCACGAGATCGTCGCGAAGACCATTCAACCGGCGGACCTAGCGAGTTTGATCCCGGCGAACTTCCGGCTCCTGATCGGGGGCGTCGGCGGCTTGGGCACGGGAAGTCGCACGGTCGAGGCCGCGAGCACCCGCGAACGCGCCACTCCATCCGTGGCTGGAGCCGGCACCGGTGGCGATGAAGCGCGTGCGGGCACCCTTGAGAAAACCATCGAGGTCACGCACGCCCAGCAGGCTACTGCGCCGGCAAGCGCCGATACGGGTTCGGTGCGGGCCACAACGGTTGCCGCAAGCGCGGACCTCAGCGCGCCGCGCGTTGTGGCATCGACCACGAGCGTGGAGGCCAACTCCACGCGTGCAGCATCGCCCGCCACGGGCACCGACACGAGCTCCTCGCGCGTCGCGGCTGCAAGCGACAGCCTGAAGACAGCTGTCGCTCCAGCCGTCGAGGCTCCTGCTGTCACGACGGCCAAAGTGGTGGTCAGCACCGCAAGCACCCTCGTGTTCGGGGCGACCGACAGTGCACAGAAGGGCATCACCAGCGTTTTCGGCGACGTCACTGCTCTCTCCGCCAAGATGGTCTCTCTGATCCTGCACGCGCTCGTTGATACCCGGCCATCCATGGCGTCCATGGCAGCTTCGAGTGCGGACGGTAGTGTCGCCGATAGGGGCTCGTCCAAGATTGCCTCGGGCACCGAACTCATGACCTCGAGCACCTCGCCTGCCATCGCGGGGACCGAGGTCGGCCAAGCGGTCTCCGCCAAGCTCGCCGGCCAGTTCGGTGTGCTGGTGAGCGATCTCACGTCTACGAAGACGGGAAGCACCTCCGCACTCCTGGCCTCCAATGACCGGGATTATGCGGCGTCGAGCCCCGCCACTACGGTGCTCAGCCAAGTGGCGGGCGTCACGAAGGTGCTCGACGGCATAACGAAGGTGACGGCCGCACTGACGACGGATGGGGGCCCCTCAAGCTCGGAAACACCATCGGCGTTCGACAGCACGAAAGCTGGTGATGCGCTCGCGAAGAGCGCCGGTGTGCCGAAGACCGCAAGTGACGGCTCGATCACAGACGCCGGACAGGTGGTCACCAAGGCACAGAGCGCGGCGGCGGTTGATCCGACCGACACAAAACTCACAGGCGTGCCAACGAGTGCGAGTGATCATGTGGCTACGGATACTGGAAGCGGGACGGGAGCCACCAAACTCGCGAGCCAGGCGGCGACCGATCTGACCAGCTCGAACAGCAAGACCACGGTGCAGGCCCAAACAGTGGATGGCGCGAAGGCGACAGTTGATACGACCGCCGCACCTGTGAAGACGGCCGATGCCACGGCGGCGGACAGCAAAGTATCGGCCGATCATAAGACAGCCAGTCCGGGAGTGGATACCATCACAGCCACCAGCGCCGATGCGCTCGCCACCGTGGCCGCGCTCACGAGCACGGCAAATATCGTTTCGAAAGCCGTCTCGGTCAGCTTGACGGCGGCGGCATTCCTCGATGCGACGCAAATGCGCATCATCGATCTCTTCCTGAACGCCACGCCGGACGCGAAGTTCAGGACGGTCGACAATACCCTAGAGATTTACGATCCTTCGGCTTCCCCCGATGCAAGCGCGCACGCCTCCATGTGGGATATCGGCGGCGGTGCCTTCGTGCGCGTGATTGGGATCAGCGACGCGCACCTCGTGACCTGACAAGCGAAAGCCAAGGCTGGAGGACTGCCCAATCGGCTTGAAGCTCAAGCTGTCGTCTGGGCCAGAAGAGCTAGGAGTTGATCCCGGTCGGAACGTGCAATGCCGGAGAAGTCGTAGACGGGGTCGTCCGACAGGCACGTCACATCCATGCGCTCAAGCACCTCACGCGCGCGTGCATGAAGACCGTGATCGAGGAGCAGCTTCGCGTAGGCCCCCTGGAGTGCGGCCTGCGCGCTCGGCCGGCATCGAGCGATCGCGCCCAGCAATAGGCGTTCCTTTTCACTGAAAGGGAGTGCCTCGAGCTCGACGCACGCCTGCTCCTCCGAGATCGGTGCCGTGCATAGGTAGTAGGCTGACGACCCGTAGATCGTATCGATGTAAGTGAAGTGATCCGAGAACCACTCCATCGTGATCATGATCCAGTATTCGATGTAATGGACCTGATCTTGCTGAATGACAACGCTCTTGCCTGGAATGAGGCGCGGGAAGAACTTACCAACAATCCAGGCGTTGAGATCCCACGACTTTGACGCGTCGATCATCAGGATCTCGACAGGCTTCGTACCCCAGTTCATGTTCAGGAGATTACCGGGACACGGCACGATCGCATCGATCTGATCGCGATTGACGTCCAGGAATTCTGGGAACCAGCTCCCGGCATGCACGGTCGGCGATTGCTGTGACCACCAATCGTAGTTCTCGGCCAGGAACAGGTCGTAGGCGTAGATCCGGCGTACCTTCAGGGTGTCGGGCACGCGAGAATTAGCCATCAGACCCTCTGCGAAACAACGGGTCGTCAGACCGTAGAGGCAGCCGAGATCTACGATCTCCCCCTCGCCCGACCAGTGATCCTTGGCCAGCGCGTAGAGTAGAGCAAGCTCGACACTCGAGAGCATGCTCTTGATCGTGAGACTGCCAGCCGCGGTCGGCACATGGTAGGTCTGGAACGCAACCTCGCGGAAGGGAACGGGGCTATCCACGTTCAGAAAGGGAACGTAGCGCTGCCAGAGTGCCGCGTCATGCACCGAGGGAGGTGGGGGGACTGCCGCCGCTTCCGGGCTCGGCGCACCCAGGCGCTGGAGGCGTTGAGCGAATTCGTCGGAAGCGACGATCATTTGGACCAACTGCAGCCGCCGTAGTCCGCTCGCTTCGTAGTGCCGAAGCACCTCTGGCTCGGGATCACGGTCGAGGAGCCAGCGGTAGTAGCGCGTCACTTCGCGCGGCGTCAGTGCGTCCATCCCCGCTCCTCCCTGACGGGGGCACGCAAGGTCAAGCAGCCTGACGAACCCCTCTACAATGATCCAGGAGGCCTTGGGACGCTCGCGTCCCGCCGACCCTTTTTGTGTTATCGGATGTACGGCCTGCGCCGCCGCGGCCGATGCCGAGCGTCGATCAGTTCGCGGCACCGCCCTGGGGGGCCCCGGTGACCGGCGTCACGGTGCGGACCTGTTGCATAAGGCTCGTGGCCGCGATTGCAGCGACATCGGCCGAGAGTACGAAGGTGAGGGCCGCGCCACCGATGAGCTCGATCGTGAGCGTCGGCAGGTTCGTCGCGGCATCGATCGCACCCGTGACGCTTGCGACCGGAAGCTGTCCGGGAGCGACGACCGTGCCGACCGGCACTTCGCGTCCCATGCCGGAGAGGAAGCTCGCGGTCAGCAGGGAGGCACCGAGATGCGCCGCGCCGGGCCCGTCAATGTCGACGTTCGTTGTGTGACCACCCAGCGTGAAATTGAGCCGCGGCACCGCATTGCGGCCGATATCGACGTAGATGCCGAGCTGGTCTGTCGGGTTGGTCGTCTGGTCTGCCATGAAATCTCTCCTTGTCGGCGGCTTCGGCAAGCCTGCCGAGCGTGTGTGATCAGTGTCGCGGCGATGGGCCTTCGTAGCCTGTCGGACTATGCGGGGCCATGCCTGCGTTCGAGGATTGGTCCTGAATGCTGCGGCTGAAGTCCTCAGACGGGGCTGCGCCCCTCCGCCTTGCCGTGGCGCACGTAGTGCAGCCAGGGCTCGATCCCCTCGTTCACGACGTCGGGATAGCGGGCTAGGTAGCCGATCGCGTCGAAGTTCGGCCCCGGCGAGCGGCCCTCGAAGCTGCCGTGATTGAGGAAGTGCGTGAGGCCGTCCTCGCCGGCCTGGGCGACGTCGGGGTAACGGGAGAGGTACCACGCAGCGTCGAAAAGGCCGGATTGCTCCAGGGACTGGCGCCGCTTGCGCTGGTTGGCCGTAAAGGCTCGCCGCTTCCACCACGAGCGCGGCGCGACGGGCTTAGCGAGGGCGAAGACGAAGGGCGGTGCACCAGGGCTGCGCGCAGCGGCGTGGCTGAGGCCAAGGGTGTTGAGACCGGCGCGCTGCAGGAAGGCGGCCGACATGGCATCGCGCGCCTCAAACAGGGCGCTCCGGGCCGCAGCTCGCTCGGCCCAGCGCCTTGAGGCGCCAAGATCCGGCGCCGGGGAGGGGGTCGAGTCCATCACAGCTCCCGCAGGCGCGTGGCGATCGCCGCGCCATAAGACTGCCAGGTGTCGATATCACGCGCGAAGGCCTGCCGCGTGAGGAGGGCGCGCAGATCCGGGTTGACCACCATCTGCTCGAGCGCGGCCGTTACCTCGGCAACGTCGCCCATGTTGATCGGTAGGCAGCCGCCGTCCGCTGCGAGTTCGGCCATCACGCCGCCCTCGTGGCAGAGGCAGGGCCGGCCCATCCAGAGGCTCTCCATGATGGGCAAACCGAACCCCTCCGCCAGCGAGGGATAGACCGTGAAGGCGGCGCGCGCGTACTGGGCGGCGATGTCCGCGTCCGAGAGGATCCCGTGCCAGACGATGCGGGGATCGGCCTGCTCGGCGAGCCGCACCCAGCGCGCCAGACCTTCCGCGCCAGCGTAGAGATTGCCGACAAGGTTGAGCTGAATGGGCAGGTCCGGCCGGCGGCGGCGCAGCGCCTGAAAGGCCTGGATCAGCACGCGGTGGTTCTTGCGCGGCTCGATTGTCGAGACGCACAGGATATGGAGCATCTCGGCGGACGGGGCGCTGCTCCGCACGCGCGGATGATCGCCGAACTGGGCCGGAAGCCAGATCGCTTCGCGACGCTCGGGCAGCGCCTCGCCCTGATCGCGATGCCAGCGCTCGCACTCGCCCAGGCTGAAGCCTGAGATGGCGTAGAACCCGTCTGTCGCGCGCATGGCGGACAGATAGGCGGGAAAGGCCTGGGCTACCGCCGGGGCGACGTAGTGCGCCTCGTAGATCGGTAGCATGTCGTAGAAGATGCAGGCTGTTCGGCAGCCCTGGGCACGCGCCCAGGCGACGCGGGCGGGTGCGCTACCATCGAGGATGACCTCGGGCAGGAACAGAAGCGGCGGGAGCGTGCTGGTGGGATCGCCCGCCCGTAACAACACAGCCAGGGGTGCGGGCTGACCGAGCGCATCGGCGAGTGGGCCGACCCAATCGCGCGGCCCCGCATTGCTCATGAGGAAGGGCTCGTTGGCGGCCGAGAGGCGCTCGTAGGTTTCAGTCTCAGGCTGCCAGCGCACGAACAGGAGCTCGAAGGCCGGATCGCGGGCGAGCTCGGCCGTCAGGCGGCGGGTGACTCGGATCACGCCAGAATTGGCAGGATCGCGGGCCGAGTTCGATACATCGACGAGAACAAGGCGCCGTCCCCGGACTGGTTCCGGCTCGGGTGCCGCGTGCCAGGGCGCCAGGATTGCACGGGTCCAGGCCTTGAGCGTGCGCGCCCAGGTGAAGCGGGTCCGGAACGCCTCGACGCGCTGCGGGAATGCTACCGCGTCAGGAACGCCGGACGTCAGGATGGCTTCCGCCTTGCGCGTCATCTCGGGCAAGGAGGCGCACAAGAACCATGGATCCGCGATGATCTCGGGATGAGCGCCGATCGCGAAGGCGAGGACTGGCCGCGCGAGCCACTGCATCTCCGCGATCGGAAGGTTGAACCCCTCCCAGAGCGAGGGACTGAGGCCGAGCGCGCAGCGCTTCATCACGGCCTGGAGTGCGGCATCGCTCAAGGTCGGCAGTTGCGTGACGCTGTCCTGCAGGTCCGCTGGAACATCGATGGGCGTCGGGCCGACGAGGAGGAGGAGGTGGGCGTCCGGCACGGCGGGCTGCAGGGCGCGCAGGACATCGAAGGCGGCGAACGCGTTCTTGTAGCCCTCCGCCTCGGCCCGTCCCAGGCAGAGGATCAGCGGACCGGGCCGCGCGTCGAGCGCGGCGAGGAGGTCGCGTGCCTCCGCATCCGGCGCTAGTTGAGCCTGGGCCAAGTGGTCGGCACCCAGCAGGACGGTCTCGACGCCGCGCGCGTGGCCGCGGTCGGGCTCGGTCTGGCTCTCGCGGATGAACCGGCTGATCGGCAGGACCGTGTCGATGCTCGGCAGGCTCGCCTGCCGGAGACGGCGCAGCGCGCGCTGTGTCGGCAGGGCATGCGGTCCCAACCCGTCGTGCGGGACCGCGCCGGCATCGAGGAAGAGGCTGTGCACACCGTACGCGCCCGCGCGTGCCGCGATGCCGAAGAACGGCCAGCCCCCGCTGACGACGACGTCGACGGGCTCCCGCGTCCACCGCTCCAAGAGATGGTGAGTTGCGTGCGCGTCCGCGCTCGAGAGATCAATCCCGTCGGGCAGCGGGATGACATCGATCTCCGGACTGATCGCCTCGAGAACAGCCCGGTCGCAACGCAGGCAAGCGAAGGAGACCGCGACCCCGTTCGCGACGAGGTGCTCGGCGAGCAGGATCAGGATCCGGTCGACGCCGAAGCGCGCGAGGAAGCGCTCGTTGGCGATGAGGACCCGAGGCGTGTCCAAACGGCGAGTGGACGTCACGCGGGCTCTCGAACGGACAGGGTGAAGCTCTCGGGCGGCGCGATCGCGGTGAGGATGCGGGCGGAGCCCGACATGTCTTGGCGCTCCGCAGGCAGATCCTGCAGGGCGGCAAGATAGCCGAGGGCCTCGAGCAGGGTATCGTAGGCCGCGCAGCCTGCTGTCGCCGCCAGGACAGGCGCGAGCGATCCGGTGCGGGGCGCGAGCACCGGCAGGCCGGCGCGCAAGGCCCGGGTCAGGAGAGGCAAGTCAGCCTCCGCCATCTCGCCCCAGATCCAGAGGGCGCGCGCCTCGCGCCAGAGTTGCGTCCCGGCCAGGGCGTGCCAGACGAAGCGCACGCGTGCCCCCTGATCCTCGACAAGATGGAAGCGATGCAGGAGGAGCTGGAGCTCATTGGCGTGCGCGACCCGCCCGGCGCACAGGACGATGATTTCCCCACTCGCCGCAGCAGGAAGTGTGACCGACGGCTGAGGGAGAGTCGCGGCCTCGACGGCCTCGTAGACCGAGAGCAACCGGGCGACCGTCTGGGTCTCGGCAAACTGGGCACGCCGGGCAGCGTTGTACGCCCCCCAGGTCCGGGCGAGTTCGGGATCGCGGATGATGCGGGCCATCGCATCGGCGAGTGCGTCGACATCGGCCGGCGGGACGAGGAGGCCAGATCGCTCGTGGTCAACGAGCTCCGGGTTGCCGCCGATACGGGTCGCAATCTGCGCGGTTCCCGACGCGATTGCCTCGAGAAGCGTGACGGGTTCGTTCTCGGGCCAGTGCGAGGCCAGCACTACGACGTGGGTGCGCTGGAGTTGGGCCAAAGCGGCCTCGTGCACGAGACGACCAACGTAGGAGACAGCCCCACCAAAGCGGCCGCCCGCGATGTCGCGCTCCAGTGCCTCGGCCAGATGCCCGTGGCCCGCGATCGTCAGGTGCCAGCGCCCGGCAAGCGCCGGATCCTGGGCGAGCCGCTCTGCCGCGGCGAGGAGCGTCGGGATGCCCTTGTGCTCGCCGAGGTAGCTGAAGCAGGCGAAGGTGACCGGATCGGGGGCGGGCTTTTCGCGTACCTGAACCCGCTCGCCGTCGATCCCGTTCGAGAGCGGCATCACGGGGCATCGCACGACCCGCGAGGTCGCGAAGGTCTCGGCGAGCGCCCGACTCGGGCTGAGCAGTTGATCGGCTTGGCTCAGGCACCACGCCACGTAGTCGCGCCGCAGGCGGATCGGCAGCGGGGTGCCGTCCGGAGCCTGGATCGCCGGAAGGCAGACGGCACAATCCTCGAGGTCACCGCAATGCGAGCCGTCGTCGCGCAGAAGTGTGTTCTTGAAGCAGAGGCCTGCATGGTCGTGCAGCGTGACGACGACGCGCGCGCCAAACGCCTTCGCCGCCGGGATCAGGTTGAAGCCGAGGCCCGTGACGTTGTGGAAGTGCACGATTTCGGGCTGATGGACCGCCATGACCGAGAGAAGGCGCGCTTCGCTCTCCGGAACGTGAAAGTTTGCGTCCGGGGCGAGCGAGGACAGCACCAACCGGTAGACCGGGAAGGCGCCGTGATCCTCGACGCTGAGGCTTCCCGGCTCCGCCCCGTCGCGCGCGAACCCGCCGGCAAAGACCGTGACCGCGGCCCCGCTCTCGCTCAGTGCACGCGCTTGCCGGGCGGCCACGATCTCGGCACCGCCCACGACCTCGGGCGGGAAGAGGTTGCTGACGATCAGGATGCGGCGCGGGGTGCTGCTGGATCGCCGATGGAGGTCGGCGACGGCGGGAGCGAGCTGTGTCATCGCGGCAGGCGGATTATCGGGGCAGGATCGTGAGATCCGGTCCGCAATGATGCAGGCAGCGGATCGAGGTCCGGGCGCTCTGACGGATCTCCGGCGCACCGGCGCGCGGCTGGGGATCCAGATAGGCGAGACCGAGACCGCCCCAGACCTCACCGGACGTCTCCGTCACGGCGTGCTCTATAATTTGCCCCGGAATGAAGTCGCAATCGATGAAGTGCAGATGGGGGTTAGCGGCCCAGTCGACCGACAGGATCCCGGAGCGCGTGTCGGGATTTCCGGAGTCGTGCATCAGGACGAGGAGCGGCTCGCGCGGCTGGTAGGCCAGAACCAGTTCGAGGTCGCGCCGAACACCGGCAGCCGAGTGATCGGCATCGATCAGGACGAAGTTGAGCGGGATACCGCGCGCCTCGAAGTCGGCGAGCGCTTGCGGGATCAGATCGGTGGAGGAGCCGATGCGCAGCTCGGCGTTCTGCGGACAGGTGAAGCGGCTCGGCACCTCGGGATCGATGTCGATCGCGATGATCGTCTCGGCATACTGACTTGTGAGGCTGAGGCTGCCGCCGTGATAGACGCCGACCTCGAGCGCGCCGCGCGGGCGCAGGCGCGAGAGGATGCCCGTCAGGCCGATGCGCTCCCACTGCATCATCTGCCAGTTGTCGAGCCGCACGCCCGGGAACATCAGGTTGTCGAACATCAAGCTTCACGCCTCGTCTGTCCGCGAACCGCGCGTCCGGCGCGTGGTCCGCTCGCGGGTAGCCTACCCGGCGCTGATCGACCGGCCTGTCCCGCGGACCCTCTTGCAATCTCGGCGCGTTCCCGCGACGAACGCGTGCGCCTCCCTAGCAGAGGCCATTCGCAATGGCGAGACGCACCGTGGCAGGCCCAATGCGCAGTGATTCCGAGCCGTCCGAAGCGGTGACCCCTCCGTCTGATCCTGCATCCGAACCGGCCGATCTCGCAGGCGAACTGGAGCGGGCGAACAAACTGTCCGAGGATGCTTCCGAGCGGGCCAAACCGATCTCCGAGGCGCCTCATCCAGACGCACCGGACCGCGCGCGCGCGACGCCCCCGTCCGAGATCGCCTCAGCGGCCGACGACAACCCGATCGATCGCGGCGTCCGGCGGCCGTTGCCGCCGATGATCACCTACGCGCAGAACTTCGAGGACGTGCTCCTGCGGCGCGCGCTCTCGGAGATCGAGCAGGGCTTCTACGTTGATGTCGGGGCCTTCCACCCCGTGACCGACAGCGTGACCTGCTGGTTCTACAGTCAGGGCTGGAGCGGCATCAACGTTGAGCCGAACCCGCGCTTTCACGCGCTTCTGCGCGAGGCCCGGCCCCACGACCTCAACCTGGCGGCCGCGGCGGCTGGCACCACCGGTGAGATCGAATTGCACCTGCTCGATGGGCTCTCAACCACGGTCGAGACGGTAGCCGAGCAGCACGCGCGCACGGGCCGCGCGAGCGAGGGCACCACGCGGGTCATGGCCCTAAGCCTATCCGACCTGTTCGCACGCCATGTCGGCACTCGGACGGTCGACTTCCTCAAGATCGATGTCGAGGGCGCCGAGGCCGCAATCCTCGATGCCTGCCCCTTCGACACGGTGCGGCCCCGGCTCATCGTGGTCGAGGCGACTGAGCCCGACAGCGTCGCGCAGAGCGCGGCCGCGTGGGAGCCCGGCCTCATCGCGAAGGGCTATCTGTTCTGCTACTTCGACGGTCTGAACCGTTACTACGTGCGAACTGAGGATGCTTGGCGCCAAGCGCTGTTCGACGCGCCTCCCAACGTTTTCGACGCCTTCCGACTTGCTTTCACGGATGACCGGGTCGACTACGTGGCGAGCGCCCGTACCGTTCTGGATCAGATCCCGGAGGGCGGCATCGCAGCTCTGATCGCCGATCGGGACCGGATGCGGAGCGAGCGCGATACCTGGTCGAAGGAGGCGCAGGCGCGTCTGGCTGAGCGCGATACTTGGTCGAAGGAGGCGCAGGCACGTCTGGCTGAGCGCGATCAGCTCGCTGAAGCACGGCGCGCCGATCAGATCGCCCACGAGTTCGTCTTGCGCCGCGAGCGCGGGATCTTCGCCCAAGAGATCGCTTCGCTCGCCCGCGACCTCGAAGCCGACCAGGCAGCTACGGCAGGTGCACACGCAACAGAGCGCGCGGCGCAGGACCAGGCGCACGCCGCCGAGCGCGCGGCACAGGATCAGGCGCACGCATCAGAGCGCGCGGCACAGGACCGAGCACACGCCGCCGAGCGTGCCGAACAAGCGGAGATGCATGCCCGGTTGCTGGCCGAGCTTGAGGCGCAACGCGCGGCGCTGGCGGCGGAGCTTGCGACCAGCACGGCCGACCACAGCGAGACGCTGGCCCGTCTTGAGGCGAGCGAGCGCCGTGCCGAGGCTCTGGCAGCGGCACGCGATGTTTCGGTTCTCGCGGGCGCGCGCCTGCAGATCAAGCTCGATGCACTGCGCTTGAGCGGCGTGCACTG
>SXGS01712032.1_pt1 | contig 13223 bp, 11 predicted proteins | sample 3174681 | NCBI WGS metagenome assembly SXGS01 (sample SAMN11356861, study PRJNA531348) | freshwater metagenome | isolation source: freshwater sample F1-80 | place: China: Fuxian Lake, Yuxi | collected 2017-12-25
CAACGGGTAAACGCTTTTGTAACAATGGGGCAAGCCTCATGTTTGTACCAAAAGCTTAAGTAATAATTTTATTCCTTATTTAATTCAAAAAATAAATTTTATTGTGTAAATGTTCTAGAAAGTAATGTTAGAGATTAAAAAGCAGATTCTTTTAAAGTAGGGACATAATATATTTATGGATAAAAAAGGCAGTCACAATTAATCCCAATCCAGTTAAATAAATTAACCAAAATTTCATGTTAAAGCTTTTGGCAAAGAAAAATGGGATGAAGAAGATATAACTCACAGGAACTCCAATCTAAATCGTTAAAAATTATAAAATATAAAAGCTTAATACCTATTGTGGCTGTTGATTAATTTATTCTATGTATTGAATTTGTTGAATGTTCCGTGCCACTATACTAAGATTAATTTATTGTATATAAGAAAAAAAAATGAACAAGAGCGACTCAAATCCACAAGAGGTAAAAACAATTGGTTTAATAGTTTACTCAATAATAATAATTTTAATGGCACTGATTCCTCCTGTTGAACAACCATTTAATAGTTCAAGAAACGTGTTTGTGGGATGGGTTTTTTTATTTGATTTTGCTTACAGAGATCAAATAAAAGTTAGCTATTTATTAATTGAAATTGGAATAGCAACTCTAATTTATATTTTTTTTCTTTATTCTCAAAAAAAGTAAAAAATTTAAAATTCATTTATATTGTAGGTTATAATATTATATTAAATAAGCATTATAATTTAAATAAAAATGATTTATTTGGTAATATTTTTATTCGCAGTAATAATTTTACTTTTATTTTTTATTTAGTTATGGGTCCCTTTGAATGAGTAGATCTTAAGGTAAAGGGGTAAAGTAGAAGTAACATTAAACCTATTATCGATACGTTTGTCAGTTTTTAAAGAAAAAATTATATAGGATGCTATTGATAGAAATTTTATTAATCAAGAAGAAGGTAATAATATTTATGATCAAGTTCCATCATTTAAAAATATATATGGATATGTTCCTGGATTTGTTGCAAAAAAATCAGAATATGAAAAATATTCTTACAGTGGAAAAAAGGGGAGCAAAAATTATACAATAGATAAATGGTCTGGCAAATACATGCATTCTTACTTAGAAATTATTAAAGGAAGAGAAAAAGCTAAAGATTTTAAGTTTTTAGGTATTGGAGAATTTTCAAGAGAAAAAGTTTATATTTTTGGTCTATCAAGCCTAATGTACTCAGAAAAATTTATAAATGGATAAATTTAGCAATTAATAATTTAATTTCAATTGTATTAATCAAAATTATGTGCCAAATTTATTAAACATGGATATTCAAACATCAATAAAAACCTGTTTTATTAAATACGCAATATTTTCTGGAAGAGCATCAAGATCTGAATATTGGTTTTTTTTTCTTTTTAGTATTTTTTGCTCACTCGTTATAAAGATAATTGAAGTAAATATTTATTACACCGACCAGGAAACGTTAAGTCGGATATTTATTGTGATTATTCTAATACCGCAATTGGCAGTTGGATGTAGAAGACTTCATGATACAAATAAATCTGGGTGGTGGGTATTTATCGCTGGAATTCCTATTATTGGTACTATAATATTGTTCTATTGGTTATCATTACTAGGTGATGATAAAAAAAATAGATTTGGTCCACCTATTAATATTAAAAATAAAAATATTAATATTAAAAATAAAAATAAAAAAAAATATTCGAACTTTTTTATAGATTAAAAAGTTTAATTAATTTAGCAGATAAAAAATCTTTCTTTTAAAAAAAGATGTAAAAATTCATAATCTATCTTTTGAATTTCTTTTGAATTGAGATTAGATTTAGATGTAAATATTTCAGTTTAATATGTTTTTTTCAGGAATAAACTCGCAAGACTCACAACCTATCTGATAGAAATGTTCATACCTAATAACTTTATTTTTGGTATTCATTTTTTATGAGTTTTATCTTACTTTACTATAAATTTATTAAAGAAAGTATTTTAGTTTCAATCTAACTGGACTTTATTTTACAATAAATTTATCTTGAGATTTATGAATAGTTTCCCAAAAATAATTGATAATCGAAAAAAAGTATTATTAGATTGTTTAAAAGAAGTAAGTGGAAATTATGATGAATTATCAATAGCAACAGGTTATTGGGATTTAAAAGGAACAGAACTTTTGCTTCCTTACATTAAAAATTATAAAAAAATAAGATTATTGATTGGTCGTGAATTATTAATTCCAAGACATGAATTAAAAAAAGTAGAAGTAGATTTTCCTGATCTTGACATATTTAAAGACTTAGAATTTTTAAAACCTGAAAGTGGTTTAAGATCATCTATAGTACTCATAAAAGAATTAATTGAAAAAAAAATATTAGAGGTAAAAGTCTTTAAAAAAACTTTTTTACATTCCAAATGTTATATCTTTGGAAATTTTAAATCTAAATCAGCAATAGGAATAATTGGATCATCAAATTTTACAAGAAATGGTCTAACAACAAATCTTGAATTAAATGCTGGTGAGTCTGATAGTCGTGTTGTTCAATTTAAACCAAACGAAGACCAAGAAAACGGTCACCTTTCTTGGTTTGAATTTGTCTGGAATAATCCTAATTGTATTAATTGGTCAGGTAAATTCGAAGAGTTAATTGATACATCTATTCACGGTGAAAAGCTTTTTAGTCCTTTTGAAATGTATATTAAAACTCTTGATATTATGTACGGACAAACACTTAAGAAAGATAACGAAAAAACTTATTTACACTCTAAAAAGCTACAAGATTTTCAACAAAGAAATGTTGAACAAATTTCATGGAGACTTCAAGAAAACGGCGTTGCTATGTTAGCGGACTCAGTGGGGCTAGGAAAAACAATTTCAGCTATAGGGGTAATAAAAAGATATGCTGGTAAAAGAGTTATTGTAATAGCTCCTAAATCATTACAGGGTCAATGGGATACTGAGATAGCTAAAGAAAGGTTTTTAGGGGTAAAAGTAGTGTCTCTTCAAAATAAAAATGAAATTGAAGAGCAACTTAACTTTGATAGATTTTTACCTGTTAGTCTTTTTGTGATCGATGAATCACATAATTTAAGAAATTTTAATAGTAAAAGATTTAATCAAATTAAAGATTGGATTATTAATAATGATAATGCTGATACTTTACTACTTACAGCAACTCCAATTAATAATTCCTTAGATGATTTAACAAATCAAATATTATTAGGAATTAGAGGAGACCAAGATTTACTTAAAGTGAATGTAAGAAATTCTGAAGGAGTGGTAAAATCTAAATCATTTTTTGATGCTCTTTTAGAGATTAAGAAAAAAATAAATCAGAATAGGGCTAAAAATAAAGATATGAAGCCTATTTATGAAGAAGCTCGGCGTATTATAGATCCTATATTAAGACAGTTTGTTATTAGAAATACAAGGCAGAGTATTGAAAAAGAATTAGAGGGAAAACCTTTAGAGATTGATGGAAGAAGTTTTAAATTTCCTAAAATAAAAGTTTCAAATATTAATTTTATTACGGGTCAATATTCTGATGTTAAATTAAAAAATATTATAAAACAAATAGAAGATGTTCCCATAGATCTCATAGGAGAGACAACTGATAAATTAGAACACCCTTTTAGACAAATTCAAAAAATTAAAAAAATAGAATTTGATACTACCGATATGTCAGTTATTTATAGGCTCTATCAATACATTTTATCTCTTTCTTTTGTTCCTTATAGGACCGAGATGTATCAGCATAAAGTTTATCAAAAAACACTTGAAGAGTTAGAAAATATAAAGCTCCAAAGTGAAAATAAGAAAAAAATAAAACTTCAACTAAGTTTATATGGATTACTTAGAGTAGTGTTATTAAAAAGATTTGAATCCTCTTCTTATGCTTTACTAGCGTCAGTTAAGAGATATCAAAAAAGATTAAAGGCTTTTGAAGATATTTTTATTAAAGAAAAAATATTATTAAACTTATCAGAAATAGATAATTTCTTGGAACAGTTAGAAGAAGAATATTTAGAGGAGGAAATTACATTAACCGATGATGAAATAATAAAAAAAGCTAAAGAAAAAGCTAAAGAAAAAAGAGTAAAGGTTAAAAATGATACTCATAATTTAAAAGCAATAGAGGAAGATTTAATTTATGAGCAAAATATTTTAAAAGCGATTATTGAAATTGCTGAGGATTTAGAAAAAAAAGATAAAAAAATTGATGCTTTTACAAGTTTTATTACACAAGTAAATAAAGAAAATCCTAAAAGAAAAATTTTAGTTTTTTCATTTTTTACTGACACAATTGAATACCTCCAAAAGAAAATTCAAAATAAATCATTTATGACAAATAAAAATAGTGCTTTTGTATCAGGAAAAAAAAGAGCAGAGGCACTCGAGTCAGCAGATAGATTTGCTCCTATCGCCAGAGACTCAGGTAAAATCAAAGATGAAAAAGGTGAATTAACATATCTTTTCAGTACAGATGTTTTGGCTGAGGGGCAAAATTTACAGGATTGTGATCTTTTAATTAATTATGATTTACATTGGAACCCTGTAAGAATGATACAGAGAAATGGTCGAATAAATCGTTTAGGATCCCCATTCTCAACAATAGAAGTAAAAAATATAGTTCCACATAAAGAGTTAGAAGAGTTTTTGGGTCTTGTAAGTAAATTAACTGACAAAATTAATTTAATAAAATCTACAATTGGGAGTGATTCCTCGGTTTTAGGAGAAGAAATAAATCCAATAGATTATAAAGGAATATATGACCAAGATAGTAATTTAGCTACATTAGAATATGAGAAATTAGAAAAGGAAGCAGATATTTTTACTGATGATGAATATATTAAAGATTTAAGAGATTTTTACGAAAATTCAAAAAATAAAGAAGAAAAAGAAAGTTTAGAAAAAATTCCATTAAAAAAATGGGGGGCCGTTGATTCTTTAAAGGCTCCACTTATGGTAGGCGAAGATACTATTGTTTTTACTACAGTAGAATACTCAAATGATAAAAGACAATTCACTTTTTATAAAAATAACTTAGATGGTAATGCCATAGGTATTTTATTAAATGGGGAGGCATTACAAATATTAAGATCAAATAATAAAAATAGATTAAAGGATAAAATCTCTCTGGATAAAGAAAACCAATTTAAAATGACAATAGAAAATGGTCCCCAAATAACAAGATATGAAAAGGATAATGAACGTTTAACCCCTTCTCAAAATTCAGTTTTAGCAGAAGCAAGACAGGCTGATTGGTTGCCAGATGATATTCTTAGACTTGAAAATTTATTAACTTCTAGAAATGTATTTAAAAATAAATTAGCAAGAAAATATACAAGAGAGCTAAGAGAAACTATAAAAGAAGGTAAAACTTTAAAAATCAATGATATTTTAATTAAAATAAAAAAAATCTTACCAGAAGAGCAAAAAGAAAAAGTTAAAATAAAATCCATAAATCCAATATTTGGATTTTCTCGCTTCAATAGATAAATAATGATTAATTTATCTATTAAAAATCAAATTGATCCTCTTTTAAAAAAATTAGCATCAAAAAAATCGCTAGACGTAGCAGAGGATTTAATTTCGGTTATTTTAAATTTAATCGGAATTAAATGTGAAAAAAGGCAATTACTCAACATACCTAGAATAGATGCTGAATTATCTAGATTCGAACTAGCCCCTGGATTTGCGCGTCAAGCAGCAGCCTTTAAAATTCCTGTAGATAAATCAAATATTTTAGATGTTAATTTTTTTTGGATAAAAAAAATAACACAAAGTAATCTATCATGGTTAGTTGGAATAGCTCCAAATTTTGAAGACTCTGAAGTAAATAATTATAAAAATATTGGAATAGATTTTGTTATCCCATCCGAATGCGATAAAATAATAATTTTACTTTCGAATAGATACAAGGTTAGGTCACTCGAATTAAAAGATAAAATTTATCCTACCCAAAATGAAATATTTTTATCTTGGAAAAATATTAATAAAAATGAAAAAGATGATGTCGAAAAAATAAGGCATTTTATCCACTCACAACTTTGGGATTCTTTTAATTTTGAGCCTATCAATAATAAATTTTACTTAGAGTTAGTTGAACATTTTAGCATACTAGTAAATCACTTAGAAAAAAAATTCGGAAAAAAATCATCCGTGATGTTTACGACAAGACTTATAGGTAGAATATTATTTATTTGGTTTTTAAATAAAAAGGGATTAATAAATCAAAATATAAACTACTTTGAAGTTGACAATCCATTAGATCAAATTTCATATTATAAAGATAAATTTGAAATTTTAGTTTTTGAGACCTTAAATAAAGAAATATCTGAAAGGAAATATAAAGACAAAACTACACCATATTTAAATGGAGGACTCTTCGATATTTCTGAAACAGACTTTTATAATAATAAGGAATTAACTTTCCCCACAAGTTTTTTTAATCAACTGTATGAAACCTTAAACAAATACAATTTTACAGTAGACGAAAGTAGTCCTAACTTTCAACAAGTTGCCATAGATCCTGAAATGTTAGGAAGTATTTTTGAAAGTCTTCTAACTGAACAAATTGATGAGAATTCCGGCAAAAGTAAAAAGGATGAATCGGGGGCTGTTTATACACCTCGTGAGATAGTTTCTTATATGTGTGAAGAAGCAATTATTGAATATCTTAAGGAAAAAATTCCTTTCAAAGAGGATAGGGATAAAAGAATTGAAGAGTTAGTGAGACTACCAGAAACTATTTTTAGAGATCAAGATCAAAATAAAAGGCGAGATTGGAAACCTTATAATGAGCAAATTCTAAAAGTATTAAAAGGTGATAATAAAAATCCACCTATTAGAATTTTAGATCCAGCAGTTGGATCCGGTGCTTTTCCAATTGGGATGCTTAATATATTAGTTAAAATTTATAGTAGATTAGATTCTAAGTATGAAAAAAATATTTCACAATTAAAAAGAGAAATACTTTTTAATTCTTTGTATGGAGTTGATATTGAACAAATTGCTGTAGAGATTTGTAGGTTGAGAGCCTGGTTATCAATTATTGTAGATATAACCGATAAAGATCAGATAGAACCTCTTCCAAATCTCGATTTTAAATTTACTTGCGCAAATACTCTTGTTTCTTTGAAAGATAATAAACAATCTACACTATTTGAAGATATAAATTTAAAAGAAAAATTAATATCAATTCGCGACGAGTATTTTAATACTACAAAAAAAAATAGAAAGATTAAGCTTCAAAAAGAATATGAACAACTTACAAATACCGAAGACCTTTTTGATTCCGATAATACAAGGTTGCTGAAAAGTTATCGGCCATTTGATATCGGAGCTTCATCTCTCTTTTATGATCCAGAAATTCATCACGGTGTTAAAATATTTGATATAATTATTGGAAACCCTCCATACATAAGACAAGAAGAATTCAAAGAGTTCAAACCGTATTTAAAAAATAATTTTAAAATATTTCACTCAAAGGCGGATCTGCTAACTTTTTTTATAGAGCAGGCTTATAATTTTTTAAAAAATAAGGGAATACTAAATTTTATAATTTCTAATAAATTTGCTAGAACTGACTACGGTAAAGTAATAAGAAAATTTTTAGTTGAAAATACACAAATTTTATCTTTTATTGATTTTGAAAGTATACCTATTTTTAAAACTGTCACAGTTGATACTTCCATCTTAAGTTTTAAAAAGTCTTCACAAAATAATGAAGATACATTTTATTATTTTAATATAAATTGTTTAAGTAACAAAAAAAAAACTTTAGATTTCATTTTAAATAAAGATAATCATCAAAATTACCCGATAAAAAATCTTTCTGAAAATACTTGGAATTTTGAGTCAAATTCCACACTTAAAATTAAAGATAAATTCACAGCCAAGGGGACTTTGTTAAAAAATTGGAATATAAAAATTTATAGAGGGATTGTTACAGGACTCGATAAAGTTTTTATAATTAATAGAGAACAGAAAGATTTTTTAATTTCACAAGATCCTAAAAGTGCTAAATTATTAAAGCCGTTACTTAGAGGAAAAAATGTTAGTCGTTATAAAATAGATTATAAGGACCTGTGGGTTATTACCACTTTTCCAAGTCTCAATTTAAAAATTGAAAATTTTCCAGCAATAAAAAAATATTTAGAAGAATTTAAAAAAAAGTTAGAACAAACAGGTAAGATGGGCTCAAGAAAAAAAACTTATGGTAAGTGGTTTGAAATTCAAGATAGTACCTCTTATTGGAGTGAGTTCGAAAAACCCAAAATTATTTACCCAAATATGACCAAATATTTACCATTTTATTTAGATGAAAATAATTATTACGTTAATCCAAAATGCTTTATATTAACCGGGCAATCAATTTATTATTTAACTTGTCTTTTTAACTCAAAATTATTTTATTTCTGCTTTAAAGATAATTTTCCAACGTTATTAGGAGGAACACGCGAATTACATAAAGTATTCTTTGAAAAAATTCCTGTAAAAAAAGTTTCAGAAAAACAAGATATTTTTTTTAAAGATATATTAATTAAAATACAAATATTAGCATCAAAAGATAAGCCTTATATAGAATTAGAAAATAAAATTGATCTTTTTCTCTATAAATTTTATGAATTATCTTTTGATGAAATTCTTACTGTTGATCCTAAATTTACTATAACAAAAGAGGAATATTTAAATTATCATTACATAGAATAAATTAATCAACAGCCACAATAGGTATTAAACTTTTATATTTTTATAATTTTTAGCAATTTAGAATCGTTTTAATTATGGCTTTATGCCTAAAGTTATTCAATATGAAAAAGCTAAAAAGAAAATAAATTATTTCACTGGGCAAATTTAAATCCCACACCTAGCAATATTTGTAAAACGACTATATATACTACATCATTAATAGTAACCCGAGGGATTGGACTTCTTACTGTGACTTGGCAAATTCATAATCGTTCAATCCCTTACCCCTCTAGTATCCAAAAGTAAAATCAACGTTATAAGTACAGACTAATTTAGCTTGAGCCAAGGTTCTTGATTATGTAGTCTTAAAACATTGTAGATAAAAATTTAATTGAATTAGAAATAAAAAAAAATTTTAAGCTTTTGATATTAAAATATAAAATAAAAAAATTTTTAGCAATCTTAGTTCTTGTTTTGTTGATGGGCGGCAACGCTTATGCAAATGCACACGGTAAACGTATTAAAGGCGATTGTATAAATGGCCAAGGAACTTATACATTTGCCAGTGGAGACAAATACGTTGGAGAATTTAAAGATGGCGAATTTGTTAAATGAAAACAAAATTTATGAAAAAATAGAGTTTTAATGCTACGAACGCTTTAAAAACAATAGGGATGCTAACAACAAAGAGTTTTTTGAGGCACCACTTAAAGAGATAATGCTATATATTGATAATATTCAATACTTCTGATCATGTAATTTTTAATAATGAAAAATAGATTTGGACCAAAATCAAAATCAGTAAACTTTGCAGATTCAATAACGATTTGTTTAAATAAATATTTTGTATTTGAGGGTAGAGCTAGTAGAAGTGAGTTTTGGCCATATTTTTTTATTTATACGCTTGGGCCACTTATTTTAAATGTGAGTTTGGAAGATAACCAAATGACGATCGTTAAAACTATTGCTACGATATTTACACTTGTTGGATTTTTACCAATGATATCTGTGGGATGTAGAAGGATGCACGATATTGATAAGTCAGGTTGGTGGCAAAACATACCTTTTTATAATCTATTTCTTTGGGCCCAAGATTCTAGCGAAGGCACTACGCAAACTCGACCATCTAGATCAACTGATTTAAGCGATCCTTCTCAAAACGTATCAAGTAAAAATGATTTAATAGATGAACTTGAAGAACTTCAAATTCTTTATGAAGATGGGACACTTTCAGAAGCACAGTTTAAGAAGGCTAAAAAGAAGCTACTTAAATGATATGGAAATTGTTTTACTTTTATTTTGTTCATTTTTTTTATTAATATATGGAATTTTTGCTTTATATAAAAAAACTCAAAGTCCACTCTCTAGATTAGATATGGAAATTAATTGGAATAAATACAAAATTAAAGATGAAGCACCTTTTAAAGACAAATTCATTAATTATCTTAATTTATTTAAAAAATTTTTAGAAAAATATGAGGTTAAACTCTTAAAAAAATCTGAACAAACTGAATATTTATTAGCAAAAAAAAATTATATAAACTGTTTTGAAAAAGACAATTCCTATCCTCCAGAGAGACTAAAAGATTCACGGACAGCTCAATTAATAAAATATAGACATCAATTATTAAAATTAACAATTAAAGCCTCTGAGTTTAGCGATAAACTAGAAGATTATTTAACAAATGATGATAAATTTGAAGATATTAACAAAGCGGTTGAAAAATATAGACCATTTCTTTACGAAACTAATGTTAAAGAAAAACCTAGGAAAACAATCCAAACTAAAAATGAATCTTCTTTAAAAGAGTTGTTTCCTAACACAGATGTTCTGACAAGAAATATTTCTAGACTGAAAGAGCTCTATAATAAGGGCACTTTAACTAAAGCCGAATTTGAACAAGCCAAAAATAAATTACTTAAATGAAAAAAACAATACTATTTTAAGTTCTTAGTTTATTGTTGGCTGGTAGCGCTAATGAAAATCTGTATTAGGTCATACGAACAATATCGAGCGAAAGAAAAAAAAGAATAAAAAGATTTACCTGCTACGGAACCTGTGAATAAATGAAGAAAATATAAACTTTGATTAGACTTAAACAATAAATAATATTGTTTTATTCCTTAGTTTGAAGATATTTAATACATAGTAAAATTTATAAGATAATTTATTGAAAATAATATTACAGCACTTACGGCAATAACAAATACAACATCACTGTGAGTTGGAATCGCCTTAATCATTTTTTCTTTTCGTATAACTTGTAAATCTCTCTCTTTTTTAAAAACAAAGTATGCACGAATAAGAAAAATAATAATTAAAATATAAATCCAATAGCTAGAGAAGCTTTCAGATGTTAAAATTAAATTATAAAGTCCATGAAGGCAGATAGGAAAAAATAAAGCTAAAAACAAAAATAATTTTTTATTTTGTTTTTCAAAAATTGCCTCAATAAGAAAAAATCCCATAAAAACTCCTGCCAAAGCATGAAGCGGAACAGCTGTTAAAGCTCTAGTAAATGCAATATCTTTAGCTAAATTTAAACTTTCATTATATCCAATCATAACGTATTCCCAGTTTTCAAAAACGGCAAAACCGATAGAAGCTGCAACGCTATAGACAAGTGCGTCCATAGGTTCATTAAATTCAACAAGGTAAAGACAATAATAAATAATAATTAAAAATTTTAATGTTTCTTCTAAAAAAGCTGCTCTTATAAAAGACATGTAAAAATGATTGGATTCAATGCCAAAATTTAAAGTTTCCAAATAGCCTTCAACAAAAGGAATAAATAACAATAACGGAAAGTGTATTCCCACTCCGAGCAATAATGTTATAAAAACTATCCTTGGTGATTCAGAGAAATAATCTCTTTTATAAACATAAAAAAGAATTATGAACGTGGGAACTATAGCATAAAGAGATAAAGTTATAATGTTTTGTTCTGAATTAAACAAAAATTTACCTTATTTATTTTTTTTTCTTTTAGTCGATTTTCTTAATGAATCATCATTTAGATTTCTGTCGCTACTATTATTCTGATTTTTGTCTTCACTTCCTCCGAATAATTTTCCAATAAAAACAAGTGGCGCCATAATAATCCACCAAAATTTTTTAAGTAATAATAGAAATCCACCTGTTGCCGCAGCCCCACCACCTACAGCTTTAATTGCTTTTACTCCAAGAGTAGTTGCAACTAATGCACTAATACCAACTGCTGCAACCTTATCTCCAGCTTTATAATTATTATAAGTATAATCTGAATCAAATGTTATGTCAGATGCTGCACCTTTTACATATTTTGCAATAGCTTCAGTGTCTGATAAATCACTAAAAACAAAAGTTTGATGTATATATCCACTTCGACCAAGAATAATATTTACGCTTTCCATATTAATCCTATTATCGCTCCAAACAACTTTATAGGAATAATTAACCATATTATTTTTCTTGTCTAAATTTGGTTTATAAATCCATTCAACCTGCTTAGCGTAAGAAAGCCCATCTTTTTTATCTTTATTTGCATCTCTTATTCCTTGAATTAATTCCTCAGGTGAAACATTGGACCAATCATCGATTTTTATATACCCATCATTACTCGGTCTATCGATACTAAACATGTAATCATTAGTCAATATTTCCAAAACTGAATCATGATTATATTTACCATAAGACCACCAGTGAAATTGTTCAATATCTTGACCTAAAAGATATTCCTCATATTCATAAATTTGTATACTTGCTTTTGAACCTGGAATTTTAATTTTATGATCTTTTGAATTTTCGGAATTCTGCCATTTAAGTGAATTTAATTTCTGTTCTATCTCTGCGTCATTTAGTTTTCTTTTTTCAATTGCATGAATGCTCGTGCTATACAAAAAAATTAAAAATACATTTAAAATTATATTTCTAAACATAAAATGCTTTTTATTTAGCTTGAAATAACAAGCCACTAACTAAATTAATAAAAATTTGTTAAAATCTACATATTTTACCAAATATAGTCTACATGTTTCTGGATATAAATAAAAAGAGAAAGATTCATGCCTCTAAACGAGGTAATTGATCTCGAAGTAACATCAACTTTATAAACACAGACTAATTTAATTTGATCCTTGGACTTAAATTCTATAGTTTTTAATAATGTGATCTCCCTTTTTAAGTTTTTGTAAAAGTTCAAAACCTTTTTCTCTTTTCTCAAATGGAACTGTTCCTGAAATCTGTTCAGTTATTTGTTCATCTATTTTTAGATCTTTAATGTTTGCATACGATTGCACTTTTGAAAGTTGAGTATCTATAGAACTTCCTCTATCAAAACTTTCAATGTCACTGTTTCTTCCATAAAAATAAGTTGTCATTTTTATCCTTTCTTTTGTTTAATGTGAGAACTCACAGATAAAATGGTACGATTCCAGTGAGGTAAATCAAGCGTTATCTCTTTTTCTTTTAAAAATATATAAATTTTATAAAACAAATAAATCTTACGCTGACATTATGGTGTTTTAATTTTTGTCATAAA
>SXGS01160527.1_pt1 | contig 13219 bp, 10 predicted proteins | sample 3174681 | NCBI WGS metagenome assembly SXGS01 (sample SAMN11356861, study PRJNA531348) | freshwater metagenome | isolation source: freshwater sample F1-80 | place: China: Fuxian Lake, Yuxi | collected 2017-12-25
CGCTGCGCCTTGTCCATCTCGCCCTTGACTTCGGTCTGGATCTTGTTCGAAAGCTCCAACACCTGAATTTCTTTATTGAGGAGCGCGATCGCCTTCTCCATGCGCTCTTTGGTGGAGACCGTTTCCAACAGATCTTGTTTTTCCTCTGGAGGAATCGACAGATTGCTGGCGACGATATCCGCAAGGACGCCAGGTTGCTCGATCGAGCGCACCAAATAGCTGGCTTCCGCTGGAATTTGCGGTGAAAGGTCGATGATCTTTTGTGCCAGCTCGCGCAAGGTCTGCATCAAGGATTCAACTTCGGCCGCCGGCAATTCGTCCTTCGGGATGACGGTCATCCGCGCCGACAAGAAATTCTCCGAATCGGTCCATTGTTCGATGCGAACCCGCGCCAACCCTTGAATGATCACATTGCGCTTGTTGCCAGGCACGCGGGTCGAGTTCAGGATTCGGACGATGGTGCCCACCTGATACAGCTCTTCCGGCCCCGGGTTTTCCGTTTTTGCCTCACGCTGAGCGACGATGCCCAGCAGGCGGCTCTCGCTCGCCAGAGCTTCCTCGACGGCGTTTACCGACTTTGGACGTCCCACATTGATGGGTACGGCCAACACCGGAAAAATGACCGTATTTCGAATCGCGAGCACGGGAACGTCGAGAATGGAGGGGAGATTGGTGGTGGTATCGGGATCGGAGGGAATTTCGAAGGCCATGCTGTCCTCGTCCGCTGGGGCGTTTTGCGGCTGTGAACTGACCTACGCACGGTCCCTTCCGAGACAAGGCCCAGGCCAATTCATCGGAGCACGCTACACCACTGGCTAGACCGCAAAGTCATATTTCCAATAGATGCCGTTTCGTCCATCGCTTGTTGTTTGTCAGATACCTTCGATCAACGCCGCCACCGCGGTGCGGCTCAAAAGGTGTACACTTCCCCCATGAAAACACGCGCCCCGATCACCCTCATTTCTTGCAGCAGCGGTAGAGAACTGGCGGGGAAAGTCGCCAAACATCTCAATGTACCGGTCACCCCGAGTGAAGACGTCTGGTTTTCGTGCGGAGAGGGCAAACACGTCATCGGAGAAAACATCCGGGGAACGGACGTCTACCTGTTTCAGCAGGCGATGGTGCCTGGGCATACGCGCTCCGTTTACGACCGCTTTGTCATGCTGTTGCACGCCGTAGACGCCGCGCGTCACGCCGATGCAGCGCGAATCACCGTCATTCTTCCGTACCTCCCCGGAGCCCGCCAGGACAAGCGTAAGGGGCGCACGCGTGAGGGGGTTTCTACGGGTCTTTTCGCCCGCCTGCTCCAGACCGCAGGCGTTTCCATGGTGATCACCATGGAGCCACACAACGAGGCGATCACCGGTTGTTTTGACCCACAGCACTGTGTACTAGAGCCCGTTTACGTGACGCACGCCTTCGGCCGTTGGCTGGCATCGGAGGGTCTGGCCAATGAAGTGATCGCTTCCACCGACGTTGGCGGCCTGCAACTGGCGCGAAGGTTCGCCAAAGTTCTGGAGCGGGACATCGTCGCTCTCTCCAAAGAGCGCAACTACAGCACGCCCAATTCGGTCGATGCGACGCAGGTGATCGGCAATGTCGAAGGCCGAAGCGTGTTGGTGATCGACGACATCGTCGACACGGCCGGAAGCGCGGTGGCGGCGATAGAAGCCTTATGGAATGCTGGTGCGCGCGAAGTTAACCTCGCGACCATCCATCCCGTGCTGTCGGGGCCAGCGTGGAGTCGACTCCAGAAGCTATCGGACAATGCCGCTTCTCGCGGCGTATCATTTTCTTTCGCGGGTACCTGTTCGGTCGTGCACCCGAATGCGCCATCCTGGTATCGATCCTTCGCCTTCGATGGGCTTCTTGCCGAGGTCATCCGCACCGTCAACTCATGCGGAAGCGTCCGCGGCGTGACCGAGGAATAGTAAACCATATTGACCATCCGGGCGCGAACGGATCCAGCGCACCGTGTTGATCTCCTTCGGTGGCTGTTCTAGGATGGTCCATGCTCCTGTTGTCCTGGCTCGCATGCACATCGGAAGTCCCCAGTCGGTACCTGGTGTTACAACCGATCGACGGTGAATACACCGCCGCACCGATGGAGATCCCCTCCCTTGAGGATCCTCGTCGTTTGACGGGCGCTCTGGGCGACGGCGTGCACGGGGGCGAGGTGAGCGTGGAGCTGCTGGAAGGGCTGCGCACCACCACGACGATCACCGGAGGGCGCGCAATCAACATCGGCTTTGCGGTGGACAGCGGCTTAGGCGTCGCGACTGACCCCACCGGCATGGCTTTGTGGAGTTTTTATGCCCATTTGGACGCCATGCGCATGGAGATGGGCGCGCTGGGATACGACGTCGAACCGATCTTTCCCGTCGAAGCCATCGTCTTTGAACCAACCCTGGTCGCCTTCCCCTTTGCTTTTTCGAATGCGGCTTATTCCGCCGACGCGGATGTGTTCGTGCTGCTCCCGGACGCCTACGATGGCGTGCCGTTTGCCGCCAATGTCGGCATCGTTCGCCACGAGTTCAGCCACGCTTGGTTCAATGAGCTTACCGGCGGCTCCCGCGACTCCTATCTAGATGAATGGTCGTTAAATGAAGGTTTTGCGGATGCCGTCGCTGGCCTGACCTTGGACGATCCCATCCCCTACGCCGCCACCATGGACAACGAAAGCCGCGATCTTACCGGAGATTGGACCGCCCCCGACGCCGAGGGCTCAAGCAGTCCCTACACCATGGGCACCGTCTATGCGTCACTGGTATGGGACCTTCGCGAAACCACCGACGATCGGGAGGATACGCTCGCACACCTCATCGATTCCTTGCTCGCATGGCACCTGGGCACCAACGCAGAAGAAGGCGCCGCCGCCGAGTTTCCGCGTTTTTTTGTAGAGAGCTACCAGGCCGATCCCGACACCTTCGCACAAGCCTGTATTTTCGCCGCCTTCCGATTTCCCAGCCTTGAGATTCCCGCATGTACGCCCTGATCGCGGCAGCCGGTATCGCGATGGCCGGTGAATACGGCCTCACGGCCCAGGCATACGCCTGGCCAAACTCGGCTCGCCACGAAATCGCCCCGATGGGCACCCTTTGGGGCTCTTGGGATTTCGGCCGCTCTGGCGGGATCACTTTCGAAGGGAGCGTTGGCGGCAATACCTTTCGCACCGATGCCTATCGTTATTCCATGGTTCACTTTCGCCCGTCGCTGCTGCTCGAACTCCGAGCCAAACGACAAAGAACCACCTTTCGGCTTGGGTTTGGCCCATCGGGCACCTTTCGGACCGTGGCGATCACCACCCGTTCCTACCGGATCAACGTGATGGACATGGGTCCCGGCGGCCGAGTGCGAGCGGCGTTGGACCTTTCCATCGCCGAAAAGGCCCATTTGATCTGGCACATGGGCAGCAACCTCACCCCTCTCGGCGTCGAACTCGACGCAGGGCTGGGAATCGGCTTCAACCCTTGATTCCCCTCCTGCTCGCTCTGATCGGGTGCAGCAGCGTCAACACGCTGTATGGCGCACGCACGCTCGAACCGGGGCAAACGTCCACTACGCTCGCACTGTCCGCAGGGAAAAATACCGATCCGCTCGCAGGTACCACGGCAGGCATCGCTCCCCTCCCCGTATATCCCCAGGCGGACATCGGCCGCCGGTTCGGGATCGCCCCGGATCTCGATGTCGGCGGACGACTCTCCATCGGCGGCCTCGGTTTTGACGTGCGCTACCGCTTTTTGCACACCGAGCAGGTTCACCTGGCTGCCGCCCCAGGAGTGTACGGCTCCTACGCCCCGCTTCAGTACATCCCCGATGCACTGATTCCGATCGATGTCACCGCCGGCCTCGCGGAAGCCCGCTTTCCACTGTTGATGGACTTGGACATCTCCAAAGGCTGGACCCTCGGCGCCGGAACCCAGGTGATCGGCCGACAATTCTGGATGCGGGTGCGCTCTGGCGACAGCGATGGCACCGGGTCCCGATTCGAATTGCGCACCGGCGGACATGTCCGTACCGAATTCCGTTTTCGTCGCTCGTCGTTGTCGGCCTCCTTCGATGTGCTCGCCGATCCATTGCGCAACGCCCCCCTCGCCTGGTCGGGCGGCATTCAAATGACGTTTTACACTGATCCTTGGCGTCGCGAGGAGCGCCGAGATCTTCGGCAGTGGCAGCGGGTCCCCACAGCCACTCCAGGCAAACAACCATGATTTCCTTGATTTGCAGCCTCGCGATTGCCGGCAACGGCGGGTTTGAGACCTTCGGCACGCTTGCAGGAGTGCCACAACCTTCGGCGATCCCCTCTTTTCATGTGGAATACGGCGACCGCCTCCCGCTTCGCCCTCCCGGGGTCAAAGTCCCCGACGCGCCAATGCTCCCCTCCGACGCGGAGTTAGCCGAGGCCACAGACGCCATGTACACGGTGTTTGTCGATCGCATGACGGCCGACGGCTGGACGTTTGTAGACCGAGAGAAACTTACCTCTGACGCCGTTTATCTCTCCTTGCCTGAGGAGCGCCGGGGCCATGTTCACGTCCCGCACGGCTTTCGCCCGTCGCCGCTCGGGGATGGGCGCCTCGCCGCCCCACGCATTTTGGCCCCACTTGAAAATGCACTCAGCGTTGAAACTTTGTTTTCCGTGGTCGTCGCCATCCAGTGGTGCGAGGTGGACCAGAAGCCGGTTCCTTGCCTTCGCGGGTTCGACACCGCCTATGGCTTCGGAGAACCTGGGTTTACACTGAGCCTGTACCGTGGAAAGCTCAGCCGCGGCTCCAGCGTTCGGTTCCTGCAGGCCGGCGGAATAGTCAAGCGGTTTACTTTTGACCGGGACCGAAAAACCGGTGCCAATCTGGACCGCCCCATCCTGCCCCGAAAGCCTGGCACCTATACCGAACAGGCCAAGGATGTGTTCGAGCAAGGGTTGGACCGGGCGTTACATCTGTTCCGGCGGAAAATTAAGCCTCGACTAACGTCTTTGACGCCAAAGCCCCCGCCAAAGCCCGAACCCCCAAAACCTCCACCAGACCCCCCGAAGCCCGAAACGCCTCAACCAACGCCACAATGTTGGCCGGCAGACAGCTGCGGCGACGGGCAGCCACCTCACTAAATCCCCTTTCTCCGGAGACAACATGCGTATAGCCATGGCGCTCGGTGCTCTCGTCCTCGCCCTTGGTTGCGGCGGCCTGATGGGTTTCGGCAATGAGATGGGTCGAGGCCAAGCTTCGTCGGGCACGCCGTTCAGTTTTTCGTTCACGACCAATACGGACCAGCCGCATCAACTCTGGCTGGACTACGAACTGACATCCACCGGCCCTTTTGAAGTGACCGGGCCGCTTGAAGCCAAGGTCAATGGCCAGAGCGTCGGCACATGGACGCTCGATCTTCGCCCGGATCAAGCGCCCATTGTGGGTGAAACCACCCAGATGTCGATGAACAGCATGAACAGCTCGGTGAATGGGAATTACACCGCGTCGGCCACCGTCTGGCTGACGGAGGTTCCGGCGCAACCCCAAGGAACGACCGTGGAAATCAGCGGTACCTGGACTGCGGGCGCGAGCACCACGGTGACCCGCCTGGAGCCGATCGCGACCGATTGATGGTCAAGCGGTTGACCATTTCATCGCGCGATCGATGCCCTCGTATCAGCCGTACCGACTACAACAGCCCCAAAGCCGCATGCGCCGCCGCCAACCGCGCGACCGGCACTCGGAACGGGCTGCAGCTCACATAGTCGAGGCCGATCTTGTGGAAGAAGCCCACGCCTTGCGGATCCCCTCCATGCTCGCCACAAACGCCCACCTTGAGCGTCCGCTTCGTGGAACGCCCGCGTTCGGTAGCCATCTGCACCAACTGGCCCACCCCTTCGATGTCGAACACCGCAAGCGGCGAATGCACGAGCAGCCCTTCCCGCTGATAAGGAGGGAAGAACTTGCCCATGTCGTCGCGGGAGAAGCCGTACACGGTCTGGGTGAGGTCGTTGGTGCCAAACGAGAAAAAGTCGGCGTGCTCCGCCACTTGATCGGCCAAGAGGCACGCGCGAGGCAATTCAATCATCGTGCCAACGGTGTACCGGATCGGCGTCATACGCGATCCTGGATTGCGGGCACCGTATTCGCCGATCACCGCCTCAGCGGTCTCCACGACCAGATTCCGCATCCGCTCTAATTCGGCGGGGAGCGCGACCAATGGGATCATGACTTCAGGTACTACTTGAACTCCGTCGCGGGCCAATTCGCAGGCGGCCTCGAAGATCGCGCGGGTCTGCGTGCGGTACACCTCGGGCGCGGTGATGCCCACGCGAACGCCGCGGTGGCCGAGCCTCGGGTTCGCCTCTTCCAACGCTTCCAATCGCGCTAGCAGCGCTTGGACGCTGACGCCCAGCTGGGCGGCAACCTCGGCGACATCTTCCTCGCGATCGGGAAGGAACTCATGAAGAGGAGGATCGAGCAGGCGAATCGTGACCGGCAGCCCCTCCATCTCGACGAACAACTCTTTGAACATCTCGCGTTGGATGGGGAGAATTTCGTTCAGCGCAAGCTGTCGAGACTTCGGGTCATCCGCGAGGATCATCCGACGGATTGCGCGCAGGGCGTCCGGTTGGAAGAACATGTGCTCGGTCCGACACAGTCCAATGCCGACCGCGCCGAGCTCCCGAGCGCGTTTGGCGTCTCGGCCGGTATCGGCATTGGCGCGAACTTTCAGGCGAGCGCGCTCGTCGGCCCATCCCAGCAGCTCGGCCATCGAACCGGATCCGGTCTGCGGCGCGAGCATATCGACCTTTCCTTCCATGACTTCGCCGGTGGCGCCGTCGATGGTGATCCAATCGCCCTTTCGAACCACCGTGTCGCCCGCATAGAACAGCTGGCGGCTGTAGTCGACGTGAAGCTCGGTGCAACCGACCACGGCGGGCCGGCCCATGCCGCGGGCGACCACCGCCGCATGGCTGGTCTGACCGCCGCGGGCTGTCAAAATACCGGCGGCAATCGTCATTCCTTGGATGTCTTCGGGGGAAGTCTCCAGGCGCACCAGGATCGTCGGCTCATCGCGATCGTAGTACTCTTGGCATTCCGCAGAATCGAACACCACTCTTCCCGTGGCCGCACCTGGAGATGCGTCGAGTCCTTTGGCGATCACCTTCTTCTTGGCGCCCGGGCTGATCACCGGCCGCATCACCAGCTCCAACTTCGCAGGTTCTACCCGACGAAGTGCCTCTTCTTTATTGATCACACCCTCGGTGACGAGGTCGACCACGATCTGCACCGCCGCAAACGGGCTGCGTTTGCCTGTCCGGGTCTGGAGCAGCCAAAGCTGGCCTTTCTCGATGGTAAACTCGATGTCCTGCATGTCGCGGAAGTGGACTTCGAGCCGCGCGACCAAATCGGCCAATTGGTGGTAGGCCTCGGGGAGAGCATCCTCCAAACGCCGACCTTCGCGATCGCTGTTGCCGTTGAGCGGCAGCGGGGTGCGGGTGCCGGCGACCACATCTTCGCCCTGGGCGTTCGGAAGCCATTCGCCGAACAGGCCATTTTTCCCGGATTTTGGGTCGCGGGTGAACGCCACACCGGTGCCGGAATCGTCGCCCATGTTTCCAAACACCATGGCTTGGACGTTGACTGCGGTACCCGAATCTTCCGCGATCCCATTGCTCTTTCGGTAGTACCGGGCGCGGTGGGTATTGTAGGAAGCGAACACCGCATTCACGGAGACGCGAAGTTGCTCGGCTGGATCCTGCGGAAATTTCTGTCCGCTGTCGACGATCACCTTTTGGAAGGCCGCCACCAGCGCCTGCAGATCCTCGACCGAAAGCTCCGACACCGGCTTTTGACCGAACTTATCTTCCTGGGCGCGATGAAACCGGGTGTAGTGGATCCCGAGCACCACATCGCCGAACATCTGCACAAACCGACGGTAACTGTCCCAGGCAAACCAGGGATTTCCGGATTGCTCGGCCAAGCCGAGCACCGTCTCGTCGTTCAACCCCAAATTGAGGATCGTGTCCATCATCCCCGGCATCGACGCGGCAGCGCCGGAGCGCACGGAAACCAGTAAAGGAACTTTACGATCTCCGAAGGTCTTCTTGGCGCGCTGCTCCAGCACCACCAAGGCGCGGTCAAACTCCGCTTCTAACCCCGGTGGCCACTGTTCGTTGTTCTTGAAGAAGAAGGCGCAGGCTTCGGTCGAAACCGTAAACCCCGGGGGAACCGGCAATCCGAGGTTGGTCATTTCGGCGAGGCCGGCACCCTTACCGCCAAGCAGCACCTTCTGCTTGCCGTCACCGTCCGCTTCTCCGTTTCCGAAGGCGTAAATCCACTTTTTGTCGGTCATGGGCGGCTCCGGAGGTTCAGCGGGTGGAAATGCGGGAGAAATCGGCGACCCACAGGCTCAACGAAGCCACGCGGGAAAGGAGGTTCAACCGGCGCGCAGTGCCGATCGGGTCGTTGGCGTCATTGACCAGGACCGAGTCGAAGAAAGTGGCGATCGGCTCGCGAAGGGTCAGCAGATCCTTCAAAATCCCCGCGTAGTCGCGCGCCTGAATCCGACCGTCTACACTGGAGCGCACTTGCTCAATTGCTGCTTCCAACGGGACTTCAGCGCCGGTCGTGCCACCGAGATCCCCGGACGGTGGTGCGGCGGCCGCCTTGCAGATGTTCGAAACCCGCTTCAACAAAGCGACAAAGGAATCAAAATCCGCGGATGCCGCCAACTCTCGAAGGGCAGTCAACTTCTGTTGGGCCGCCAACGGGCGACGCTCCAAGCGTCCACCCTCACTTTCCCAAGATTCGGCGATCGCATCGGCATAATCGGCCGGAACCCCCTCACCTGTCACCTGCGCCCTCCAGCGCGCGAGCGCAAAGTCCACCAGCGATTCCACCAATCCTTCGGCATCTTTGGGGATCGGCGCCGTACCGCGCTCTTTGTTCCACGCCTCAAAACCCGGCCGACCGGCCGCATCTTGATGGAATTCCTTCACGGCGTCGGCAAACAGCGCCCGCAACTCCGTGAACAATCCGCGTTGAATCAGCGTATTTACCACGCCGATGGCGGCCCGCCGCAATCCTTGTGGATCGCCGCCGCCTTTGGGCACCAGCCCAATTCCAAAGCATCCAACGAGCGTATCCAACCGATCCGCAAGGCCCAAGGCTGCACCTTCCGGCGTCCAGGGCACGGCATCCCCTGCAAACCGAGGATGGTAGTGCTCTTCGATCGCTGAAGCCGCCGCCTCCGGCTCGCCTTGGCCAAGCGCGTACAACTTGCCAATATGTCCTTGCAACTCCGGAAACTCGCCAACCATCTGGGTCAGCAAGTCCGCCTTGCACAATCCGCCCGCCGTGCGAACCGCGCCCTCGTCCGCACCCACTTTCGGAGCCAACAACTCCGCTAAAGCCGCCACCCGACGCTGCTTATCGGCCATGGTACCCAGGCCCTTGATCCACCGCATGCGATCGAGGCCAGCCGCAAATTCGCCGAGCTTTTTCTTCTTGTCTTCCGCCAAAAAGAACCTTGCATCGAAGAATCGGGCCCGAAGCACCCGTGCATACCCAGAAGCGATCAGCTCCGCATCGCCCTCAGGGTTGTTGCTGATTACGACAAATTTATTCGTCAGTTTCCCGGCGATGAACACCGGAAAATACCGCTGGTGGACTTTCATGGATTCGACCAGCAAACGCGGGGGCAGATGCAAAAGATCCGCCTCAAAGCTCCCGATCATCTGGGTGGGGCACTCGACCAGGTGCAACACCTGCTCTTCGAGGGCCGCATCTTCGATCCGCTCGGCCCCAAGCGACTCCGCTGCGCGATCCAGCATGCCGCGAATCGTCGCCGACCTCGCTACAAGATCGGGCTCTACCCAGCGTTTTCGCAGTCCCGCCAGCCACTCGTCGGCGCTGGAAAAAGTAAAGTGCTTGTCTTTTGCCAAGCGGTGCGCTTCGGTTTCTCGACCAAAAGCGACGTCCCCTAACTTTCCAGGGATCACTTCTCCGCCAAACAGGGCGGCAATCCCCTGCAACGGGCGGCCGAACCGAACCCCTCCCCGGCCCCACTCCATCGATTTGTGGAACAGGATCTTCGCGATCACGTCCGCCAGACCATTGGCCAGGAGGGTGAACGTCTTTTCGCCGCCCTCATCGACCTCGATCGCGATCAATTTTCCTTTCGGAGAATCTACGATTTGGATATCGGAAACGTCCTTTCCTTTGCCCTTGGCAAAACCGGTGGCGGCCGGGGTCCACTGCCCATCCACCTGCGCACGATCCGCTGGAGGACCGGTGATCAAACGTTTGACCATCGGCTTTCCGTCGGCCACATCCGCGATCGCCACCGCCAACCGCCGCGGCGTCGCAAACACCCGCACCGCACCAATCGGCATACCGTCAAGTAACTTTACCAGTCCGTCGCGCAGGCCATCCAGGGCCGGCCGCACCATCGAGGGCGGAAGTTCTTCGCAGCGAACCTCAACAAAAAGTTCGGAACTCATGCGGCGTCCTCCCCCACCCAAGTGCGCGCGCACAAGCATGCCAATTCTCGAATTTTCCGGATGTATTCGGCTCTTTCCGCGACCGAAATCGCTTTGCGTGCGTCCAACAGGTTGAACACATGGCTGGTGGCAATGCAGTGATCAAACGCCGGCAATGCCAGCCCCGCCTTGGCCAAACGCTCGCACTCCGTGAAGTAGGTCTGAAACAATGGAAAGAGCTTTTCTGGGTCGCTGTACTCGAAATTGAACTTCGATTGCTCAATTTCGTTGCGTTTAAACACCTGACCGTAGGTGACACCCTCCACCCAAGTGAGATCGTAGACGTCATCGACCCCTTGAAGGTACATGCACAGGCGCTCGAGACCGTACGTCAATTCCACAGGTACGGGCTTGCATTCAATCCCCCCCACCTGCTGAAAATAGGTGTACTGGGTGACCTCCATGCCGTCCATCCACACTTCCCAGCCGAGCCCCCAGGCGCCCAGAGTGGGGCTTTCCCAGTCATCTTCCACAAAACGAATGTCGTGTTTCTTGAGATCGATGCCGAGCGCCTCCAGGCTGCCCAAGTAAAGCTCTTGACTGTTGGGCGGGGACGGCCGCAAGATGACCTGAAACTGATAATAATGTCCCAACCGATTGGGGTTTTCACCGTAGCGCGCATCGGACGGCCGGCGGCTTGGCTGCACATAAGCGCACTTCCAGGCTTCCGGATCGCCCTTCGCGCGCAGGCTGCGCAGAAATGTCGCTGGATGGAAGGTTCCCGCGCCCATCTGCGCATCGTGAGGTTGAAGCAGCACACACCCGTGGGCGCCCCAGTAGCGTTGCAGGGTGAGGATCATGTCCTGAAAATGCATGGCCGTCCTGTGCGCGGAACCGCGCCGAGACGCCGGAGGTAAACGGTTCCGGACGGGGAAGCAAGGGCATCGGCCTCAACAGCACGTACCCGACAACTGTGCCGCGTTAAGCATAGTTTCAGTCAGCCAGCACCTGATCCCGCGTCTCCCGCACAAATGGCAGCAACAGCATGCCGATCAACGGGACCGCCCCCACCCAAAACAACACATTCATGGCGGCATCCAGAGGCGTCGCCGCGGCCGACCCTCCCAAAAACGCGCGTATGCCCGCCGTGTCCGAGCCTTGGCTCGCGATCGCCCCTACCAAAAATGGCCCCAAAGCGGCAATCACCCGACCGGCATTGTAGCAAAAGCCGGCGCCGGTGGCGCGCAGACGGGTGGGGTACAGCTCCGGAAGATAGTAGGTGAAACTCCCAAATACCCCGAAAACGGTGAGTCCGATCGGAAAATACATGTACAACCGGGTATACGGGTCCATGGGCAGCCCAAACGTCGCCAGAATCGCGGCGGCCGAGCCCACAAAATACAGGCCGAACATCGCCCGACGCCCGAGCACCTTGCTCACCGGCACGGTGAAGAGCGTGCCCAAAAACCCTCCGAGATTGAACGCATTGGTGGCGGTGGCCTTCCAAGACTCCTTCATCATGGTGGCGGCCGCCCCGGTCAGCCCTTGCGCCTCAGCGGCCGTCGCAGCGAGCCCGTTGGCCACCACCGGAATGAAGGCGTTGCAACTCCACCACATCAGGAGCGCGGTCAAGGCCAACCCCAGGCCCGAGAGCGTGCGTTTCACATACTCGGGAGCAAAAATCTCGCTGAGTCGCACCGATTCCGCGACCGCCTGCCAGCGTTCGGGCTCCTTGACAAACATCCGCACCACCAGCGCCACCGCCGCAGGGATGAGCCCGCACAAAAACACATACCGCCAAGCCACTTCTGGGCTTCCCGCAAACCATTGACCCTGAATCGTCCACGTGACGTAAGTCGCCAAAAACAGGCCCACCGGGGCCGAGGTGTACAGCAAAGCTCCCGCCTCCACCCGACGCTTTTCGGGCACCACCTCCGCCACCATCGACGCTCCGGCCGCCCACTCGCCACCGATTCCGAGACTGGCGATCAACCGGCAGAACGCCAAAACATACAGATTTGGGGCAAGAGCGCACAACGCCGTCCCAAGGGAATAAAGCGCCATAGTCAGGAGAAGGGTCTTTGTTCGCCCAATTTTATCGGCGACCGCTCCAAACACAATGCCGCCGATCGCCCACCCCACCAACAGCAGGCTGGTCAACGCTCCCGTCCAAAATAAAGTTGCGGACTTCGCTTCCGCCGACCCCAGTTCCAGCCCCAACAGTGTCGGTACGCAATTGGGCGCGACGTAGTTAAACAATAGGCCGTCGAAGACGTCGAATCCCCACCCAAGCCAAGCCGCGAACAGCACGGTCCATTGGTAGGCATTCATGTCGAGAAAGGTGCGTCCGCCCGTCGCAGAAGAAGACATCAGCGCTCCAGCGAACGCCCGTTATTCACATTCGTCGTCGATCGCGAACGCCCAGATCAGCGCCGCCCACGCGCGATCGGAATCTTCGCCGGTCAGGAAAGCGGAGTGACAACCGGTTGTATCTTCCACACGCTCCACCGATGCCCCGAGGTCCTGCATGACCTCCGCAGCCTGATTTTGCCCATAGGTCCCATTTTGTTGGGGATCGTGATCCTGAAGGCCGTTGTAAATGTAGAACGACACCCCCGCAAGCAAGGTGGAATCCCCATCTTCCATTGCGTCCTGCACCACCGGTAAGGGATCGGTGCCAGGAGCCCATGCGCCGGAATCCGCAATGAACGTCGTACTCCATTGGTTTTGCTGGCGATCCAGGATCGCCAGGCCATATTGGTTGGC
>SXGS01198710.1_pt1 | contig 13219 bp, 11 predicted proteins | sample 3174681 | NCBI WGS metagenome assembly SXGS01 (sample SAMN11356861, study PRJNA531348) | freshwater metagenome | isolation source: freshwater sample F1-80 | place: China: Fuxian Lake, Yuxi | collected 2017-12-25
ATGGAGATCCACCTGGATCGCCGCATGGCTGAAAAACGCCTCTACCCTTCCATCCTGATCAACAAATCCGGCACCCGGCGCGAAGAATTGCTGCTGCCGCCGGATGTGTTGCAAAAGGTCTGGATCCTGCGCAAATTCCTCTACAACATGGATGAAATTGAAGCCATGGAGTTCATGATGGAAAAGATGCGCGCTACCAAGAACAACGACGCGTTCTTCGATTCGATGAAGAAGGGCTGACGCCTGAGGAAGAGCTGAGCCGCCTCGTCGCAGCAGTCGGGCCCTCGATCTGCCGCAATCGCCCGAAAACCCGGTCAGAAGTCAGCTGTCACGGTATCGCGCGTGAAGCGTTCGATGGTGTCGAGCAACTGATCACTCGCCTGGGCTGCCGCTGTTTCGTCCCCTGATGCAATCGCCCGCGCCACTGCTGCGTGCAGCTTGGCGGTGAGCGGCATGTCGGCAGCCTGCTTGTAATGCAAGTACCAGAAGCGCCGCGACAGCGCGCTGACCAACGTCATCGAACTGCCTGCAAATTCGTTGCGCGCCGTCTCGACGCACAAATCATTGAAGGTTCGGTCGCAGCGCATGAAGGCGACGTCATCACCGGTTTGTGCACTTTTCTCGAAGGTATCCGCCAGTTCGGCGAAGCGACTGCGCTCCTCCGATGTGGAACGCTTGGCGGCACAACGCGCAATCAGGCGCTCGACCTCGCGCCGCAGCTCGAGCAGGCGCAACTGGGCCTTGATATCTATCTCGGAGACGATCACGCCACGGCGCGGCAGAATCTTGACCAGCTTCTCGCGGGCGAGGCGTTGCAAGGCCTCACGAATCGGGGTGCGGCCAATTCCCAAGCGGTTCGACAGCACCGCCTCTGAGACCGCTTCACCCGGTTTTAGTCTGAGAGTGACGATCAGCTCTTCAATGTCCGAGTAGGCACGATCAGTCAGCGATTGTGCATCTTCCTCGGGTTCGTCGTTCTGTCTGCGGGTTGCCATGCGAGGCGATTGTTCTGTCAGTTGAGGGCAATGGCGCGTTGCACCCGATTTGTCGCCGCGACCGCCGCTGGTCGGTGCTGACAAACCTTGTGTTGACAAACCATGCTTGTGATATTGTAATGATATGTCAGTTACATGTTACGGGAAAATCACGATCATGATGAACGAACGACAGCGCAAGTTTCGCGAGCAGTACAAATTCCAGATCAGTCCTTTCTACAACGGCCTCGTGCATATCGCCGTGATGTACGGCGTCGGCATCACGGCCATCGTGTGGAGTGTCGGCCGCCTGCAGAACGCCTCCTGGGAGTGGTTGTTTATCGTGCCGGTGTTCCTCGCCGGCAACTTGGTCGAATGGGCCATGCACAAGTATGTGATGCACCGCCTGGTGGACGTGTTTGCGTTGCGGGCGATCTATGATCGCCATACCCGCCAGCACCACCAGTACTTCACCGACAACGACGTCACCATCGATACCACCAGGGAGTTTCGCATCGTGTTTTTCCCTTGGCGGGTGCTGACCGTATTCGCCCTTTCCGGGATACTCCTCGGCTCGATCGCGGCCTGGCTTGTCAATCCGAACGTCGGGTATATCCTGTTCATCACCATGGTCGGGCAATATCTGGTTTACGAGACCTTTCACTACTGCTGCCACGTCCACGAAAACTGGTTCGTGCGGAACATGCCGTTTGTCAATACCATCCGGCGTCACCACACCGCGCACCACAATCAGGGCATCATGATGCACTACAACATGAACCTGACCTTCCCGATCGCCGATTGGCTCATGGGTACCAGTGACGTCAAGCGCGGCCTCTTTGGCACGCTCTTCAACGGCTACAGCAACCAACATGTCAAGGAAGAACTCATGCCCATCATTGCGCGTTTCCGCAACGACACTGCCGAAGTAACCCTCGACGGACCGGTTCTGACCGCCGAAGAACAAAGTCGCCTTTCGCACGCGTAATCCCTTCGACACGTCATTCCGACGCTTCATCCGGCTGCCCTGATCCACCGCTCCCGACCCAATCACCACCACGCAACACCACCACGCAACACCACCCAGGAGACATCCATGCAACGCAGAAAATTTCTCACCGGCGCAGCCTTAGGCGGCAGTGCACTTGTGGCTGCACCGGCCGTGCACGCGCAGCAGCCGAGCGTCAAGTGGCGTCTGACAGCGAGCTTTCCCAAGTCGCTCGACACCTGCTATGGTTCAACCGAAGAGATGTGCAAGCGGGTCGGTGAACTCACAGAAGGCCGCTTCGAGATACGCCTGTTTGGCCCGGGTGAAATCGTGCCCGGCCTGCAGGTGATGGATGCGGTCTCCAACGGCACGGTTGAAGCGGGCCAGGCATTCTCGTCGTTCTATTTCGGCAAAGACCCGGCGCTGATCTTTGACGCCGGCCTTGCCTTCGGTTTCAACCCGCGCCAGCAGGCTGCCTGGATGTACTACGGCGGCGGCCTGCAACTGGTGCGCGAACAGTACGCAAAACATAACTGCATGGCCATGCCCTGCGGCAACTTCGGCGTGCAAATGGGGGGGTGGTTTCGCAAGGAAATCAAGAGCGTTGCCGACCTCAAGGGCCTCAAAATGCGCATTGGTGGCATCGGCGGCATGGTGTTGGCCAAGCTCGGTGCCGTACCCCAGCAGATCGCCGCGGGCGAGATTTTCCCCGCCATGGAGCGCGGCACCATCGACGCCGCAGAATTTGTCGGCCCGTACGATGACGAAAAACTCGGCCTATCCAAGGCTGCCAAATACTACTACTCACCCGGCTGGTGGGAAGGCAGTGCGCAGATGACCGCGCTGGTCAACCTCAAAGCCTGGGAAGCCTTGCCCAAGTCTTTTCAGGTCGCTTTCGAAACGGCCGCCACCGAACAGTTCGTACGCATGCTGGCCAACTACGACTCGAAGAATCCGGCGGCGATCAAGCGCCTGGTCGGGTCGGGTACGCAGTTGCGCTGGTTCCCGAAGGACGTGATGGAAGCCGCCCATAAGGCAAGCTTCGCCCTGTACGACGAGCTGTCAGCCAAAAACCCGGACTTCGCCAAGATGTATGCCTCCTGGAACAAGTTCCGCGAGGAGCAATCGGCCTGGTATCGCATCGCCGACAACTATCTGGACAACTACTCGCTGCAGATGCTGGCCCGCAAGAAGGCCTGATGTTGTAGCGCCGGACCGCTGGCCCCTGCGCCACGGTCCGGTGAGTTGGCAGAGGTGACGCCTGCCGCGCCCGCCGGCTAATACCCAATCACCGTGCCCTGGCCGCGCCAAAAGGCAAAAAATGCGCCGAACATGGCAAACCAGATGAAACTGAGCACGGCAAAGAGCAGCATGGCGGCCTCGCAAAGATCAGCCTGACGGGAGTTGTGCCAGGACGTGAGCCGATATCGGCAGTATTCCCGCGAACTTGAGCGCCGCGAACTTGGCTGCGGCGGGAACGGTGGCTGGCACGCAGGAAATCGCATAACCAGAAATCGCATAACCCATTGCAAAGAAAGCACTTTCTTGATACAATCTTCGACTTTGCTGCATCAATAAACAGCCCGCCACATCCGTTTCACACCCTGATTCACAACCCGTCGGCGAACCCTTTGCACTCGCTCGGCAGTATGCCGAGCCGCAGGAAACCGCGACATTTCACAAGGCCCACCATGAAAACCGGCGTTCACCCCGAATACCACGAAGTGCTCTTTATCGATCCGAGCGCAGATTTCAAATTTGTCACCCGCTCGACGATCGAGACCAAGAACCGCGAGAAGATGCAGCACGAAGGCAAGGAGTACCCGGTTGTCCGCCTGGACGTGTCGTCCGAATCGCACCCGTTCTACACCGGCACGCAGAAGATTGTCGACGTCGCCGGCCGCGTCGAGAAATTCCGCCAGCGTTACGGCACCAGGAAGGCTGCGGCCACCTGAATTGGCCCCGGCGCACTTGAAAAGGCAGCCTCGCGCTGCCTTTTTCTTTTCTGCGCAATATCATCTGCAAGCGCCGATAGCCACGGTGGCAAGCCTGCACGACCGGTAAAATCCCCTTGATGTCCTACCAGCCAAGCCTTATCGGCCATATGCACTTGATCCGGCGCATCAACCTGGCGCTGGCGCTGGTCATTCTGACTGCCAGCTGCGCGCAGAATCCGGTCAGCGGCAAGGCCGACCTGGTCCTCATCTCCGAAGAGCAGGAACTGCGCATGGGGCGCGCCTATGATCAGCAGATCAAGAAGGAAAGCCCCCTTTATGACAACAAGCCCGGCAATGACACCGGGTTGGCGGCTTATGTCGAAGGCATCGGTCTGCGCCTGGCCAAACACAGCCACCGGAACAACCTCGACTACCGATTTGCCGTGCTGGATACGCCGGACGTCAACGCCTTCGCCCTGCCCGGCGGTTTCATTTACGTGACGCGCGGCATCCTTGCGTATTTGAATTCGGAAGCCGAACTGGCTGCCGTGCTGGGACACGAAATCGGCCACGTCACCGCGCGCCACAGTGTGCGCCAGATGAGCGCGCAACAGGGTGCCAGCATCGGCCTGACGATCGCATCGCTTTTCATTCCGGGCATGCGCACTCCCAATGCCGGCAACCTCACCAACCTGGCGGCCAATGCCTTGCTTTCCGGCTATGGTCGCGAGCACGAGCTGGAGGCCGACCGCCTGGGTGCCGAGTACCTTGCCCGCACCGGCTACCCCACCCAGGCGATGATCAACGTTGTGGGAGTATTGAAGAATCAGGAGACCTTCGATGCCCAGCTGGCACGCGAAGAGAACCGTCCGCTGCGGGCCTACCACGGCCTGTTTGCTTCGCATCCGGACAACGACACGCGACTGAAAGAAGTCATCGCAGAAGCACAGCGGGTAACCTCAGCCGGCGCCCAGGTGGCGGCGGCGAACGAAGATCGCGCCCAGCGCAATGCGTTCCTGGCCAAGCTGGACGGCGCGGTGTTTGCCGATAACGTCAGTCAGGGCATCGTGCGCGAGAACCGCTTCACGCACCCTGAGCTGGGCCTGGTGATGCAGTTCGCCAGCGATTGGCGTGTGGTCAACCAGCCGGACCGACTGCGCGCCATCGCGCCCGGCGGTGAAGCCACCATCGATATCATGCTCGAGACCATCCCCAAGGGGGCGCAACCGCAGGACATTCTGCGCCGCAGGGTGACACCGGATGGTGACATCGACGTCGCGCCGGTCAACGGCCATCCGGCTGCCCTCACTACAGTGCGTGGTGCCCAGGTGCGTGCCGGTGTCATTTTTGTCGGCACCGGGGCAGATCAGAAAGCCTTTGTGCTGGTCGGGCAATCCAAAACACCGGAGCTGTTGCGCCGCCACCTCGATGCCATCCACAGCACCTTTCGCAGCATGCGTTCGTTTGCTGAAGCAGACAGGAAAGGAGCCGAGCCCCTGCGCATCCGCATCATCACCGCCGACGGCGGCACACGTTACGCTAAACTGGCCAGGAAATCCCCGCTCGGGCGCCATGCCGAAGCGAAGCTGCGCCTGATGAACGCACAGTATCCCGGCGGCGAGCCCGCAGCAGGGCAGCGCATCAAGGTGGTTGAATGACCGGTTCCGTCTCCAACCTGCGGGCACTCGGCAAAAAACGCATCCCGGTGCCGCTGCCCAGTCCGTGGTTCTGGGCGATTGCGGTGTTGTTTGTCCTGGTCGGGCTGATCGGCCATGACCCGTGGAAACAGGACGACGCCATCGGCTTTGGCATCGCCTGGACCATGGCCAATGGCACGCTTACGGATTGGCTGATCCCCAATGTGGCCGGCCAGATGGTGCCGGAAGAAGGCCCCCTGGCGTTCTGGTGGGCCGCGCTGTCGATCAAGCTGCTGGGTGGCTTGCTCCACGCGCCGGATGCGGCCCGCCTGGCCACCGCGCTCTGGACTGCAGTGGCGATCTACGCCAGCTACCGCGCAGCGCGCGCGGTATTTGAGGAAGCCGATGCGCGCCTGGCGGTACTGGCGCTTCTCGCTTGCCTGGGGTTGACGGCGCGGGCGCACGAAATCGCCGCCGAACCGGCGCTGATCGCCGCCAGTGCCTGCCTCCTGTGGTCTCTTTCGGCGGCGCCCGCTTACGTCACCAACCTGCGCACCGGTGTCCTCGCCGCCCTGGGTATGGGCACTGCCCTGGCTATGGCAGCCCTAGCGCGGGGCCTGCCGGCGGGGCTGGTGCTGTTGGTCGCCATGGTGCTGCTGCCAACATTGCATGGCGTATGGCGCGCCCCCCGCCTGATCGCCACTGCAGCCGGCGCGCTGGTGGTGGCGCTGCTGGCATTCACGACCTGGACGCGGGCCTTTGCCCTGCTGGTCGAAGTGGACGGCCCGGCATTCGGCCAGTTGTACGGCCACTGGCTCAGCAACCAGTTTGGCTGGCCAGGCCCGGGAGAACTACGCCACATTGCCAAAACGCTGGCCTGGTTTACCTTCCCCTTGTGGCCCATCGTGCTGTGGTGGCTGGCGCGCCGGCCGCGGGTGTTCCTGGGTGAATCCGAACCACGCCGCATCCACATTCCGGCACTGGCCATGCTGATTGCCACCCTGCTATCGCTGGGCTGGACACGCATCCTCACCGAATCGTCGCTGTTACCCCTGCTGCCGGCGGGAGCCGTGCTGGCCGCACCAGCCGTAGCACGCATGGCGCGCGGCATGGCCGCCGCCATCGACTGGTTCGGCCGCATGACCTTCACCCTCGCAGCAGGATTGATCTGGCTGGGGTACCTCGCCCTCTACACCGGCTGGCCGCCGCGCATCTCGGCAAACTTCTATCGCCTCGAGCCCGGCTTTCTTCCCCACTTCATGCCGTTCGCCTTTTCGGTGGCGCTTGCCGCCACCCTCGCCTGGCTCGTCGCCATTGCGCGCAGCGAGCGGACGGTACTGCGCGCCATCACGCACTGGGCCTACGGTGTCACGCTCTCATGGCTGTTGCTGATGACGCTCTGGTTGCCCTGGATCGATTACGGCAAATCCTATCGCAGTGTCGCCGTGAACCTGAAGGCGTGGATCGGCGCCACGGCACCCGATGCGTGCATCGAAGCGCGCAACCTGGGACTGGCCGAGCGCGCCTCCTTCGCCTATTTCCTCAACCTGCCCTACGGTGTGCAGTGCCACTGGATCATCGAGCAATCCCGCCAGGGCGATGCGCGCCACGCCATTCCCGGCGCCCGCTTTGTCTGGGAGGGCCAGCGGCCGGGCGAGCGCAACGAACGATTCCGCCTCTACAAGAGATGATCCATACTCCCCAATGGCAGGCGCTCCTCGCCCATCGCTCCAGCATGAGCGGTGCCCACATGCACGATCTGTTTGTTGCCGACCCGCAGCGTGCAAACCGGTTTTCGGTGTCTGCCGGACCGCTCTTCATCGACTGCGCCAAGCACCGCATCACGCCCACCACGGTCGACCTGTTGCTTAAGTTTGCCGCAGCGCGTGACGTCGAAGGCTGGCGCGCCCGCATGCTCAATGCCCACGCCATCAACACCAGCGAAGGCCGCAGTGTGCAACATATGGCCCTGCGTGGTTCCGGCAGCGCCGGCGCGACCGCAGAGGCCCGGGCCACGCTCGATGCGATGCGGCGCATCGCCAACGCGGTGCGCAACGGCAGCTGGACTGGCGCTACCGGACGCCCCATCACCGATGTCATCCACATCGGTATTGGCGGCTCCGATCTTGGACCCCGTCTGGCGGTGGCGGCGCTGGTGCCGCGCGGCGCCTTGCCACGCGTGCATTTTGTCGCCAATGTCGATCCCCATGAACTCGATGATGCCCTGCACGGCTGCGACCCTGCTTCCACACTGGTCATCGTCATCTCGAAATCGTTCGGTACCGCAGAAACCCTGCTCAACGCCGAACACGCACGGCTATGGCTGGCCGGTGCGCTGGGTCAGGACCTCGGACGGCACCTGATCGCCGTCACCGGGAACGCCGAAGCCGCGCGCGCCTTTGGCGTGGCCGCCGATGGCATTTTGCCGATGCCCGACTGGGTCGGCGGCCGCTTCTCGCTTTGGTCGGCAGTGGGCCTGTCAATCATGATCGCCCTGGGGGAAGCCGCCTTTGACGACCTTTTGGCCGGCGCTGCCGAACTCGATGCCCACTTCATCGGCAGCCCGCTGGCGGCCAACGCGCCGGTGCTGCTGGCGCTGCTCTCTATCTGGTACGTGAACTTCTGGGGGGCGCAGTCGCACGCCGTGCTGCCGTACGCACGCAAGCTCGATCTCTTGCCTGACTACCTGCAGCAACTGGAAATGGAATCGAACGGCAAGCGCATCGACCGCGAAGGTGCTGTCGTCAAGTACGCAACCGCTCCGGTGATTTTCGGCAACGTCGGTGCCAACAGCCAGCATTCGTTTCACCAGATGTTCCATCAGGGCACCCATCTCGTGCCGAGCGACTTCATCGTCACCATGCCGGGGGACGACGCCCGAGGCCGCATGCTGGCCGGCAGCGCCATGGCGCAAACAGCCGCCCTGATGCGTGGCGACCGTGCCGATCCGGACGCCCTGCCCGGCAATCAACCATCGACCACCATCCTCATGCCACAGGTGGACGCCCGCACACTGGGTGCATTGCTCTCCCTTTACGAGCACAAGGTGTTTGTCGAAGGCGTCCTGTGGAACATCAACAGCTTTGATCAGCCAGGTGTCGAACTGGGCAAACGCATTGCCACCCATCTGGCACCCGCCCTGGCCGGCGGTGCCGTGCCGGACGATGCCGACGCCTCCACCCGCGCGCTGGCGGCACGACTTGCCGGCAAGTAGATCTAAGTAAGAATCGGCCCAAATACAAATAGGCAAAAAGTGCCAAGACCGTTGTCCCCCAACGGTTACAGCCTGATCAGATGAATCGACACCTGGTATCCCAGATCACCCGCTTGGGTTGGCCGATGCTGATTGCGCAGGTGGCCACCATGGCCAACAGCGTGATTGACACCATCATGGCCGGCCACTATTCGGCGCGTGCGCTCGCCACGGTGGGGCTGGGCTCCTCGATCTACTTTTCGATCTTCGTCACATTGATGGGCGTGCTCATCGCCTTGACGCCGATTACCGCCCAGCACTACGGCGCCGGGCGCCACGACGAGATCACCCACGACATCCGCCAGGGCATCTGGACGGCGGTCATGCTCTCGATGTGTGGCATGCTGCTGCTGGCCTTTCCCGACCCGTTCCTGGCGCTCGCCGGCATGCGGCCGGAAATCGAGGCGGACGTGCGCGCCTACCTCAAGGCCTTGATGTGGGCCGCGCCGGCCATGCTGCTGTTTCGCGTCTTCAACGGATTTTCGAGCGCCATCTCGCTGCCACGCGCCGTGATGGTGATCCAGTTGGTCGGCTTGGCCCTGAAGATTCCGCTGAACTGGGTGCTGATGTACGGCAAATTCGGCCTGCCGGAAATGGGCGGCATCGGTTGTGCCTGGGCGCTGGCCATCGAAGCGTGGCTGATGCTGGGCGCCGCCCTGATCTGGTTACGCCTGTCACCGGCGCTGCACCGCTATCGCATCTTTGCCTGTATCGAGGCGGTTCGCTGGCACGCCCAGTGGCAGATTCTCAAACTCGGGCTACCGATCGGCGCCTCCTTCCTGATCGATGTCACCTCCTATACCTTCATGGCCCTGTTTATCGCGCGCCTGGGAGAGGCACATTCAGCGGCCCAGCAGATCGCCGCCAATCTGGGCGCCATGGCCTACATGGTGCCGCTGGCGATCTCCCACGCCACCGCGGTCGTGGCAGGCCAGAAGATTGGTGCCGGCGACTTGCGGGGCGCGCGCAGCGTCGGCTGGACCGGCCTTGGACTGGCAGCCGCCGCCGCCCTCGTGGTCGCCGCCTTGATTGCGCTGCTGAACCAGCCGATTGCGCTGGCCTACACGCGCGAGGCGGACGTGGCGGCCCATGCCGCGCCGCTCCTATTGATGGTCGCGCTGTTTCACCTGTTTGATGCGACCAATGCCGTGGCGGCCAACGTGGTGCGGGCCTACAAAAAGGCGTTGATCCCGATGGTGGCATTCGCCCTGGCGCTGTGGATCGTCGGTCTCGGCGGTGGCTACGTATTGGCCTACGGCCCCCCCGCGATGGGCGCACTCGGGTTCTGGGTCGGGGCGATTGCCGGCATGGCGATTGCGGCTGCCATCTGCATCGCCTACTTCAATCTGGTATCGCGGGCCGCACTGGCCGGGCGTTGATTCAGCGTAGCAAGTTCTCGGCTGCCATGGCAGTCTGCAGCAGCGCTACGTCCTGGCCGTTGGGGGCGCAAAGCTGCAACCCGACCGGCAGTTTTGCACCAAGATGCTGGATGGGAAGCGAGATGCCGCACTGATTGAACAGGTTGCACGGCCGGGTGTTCCGGGTTGCCAGGCCGTTCCAGGCTGCCACTTCCTTAACGGTGGTGTAACGGGAAATCGGTTCCGGCAAAACCGGAACGGTCGGCATGATCCAGGCATCCACCCCTCGCGCCCGTTCCCCGATCAGATGCTCCAGTGCAAGCTGCCTTGCGGTCATCCGGACATAATCGTCCGCCGGCACACTCAGTGCCGCGTGCAGCCGGTCTGACGCGACAGGATCAAGTTGTTCCCATTGCTCATTGACCCGTTTGCGGCCCAAAAAAGCCAGCAGATCGACCGGCACCAGGCATCGAAACACGTCGTCAATTTCAGACGCCTCAGGCAGATCCAGCGCAACAACATGTGCGCCCGCATCGCGCAGGCGCATCAACGCTGCCTCAAAACAGGCAGCCACTGATGGATCAAGTTTCTCCATGAAATGCGTCCCCGGCAGGCCAAAGCGCAGTGCGGAGATCGCGCTGGGGGCGCGGCACGGGCGGCCGGCAAGCGCCGCCTCCACCCACGCTGCGTCGTAAGCTGTTGCAGTGAAGATGCCGACGCTATCCAACAATGGGGACAATGGAAAGATGCCGTCCCGCGGCCAGTGCGAGGTACTCGATTTGTAGCCCACCACACCGCACAGGGCAGCCGGCCATCGCACCGAACCGCCGGTGTCAGAACCCACGGTGAATCCGGCCAGTCCGGCAGCCATCGCCACTGCCGAGCCGTGGCTGGAACCGCCTGTCATGCGTGCTTCCTGCATGTCGCACGGGTTCCAGGGCGGAGGCCGGTTCAGGTTGCAGCCGCCCAGCGCAAACTCCGTCGTGCGTGTCTTGCCCACCAGCACGCAGCCCGCACGGTAAATTGCGTTGACGAACCCGCCCTGCTTTGGCACCAGCTCCCGGATGTCGATCCGGCTTCCCGCTGCGGTCGGCATACCGTCGACCGTGAACAGGTCTTTGACGGCCACCGGTACGCCCATCAATGGGCCCAGATCGACACCCGAATGCCGAAGAAGATCGATGGCATGTGCCTGGTTCAACGCACGCTCCTGATCCAGGTGCGTAAAGGCCTGCAATTGCGGTTCGAGTGCGCTGATGCGTGTAAATACTGCTTCCAGCAGGCCGACCGAGGTCAGCGCGCCGCAGCGCATGGCGGCGGCGATGGCGTCCAGCCCTTGTATTGGGGCCACCGCTTGTTCAACCATGGTCAACACGCAAGTCGTTTGTGGTGAACAACATGGTTAGCCACAAGCGGCTGCGGATGTCGGCGAGCAGACGCAGCAGAATGTCTAACCCCAGTATCCCGGCTCGGGCAGGTCGTTGAACACCTTTTTCAACTGCTCGGCCCAGCGCCCGCGAATCGACGCAAAGTACTCATCCTTTGAGTCGATGAGCTTGTGTTTGGTGACCTTGATCGAATCGCGCTCATAGCACATGAGATCGAGCGGCAAACCGACCGACAGGTTGGACTTGATGGTCGAATCCATCGAGATCAGGGCGCACTTCGCCACTTCTTCGAGCGAGAGGCCGCCACCGATCACCCGGTCCAGGATCGGCTTGCCGTACTTGGATTCACCGATCTGAAAGAACGGGGTCTCGTCGGTCGCTTCAATGAAATTGCCGGCCGAATAGTGGGAAAACAGGCGCGGCGCCTCGCCCTTGATCTGGCCGCCGAAGATCAAGCTGACATTGAATTCGATGCCGAAGGCCTGCAGCGATTCGGCGTCGCGATCGTGCACCTTGCGGATCGCCTCGCCCACCAGCTTGGCCGCCGAAAACATGTTCGGGCAACTGGCCAGGCTTTTTTCACCGGTTTGCTGCATCGCCATGCGAATGCCGCTCGACACCGACTGGCTGATCGAAAGATTGCCCGCCGTCAACAGCACCATCACCCGGTCGCCCGGCACCTCGTAGATGTGCATCTTGCGAAACGTGTTGATCTGATCCACGCCGGCGTTGGTGCGCGAGTCCGACAGGAACACCAAACCGGCTTCATTGCGAATGGCAACACAGTAAGTCATGAAAAAGACGAAAATGCGGCAAAGACGTATGGTACCGCCATTGGCATAGCTTTCGCCCCGAAAGACACAAGTCTTAGGTGAGTTGGCGCGACAATTGCATGAACGTGAGTGAACAATTGCGTACCTATTCGCTCACAACGGGCACCACCAACATTGCCTGTTTTGCCAACACTACGGATTTCGGGAGTCGTTTGTGTCCATCCACGTAGCACTCAACCACGTTACCCACTACAAATACGACCGCCCAATCACCATCGGCCCGCAGGTGGTGCGGCTGCGCCCGGCCCCGCACAGCCGCACGCGCATCCTGTCGTATTCGCTGAACGTGACGCCGGCCGGCCATTTCATCAACTGGCAACAGGACCCGCAGTCCAACTACCTGGCCCGGCTGGCGTTTCCCGAAAAAGCCTCGGAACTGCGCATCGAAGTCGATCTGGTTGCCGAAATGTCGGTCCTCAACCCATTCGATTTCTTTCTCGAACCCCACGCCGAAAAGTTTCCGTTCAAGTACATGCCGGAACCGAAGGAGCTGACGCCCTATCTGGTGACGCAACCGGCGAAACCACGGTTCAAGAAGTACCTGCAGGACATCAAGGCGCTGGTCGCCGGCAAGAAAATGCCGACCAACGACTTTCTGGTCGCGGTCAACCAGCGCCTGCAGCAAGACATCCGCTATCTGGTACGAATGGAACCCGGGGTGCAAAGCGCCGAACAAACGCTCGAACTGGCATCCGGCTCCTGCCGTGATACCGGCTGGCTGTTGGTGCAGCTCCTGCGCCATCTCGGTCTGGCCGCACGCTTCGTATCCGGTTACCTGATTCAGTTGAAGCCGGACGTGAAGTCACTCGATGGCCCCTCCGGCACCGAGATCGATTTCACCGACCTGCACG